>Ga0307488_10001974_pt1 | contig 17314 bp, 13 predicted proteins | sample SB02metaG_FD_202248 | JGI IMG/M metagenome (GOLD analysis project Ga0307488, IMG submission 202248) | Sea-ice brine microbial communities from Beaufort Sea near Barrow, Alaska, United States - SB 0.2 | ecosystem: Environmental > Aquatic > Marine > Coastal | place: USA: Alaska | collected... | reverse complement strand
AGGTTCAACAGACCAAGCGAAATCTTACAAGAATTTATTTAATACAGCAGGGGGTTAAAATGAAGAAGAATGACTTAATAAAAATAATTGAATTAGTTGTCCGTAAAGAAGTTAAAAAACAGATGACAGAGATATTTATTAATGATAAAGAAGAAATCAAACTATCAGAAGTGATTTCTAAACCAAAAGTTAAAAAACAAATAACTAAAAAACAATACAGCAAAAATACAGCGTTGAACGAAGTATTGAACAACACAAATCCTTTGGGAAAAAGTCAACAAGACGAGTATCCATCATTGGGCGGTGGAGTGTTAGGTAGTGACAATATGGCAGAAGTATTGGGTTATGGTAATTTAGGTGGAGTTCAAAATAAAGAAATGGCACGAGAGATGGCAGCAGTAGATACAATCAAGAAACAAGGTGTTTCAGTAGACCAAGTTCCAACGGGTGTTCAAGATGCTTTAACTCGTGATTATTCTGGACTGATGAAAGCAATAGATAAAAAGAAAACAGGTGAGGGTGGTTTTAGACCTTAATAAATAATGGCAAGAAGTGTAAGAGAAATAGATAGAAATGATGACAAGTATGTCGGAATAGAATTTCCATTGGGATATAGTCCAGAGGGATTTTTCTATAAGACAAAAACTGTATTACAACAATCTAAAGCAAACTTACGAAACTTGTTATTAACCACACCAGGCGAAAGAATAATGCAACCAGAATTTGGTTCACGATTAAAGTTTATCGTATTTGAACAAGGACAAGATATTCCAAACAGAATAGAAGAAACCATCCGTTCATCAGCTGATAAATTCTTAGCATACATTAATATAATTAATGTTTTCACCACACAACAAGATAACACAGTTAGTGTTTCAATTGAATATTCGGTTCCATTAAATCCCGATGACATTGAAGTATTAAATTTTGATTTTAGAATTGGAGAATAAGAATGCCAGATTATGGAACAAATAAAAAGTTAATCAGTAAGGAAGTAAATTATCTCGGTAGAGATTTTACAGACATACGAGCAAATTTAATTGAGTTTGCTAAAACATACTTCCCAACTCAATACAATGATTTTAATGAAGCATCACCAGGAATGATGTTTGTTGAAATGGCATCGTATGTGGGTGATGTATTAAATTACTATGTTGACAATCAATTCAGAGAAACACTATTACATTATGCAGAAGAAAGAAAAAATGTATTAGCGATTGCTCAATCATATGGATACAAACCAAAATTAGCAACACCATCATTGGTTCAATTGACCGTTAGTGTTGAGGTTCCAGCAAAAATTGTTGGTTCTAATTATCAAGCAGATTTAGATTACGCTGGAGTATTAAGTGCTAATTCAACCGTATCATCAAACAACGGAACAGAATTTACATTAATGGATGATGTTAACTTTAAGGCATCAAGTTCATTGGATAGAATGGGAGTTCAATTATTAGACCCAGGTTCAGGAACAGTACCGACAACATTTAGATTAACTAAAAAGGTATTGGGACAATCAGGAACAAGAGAATCAGAAGATTTTAGTTTTTCAAATGCAAAAGAATTTGACAAAATAGTTTTATCAAACGATAAGGTAACAGAAATAATTTCAGTAACGGATAGTCAAGGAAACACTTGGTATCAAGTTCCGTTCTTAGCACAAGACACAATATTTGAATCAGAACAAAACACAACACTTACTGACCCTGATTTAGGTGAGTTTGAAATGGATACACCATACTTATTAAAATTAATTAAATCATCAAGACGATTTACAACTTATGTTCGTGATGACAATAAAATGGAATTAAGATTTGGTTCAGGCGTTAGTGACAATGCAGACGAAGAAATAATTCCAAATCCAGATAATGTTGGCTCATCTTTAGGTATGGGTATTTCAAGATTAGACGAGGCATTTGACCCGAGTAATTTTTTAAAAACTCAAACATTTGGATTAGCACCAAGCAACACAACTCTAACCGTAAATTATAATTATGGTGGGAGAGTAGAAGATAATGTTCCGAGTAACGCCATAGGTAATTTCAGTAGAAAAATATATACAATTTCTACCGAAGGATTGGATAGTGGTCTCAAAAGCACATCTGAACAAAGTATATCAATTACAAATGAGGGTCCAGCTTCAGGTGGTTCATCAACGGAAACCCTTATACAAATAAAAGAAAATGCAGCTGCATACTTTAATGCACAGAACAGAGCAGTTACTAAAGCAGACTACATTACGAGAGCTTATTCATTACCACAAAAATATGGTAACATCGCAAAGGCATATATTGTTCAAGATGAGCAATTAGAAAAGCAACAATTATCCGTAAATAATGGGGTAATACAAACAATTACTGCAGATAAATCTAATCCATTAGCATTGAATATGTACTTATTGGGATACAGCGCAGATAAAAAATTAGTTGCTTTGAATAGAGCAGTAAAACAAAATTTAAAAATATATCTTTCACAATATAGAATATTAACAGACGCAATCAACATTAAAGACGGATACGTTATCAATGTTAGTGTTAAGTTTAATATCATTGTAAAACGAGGATTTAATAAAAATGATGTATTGTTTAGAGCAATACAAAAAGTAAAACAATTCTTCGCAACAGATAAATGGCAAATCAATCAACCGATTGTCATAAGTGACTTGGCATATCAAATTTCATTAGTGGACGGAGTAGTTTCCATTGTTCCACCAGAAGTTAATAATCCAAATAAAGATTTAATATTAATTGAAAACAAATCAAAGGTTGTAAATGGCTATAGTGGTAATGTATATGATATATCATCAGCAACACGAGATGGAATTATATATCCATCATTAGACCCAAGTATATTTGAACTTAAATTCCCCAATAGTGATATTGAGGGTAAAGTAGTGGGAGATAGATAATGCATTATTTTGAATTTGGAAAAAGAGATGCGAGCATTTATTCAGGTGGAACAACAGCTTCCATTAATACTGGATTGGATGAAATATTAGAAATTAATAAAGTTGTAAACAATAGTGGTACGGTAGGTAATGTATCAAGAGTATTGATTGATTTTGATTTAGCATACATTTCACAATCCATACAAGATGGAAAAATACCTTCAACGGCAAAATATTATTTAAATTTATTTGACGCAACTTCACAAGAAGTTGAATCAGAACAATCACTACATATCTATATGGTAAGTGGTAGTTGGAAACAAGGAACAGGAAAACTTGACCACGACCCAGTAACTTCAGACGGAGTAAGTTATCAATATCGTGACCACGAGGCAAAAACGCCTTGGATTACAGGTTCAGTATTGACCGAGGGTGGTGCTTGGTTTACAGCAAGTTACGCTTCTGGTCAAGAATATGGAGTTAGTTCTTCATACGATTTAACATTTGATAAAAAAGATGTTAGAGCAGATGTAACCGACTTAGTGAAGAATTGGGTTTATTCAAGTTCTATTTACCCGAACAACGGGTTTATTGTTAAACGAGAAGATAGTGGTTCATATGGAAACACTCCCGCAACAGCTAGTTTTGATTTCAATACAGGACAAGAAGGTGATGGAAGTCGTTTAGGAAATCTAAAATATTTCTCAAGAGAAACCCACACAATCTATCCACCTAAATTAGAAGTAGTATGGGATGATTCAAGTTGGTCAACAGGAAGTTTGTCGGCATTAAGTTCAACAGATTTGGAAAGATTAAAAGTTTATTTTAAAAACTTGAGAACAGAATATAAAGAAAAAACAATTACAAAATTAAGAATAGTTGGTAGAGAATTATATCCAACAACTGCTTTTGCAACAACACCAGCAGAATTAGATGTTAAATATTTACCAAGCGCATCCGCATACTATTCGGTTCGTGACGCAGAAACAGAAGAAGTAATTATTCCATTCGGTAGTGGTTCTAAGATTAGTTGTGATAGCACAAGTAATTTCTTTAACATACAAATGGATGGATTACAAGCAGAGAGGAATTATCGTTTTTGTCTTAAAGTAGTTAGTGGCAGTGGAACGACTGATGAACAAATTAACTTTTATGATGATAACTATGAATTTAGAGTGGTGAGATAAAATGCCTTACTTACCTTCCGACGCAGCAAAAAAATCACAACTATACAGTAACATTATAAATGGTGATACACTTGAATATCAAAGTAGAATTGAAGACTTAAAGAAGAAACAACAGATATCAGGTTCACTTGATGCTAATTCACCACTACGAAATCGAGAAGGATTATTAGTTTCATTTGAAAGTTCAACACCAGGTATTTCTTTAGGGGAAGACTTTGAGGATGTTCGTTTAGAAGTAAGGCAATTTGAATTTATAGGTCAATTAAATAATGAATTTACATATTATTTTCAACCAATATCAACAGACACAACCACAACAACAGACACAACAACAACCACTACAACAGAAGCCACAACAGAAGCGGTAGAGTTCGCATTAACGTTGAGAGATTATTTAATTCAGTTTGTTAATGAATTTTACGGAGAAGAAAACGGACCTGACATCTCAACAGATTTATTACATAATAAACTATTACAATTCTTTGATGAGAATAGAAGTAAAGGAAACAATGCACAAGGTTGGGAAGAATTCAGACTTAACAAGAAAAGAAAAGCAGCAGGTATAAGTGGTAACAGATATGGTGACCTAAAAAGAGATTTAAGAAATTTTCAATACGATGAATTAATTGAGAATCATTTATACAGAACAACACAAGGTCAACGATTATGGTTAAGATTAGGATTTCCATATATAATAGACCAATCACCAGGTAAAAATAAGAATAATAACTAATGGCACAAGAATATTCATTTACACAACAAGAGCGAAATAATTTATTCGCACCTTCTAAAGTTTATAGTAGTTTCGGTAGAGACCACATAAATGACTTTATGATGTTACACGTCTATGATACTGACGGGAACTTAATTGTAACAAAAGTTCTGGCATTAAATGAAGTTAGTTTTGAAAATGACGGAGACTTCATTGACATTAATGTCGGACAACACCTAAGAGATTTAGGATTTCAAGAAGGTGAATATGATGTTGTTTATAAATTTTTAAGAAGACTCGCTGGTAGAGAACGAACAGTTTTCGTAGACATTGAAGGTAGAATCTTTAATGGGGAAGTTCAAAGAAAAGTTATTGGAAATGAAATAAAATTCTTCAAGGGTGGAGATGGCGAAAAGAATACCGCACAAGCAGAAGAAGTATTCATTAAAGAATATAAATATCCATTAGTAGAAACCTCACCAGATAGAACAGAATTTATTTTAGAATTAGATAACAATCTAAAAGGTCAAGAATACAGAAATGATTTTATTGAAATGGGACAAATGATTGAATACACACCAATTAGTAGGGCAAATATGGGACTTGCAAAATTTAATACTCAAAATCCACATATCTTAGAGTTCGATATGGACCCAAAAGATAGAGGATTTACACAAAATATGGTAGGTGGACAAATCGTTATACCGAATATGTTTAAGATTACCGGCGAAGAAGATACCAACAATAGTGATGTTGTTGTTGATGATGTTGAGTTAGAAGTTGATGATGTTGAGTTTGAAAATGAGGATAGTATCGGGTTCTGGAACATTTTAGGTGCTGATACTGGATTGGGGGGATTTAGTTAATGGCAAAACCAGGATTTATAGATACGAGTATTGGGGATAGCGGAGCACGAGGTGGTTCTTCTGAGGGTGCTAATGAAACACAGCAGTCAATAAGAAATAATCAACTCGTTAGAGGAGCTAGTTCAAAATCAACAGCACCAGCACCATTGACGATACCAACACCACCACCAGAAACAACCGTAACAGATACGTCTGCACCAGGAAATGCTGCAGCAAATATCGCAGCCGCAATCACAACAAGACCATCAGTACCAGTATCTTTTAATCCACCACCAGTACCACAACCGACACCAAAAATTACACCACCAGCGCCAGTTCAATCAACGGTACAAATACCTGAACCAAAGCCATCAACACCAGTTGTGGCACCACCAAGCTTAAAACCAAATGGATTTACAAAGCCACCACAGGGGCCAGTAACAGATATTGTATTTCCACCAAAAGTAACAGGTCCAGGTTCACCAACAAAGCCAGGTGGATTAGCAGGAACATTAGTCGGAACAGGTAAACCAAACCTCGAAACATCAACGGACCCAAGTGCAGTTATCGGAGCAGGAGTTTCCGAAACAAAGCCAGCATATGGAACACCAGGTCCAACATTTAAAGGTTCACAGACAATCGTCAGACCTGACGGAGTAACAGAAGTTCTCGGACCAGGTGGAGTAATCTTGGAAGAAATCGGTAAAGATGGAAAAATAATTATTGACCCAATTAAAGACGTAGGATTTGACCCGAAAGACCCACCACCAAGTATTCAAGCACTACGAGATGAGTTCGCAGAACACGTCGATAGTGGTGCAGATGAAGCAGGTGAAGTATTTTATGTATCGGAAGAAACAAAAGAAAAATTAGTCAATGACGGATTAGGAGATACTGGTGGAGCATTGACCACAAAAGACCAAGCAGAAAAACTTAAAAAATTGGGTGACCCATTACCAGCTGGGTATGACATTATAAAACAAGATTTAATTAAAAAGAAAATTATAAAAGCAAATGGTGAAATTGTTGAAGATGGTACATCAAAAGTAATAGCGAAAGAAAAAGTTGTTGATACGGGAGAAGCTCAAGCTCAATTAACACCAAGAGATTATTTAGCAACCATAGAAGAAGTGTTGGATACCAACCGTATTCGTGTTTCATTATCGTATAATGATGGAGTAAACCTTTACAACCATAAAGGTGAAGATGAAGTATCAAATAAATTTAAAGGATTTAGAGTTAATTATATAAAGAGTAATATTGAACGATACAAAACATATGTTAAAGTTGGAAACCAATATTATTTAATGACCAATAGTAAATTGGGTATTGATGGAAAACAGAGAACGATTAAAACAAAGCAACCACTTACCGATGATGTAAACATTGGAGAAAAATTTACATTTGTAGAAAAAAGACTTCCTAATTATCGTGATAGAGTTAGATTAGAACCCTTTATAGATACGCCAAATGATGGAATATTTTTAAGGTTACCAAATTTTAATTCAGTTGATAATCCAATTAATTTTGTAGGGGGAAATTATGGAACACATACTTCACTAACAAGCACTAATGATGAAGACGCTCGTGATATCGAAAGGATATTGGTATCGGGTAGTTTATTAAGTGTTCAACCAAATGTTGATTATCAAAAAACCACAACAGACTTGAATCTTGAAGCAGACGATTTAGGTTTTGGAAACTTTATTCATTTCTCAAATGCAGAATCAAGACTTCGTAATTTTAGAACTAAATTGGAATCAATTGAAACTCTAAACTCAAATAGTGCTTCTTTACTAACTATAACAAGTTCAATAACAAGAATACAACAGATTGAGGCAGAAAGACAAAGAATTAAAAATTCGTTTGACCCATATGAACATTATTTATATTTTGAGAGTTCATCTTATGCGAGTTCATCAGACGGACAATTCCACGATACAAGTTGGCCTAAGTCAAATTCATCATCACCATATACATTACAATCGGTTTCTACAGCAGCGAGTTGGTATAACAATTTAATATCAAGCGCATCAGATTATGACCAAAGAAATATGAATTCATTACGAAATTCATTACCAGAACACATTTATGCAGATACTGAAAACAATGTATTCTTAGAATTTATGGATATGGTAGGACAACAATTTGATGAAATATATACATATGTAAATACCTTTACGGATATCAACAAACGAGTTAACAAAGTATCAGAAGGTATATCAAAAGATGTTGCACGAGAATATGCAAAAGCTCTCGGATTAGAATTATATAGTGGTAATGATTTATTAGTTTTACCAACTTATTTATTAGGTAAAGATGTTGATGGGGGTGCTTTATACGAATCACCACAAGAAGCAGTTACTGAAAAAATATGGAAACGAATATTAGCCAATCTACCATTTTTCTTAAAATCAAAAGGAACGGAAAGAGCAATCAAAGGATTATTAAATTGTTACGGAATACCGAGTTCTATGTTGAGAGTTCGTGAATATGGTGGACCTGATAAAGGAACAAGAGTTAATTATGAAATTAAACGAAAATTTACAAGAGCATTAGACTTTAAAGGTGACCAATATATTAAAACACATTGGACAGGTAGTAATACTGCAACAGAAGATGGATTAAATCCATCAACAATAGAATTTAGATTTAGAACACCCACATCACAAGATAGTGTAATATTACAAAAAGATAATGACTTTGCAATTGCACTACAAGACAATGGTTCAACAGACGACTACGGATATTTAAAATTCCAAATTAGTGCTTCTGGATTTGACCAAGGCGCATACATTACTTCATCGGCATTACCATTCTATAATGATGAAATGTGGTCAGTTATGTTGACCAAAAAAGATACAGACGGAAACGAATTCACACACGACAATGCACTATCTCAAAGTGTGTATGAGTTAACGGCAAAACAATATGATTCAACAAGACAAAAGATTTTATATACAACTAGCGCAAGTTTACAATCACACACATCAAGTTTAGCAACCGATATAAACAATATAACGGGTAGTAGATTAAATGGTTCCGTTACATCAAGTGGTAATATATATCTTGGTGGGCAAAATACAGGATTTGGTTCAAGATTTACGGGTTCATTAATGGAGTATCGTTTATGGGGAGAACCATTATCCCAGAGTGTATTTGATAATCACGTCAGAACACCAAAGGCATACAATGGTAATTTTTATTCATCACCATATGATGAATTACTATTAAGACTTCCATTAGATGAAAATATAAATTTGACCGGGTCGAATACAGCCTTGACGGCATCAAATCTTGCACACAATAAAGAATTATACCAATCTCTTACAGGATTGATTACAGGTAGTGCAATTAATAATTTTGCAGACAATTCATATAGAAGTATTGTTGAGCAAGAAAAAATGAAAGTGCCTGATGTAGGACCAAGAAGACGAAATGCAACTAAGATTAGAATTGAAGATACAACATTACCAACTGATGAAAGTGGAAGTAAAGTATTGTCCGTTGATTCAAGAAATGAAAAATCATCAGATGACTTTGCACCAAATGATAGTAATCAATTGGGTATTTATTTTTCACCAATTGATGTAGTTAATGAAGATATTATATATAGTATCGCAGACTTTAATTTTGATGATTATATCGGCGACCCAAGAGATGAGAATAAAGTACAATATAAAGATTTAGGACATATAAGAAGACAATACTTTAAACGATATAACAACTCAAACAATTTTTGGGATTATTTAAGAATAATAAAATTTTATGATTCAAGTGTATTTGATTCAATTAGAGCATTACTTCCAGGAAGAGCACGAACAGATTTAGGTATATTGATTGAACCGAGTATATTAGAGCGTTCAAAACAAGTAGTCGGTAAAGATATAGAATTTGATAATCAGTATTTTGAAAACGCAAATAATTTCGGAGAAGGAGTGTTGGTAACAAGATATATCGAAAGTGGTTCAAACAATTACTTCGATACAGGTGGAGAATACACAACTTATAATGGAGAACTTAATTTAGCATACTTTGATACGGGCTCATCAGTTGGATTCTTAGGTGAACCTTCATTGGTGAAATTAAATCAAATAGATAAACGAAGTGAATTTGGTTCACTATATGCTACATCAAGTATTACATTAGGTGGAACAGATGCTATCTTTACCGAAGCACTACAACCTAATATTACGGGTTCAAGAATATCAGAAAAAAATCAAGTAGAACAATTCTTCTATTCAAGTTCATTTAGCGCATCAATCGGACCAACATTATCATATAGTTCATCATTTGATAAATCAGAATTTGAAAGTATGGCAGAATCAACTAACTTGTATAGAGCATTCGTTCAAGGAACATTATTAACGAGAGATAACACAATTGATGGTGGTGAGCCAGTAGAAATTACAGAGGTAGCACCAACAGTATTAAAGACACAGGATTCAGAAATATCTAAATTAAAAGTAGAATAAAAAACATATGGAAAATTTAACTTTCTTATATTTATTACAGAAGAAGAATAGTTATATAATTTCCACAGGAGCAAAATAAATGGGATTTTTAGACAATACGAGTATAACAGTAGACGCAATTTTGACAAAAAAAGGTCGTGAACTTTTGGCAAGAGGGCAAGATGAATTTAGAATTACAAAGTTTGCATTAGCAGACGATGAGATTGATTACAATCTATGGGACACAGCACACCCGAATGGTTCAAACTATTACGGAGCAGTGATTGAAAATATGCCTTTATTGGAGGCGTTCGTAGATGAAAATCAGCTAATGAGATATAAATTAACAACACTTCCAAAGCTGACAGCAAAACTTCCTATATTGGAATTACCAAGTCCATCATTGACTTTCAATGGGGCAGGTATTATACAAGTTGTTGCACCGAATACCCGCAATGGTTCAGATAGTTCATATACATTCACATTGTTTAATTCAGATGTCGCAACCTTAAATAATGTTAGTGGTGGTTCACCTAAATTTGGTAGCAATGCTCAGATAAAAGATGGGGGAATTGGTAAATTTGATGACCAAGTTCTGAAAGCACCGGCAGTATTCTTAAATGATGAAGAAGCAAAACGTTCAATTACAACAGTTGGTAAAAGTGTGAGAATTATCTCAAGGTCTTTAACAACACTTACAAATACTAATTTGTCCGTAACTGGTAACCAAACCGGCGCAAATTTCACAATATCAGTAACGGTAAAAGCTGACCCAAGTAAATTATAAGGAGTATAAGTAATGGCATTTCAAAGATTTAATAGAGAAAATGATGTAGTTGAGAATCAACGAACTACAATCTCAAGTGGATTGTGGAGTGGTGGTTCAGGAACATTAACCTCATTTTACACCCAATCAACAAACGGAACTCAAACAGGTTCGTTCTTAGAATTATATAACGAAGACCCAAATCTATCAAGTTCAGCAGAAGTTCAATTCGCAGTTGGATATGCACACTATGATGGAAGTGGTTCATCAGGAACTGTAACAAAATTAACATCAGGTGGTAGACAAACAGCTGCACTATATAGTCAGTTTAGAAATGTATTGTTAGCACCAAACACAGATAAGTTTGAATTTACATCTTCACCAACCGCATCAGGCGACAAAGACTTTTACTTTATCTCGTTCCAAAGAGCAAGACAAAGAGAAAAAATTGACCCAGGTAATTGGGAATTACATTTATCAGGATTAATGCCAGGCGCAGGTACCTTTGATAGTGTTGTAAAATTAATCGATGATAGTGGAGCAACAACAAATCCTACCGTAAATCAAGGTGGTAGAGTATTTAATGTAGTTAGTGGTTCAGTAGCAGGCGGAGTTAATGTAACAGCAGCAGCTGAAACTAAATTCGGTGCTTATGGATTATTTTATCCTGACTTAGGACTTATACTATTGAATGCCAAAATGGCAGAATTAAGTGGTGGTTTAGGACCAAACCCAAGAGCAGCTGACACATTTAACAATAGACCACAGTCGTTCTATAATTCAATCCAATCGGGTTCATACTTTGCAGCTCGTAGAGAAGAGGAAATTAGTTCAACAAGTTACTTTGTTCGCGCAAATAACAAGAACTTTAATTTTAGTACCAATCCAACTTACGCTACTCAATCTGATGGTTCATTAACACAAGCAACTTTCTTTAAAGACCCTAAAAGTTTTATTACACAAGTTGGTTTATATAATGATAGTAATGAATTATTAGCAATTGCTAAGTTATCAAAACCAATATTAAAATCATATTCAAGGGAAGCTATTATAAAAGTGAAACTTGATTTTTAGGACAAACTAATGTTCAAAAATCTTGACCCACAAGACGTATCAAAGAAGTCTTTTCAGACATTTAAGAACTTCACATTCAATAATACTGATAGTGGAAGTGGTGTATTTGCTATAAAAGCCCGCAGTGGTTCTTTACTCAATTACATAAGTTCATCCGATGACATCACCGCAATAACAACAGGTTCAACCACATCAAATTATTTTTCATTACCGACTTGGCATATGTTAAATAATCTATTTTACTCTTCCCATGGAAAAGTATATGCAAATCCAGATAGGTCAAATAGACAACTACATATATCAGCTTCAGTAATTAGTGTTGGTAGAAATTTATTCGGAGAAAAGATTAAACCAGGTTCAGTAATTTTATCCGATACATCATTGGGAGCTACAAGAGATATACGAGACGACGCAGAAGGTAATCTTTACGACAATGCTTTTTCAGCAAGTTTCGCAGCATTTAAATCAGGTTCTAAAGTGAATGAAGTTTTACCATTTTCCGTAACGGGTTCATCAACACGAGGTAGTGGTAGTGTAGTGGGAAATGTATTCTACGAACAAGGATTATTAGTATTTACAGATACTGGTTCATATCGTGAAACAGGACACGGAACAGGTTACACATTAAAATATCAAGCAACACAAACTCACTATGAATATGAATATCGTGTAGTAGTTGACCCATATGAATACAACACAACAACAAATATTAGCACAACACCAGATAGAAGTGGAAGTATTACAATTTCAGAAGGCGTGAGTTCAGTATCTAACTTCTTTCCACCAAGTCATTTACCGACTGGACAAGGAACTGGAAGTTATGCTACATATTATAATGCAGTAACTGAATCATTATCCTTTGTTGAAAATGCAGAATTTAGACCTTATGTAACCGAAATTGGTTTATATAGTGACAGCAATGAACTATTGATTCATGGAAAACTAGCAAAACCTATCAAATTATCAGACGAAATACAAACAACTTTTATTGTTCGTTTTGATGTATAATCTTATCTAATTTTATATTTATTATTGAATTAAACCAACGGAGAAACACAATGTTTCGTTTTATAAAAAATATAGTTATGACAGCAGTTATGTTTGGATTTGTCTTTGCACAAAGTCCAATCATAAGAGTTAAACAAATAGGCGAGTGGAAAACACCAGAATATTGGTGGAAAGCACAAGAAACTGTACAATTACAAACATTTTTAGCAGATGATATAGCAACACCAGCTTATACAAATAATAATTTTGATTCTTGGAGAGATGACATTTTAGAAATGGAAGTCACTCTTGACGATGTAGGTCAAGATATTACTACATTTAGATTTGATATTGCATTTGACAACGATTTAATAACTTGGGTTGAAAATGATGGAACTACACAAGAAACATCAATCAACGCTTGGACACAAGGAAACTCACGAGTAATTAAAGGTAGTCAAATATCAGGTTGGACTGAGGGTGATGAAAGTTCAACAGCAGATTATTCATTTGAAGTAGTTCATTATTCAAATGTAGGATATACAGATAGTATTCAAATTAATGGTAGTGAAACTTCAGCAACCGATACAGGTTATGATTGGTTAAGAATTACTATGGTAAGTCACGGAGCTGACGCTAATGCAGATGGAACACCAGACTTTACATTTGGTAATGGTTCAGGAAATCAAGCACAAGTATTAAAATTAACATTTAGAATTAATGATGTAGTTGATAATTATCAACCACGTTCATTTAGAATACCAACACTTTATAGTGGTGGTAGTGGATATTATACTTATGTATCTGATGATTATCTATTAGATTATAAAGTATATATTGACGGCAATTGGGGAACCGACGCAACAAACAATGGTGGAGCAAGAGGAGATTTAACTCTACATCCAAAACTTGTTGACATTGAAGGTTTCGGTAGATACATTGGAGAATTGTCCGATAATGATAGTGACGGAGTAGATGATGATGTATTTACACAAAAAACTTATCCTTATTGGAAAGTTGTATTTGAATTAGATGAGGCAAATCCAGATGTAGATAGTGATACACCATTTACTAATTGGTATAATATTGAAAGTATTGCTGATGACGCAACCACAGCAGATGAAGATTTAAGTGATGATGTTATAGGAGACGCTAGTGGAACTTATTACTATTATAAATTAACAGACACAACCACACCAACAGCTTTGGCATCACAAACTTTACCAGGAACTGGATTCTTAGGAGTATCATATTTTGATTACACCTATACGGATAAAAATGGGTATTATAATATTCAATTACCACGAAACAATACTTATCGTGTATCATTCTGGCCACCAGACGCAAATGATGATATCGGTTCTCACTCACAATTGGAATTAGATAGAGGAGCCATTACAAACATTAATGACGCAATCGCATCATTTAATTTTCAATCAAACAAATTTGTAAATGAAACAAGTATCAATGTAGATTCACCAAGTGCATATTTAATTGGTGATGTAGACGGAGATGACTTGTTCCAATTAAATGACGCATATTTCTTATGGGCATACACAAGTGGAGTATTTTCAACATCATATACTCACGTTAATGGAAACTCATATCAACAATGGTCAAGTATTGACAACCTAAAAGCAGGTGGAAATGCACAAACTCTTAATTATTATCAAGCACTTAGAGGGGGTGACACTAAACAAAGAAGAGAGTTTACTGCATTTTGGGATGATGATTTACCACAAGAAACAACAACACTAACACAAGACGCAGGTGGAGTTATTTGGTTAAATGCTTTAATGGATGATGTCGTAACAGGTAATGATACTTTACAAGTAGTAGTATTGGGTGGAACATCAACCTTTGATGACCCAGATGTATCAACTGACGGAGATGTAAATCCAGATTACACCGCAGATGATGTAGCAGTTTACTTTACTGGTGATATGAATTTATCAGGAACAAGAGTATTAGAAACATCAACAAATGCAGATGGTTATCAAGACGCTTACACAGGAACAACATATTATCGTTGGTCAACACACACGGTTCAGAACGGAGACGGAGATTCATCTTGGAATCAAAATTGTGTAAATGCAAGTTGTGATGACGCACCAACTGCTTGGACCTATACCAATACAAATAACACTTACGACGGAAGTAGTAGAAGTATGAACTCAACACAAGGTGTTAGTTTATCATTACCAGATGACGGAAGTGTTAAAGTTCAAATGGGTAACCAAGTTGTAGTTCCTTTGACAATTACACCAAGTGTAGATGAAATAACAGGACTACCAACTAAAGTAGCAGGGTTTGAATTTGAAGTCAGATATAAAGAAGAACAACTTCAATTTATTGACGCTCAAACAGGACTTTTACCAGGACCTTGGTTAACTTATTTAAATGAAAGTGAAATTGACGAAGACGGATATAAGATAATTTCATTTGGAGCATTAGATAACTCACCGAACAATGCACCACAAGATTACTACATAACAGAGGAAATGGTTGGTTTACAATTAGTATTTAATTCAAAACTAAATGAAAACAATAACCAAGAGTGGACAGAAGCAGACTTACAATTTGTAGGAAAAGCTAACGCTGGTAATCCAGCCGGAGACGACTTGTTTATGAATAGACAAAGTGGTAAGATTAGAATATGGAATAAGTTTTGGGCATTCGGTGGTGGACAACCAAATGGAGATGAAATGACTTATGTTTATCCAAATCCATATAATGATAGTGAACACGAATCTATTAACTTTCAATTCTATATGGAACAAACTGGACACGTGATGATTAGTATTTATAACGCTAATGGACAAAAAGTTGGAACTATATTGGATGAAGTCGTTACTGACGGAATGCACACATACACTTTCTCAGACTTACCAGATGTAATAGGTGAAGGTGGATATGGTGGATATGAAGACTTACAACCAGGTATTTATCTATTCGTAATGGAAACAGAAAACAAAATTAAGTCTAAGAAATTTACAATAATTAAATAAGGAGTATTATGAATAAATTATTAAGTTTATTATTATTAACAGGAACACTATTCGCACAGGCAAATAGTATATTTACATTGAACCCAAGTGTTCATAGTGCAGGAGCAGGAAATTCAGGTATTGCAGATTTAAATTCTAAAAACCTATTTCATAATCCAGCATTTGCAGGACTTGAATCACATCAAGAAACATCATATGTAAAATGGTTACCAAACCTAACAGATGATATGGGATATCAAAATCTACAATACACAAGTGGTATGGGATTTTCCGTAGAAGTATTTTACTTTGATTACGGAACTCAAACAGCCGCAGATATCGGTGGTATCATAACAGGAGAGTTTGATTCATCATCACTAAGAGTTGGTGGAAGTTATGCTATGGAATTGGGAGATTGGTTATTGGGTGCAAGACTTAATCTTTACAATCATACTTTTATTGATGATATAGATATTGATATGAATTATGGAGTTGATATCGGTGCGTATAAAGTATTCGGTAACACATCATTGGGTCTTGTATTAAAAGACTTAGGTGGTGAAACTAAATTTTTAGACCAATCAACAAGTTTACCAATGTCATTAGGTATTGGTATTAAACAAAGTTTTGGTAGTTTTAGTTTACTATCAGATATAAAACTATTTGAAGATTATTCTTCATTTGGAGTTGGCGGTGAATACTTATTAGGAGAAGTAGGTAATTTGAGATTAGGGTATTATTCAGAACCAGAGTTTAATGTTGATTACATCACAATAGGTGGTGGTATCAATACTAATGTTGTGGATATATCATTAGCATATCTTTACAATACCGAGAGTTTCCACAACGAAACCTTAATGTTATCATTCGGGTTTGATTTTTAGGAAAAGATAATGATAGAATACAAATGTGAAAATTGTGATTGCGAAAATTGCGATTGTGAAAATTGTAATTGTGAAAATTGCAATTGTAAATAGAGGAAAATAAAATGGCAAAAGAAGTAATAGATACAGAAAAAATGTTAGATGATGCTCAGAATAAAAAATTCGGATTATCAATAACAAACATTGTAAGTATAGTAACGGTGTTATCAGGTTTGATAGCAGGTTGGTATACATTTACGGGTAGAATAGATTCATTAGAAGAAGTAGTTGAAGGATTTGCAGAAGCAAGTGATATAGAAATAGTCACTAACAAAATCCAAAGTTTTGATGATGATATCATTTACCTAAGAGAAAAATTAGATACCGTAGGTAATGTTGATTTATCACCATTACAATCAGATATCGTAAATCTTAATCGTGATATTAAAGAACTTAAAGGTTCTATTAAGAATCTTAAGGTAATGATTGAAGAGTTTCACGGTGACCCATTAGCAAAGTTTAAAAAATAATGGATATCTTTAAAACAAAAAA
>Ga0307488_10001973_pt1 | contig 17323 bp, 26 predicted proteins | sample SB02metaG_FD_202248 | JGI IMG/M metagenome (GOLD analysis project Ga0307488, IMG submission 202248) | Sea-ice brine microbial communities from Beaufort Sea near Barrow, Alaska, United States - SB 0.2 | ecosystem: Environmental > Aquatic > Marine > Coastal | place: USA: Alaska | collected... | reverse complement strand
GAATCTTTCATAGCAATTTGCAGCGCACCAGACATAGCCTGTGCGCCAAGTTTAGACTTTACGGCCTCGGCATACCCAGACTTATAAAGACCAGCTTGTACGGCCTCCTGTGAGGCTGTAATGCGCTCTTCTATCATCACTACGGCGGCTTCACGCTGTCCTGATGCTGAGACATCATAGATTGTTTCACCGTACTCATCGTTTGTTGCGGTCACACTAGCTGCTGCGGCTGCTCTGCTCTTAGCTCTAGCCGCATCTGCAAGCTGAATTTTTGTAGACCCCATAATGTAAGAGCCAGAGTCTACAATAACATTCTTGAAACGATTACCAGCGCCCTTAGCCATAGAGCTAAGATAAGACTCAAACATGCTTTGGTACTGCACGGGGTCTTCATACTTAGACGCAAGCTCTGCGGATTTAAGGCGGATGTCTTTATCAACTGAGTCGACGAAACGGCGCTCGACTACTTGTTCAAAAGCTGCGGAAGCAATGCTGCCCATGCCATCCATGCTAGACAGCACCTCTGGCTTACCCGTTTTACCGTCAAATACTTTAAGCTCTTCCGATGAAACTGACTGTGCTGCTTCTTCGCCAAACTTCTGAGCGTCTGCCTTTGCGCGGCTATAAAATTCTTCACCAGCGGTGTTGGCAAAGTTTGAAATTGCCCTACCAATATCTTGCTCACCAGTGTCAAAGCTGCGAACACCGATAGGCTGGTTAAATATTTTGCGTGTTTCGCGTATTACTGGCATAAGTTACACCCTATAAATTAAGACGACCGACTTACGGGTCGTATGCTTGTCGCTGAAGAGTCATATACCGTTTGTACATTTGGCGTATATGTTTTTGCAATCTGCGAACCGAGAGTAAAAAGGCTAGACAGATTATTAATTACAGAAACGGAACGAGCACTAGCTCCACGCTGTCGCTGAATCATTGCTGCAACATTTCTGCTTCTGCCCTCTAAGTCTGATTGCCTTTGGCCTGATGCTATATCGGAACTCATAGTTGACTCTTGATACTTCTCGAATGCTGCAAGACTAGAGCTTTCACCACCGCCTAGCTGAAAGGAAAACTGTGCATTGTTCGTAGACCTTGCATAGTTGTAATCATAAATCCTTTGGTTTTGGACCTCGATCGCTTGAGCTTCAGCAATCTTTCGGTCAATCTCCATTTGCCGAGCCTGTCGCTCCGATTGGAGTTGCTGCGCTCGTGCTGATTTACTCGAGGCACTTATCCCTAATAGTGTGGACGCAGCTGCAAGAAAAAGTGGTAGTCCCATTAGAAGGTTAACTCCGCTACTATGCCATTAACTTGCAGTGCAAGTGGGGCAGATTGTGTTACTGTGATCTGTGGGTCTCTACTGTAGCCCATAAGGCGGAACTCTTTCTTTCCAGTGAAAGCGTTTACTTGCAAAGAAAGATCATCAGTTACATTTCTCAGAACTAGGTTTGCGCCATTTACCGTTGCAGACAAAGTATCGTGAAGGTCAACTACTACGCTACCAATACGACGTGGCGTACCAGTTACAGGGCCAGAACCAGTAGCAATATCTAAGGGATTTGTTGTTAAGGTTACATCAAACTTTAGCCCAATTTCTGCCCGAGCTAAAGTCGGGTCGATAGCCGATACATCTATATTCCCACCAGCAACCGTAAACTCACCAACATAGTTGTTTCCGTCTATGACGTTAAGAACTGCACCGTTTTCGTAGAAATCCGATACATCAAAGACTCCATTAGTCCCAATGTATATACTAGAAACATCAGTGTTATATGCTTCATCGAACTCGCATATAGCAAACACCTCAACATTATCGCCTTGGTCATATATCACACTAGCGAACACACGATCATCAATAGTTACAGTCGAATTAAAGAAGCCCTGAGTTGTAAACTCAGTCCAGCCTGCGCGGTCTTCACCCCGATTAGAGTTAAAGACTGAGATTGTTCCGTTGTAATTAGTAACAAACACATAGCTTTCGGATCGGCTCATAGCCCCATACATTGTGTTCATTTCAATCGGAGTTTTTATTAAGTGCGAAGAGATAAGAGAAATTGGGTTTGCAACATAAGCGGCTTCACTATCGGCATATACATACTCCCTTACAATTGCCCCTCCCTTTTGCACAAACAAAGTGGCGCCATCTAAGGCTTGAGGGCGAACAAAGTCACAGCCGAATGGCGTTTGCCTCCTAACAATAATGTTTGTTGGGGTGATTGGCTGATTGCTGAATGCTGGAACATACATTTCTGAAGTCGCTGTAAAGACTTGTAGGTCACGATTAGACACTAAGTGACGAATTTGGTTAATCTCGCCAACGCTTGCGGTAACGTGAATGGACTCATCATCTTTTGCAGTTCCAACATCAAAGTTGTAATACTCTGCACTTTTGCTAAACCACATTGAATCTGGTTGCGATAAAGTCCCGCCAAAAACTAAACGGTTCTGGTGGAATGTAACAGCTCCTGGAAAACCTCGAAGTGCAGAATATGATTGCTCTTCCCAAGAAGTAGTCGGAGCTTTTGTTGTAAACTTTGGCGTACCCCCACCAATTGCAGAAGCGTTAGCATTAGCCCCAGCTGTAATAACAAACTTATCGTTGTCTATAATCTCAGCTACAGTGCGGCTACCGTTTATTTGGTTATTAGAGATTCCCCCTACTGAACCAGAATGAGAAACAGTAACGGCATCATTAACTGAAAAGCCATGCTTAACCATTGTTACTTCAATGTCGGCTTGGCCTTCCGTTGTGCTAAAGGAATTGATTGCCAATCTAACCGTTAAGGTATCAAAGATATTTCCGGTAGCTTGGGTTGTGCTTTGAACGGATGTGATCTCAATTTCAGCGCCGTGGTAACGCAGAGTAATTCCGTCGTGATCTCCGTTTGTAGCAAAATAAGGATCGGACGTAGTTAAAGTAACCCCATTGCCCGTGACATCTGAAACCCCCAAGGTAGTCCCTTGACGGTGAAAGTTATAATAGGGTTGATATATTTTAGTTAAATCAGATCTAGCGTCAAAAACAAAAGGCTCTATTTGAAATAAGTTAAGTGCTGTACGGACAATTTGTTGAGGCATAAATGTAGGGTGACAGATAAACATAACGTCACCAGCTTGAGCAAAGGTATACTCATGCAAAAAAGTGTCAGTAAACTTTAAAGCGTTACTATTTATGTCTTGGGTTAGGGTTGTAACAATATCTAAAACGCCAGTTATTGGATCAATAAAGAAAAACTTTATCTTTTGATGCTCAAGCGAAACAACATAACGCTCATCGTCAGAGAATATAAAAGGCAACAGTCGTGACTGCTGTGTTTTCGCTGTGTTTATTACAACGTCATTTCTATAAACCGCTCTAAGACCAGCCCTTTTAATTACGCCGCCCTCTGCGCGAAGAAAGAAGTTTTCAATGCGTTGTGCTGACCCCGTGTAAACCGCTGAGTCGGTACGGGAGTACAAAGAAGGGCTAACTTCTCCATAAGAAAAGTTTGTTACTGGAACTCTTACCTTCTGCATTAACTGCGCCTTTCAGCAATAAACCTTGACGTTGAAAGCTTGCGGGTAGTTTGCTGCTGCGAGTCTAAAGTTCTAGCTCTCATCATTGTTAGTTGAGCTTGCTGCCCCATAAGTTGGGCTAAGCTAGCATCTTGTGCCAGAGAAGACGCAAAGACAGAAGCTAATTCAAATTGAACTGCAATAACAAAGTAGGAAGGCCAATCTTGCTCACTAGCTCTAAAAGTATAGTCGAGCACTACCTCTGAAGTGTTGCTTGTGTCGCAAAAGATCTTATCCCCATAAGTCTGATATTCAATGTTAAACGCATTAACAGTAACAGCGTGAAGCATAAGGGAGCCAGATGGGATCTGATATGCAGCATCATACCTACCAGTTGGCTTTTCAGATAGTCGATTAAGAACTGCTTGGTTAGTGGCGAAGCGCCAACGGCAGTTTACCAGTGATGCCCTAGCTATATCTTCATACATATTGGCTGCAACAAGAGATTCGTTTGTCCCATCCTCAAAAGAAGTAATAGGCTCCGCACCAATTAAGATGAGAGCGCGACTAGATACGTCAATCGGGGTGTTGGCAGAAGTGCTGAGAACAGCCATGTAAATCCTCCGAACAGGAAGACAGGGGGAAGTTTCCTCCCCCCGATCAGTTTAGTTGTTGTCTAGAACTTCGTATACACCAGTGCTGTCAATCACAACGGAACCCATAGACATCATTGACGTTGCAAGGTGTGCGACCTTCTCAGGTACATAGTTAACTTCAGTCTTAACGTCAGAGTTAACGCCCAAGCCAACAGCGCGAGTGTGGTAAGCATAGTTCTTGCCACCAGCTACAGCAGACGTTGAGAAGATCTTGAACCCCAAGAACTCTTTCATTGTCATGCCACCAGCAAATGGAAGCTGTTGCGGACCAACGTAGTCTGAAGAGGCAAACTCAACAATGTTAAACAAGTCAGCAAAACCAGCAGGGGACATAGCGAGATAACGCTGACCGTCTTCTGGAATGTCTGCTGCACCAAATGTTTGGAACAATGTAAGTAGATCAGCCTTAGCCAAAGCCCCTGATGTGTCGGCAATCTGAGTTGCACTTGCACCAGCGTCTAACGCAGTAATGATGATCTCATCAGTCTTGCGACCTAGAGCAGAAGCGGCAGATTCGGCAACAGCTTGGCGCTCGTTAATGTTCATCTTCAACTCGTCAAGTTTGTCGATGTACTCAGCAGCGTAGAAGTCAGCCATTGTTGCTTCAACTGTGGTGTGCGCAAGTTCCATAACGCTTATGTTGCCATTGCGCGCTTTGGTTGATGCCGCACCTGTGCCGATTTTTTGAAAGCGGGATACAGAAGCAGAGGTATTTGTAGTACGAATTGTATTGCGAAGCTTGGAACCCATGCGCTGATAAGCAAGATGCACATCGGTTTCAAACTGTTTGATAAATGCTACATCAATTGTATTAGCCATTTGAACAGTCCTTTGTTAAAGTTTATCTGGTTTGCATCTTGGGTATCCAGTCAACATCTTCAACGAAGGTATCCTTTCGGGCTTCTCAGTGCATTACGGGCCTTGATGATTTATGTGAAACACTTTTTCCTATTGGATTGCAACGCACAAAATCAATATATTTGCAATCAGTGGCTTCAGAAAACCCAACAGCTTCAAACCCAAGTGACGCCGCCCAATTAAGCATTATAGGAAAGTCTGAAGATATAGACATGCAAAGCTGCGGGTGAGTTTTGTCAAAGAATCTGATTACCATACGCGAACCAATAACAAGCAAGCGAAGGTTTTCCTTTACTTCATTCGTAAATATACAAAAGAACTGAGGCCATTCTATTGTATTATCAAAGACTAAGCCCGTTACGCATAGTATCGGACCGTCTTTGCTCTTTACAATATATACCTCGGAGTTTTCCATCATTTCTAGAATAGCTTCTTTTGGGCTGTCATATCCCAAGCAATAAATATCATGTAAGCCCTCTGGTGGAAGGTTGGAGCAGATCTCTTCTACATGATTATATTGCAACGGGGTAAGATAAAACTTGCCCCGCTGCATAACCTTTAAATCATCCATAAAGTTTTTTGAAACCAGACTGTACTTGCTTAACGTAGTTGTCATCTCTTACGCGAGGGTTCCAGTATCTTTCATCTCGCATCATTTCATTTAACGAGTTCTCCGTTAATGAATCTGCGGTTCCAGTTTCTATATTTACAGACGGATCTTTCATTGCAGACATAATCGCCTCAAGCGCAATGATCCCGTCAGCCCCTTCGCACATACGCTCTACTGCTGACATTGCGTCTTGGGGGAAAAACTTATTTGCAAAAAGAGATGCAGCTTCAATCCTAGAGTTCGCACCTTCTCCAAGTTGCTTAGCCTCTTCTTGAAGGTTGGGCGTCTGTGGCATTGCCTCCATGTAGAGTTCGATACCTCTTTTAAACTCTTCTTGGTTATATCCGCTTTCAAGGCAGTGATCTGCCCAGTTTTTTAGTGCGTCACTAGCGAGTGCTTCTTCTTCTTCAATAAAGTCAGGTATCTCATACTCACCAGATGTAGCTGGAACACCCTCTTTAGGTGCGCTCATCTCTTCCTTGAGCCTTTCGCGAATGGCTTCTTCCTTCTCACCTATCTTAGACTCAAGGCTTTTATAGGCATTCTCTAAATCCTCTGCTGTCTTGTACTTGCCAGCAAGAAGATCATTACTAGACTGTGTTTCGGCTTCTGCCGAAGTGCTTTCCGCTACGTCAACCTGACCTTCAGTTTGCGCTTCTGTCTCAGGTGTTTGTTCAAGAAGTGTGCTTTGTTCAGACATTGTTTTTCACCTTATGGGAATGATTAATACGAGACTCAATAAGGCCAACAACATAACGCTGTCCCTCTAAGTGTCGCAACTCTTCTGTTGATACGTTTGGGCCATTAACCATTTCGATGGTAATAGACCGAAGATATTTTAGTACCGCCTTACCCGAAGGAGATCCAAATACTTCAGCGACATTAAGACTGATTTCTCTATCGCTCTGCAACGGGCGCTGAATACCGTCAACGCCCACATGAATTTTTGATTTTTCCAAGTCTACTCCAACTCTTGTGGCGCAGCCTCCAATCCAGCTTGTTGTGGCTGTGACATTTGCTGCATCATTGCAACTATTTCTTTACGCTCTGATTCGTCGCGAATCAAGTTATCTGGTACACCAAATTTTTTCGCAAGATATGCAGCAGCTTCTTCTGAGTTGATTAGCACCTGTGTCATTTCTGGACCGAAGGAAGATTGTGCTAGTTCCATGAACCGTGCAATGGATGTAATGTCAGAGTTTGCTTGTGCCTGCGCTAGTGGAGAAACAGAGCGGACTTTAACTTCACGCCCGTTAACTGTAGGCAGATCAATGCGGCCTTGCTTCTTTAGAATGTAGATTACGCGCTGCAATACGGGCTGTACTAACTCAGCTTGCAGTCTACCGAAGGCAGAACCAACACGACGAGACAGGTCAGCCATACGCTCCGCAACCTCTGTGGCAGAAGCGGGAGTGCGATCTGGATTCCCAAGCATATCGTTGTAGAGAGCCTTTTTAATATTTAGCCTCATGTCTGAAAGTATAAGCTGTGCTACATCAAAGCTTCCAGCAGCTTTTATAGGCTGCAAACCAGACGAACCCATAGCTTTTGGTATGATAGTTCCTGGAACGAGATTGATAGTATCAGGGTTTATAACGCCATCATCTTCCATTTGATAAATACCAGAGATTGCCATCTGTGCATTTTCAAGAATTAACTCAATCGTAAGATTTGTGGTTTTAATAGCAGAAAGGGCGTTAATCAGTGGACCCCGACCATATACTTCACCAGCACACTTTGACCAACGGAAGCAAATAAAGGGATTAGAACCAATTCCATTCATATCTTTTGAGTAAACTACAGACTTAGTTGTCATGCAGATAGCATAGCTAAGGTAGGCTTCTTCATTTACTTTACTGTAGTCACGACAAACAATCTCAAGAATAGTAGTTGTTTTTTCTGGAGAGTTTTGCACTTGGTTCATTAAGTCGGGCGGCATCTTCGCCTTTGGGTACAGAACCATGATCTGACCAAACTTAATGTTCTTACGTTCTCTAAAAACGTGATCTATCTTATCATCAGGTCCAGTGTCTAAGACAACATGGGGCAAGGGAATTGCCGAGAAGTTAATTGGATTAAGCGAATCGCCTTCTTCGCAAACTAAAACGCCAGTACCCACAGCCAAGTCCATAAATGACTCATGAACCTCCTGTGAGAAGTTAGAGTTTTGTATAACCTCAAAGACGTAATCGGTTACATCATCAAGATCATTGTTAACGGAATCTCTTTCGTTCTTAGGTATCTCAGAGCCTGCTGTCAGATCAGCCCACCTAGCAAAGTTTGGCACAAGGCCAGACTGAAGCCTTGACGCAAACTCTTGAACGCCAACTACAGCAGTTTCGTCAAATATTCTATCATCTCGACGTTGACCGTTTGCTTCATAATAAAAAGATTCGCGCTGTGGTAGCGCATATTCATAACACTCATCGAACAGCGGCACAAAGTTTTCACGCTTTGCCTTTGCCGTGTCGTATAGCTTCATATACTTCTGCGCTACATTATCCATTAGTTTGCGAACCTATCATAATAACCGATGCCACCCCCAAGTCCTGTGATAAGACTGCGGCGACTCTTTGAGCCAGAACGACGAGACATACGATTTCTTGTTGCCATTGAACCAAACTTTGAAATTCGTTTCTGGCGCTCGGCGGCGGCGCTCAACACAGGGCCGACTTCTTTTTCAGATTCTGCTTCTTCAGTTTGCTTTTGCATGTAGGAAGACTGAGCCGCTATCAAACTTTTTTGGTTTGTTTGCAAAGACTGTATAAGCTTTAATGTTTCTTCTCTTTCTTTTTGCTGTTGCGCCGTTAGATTATCTGCGGCGGCTTTATCTTCTGCTGCTTTAAATAATTCTTCTTCAGTACTTACTGACTTAGCCATCTCACTTTGGCGCTTAGTATCTTGCTCAGCCTTGTATACTTCAATGGCTTCCGCCTTAGCCGCTTCAATTGCCGCCGCTTGAGCCTTCGCTGCTTCTGCCTGCGATGCGGCTTTTGCTTCGTCTGCTGCTGCTTTTTGCGCGGCCTGCTCTGATTCTATTGTTGCTGTATCAACAACCGCTGCAGGTTTGCTCTTTTTGCCTAAACACATAAAAAAAATCCCTCTGTATCTGCCCCTGCATATTCACAGAACCAAAATAAAATCAACGCACAATTACATCCTAGACCAAAGACCTTGCCTGCGCTGTGGCCTCTTCTTTGCAAATACATCAAATGAACGCCCAGCAACAGTAGGTTGTGCAGGTTTTTGACTGTTCATTAGCGCCCTGCCCTCACCAGCGCCGAGCATCATGTACTGAAGGGCGTCATGAATATGGGAATACATGTTCTTATCAGGCTTGTCGGCGTACCTTTCGCCAGAAACCTCCATGCGTTTATACTGATAGCCACCCTCAAAGCCCTTAATTAGTTGCTGGCATCTGGGGTCTATCAAGAAAGCAGGTTTACCATCACTCATTTTCTGTAGCTGGGATGCAACAGATTCAAGACGCAAGTCAACTGAGTTGGAAGGGGCTGGGAAAGCACGCAAGCCAGCGCCTCGGAGTATATGGAAGGGTGTTGTCTCGTCCGTTTGCGCACGGAAATCACCAGCGGGGTCGCCGTATATAAAAACTTCAGAAGCTTCGGGGAAACGTGTAGCAAGTTCTTCACGAAGTACCTCCGCAAACCTAACAATACCCATATCGAAGGCCACAAGCTCTGCTTGCACTAGCCATCTTCCTCTAACCTTTTGCCCAATTGTAGCGGCTGGCGTTAGACCAAAGTCCAAGCCCACATACACAGGCAATCCCGCTGCAATCGGGACTTCTTCTTTCGCAACGTGCATATCTCTAGCAAACATCTGGTATATTGGCTTCCCGTCTTGGATCGAACCAAGCTTATTCATCACATAAACGTCTATCCAACTCTTAGTCTTACCACGGATTAGGTTTAAGTAGTAATCTTTCCGCATATACTTAGAGTTCTCTGCCAGTTTGCTGGACTTGTAGTCGCCCACCTCACCTATCTCGTCATAAATCTCAGTCATTGCAGGGGGCTGCGTGTAGAACGACCAGTTGTCTGGCTTCACTAGCATCTTAGCTTGTTCTCTAGGGATGTGGTCTGGTACAGGAACCTCACCTGACATAATGGGCCACCAGTGATCTTCCTCTGGTGCGTTGGTATCTGCTATTACGCCTGTCCAAGTAGCGCCGCCATCACGCATAGAAGGAAAGCGCCCAACTCTCATGGTGCAGGCGTCGATAATGGACTTGGGAACTTCCCTAGCCTCGTTAATCCATATGCCAGTAAGCTCAAGGGATAGTAATTTCTTAACATCTTCGGGCCGATCAAGGGCTAAGAAGATAACTTCAAGCTCCAAGTCTCCCTTTTTAATGTTGTGCGTGTACGGAACTGACCAAGTAAACCTACCCCAATCGGATTCGGGGAACCAATCAAGCCAAGTCTTAATGGTTGTGGTCTTTAGCTGCGGGTTTGTGTTCCGAATAATTGCCCATCTGCTACGCCGCAATCCATTCTTGTTAGGCTCTTGAGCTAGTGCGCGACGGAATATCTCAACGCAACAGGAAACAGACTTGCCCGAACCTACTGGCCCACGGATGCCACGAAAAAAGGTATCGTCCTTCATGAACTTCTTAACGACAACGCCATCAGGTTTGTACTTAAAGTCAGTCACTACGTTCTATCAGGCTTTTTTTGGAAGCACCGCCCTTTGAGCTTCTAGACTTTGCTGCCTCAACTGCACTATTAATAGAATCAAACCTTGGGAACTTCTTCCCGCTTCTTTCTTCGTAAGCAGCAGCCGCATTCCAAGCCTTGTCGCCAGTAAGTAATGTTGGCTTATTGCTTTCGGAGTCAAACCATATAGTCGGAATATTCCAAGCTGTACCCTCTGGGGAAGTTTCGCTTGCCAAGTATTCAGTAGCCCCACGATTGTCGGGAAGCTTTATTGGCTTATGCTTTTTAGGGTCAAATGGAATTAGCTCACCCATTGTAAAGTTCCTTTAAATGTCTCGCTTCAGAAGGCTCTTCTTCTTTGGAAAACCAGCCTTCATATTTGAGTACGCGCTCTTGCTAATGGTGGACTTAGACTTAGGGCGGCTAGTACCCTTCCGTTTTCTGGCGTTAATATTTCCATAAAGGGTATTCTTCATAATTGCTGCAACCTTCTATCAACGCCAAGGCGGATCATGCTCTCAGCAACCTCCGGCCCAAGAGACTCAATCAGCTTGTCAGTCTCGTACTGGTTAATGAAATCCTTGGGGTAATGCTTCATATGCACAGTGCGAACAACCGTTCGTAAAGTATCTCGCTCGTTCTGCGAAAGGGTATTTATAAAGCTCAAGTCTTCTTCGCCTTCTTTTTCTTAGTGGGCTTGGGCTGAGAAAAAGCCTCGTTAATGTCTGGCGTCGAAGGATCGTCACCTACTAATTGACCGTTGGTCTTGCGGGTACGTGTGGGTTCATCGCCCTCAATTAAACGTCGGGAGAAAGCGTTTCGGGTTTTGCCACTGTAGATTGTACCCGCAAGTTCGTGGGTGTCGCCTGTGTAAAGCTCACCGCTCGTTAAATACCAAGCCATTAATTAATCCTTCTTAGCTTTATTTCTGGCGCTAATAGAAGCAGCCTTTTTCTTTGCATCAGCTTTGGACGAAGCGCCCCATGCCTTTAAGCTAAGAAGAAGCCGAGTGGGTTTACCCTTAGCATCACGCTCAGGCCCGTTCATTCCGCCCATCCTAGCAAGAAACGAAGCCCTTCTGGGATTGTCCCCAGCCCTAACAGGAGCCTTCAACGTCCCCTTCTTATAAGAAGCACGACCCTTGGCGTTCAAGCCACCCTTGGGGTTCTTCCCCTCTTTCCTTGTCCAAGCTGCTGTCTTCATAATCGTACCCTATACCAGATAAATATTTGCAGAAGCGAACCTTTTTTAACTATCGCTGGTGTGTGGGACCACTAGCTAACATACTACTGCTAGTTTTTAACCCCCCACCACCTATGTACGCGTTTACCAGCCTTCATTTACCTAGCCAAGATCTATCTGCACTCGTATATCACCAGCTACCTGCACCTGTGACCTGTCTATCGGCTTGTACCCAGCGCGGTCTAGCAAATCCTTACTCGCCTCTAGCTGAACGTACTCTGACTTGGCTCCTGTGGCTAGCCTGCGTATAGTTCCCGCTGCTAGAGTAGCACTCATTCCAAACTCTTCATTCATCCGCTGCATGAGATACTGTTGCACATGTGCCAGCTTCATCGTCTTGGTTGCAGTTACTCTTCCTGACTCACCGCTACTATATCCAGCTAGCTCCGCTGCCTTTGCTAGAGTACAACCTTTTGCTACAATCGTGTCCACTAACGCTGTCTGTTTCGTAGTCAGCTTTCTTGTAATCGGAACATTACTCATCCGTACATACCATCCATATATCCCATTGCTTGCCCCCCTCTCCCTCTCTCCCCCCAGCAGGCACTATTTCTCAGCGGCGTGTCAATCCCTGACGTAGCGTCACACCCTCAAATAGGTATCATACTACCTCGTTCAGCTATTGACGCGCTAAACACATACTACAACAAAACTGCTACGTTCAAGCTTCACCAACTTAGATACGTCATTGCCGTCGTTATCCCGTCGATCAGACTACCCTCTCTCTTCGCCCTGCATATCGCCCTCCTTCAACAGTTCGCAAGGGACGCTCCGCTCTGCGCCCTTGCGAACTGCAAGCGCCGTTGGCGTTTCAGGGTTCGCTATTAGGTCTTCATCGAGAGGGCAGTCCTCTCGACTAACAGGAGAACTAGGAAATGACAAAGATATCCAAATTGGCTCAGCTTAAACTAGAAGTTATTAACTATCATACTACTGATAAGCCATCAGCTGACGGTCCAATCATCAACGATAAATTCCTCATCGGTTTAGGTCGCGACGCCTGCTACACATCCAACAACAGCCTCACCTTCAAGAAGAAGCAGCTTGCTGACTCACTTGCAGAGTACGACATCGCAGTCGAAGAGGCTAACGGCTACGCTATGGAACGCACCGAACGCTGGATCAACACACTAATGCCAGAGCTTGACGAGCTTCAAACCCGCCACAATGCAGACTGTGAAGTCTTCGCTGCACTGACACACGGTGAAGTATGGCAGGCCAAGCGCACCGCCCCAACCAAAGCTGCCAAACCAGCTAACTTCAGCAACCTGAGAGCGAGGGTGGCGTAAGTCACCCACCAAGGGGGGCTTCGGCTCCCCTCTACTCTCAACTCAACTCTGTCAACTCTGTCAACAAGGAGACACCTCATGGGTGACCTACAAGATAAACTCATCACGGCAATCACGCTCATCTTCTGTGCAGCCGTGGTAATCCACACTTATTATTACGCTGCGTAACCTAAGGGGTTTTGCCAATTCATTAATTGTAAAAAGCGTCCCGCCATATAATGTAATGAATAAAGTTTAATTAAAGTTCTAGGGAGAATAGAACATGCAGTTAACAATATCTGATGTAGATGACATCCAAATAAGCGAGATTCTTTACGATGGTTTTGTCGTAAGATCGATAAAGATAATTAATAAATCAAACGTAAGTTTTGAGGTCAGATGCTTTGCTGATGATCGCAACTCTTTAGACTTTAAATACAAACCAATGCGTGACGAAAGGGAGAACACATCATGCTAGACTTTCAAACAAACAACTACAACTTTCCAGTGGAAGAGCAGCCTGTCTACACTAAAGACATGAAGCTCATTCCAGATCACAAGTGCATCGTGCGTACAGACACAGGCGCTACGCTTGGTATGCACGGCAGCCGATACAAGATGATACCGCATGATGATGTGGTCAACTCAATCATTGACGGAGTTAAAGCAAGCAATCTAACTAGCGATTACACAGTCAGCGTTGATGTCATGGAAGACGGACGCAAGTTAAGAGGTGAGATAATCTTCCCTGATCTAGTGCAAGAGCCAGCAGTAGATGACTACGTTCAATTCAGAGTCAGCTTCTTTAATAGCTACGATGGAGCATGGCCCTTTTCTCAGAAGGCAAATGGCATGAGATTGTTTTGCTTGAATGGATGCACAACAGCAGATGCTATAGCCAATTCACGCTTCAAGCACACAGCTTCTGTTAATGTAGAAGGCAGCGCATCCAAGATCATCGGTGGTGCTGAGCATTTCATGGGACGCAGCAAGGAATGGCAATCATGGATGCAAACTAGATTAAATGACGATCAGGTTGAGCAGTTCTTTAGATCAACCATATGCAAGGTGGTAACTAAACAAAAGCAAGTCGAGAAGACTAACGAGAAACAACTAGAGAATCTTATCTCAGGCTGGCAGAACGAACGCTCAGCACTCGGCGCCAACAAGTGGGCATTGTATAACTGCCTTACTCATTGGGCCACACACACCAATGATCTGCGCTCACCTCAAGTAGCTAAGTACAATCGTGAAGCAGCCATCAGCAGCGCCATGAATCACAACTTGTTTAAGTCAATGACAGGATTCAACGTAATTTAAGGAGAATGTAATGCGTATGTCACGCCAACACTTTGAGTATCTAGCCGATACGCTTGGGCCATTAGTACCGTGGCCTACTAATCTTCTTAGCATTGCAGATGAGCTTGAGAAAACTAATCCAAAGTTTAACAGAGATAAGTTTATTCAACGTGGCACAAAGGCATGGGAAAAGAATTACTTGCCGCCACATCTAGAAGAGGAGCTTCCTTATGAAGAGGATTAAGTTAATCAACAGTCACTTGCTTCGCCGCATCAGGGTTACATGCCCTTCATGCACAGGAGATGGAGACTTCCAAGTTGAAAAGCCACAGCCTCAAAACTTCAACCGAGATATAGGAGAAATGGATATCATCACTAAGACTTGCACTGAATGTAACGGAACTGGCGAAGTTGAGATGGATGATTGTGACCTCGAACTTGACAATGAGGAGTAGTTACCTGCATTGATGCAGTATGAAATCGTATTTACAAATGCTATTAGACCAAGCAAAAAGCGCTAATGTTCCTTTGCTTAGAGCGTTCAGTCGGGCAAACATCCCGACCTCAACGTATTACAGAACAGTTAATGGGACCACAGAAATACGGTATTATACTGCATTAAAGGTACATCATGCCATCGAACAAGTCCGCAAAATACAGCAAGCCGCTAAAGATACCAAAAGATTACGCGCTGATGGTAAGCCAGTTGATAGACGCGCGATCAAATCAAAAGTTAAGTCAGGAAGAATTGGCTTATAACATAGGATGTACGGCATCATTGATTCACAAATGGGAAACACATAAACGAATTCCGTCTGGATTTATGCTGACCTGTTGGTTGGACGCATTAAATTATGACATCACGATCACAGAAAGGTAAGACAGCTCTTTGTATAGGATGCAAAGAAAAATCTTATTTCTATGTAGCAATACTTAAAGGTTACGGCGGATCAATGGAGAAACATTGGTACGTCTGCATGAATTGTTACGATCAAGACCTTTGGCAAGAAGCAGTATCTAAGATCAAGCCGCCGACCAAAACAATTAAACCTAAACGAATAAGAAAACCTAGCGTCAAGCTACAAGCTGGCGCGTGGGAAGACAGCATCCAAACAAACACTAAGCCATCTGTTGATTGGTAAGGAGAACAACATGCTTATCTATGGAGTAGACCCAGGATTTACAGGCGCAGTTAGTATATATGATACTGAATTAAACAGCCTAATCGTTCATGATATTCCTGTAATTAAATCTCCAAAAGGAAAAACCCTTATCAATCTTCCCAAATTGCTTTCAATATTAGGCAACGGACAAAACAGACTATCTCTTGCAGCGGTTGAGCTTGTAAGTGCTATGCCTAATCAAGGTGTTAGCAGCACATTTAGATTCGGTCAGGGTTTTGGTCAATTGGAAATGGCACTCGTAGCATCAGCCTTACCCTTAAAATACGTTCGACCACAGCAATGGAAGAAATACTTTGGCTTAACTAAAGACAAGAACCAAAGCAGGGAGCTAGCAATGGAACGCTTCCCTAATAACGCAGACTTATTTAAGCGCAAGAAGGATGATGGTCGGGCAGAAGCCGCACTGATTGCGCTCTATGCAAAAGAGAAACTTATCTAAGGAGAACAACATGTCAGTATCACAAGCGAATGAGATCAAAGCATATCTCAAGTTAGGCTACCGCATCACAGCAATTGATGCCCTCCAAACATTTGGTTGCTTTAGGTTAGCAGCGCGAATCAAAGATCTTAAAGACGAGGGTATGGAAATTGAGAAGGTAATGGTTGAAACGCACAACGGTGCTAGAGTGGCACAGTATTATAGCCCATCAAAAGTAAGGGGATAATTATGACTCAAGCATATCCACTTGCTTACTCGCTCACAGTTGAAGGCGTTATTTCTAAGGAGATAGTAATTGTTGCTGACTCTTTAGAAAACGCAGAGCGCATAGCTAAAGAAGAATTTATAAATGAATTTAAGGGCGATAACGCTGTAGTTATTTTTCAAGGGGTACACAAACCATGAGTTATAAACCAAAACAAGTAGGCGATGCAGCAGGCATATCAGTATGGGATGCTCATGTTAGCAAAGCTTCAAGCTCTCCAGTTCAAGCGCGTGAGTACAAGCGATCCAGCTATGAGTTAGAAAGCGATAAGGTTATAGCAAATAGGATTCGTAATGGTGACGCTGTTGGTGAGCCTTACCTCAAAGGCGAAACAAAGAAGCGCCTCAAGAAATTCCAAAAGCTTGGAGAAGAAGACTTCGAGAAGTACGGAAAGTTCGAGTGACGTAACGTCACTTCATATTGCCTAAGCTGCATTTAAGCAGTAGGTTAGTACCAGATAACAAAGGAGAACAACATGGAACGCAAGGGTTTCATAGGTGGTTCCGACTGCGTAAAAATAATGCAGGGGAACTGGTTAGAATTATGGCAGGTCAAGACAGGCCGCGTTGAGCCTGATGATTTATCACGCAACATCGCAGTGCAGATGGGCGTACACACTGAGAACTTTAACTTAGATTGGTTTGCTCACGAGTATAGCTATGATCTACACAACAAGCAGCTATCTGAAGAAGACAATATCAATGGTATACCAGCCAAAGGTACATTTGATGCTATGGTTTACACTGAATCAAGTAATAGCACCAGCTTTCAACAGCAACACGATGCCCACATTGTCGAAGCCAAGCACACCAATGCTTACAATACCTTAGACAAGGTAATCGAATACTACATGCCGCAAGTGCAGCTATATATAAAGCTTGCAAATGCAGATGGTGCGTATCTATCTGTTATCTTTGGTAATAACAAATGGGAGTCGGCATATGTTAGCCGCAACAAAGAGTATTTCGATTCTATGTGGGCAGTGGTGTCAGACTTCTGGGGTTACGTGCATCGCGATGAAGAGCCAGTTGGTAATGACCAGCCGATACAACTTGGGACTGACAAAATCGCGGTGGACAACATGGTCAAGCGTGACGCCACCACAGACAATCAATTTATGGACGCCGCTATTACCTACTGTGAAACAGAAGCAGCCGCCAAAGACTTTGACTCAGCGAAAAAACAAATCAAAGATATGGTCGGTGATAACGAACGAGAAGTTTACTGTGACCAGCTAACAATCAAACGCGATAAGCGCGGCGCATTGCGTATAACAAGGAGAACAACATGAGTGACACAGCAATCAAGGCGCTACTTGCAGCGCAACA
>Ga0307488_10001972_pt1 | contig 17330 bp, 15 predicted proteins | sample SB02metaG_FD_202248 | JGI IMG/M metagenome (GOLD analysis project Ga0307488, IMG submission 202248) | Sea-ice brine microbial communities from Beaufort Sea near Barrow, Alaska, United States - SB 0.2 | ecosystem: Environmental > Aquatic > Marine > Coastal | place: USA: Alaska | collected... | reverse complement strand
CGAAAACAAAAATATTCCAACAAGAATAGGTGATATATTTACTGGGGATTTTACAAATGTTACTACAAATCCTGACGATATTTCTTCTGGTATTACTAAAACAAAATTAAATAAAATAGGTAATGGAACTAAAAGTTATTATAATATAGGTTCTCAAAACATAAGCACAGATCATAATAAAACATTAGCTGTTACAATAGATAATTTTGCTAGAAACTATCAAATGCTTACAGACTATGCTTCTCAAAATCCTCAATTAGAATTAAGTGAGCAAGATATTAGAAATATGACTATTTTATCTCATAATAGAGGACTGCTAAGTAAAAATAATGCAGGAGGTGGAACAGGTACAAATTTTGGACAAAGAGATGACATGACTGTTTCTGAGCAAATAGAAAGTCTTAGAACTTTGTATGAAGGAAGTATGAGTGATATAAGTTCTACTAATTATAGATTTTTACCTGAGTTTATAGGACAACCTTTATATGAAAACGAATTTGGAGAAGACGGATCTGAAACATATATTAGTAAGGTAAATAGATTTGTAAATAGACAAGTAGAAACGCATGAAACAGTAGAAGCTAAAGAAAAAGAAGCACAAAAACAGCAAGCTTTACTAATAACTGATAATGAGCCAGCTCCAAATACAGCTAAAATGGGAGGGTATCGCTCTAAGTATGGCTACTAAAATGTTATATAATAATGTAAAATTAAAAAAATCAAAGAGTATAAAAAATATCGATATAATTCGTAGATTTGTAACCTAAAACCAACAATATATATATGAACACAAATGAAAAAATACAGCTTGATGACATTACGTTTGATGATGTTATTAGCGGCGAAGGGGTAGAAACCACCTCTACAGCACCAGAACAAGATCCGGCAGTAGCCGAGAAGAAGGAAGAAAAACCTGAAGAGGAAATAGAAACTTCCGATCCTGTCTTAGATGGAGATGAAGACCAGGAAGATAATGAGATTGATGAAAATTATCTAAAAGAACAAAAGTCTGATGATAAAGATGAAGACGAAGAAGATGATGCTGATGAAGATGACTCAGAAGATGATTCAATTGTAGGATCAGTATTAGATAAATTAGGATATGAAGTAGATGATACGTACGACGACACAACTGAAGGGTTGGTTCAGATGACAAAAGACATTGCTTCTACTATGGCAGATGAAAGAATTGAAGAAGTGATGGAAAAATTTCCACTAGTAAAACAACATTTACAATATGTATTACAAGGAGGAGAATCACAAAACTTTATGAATGCCTATGATCCTAACGCAGATTATAATAAATTAACAATTGACAAAGAAGATACTCGTAGTCAAAAAGCTATTTTAGGAGACTACTTAACAACTAAAGGTCATGAGAAAGAATTTATTAATGAAATGCTAGAAGACTTTGAAGATACAGGTAAACTGTATTCAAAAGCAGAAGCAGCTAGAAAAGCTTTAGGTAAACACCAAGAAGCAACAAGAGGCCAAATGTTAGAAAAACAACAGGAGGAGCAAGCAGCTAAGGCTGAAGAATTGCAAGAATTTTGGGACGAGGTAGCAGATACTATCGAAGAGTCTAGAGAATTTGCAGGACTTCAAGTAACAGAGAAAGATAAGAGTAAATTTTACAACTACCTTTCTCGCCCTGTAACCGAAGAAGGTTACACACAACGAGATGTAGATCATCAAGAAGCAGAAATGGAAAAGAAGTTAGCAATAGATTACTTAATGTTTAAAGGTTTTGACCTTAACTCAATAATTAATACAAAAGCAAGAACTAAAAGCGTACAGTCTTTAAAAGAAAGAATTTCTAGAGGAGAAGAAACTGTTAAAAGTGCTAGACGTTCTAAACGAAAAAATTCCAAATTTGATATTGACGATTTAGATCTTAACATTTAACCAGACAATATTTCAAGTAAAATTGAATTTTGTATATAACTTTAAAATAATTAAATAAAATGGCAGTAAACGGAACAAACGGAACAAACATAAGCGTCCAAAAGGCGTTTTACAATGATTCACAAATGACAGACATGAACAGTCTATCAAATGCTTTGTTAGCAAAACCTACTGAGCTGTCTCCTATTATTACTCATTTAGCAGGTAAAGATGATAAAAGGTTTCCACTATCTTTCTTAACAGAAGGTGTTGGTAACGTAAAATCTATTGACCGATTAGAATATGAGTACCGTGTGGCAACACATAGATTAAGAACGAGACCAGTAGCAACTACACTAGCAGGAGCAGCAGTTGGACAAGGAGGAGGAAGCTTCGAGCTTGAATTTCCTGACAAACACTTTGTATTTCCATATGTAATTGTATCTCAAGATGGGACACAAGCACGTATCATGAAAGAACCAGAAATGGTTGCAGGTGGTACTAATTGGAAATATACACTACAACTTGTAAACCCAGATGCAGCAGCAATTTGTGCAGCAGCAAATAATTTACAAGGAAGCCTTTGGGCTCAGATGTATGCACCAGTAGGAGTTGATTTCTCTAGAGGAAACGCTTCAAATTGGGAAACTCCAGGCAAAGTAAGAAACAAACTAACTACAGTTAGAAAATCTTACCACATGTCTGGAAATGCTAAAGATTTTGTAGCAGAATTTTCTCTACCTAAAAAAGGTGGATCTACTACTAAACTTTGGATGGACTATGAAGAGTACTTACACATGCTTGACTTTAAAGAAGAGTGTGAAATGTACTACTGGTATGGTCAAAAAACTTACGATTCAAACGGTCAGACTTACATGAAAGATGAAAATGGTCAGCCAGTAATCGTTGGTCCAGGACTATTAGAGCAAATTATCAACAAGGATAGTTACTCTACTATGACTGAATCAAAATTAAAAAACATCATCGGTGATTTATTTTATCAAATGACTGATGCTGCTACAAAACAAGTAACTCTTTATACTGGTACTGGTGGTGCTAGAGAATTTGATGAGGCACTTAAAGCACACTTCTCAAGTAACACTTGGAAAGTAGGTGGAGAGAATCGTTTCATTACTGGATCTGGAAGATCATTAGGTATGAGTGGTTACTTTACTTCGTACGAGCATATTGATGGACACTCTGTAAATGTGGTAAAATTACCATTATTTGATCACGGAGCTGTTGCTCAAGCACGCGCGAAGCACCCTGTTACAGGTTATTCACTAGAGTCTTATAGAATGGTCTTTGTTGATCAGTCTAATTACGATGGACAAAACAATTTACAAATGATCAACAAAAAAGGTCGTGAGTCAATGAGATGGTGTGTAGCTGGTTCAGTTATTCCAAGAGGATTTGATGGTAACTCTTCTAGAGCATCTGATGTAGACGGGGCGTCTGTACATATGTTGAAAACTGCAGGTATCGCGTTAAGACGTTTTGATACTTCTTTAGACATCACTTGTACGGCATCTTAATTTGGCATTAACGTGCGTCTATATATTGGTTTTTGATTAGAGTTGTGGGGGAGCAATCCCCCACCTCTTTAATTATTAATCTTTAAATTAATAGGAGAGTTATTCTTTACATCCGCTTAATTAAAACTTTAAAAGAACAACAATATGAAAAGAGAAATTTTTTTAAGAAGAAAGGAGATTATGAATCATCTCCCAAAAGCAGTAAGAGCTGAAGCAGTAAGTAAGCTTAGTAGTGTATATGTAAACAGACAACCTTTAAAAGGGTTTTCTATAGAAGAGGAAAAAAAGTTTATGAACGGAATTTTGGATGTAAATCCAGACCACGTTGAATGGCCAAAGCACTCAAAAATGTTTTGGGCAGAACTTAGTATTCCTGTAGGATTTACAGGAGTTAAATTAGATATTGGTACGGAAGAAGATGGGACACCTCATAATATAATGGATTATATTAAATACAGGTTTGCTTTATCTCACCCTCACGTAGCTTTAACTAAAGACGAAATGGTTGGAAATACAACTAAAAGGTTTTATATCCAAGATATGGCTAGAGAAGATAATTTAAAAAATGCTAGTATTCAATTAAGAAAAGATGCAGATAAAGAGTTTATTAAACTTTCATCTCGTCCAGACGCAATGAAACGAGTATTAAGATTATTATCAAATGCTAATCCTGATAGATTAACAGCAGAGCAAGTAGAGAATTCATTGTATGAGATTAAAAATTCTGATCCATCAAAGTTTACAAAAGTTGCTACTGATAAACACTTAGAAATGAAAGCAGAAATAGATCAAATGATTTCTTCTAGCGTACTAAGAAAGATCGGCAATCAAATTATCTTTATAGATGAGATACTTGGCGATACTATGGAAGATACTGTAATTCATTTAAATGATAAAAAGAATTCTGGTAAATTAACAATTTTAAGAGCTAAACTTAAAGAATTAGCATTAATATAATATGAATGTAGGATTTATGCATACAGCAATTCAGCAAGGAGTGGATAAGATTAATTCACTCCAAGCTGATATGCTTTTACCTCAAGAAATAGACATTGAACTTAACAAAGCTCAGTCTAGATTTATTAATACAAAATATGGGGGTAACAACACATATAGATCTGGCTTTGAAGAAAGTCAAAAAAGAATTGATGATTTAAGAACTTTAGTAAGAGAATATACAGGTCCTACTACTTACAAAGGAAAATTTGATAATAATATTGATGTAGATAAATTTCAACTGCCTCTTGATTATATGTACTTAGTTAATCAAAGATCAGAATTATTTATAGACAATTGTAATCGTATATCTTATACATTTTCAAATATAGATCCAGTTTCTTACATGATTATACCTATGGCTAATCTTCATAACGGTACTTCGTTTGTATCAAATTTAGAATTAGTAGCAGATCCTTTAAATGGACCATTAGGACAAATTACTATGTTATCAGGTATTACTTGGGGAGGATATACTTATCCAGCAGATGTAGTAAATTTACAAACTGACATTGCAACACCAGGAAACTGGGGAGCAGGATTTGAATTTTATTGGGAAGAATATGGAAATCTAAATGCTCCAAATTCTTTTATAGTAATTGTAGATGCGTCAATACACACATTTTATAATTGGGATTCTTCAATTACAAACGCATCTTCAGGAAGTAATTTAATAACTACAGCTGTAGGAAGTTTTACGGGTAGCTTAGGATTAAATGACTCTCAAAATACTTTAGCATATGGACAATTTACAGGAGATGCTTTAGGAACTAAAAGGATTCCTACAAGTAGTACAGCTTCAAGAGAATATGCTTTAAATAAATTTGTACAACAAGATGATATATCAAAATTAATACAAGATCCTTTTAATACAACAAAATACACTTCTCCTATAACAACTATAAGAGGAAGACATATAGATATATACACAAGTGATATATTTATAATAGACAAGCTAAAAATCACATATATAAGAAAGCCTCAAGAAATTTCACTACTTTTGGGGATTAGTTGCGAACTTCCAGAACATTGTCATCAAGAAATTGTAGACATGGCGGTAAGCAGCATTTTAGAGGGAATTAGTGATCCTCGATATAAAACTCACCAAATAGAAGTGAGTAAAAATGAATAAATATTATTAATTAACAAAAAACAAAAAAATGGCAAGACATATTTATGTGGGTGCAGAATCAGGATCAGTAGCTAATTACATTAACGGTGTATTAACTAGTGGCGAAATTGACATCCAAAAAATGACACCTTCCGGACCAGCAAGTTTAGTATTAGGAGACACAGTAGCAACTGCTCCTCAAATTAGAGTAGTACAAGGTAACGGAACAACAAACATAGTATCTCCGTGGGTTTACGGAAGAGACTTAATAGACTGGAGTGGTAGAAGTTATACTGCAGCAGTAATCGACGATATTACTTACACTGTATCTGCTTTAACAGCTACGGCTGCAGGTGAAGCTACAATTAAGTTTATCGACAAAACAAATGGTTTAGAGCCTTTTCAAATGAAATCATGGACAGTATCATATGCTGTTGGAGCAACTGCAACTAATATTGCTGATGCTTTAAAAGCAGAGATTATTGCTGATCCAGCAAAATTTGCAATTGAGTTACAAGCAGCAACTTCAAACGCAACTATTCAACCTACTGGTTATGCAATTGGTGCGGTTAACGGTTACGGAAATGAAACTGTAAAATCTGTAATTTTAGATGTAGCATTTGAAGATGTAAACGCTGTTGACGCTCCAAGAACACTTTCAGCAGCAATAGCAACTTCTCCAACTGATGGTGCTGGAGATGGTATATTTGTAAAACTAATGGAAGAAAGAAATCACGGTACTCAATTTGGATACTACTTAAGAGGACACCTTCCTAATACTCCTGTTTCATACGCAGTTAAAACAACTAACTATGACATGTGGCACTTAGCTGCAACAAAAGACGGAAGTTCTAGTTCTCAAATTCACGGTGTAGACAATGTAATTGATATTACTATTGCAAATACTGTTGGATCTGGAGTTAACGCTTTACAAGTAGAAAATCTATTAAATGCTTATTGTGCGTCTGTAGGATTTGGACCAGTAACATTATAACATTAACTTTAAAAATATAAAACAAAATGGCAAGAGAATTAAAATACGGATACGCATACGCAAGATACTTAGCGTCTGACGGAGTTACTGTAGCTACACAAACATGTGCAACTACATCAGCTATTCCTAAAAATGCAATCATGACTTCAACAACTGTAATCGCAAGAGGAGCAATAGCTTCAGCTGGTGGTGCAACAATTTCAATTATTGCAGGTGGTTTAACAATCACATCTGCAATTGCAAAAGCAAAACTTGATACTGCAGGATGGGTAGTTAGAGAAGTAGTTCCTCAAGATGCAACAGCAATTTCAACTGGTGGTGATATTACAGTAGCAGTAGGTACTGCAGTTTTAACTGGAGGTACAGCAGATCTAGATATTATAGTAGAATACGTACTAGTAGCTTAGTACAATCAATTTAATTAGACTTATAGGGGGCATTGTCCCCCTATTGGTCTTTTTTTTAACATAAACATAAAATAAATGGCATTTCAAGTAGTAGGAATGAATGCATGTACATTTGTAAATGTATCTGCAAATTCATATACCGGAGCAGCATCAGCAACTGTAAATTTTCAAGACCTGAACACAGGAAGTCTATTCTCTACTATCTTAAATTATAGTGGTGGAAGTGGTCAAATAAACGTATTAGTAAGTAACTTACCTGCTCCTAATGGAGTTTTTGAGGTAACGTTAATGGAAAGTGGATTAGAGGTTGCAAGACAACCTTTAATATTACACTGTGATATAGACTGTTGTCTATCAAAATTAACTAACGAATTAATTGACTGTGCTTGTGATTGCCCAAAATGCTCTAGCGCATTAGCTAAAGCTCAAAAAGTATATTTGTTGTTAGTATCTGCGCAAAGTACTGTACAACTAACTTCAACTCCTGTTGGTTCTACTAATAGTGGTTACTATAAAGACATTCTAGATAAATATAATAAAGCAAAATCAATTTGTGATAATAGCTGCGGCTGTAACTGTTAATATATGGCTTACGAAGACGATAGAGATAGAGAAAATGCATTAGATAGAAGTCTTAGAGGTGTCTCAGACGAAGATACTTCTAAAGCAATAAAACAATACGCTCAACAACAACAAAATTTACTTATTTCAGGTATTGAAGAAGGTAATACATCTTTAGATTCAAATCCTTTATCAAGTACTAGACCTCTTAGTAAAGCATTAAGTAGACCTTTACCTGGGAGTCCAACTACTGCAAAAAGATACCACACATTATATTTTGGACCTTCCCAAGAAACTGTAATTAATAATACTGATTCTTTTGGAAGTTCCTCTACAAATCATAATTACCAGACTTTTGGTTACATGTTTAAGATCAACAAGAAGAATGCTTTTGATCCTAGCGGGCATGATGAAGTACTAAACATAGAAGATGTAAGTGCGGGAGCTCCTTATCCTGGAACAATTCTTAATAGTGGAGGAAATAATGATATGCATTTAATTTTTCCAGCAGTTGATTATATCAATGCTAGAAAAGTTTGTAAATCAATATTAGTAACATGGCTTTCTGGATATACAAAAACATTTAATTTTTGTTCAGTAAACAATAATATATCTGCGGGTCCAATTACTTATGGAACTCAAGGAGCAGGAATTCCTGAATGTAGTGGATGTATGAATGGATTTACTGACAAAGATCAGTATGAAGTTTTACATCAATCAACTGCAGCAACTAGAGCTACACTAGCATTACCAGTATCTACATATACTATAAGTAATCCTATGCAAAATCCTTTTGGACATTTGCAACTAAGAGAATATTGGGCTGAACAAGCTCCAACAGGTGCAGGATATAATGGTGGAGGTTCTCATGGTTCTAATCAATATTTATCTTTTCAAAATAAAAGTCATCATACAGGTAATCCAAATACAGCTGTACAACACATGATTCCACATGTACAGTCTAGTGATGAACAGTATATAGAATTTACACATAAAGTTGTATGGGATAAAGCAACTGCCATTTTTAAGGGTTATGATGAAATAAAAAATAAAACAGACTTAGTTGCTCATACTAACAGTTTTAGTCCAAGTCAAAAAAAATGGTCAACTCAAGGAATGGGAGATCCTAATTATTATCAAACACCTGCTAATAGTCCAGAATTATTTGTAGATGGAGCTTCTTTTAGAGTTGCAGAAGATACTAGAGGAGACTTTGGAGGCTATTATATGACTGGAACATATGCTGATAATTTAGCTCCATGTCCAACTATTGCAGCTCCAACGTACACTGTTTGTATTGATCCTAGTGCACCAGATTTTTATCAAACTACATGTTTAGATTGCGCAGGCGTACCTATTCCACTAGGTGATTGTAATGGAAGTAATGGAGCTACATTTATTGATGGGCAGTGTTGTACACCTTGTAATTTAGATGTAATTTATCAAATAGGTCTAAGTGGGTGGCAAATACAAAATGGATATATACTTTGGGATACTAATCCTCTTTCTGGAGCTAGCCCTGGAGTACCGTTTAGTTCAGGTAGCCAATACACAGCTGTTGTTACAGCTAGTAATGGAGCTTCATTACCACCACAACCTCCAGCAGGAGGTACTAGTTTTACTGTTAACGTAACTACTGTAAGCGGTAGTAATATTGTAACTGTACCTAGTAATGCTCAAATTTCTCCTGGTATGTCAATTACTGTACCTGGAAATACTCAAATACCAGCAGGATGTATTGTTTCAAATGCTTCTACTGGTAATATAAACCAAAATCTAACTGCTTTTACTATATCAGATGCTGCTGGGAATCCAGTTCCTGCGACAGCAGGTGCAACAGTTGTAGGTACTTTTGCTGTTGGATCTTGGAATAAATTTGGAAACTTACTCCCTAACAATGCTTGGGGATTAGGAGCGGGTACGTTTTACACATTAACTGTAACAGATTCTGAGGGATGTGTAGATTCCCATGTTTTTAATATAGGTATGACTCCTCCCTCTACTGGATGTACAGATTCAACAGCGTTAAATTATAATGCTGCTTATAATCAAATGTGTACTCCACCTTGTTGTATAACATGTAATGCTACAACAGGACAATTAGAAGATCCATTAGGTACAGTACAAGGTAATTTATTTACAGCTAATACAACAGGAATTGTAGACGCTACTGTAAATGGTAGTAATGTTCCACAATCTGATGGTCAAATTAGTTTAACTGCTAATATGATGAACGCAGCAGCGTTTTATTTAGAAACTGATGGAACTCAATCTTATACTTTTACAATATATGATCTTGCTACACAAGGAGATCCAACTAGTATTATATCTACAATAGCAACTCAAGCAGGTTTAGCTGTTAACACATTTGGGGGTGCACCTAGTCACAGTTTTAGTAATTTAGCGTACGGACATTATGCAATTAAAGTTGAATTAATAGATAATGATGAAGCACATGGACTAGAGCCATGTTTTCAATATTTCTTTGCAACTGTTAAAGTTCCTATATGTGATGACGTTACCGCTACTAATTATAACAGTTCTAATGTACCAACTGCATTTGCTATTTCACAACCAAATTTATGTACATACCCACAATCGTGTTGTACATTAGCAGCTATACTAGAAGATACTACAGTTAGAGGTACACCATGTGCGCCATTTTTATTTTCAGAAGTACAATGTGATCCAGCTGCAACAGGCGTGCAGGGCTTATGGTTTCTTAACGGTACTATAATTACTGGAAGTGGATTTAATGTTGGGGCGGTAGGTAATTCTCCTACACTACTTTGGTTAATGGATAATTCACAAACTAGTTTACTTACTACAAGTGGAACTTACACTGTACAAATAACTTCAATATATGCAAATGGTACTACATGTAGTGTAAACGCACAATATATTTACACTCAAGTAATTTGTGGGTGTACAGATCCTACAGCACTTAACTATAATCCACTAGCAACAATAGATGATGGTACTTGTGTTTATCCTAGTTGGAATTGTATTAGCGGTATTTGTATGGATCCAGGTGATGGAAGTGGGGTATATAATTCTAGTAATGGAGGTGTAGCAGGGTGTCAAGCTAACTGTATACCTATAACTCCAGGATGTACGGATCCTTGTGCTACTAATTATAATCCAGCAGCTACTATAGATGATGGATCATGTACATATAGTGCTTGTTTAGATCCAGCAGCTTCTAATCAATATTGGAGTTGTGCTTGTAATTCAGCAAAACCTTTAGCGACTATACCAGACCCAGGATGTTGTACATACCCTTGTGCTATACCTCCTAATGTTGTAGAAAACATTACTGTTTCTTCAGGTACTTGTGTTATACCTATCACTGATGGAGATGTAGATATAACAGCTACTTTAAGTAATGGAGCATCTACATATACAATTGCGTATTATGATTTTACATATACAACATTACTTTGTACTGATCCTAATACTTATATTAGTGGAGCTACTTCAAATTTATATTCTGTAGCATGTGGTGTTGGATTAGCGGCTGGAAACTATCTTGTAGAAATTACAGACACTCTTGGATGTGTATCTACACAGATTTTTACCATAGGAACACTTAGTCAAACACAAGGCTGTACAGATCCAACGGCACAAAATTATAATCCTTTAGCTACTTGTGATGACGGTTCTTGTGTTTATTGTGGATGTAGAGATCCTTTAGCAAATAATTATAATCCAAATGCGGTCTGTGATGATGGAACTTGTGATTATACAATACCACAAAACCCTTGTGTACCTCCAAATATTGATAGACGTATTCAAGAAATTGTAGCGTGCTTATCTGAAAAAGGAACTACATGGTTAAATAAATATAGAATAGGAACAGCTGACGATTGTACTATAATGAACAAATGGAAATTAATTCTTATTTTATATCTTTTAAAAAATAAAGGGTTAACTTGTTTATACAATTGTGCAGATACAGACAGCCCTTCAGTAACATCTTTACAAACTTGTGCTAATACAGCAGCTGTAGGAGGGCCAAATACAGGTTTAAATGATCAAGGATTTGCAGGCTCAAGTTATGCTGCAGCAACAGGAACAACAATAGTAACTCCAGCTTCATATTTTGTACCAGGAAATACTTTACAATTTGGAGACGTAATAACAATGCCTGGAGGATTAGTTTATACGGTAGTAATACCAGGAGGATGTACAAATGGATGTTACGATCCACAAACTAATTTAGGAATGACTTCTGGACACTGGACACAATGTGTACCAGGTAATAATATAACAATAACAAATAGTACTAATTATTTAGATAATTTTATTAACTTTGCAAATAAGTATTGTAGAGACTGTAAAATTGACTTATTAGGCAATCCAACTTAAATAAAACATGGCAATATACAATTTAGTAACTTTAGCAAAAACGAGCGTAGATAATTATGATTTTATCCAAGCAGATAATAGTGTAAGCGCAAAAACTCAAAAATTAACTTTAGCATCTTTATTTCCTTCCCTAGCAACTACAGGTTCTGGAGGTCAAGATCTATTTATAAGTGTTACAAATAAAAATCAATTAAATTTTAAAGGACTTAAAGCTGCAGATGCAACTAAGCTAAGTGTCACAACAAATACTAATAATTTATTGTTAACTTTAGTAGAAGCAGGTATAGATTTAAACAATTGTAATAATCTTACAGCAGGCTTTTTAAAAGCATTAGATTTTAATTCTACAACAGTAGGAGTAAATTTACCAGTAAATGGAGGTACAGGATTAAGTACAATAAATAAAGGCGCTATGCTATATGCAAGTGCTGATGATGTAATATCATCTACAACTGTACCAACTAATGGTCAAGTGTTAATAGGTAATGCAACTAATGGATACCCGGCTTGGGCAGGATTAACAGCTGGAACTAATATGACAATTACTAATACAGCAGGAGCTATATCTTTAGCAGCTGGATTAGCAACTTTAACAAGTGACTTAGATGTTGCTAGTTATGATGTTAATTTAAATTATGCAGGTGGAGCAAGTTGGATTAGTGGTAATGGAAGCAAAGAAGGATTAACAGTAAATGCAGACGGTAAAGTATTTGTAGGAGAAGATACTCCTACAGCAGTTTTTGCAGAAGCTTTAAATATAAAAGGAAATGTTAGATTTACTAATAACGCTGCTCCAACAATTAAACCTACAGCTACAACAGGAACAGATGTAGGTATGTCTGTAACATTAGAAAGTGGTAGTAGTGCATCTGGTGCAGCAGGTAATTTAAATTTAACTGCAGGAACAGCTTCAGGTAATGCGGCTGGTGGAGTTGTAAATATTACTGCTGGTAGAGATACTGCAGGAACAACAGACGGATATGTATGTTTAAAAACTTACACAGGAGGAACAGCTACTGCAGGATTAACAGTTGCCTCAGAAGGTCAAAATGTAACAGTAAATACAGGTAATTTAGTTATTACTGGGGTAGATAAAGGTATTATACATACAGGTAGCGGAGTAGTTACACAGTCTACAGATCATACAACAGCAGTTACAATTAATGCAACGTCTGGTAAAATAACACTAGCAGGTGCATCTTTAGCTGCTTCAACAAATGCAGAATTTACTGTAACAAATTCAACAGTTCAATCGGACTCTACAATTTTAATTACAGTTCAAGACGAAAATACAACCAATAATGTACAATTATCTGCAGCGATACATACTGTAGCTGATGGAAGTTTTAAAATAAGTATTGTGAATCCACACTCTGCGGGAGCTTCTTCCGCAACAGCAAGTAAGATTCACTTTTTAGTAATAAACAATAGTTAATAAAAACCAAAAACAATAGACAAATGACAAAAATTAATGCATCAAAAGGAGAGTTCGTAAATTTAATTAACGGATTATTTAAAGTACAAACTTTAGAAGGTAAAACATTAGGATTATCAGTAAGTAGAAATATTGCTGTAATTCAAGAAGCTTTAAAAGAATTAGAACTAATGGGAACGCCTAGTCCAGAATTTATGGAACTAGCTACAAAAGTTAACGAGTTGTCTCAACTAAAAGATCCTTCACCGGAAGTTAAAGAACAACTTGATATACTTGAAAAAGAAAATAAAGTACTAATAGATACCAGAAAAGCTCAATTAGAAACAGTTCAAAATTCAATGAGTGAAACTGTAGAATTAGAATTAATTATGATTTCTGAAGATGATTTACCTGAGTCAATTACAGCTCAGCAAATTACAGGAATCCTTAAAATTATAAAATAAAATGGAAGCAAGAACAAATCAAGAACAATTATTAAAAGGAATATCTAGTGAAGTAAAAGTAACAAGAAAGCATCAACTAGGACAATATGGATCTGCATCTACAGATACGAATGCAGCAGCTCTAACTCCTCCAGCAGGAATGGTTATTGTTGCTGTACAGTTTCATGGTAATACAAGACTTGCTGCATTAATAGCAGAGAACACAGCAGGAAGTGCTAGTTTTGGAACTACTACAACAGGTTCAGGTTCTGGAGGTGTAGTTATGGATACATCTAATAAATTTGCTTCTGGAACAATGATTTATGGAAGATGGACTTCCTTAACTGTACACACAACTGTAGGAGCAGGACACGCAGTAATAGCATATTTTGGATACTAATGATTGGAATAAGTACTGCATCAATAGCTGATTCATCTCGTACCATGAAACATGTAAGGTCTTTTAAGTCTGCACAGTTTAATGGAACATCAGATGGTTTACTGCTAACAGATTCAAATGATTTAAGCCCTACACGAGGTGGAGGTGTAGATATACCTTTTTCTATTTCAACTTGGATTAATGTTCAGCAGACGGGTAATTATAAAGCAGGAATTTTTTCTAAAGGAAGTTCTTTAAACAGTAAAGAATATAAACTTTTTGTACATAACGGCTCACTAATGTTTGATATTGTAGACACCAATGATAGTGTTTATAGAAGAGTAACTGCTAAAGATGATGTTTTAAGTAGTCCTAACAATACTTGGTATCATGTAGTAGCTACATATGATGGGTCAGAATTAGCTACAGGTCTAACTCTATATGTAAATGGATTAGATGTATTTTTGGATACTGGATCAGGTGGTTCATATGTTGGAATAGACAATACTGATGCTAGAGTATCTATAGGTTATAGAGTTGATGATAGTAACTATGATTTTAAAGGTTTTATGACAGATATTATGTTTTGGCAGGATTATGAAATAAACTCAGCAGAAGTTCAAGCGTTATATAATAACGGTGAATTTTCTGTAGATCCTACAATAGATCAAGGAGTGTATGATGGAGCTAATTATTTAAAAGTTTGGTTTAAATGTGATGATATTGTAGAGCCTGAAGGAGGAGGTGCTAATTATATTAATGATGCTAGCGGTAATAATAACCATGGTTTTTTAGTTGGAGATTTAGTGTTAGATACATCTATACCTACTAGCAATAATATAGACAATGAATATGAATAAAATGAGATATATATTATTAATATTATTAATTTTTACTACATCCGTAGCTGATGCTCAAATAAAAAAATATTTGAAATTTGCTACATTTTATGGTGCAATAACTGGGAATACTTCTGTATCAGATATAGATGTTTATAATATTAGTAATGGATTATCTACAACTACTATAAGAACTCCTTATGATTATAACGTAGCTTTAGGTGTAAGAAAAATAGCTAGGTTTGGATATGAAAATAAAGCGCAAACATTTTATGATGGTACAGAGTCTAATTATAGTGATGCTGCAACTATTGGAAAATTAAAAGGTTTAGAATTTTTATTTGAAGTAGATTATAGTAGACAAGAAGGAGAAAATTATTTAAATCAAAATCATTTTATAAGATATGTGGCTAATTCCTACATAATTAAAGGAGAATATTTAGAAGATGGTTTTGCTGATATAAAGTTTTTTGAAACTTCAGAAAGATATAGATATAAAGTAAATAATAAGTTGTCTTTTAATGTAGGGGCAGCACAAAGATTATCAGAACCTTATGGGTATGATCCTTTACAACAATGGGTATTATCTAACGGTGACATACATTACACATACTTAGCAATACAAGAAGGATATAATATAGATGTTGCTAATAGTGAGTACACAGATCCAGATGGTAATGTAGTAGCTAACAATGCAGAAGTATGGAAAGCAGTAATTGTTCCAACAATTTTAAGAGAGTACACAGAAAAAGAAAGATCTAATTTAGATATGATTCTTCAACATTCTTTAGTTTTAGGATTTGATTTTTATCACTATAAAAAAGATTTTTGGTTACACACTTGGGGTAACTTAATGCCTTACCATTATGATGATGGTAACGATTACTCTTATCATAAATACGAAGGTAAACAATGGTTAGATTACTCAGGAGGATTAATATTTGGATATAAACACAATAAACATTTAGGAACGTTTGTAGAAGGTAAATACAATAAATACTGGAACAGAGAGTGGTACGATTTTAAATTAGGAGTAAATTATATAATTTTTTAAAACAAGAAATAAAGATGTCAAAGGAATTAAACGAAAACACAACTTTTAACTTAAGTGTAAAAACATTAGGAGGGATAGCGGCTTTAATTTTCACATTAGTAAGTATGTGGTTTGTATTACAGGCAGATATTGCAAGGGCAAAAGAACTTCCGGTTGCTCCAGATCCAGAAGTTACTAGAATGGAGTTTAATATGAAAGATGCCAATATAAGATTGTCTATTGAGAATACAGAAAAGATGGTTCAAAAAATGGAAGAAAGAATGATAAGGTTAGAAGATAAAATTGATGCTTTGAGATAATGGAAAAACCTGACAGTTCTTGGAAGATATTTAGTATGTACATGTTAATAATAATTGTAATGTTATTTGCTAACGCTTCTTATGGTCAGATAGTAGTTACACACTTTAATGCTGATTGGAATGATCCAAACAAAGTGAGTTACATAGGTAAACTAACAGATTGTGATATAGTTTATGTTGATATAGCTAAAGCACCTAAGATACAAAAGAAACACAATATAGTAATTGTACCTACAGTTGTTATATTTAAAGATGGAGAAGAAGTAATAAGGTTTCAAGCTGATATATCATTCAGTATGAAAGCAACAAGAAAAGAGATGCAAGCAGCAATTGATGAATTAATAATGAGTGACTTTTAAAAAATAAAATTATGAAAGAAAAAATATGTAAATTAGTATGTAAGATTACTTTTGGTATGATATGTTTAGGATTATGTAAAAATAAGAAAAAATGTACTTGTGCGTAATTTAGTATTACTTTTACTATTACCAGTACTTGCAACAGCTCAAGATTCTTGGGTTAGGTTTGAAGTACAATTTGATTTTTATGCGCCACAAGAGTCTAATTTCTTTATGGTGTCTGATGCTTATGGAGATACGTCTATATTTTTTCAGCCTACAAATCAATATGAATACTTAGATACTATTCTAAGTGTTAATAGTGGAAGTTATACTATAAGTTTAAGAGATAGTTTTGGAGACGGGTGGATGTCATCTCAACCAGCTTCTTTTAAGATGCGTAATACTTGTCAAGGAGATATAATAGATTGGAGTCCTGTAATAGGATCATTCTTTCAAAGAGATACTACAGTAACAATATACCCGTGTCCACCACCACCTCCACCGTTATGTATACCTTCGTTGTTACACATTAACTTAGATCAATTTCCTTTAGAAACTTCTTGGGAAATAAAAGACTCAGCAGGTAATATAATTGAATCAGGTGGTCCTTATAGTTATATGGTTAACTATCAATCCTTTAGTGTACCAATGTGTTTGCCTGTTGGTCCTATGGAGTTTACTATGATGGATTCTTATGGGGATGGA
>Ga0307488_10001971_pt1 | contig 17337 bp, 39 predicted proteins | sample SB02metaG_FD_202248 | JGI IMG/M metagenome (GOLD analysis project Ga0307488, IMG submission 202248) | Sea-ice brine microbial communities from Beaufort Sea near Barrow, Alaska, United States - SB 0.2 | ecosystem: Environmental > Aquatic > Marine > Coastal | place: USA: Alaska | collected... | reverse complement strand
TCGATTTTATCTGCGATCATTCTTCTTGCTGATTCAGATTGCAGATTTATTTGGCAAGTGTTAGTGTTATCACAACCAATTTCATTCAAAGTTTTTAGAATTATTTCAAACATTTTCTTGGTTGTATTTGTTTAAAGTTTCAAGCCTGTCTTCTGCATCCGCTAGTAGAGATAGAGAATCCTCTGCATTTTTGTAAAAATCTTCGGTAGAATGATCTCCGATACCAACCGATTTATTATCGAGCAAATTAAGGCTCAATTTAGCTTTATTAATATCTGCCTCTATCGAGGACTTTAGCATATTATATAACAAGTCATTCATATTACCTATAATAAGATTTAATTTATTTGTTTCCACCCTATTTTCTTTCTGCGCTCTACATTTGATTTATACATTTCTTTTTGTCTTCCAAGTTCGGCTTCTGCTCCTTGTAGAGTGAAAATAGCTTTGTTTTCGGTCATTCTTCCATCAATCACCATACTAACACAACTCACCACTTCTCTTGCAGTAACTCGATAAGGAAAGTTTCTGCAAATAAACTTATAGAACTTACCACTTATTTTTCCGTGTTTTAATTTGGTGTGCAAGTATTTTCTGTAGTTGCAGTTTTTAGTTGTGTGCAATGTTTTCACCCTCGACCAAATGCCCTTTCCGATTCGGATTCGGGAATTGTGCTATCATGCACATAACCCGAAGCATCCTCTGCGAATTTAATTCCGAATGGACGAGCAAGCCAATAAACAATTTCACTCAATGGATGAGCAATAATATTGTGAATGAACCAATTTTTATATATTTTTTTCATATTTGCGATTTTTAGTTGTATGCAGGGTTTTCATAATTGTCTATTTGTTTATCTCCCCAAAAACCACAAACACATGGTTTGTTGTTTTTTTGATTAGCTCCTTCTCGAAAGCCTTTTTCGTATGATTGGTTTGCATTTTTACTTAAAATTTTTTCAAACTTTTTTGCTAGATATTCTTGGGCATCTGCCCAACCTTTATCGTAACCTTTACGATAATTAATCTCTTCTGTCATTTGATCTATCATTATTTATGTAATATAATTTAAATGATTAAGGTTAAATTTAATTCCAATCGAAATCTGCTGATATTGCAAATGCTAATCTATCTTTCCAAGGACTGCCATGTTTGTCTTTTTGACTAGAGTCAGTAATTCTAACGATGATATTGTAGCCCGACATATCATCTAATTGCTCACCATCAGTAGAATATTCGCAATCTATATTTAAGGTAGCACTATCCCCCACATAATCATCTTCTTGATAATCAAGGAAGCGAACAGGCACAGAGATGTCCGCATCTTCTTCTAGTAAATCTGATCTAATTGTTAAGTGACTATTTTTTACGCTCATATTTTTATCCTAAGTTTCCTAAAGTTAATCCAAGTTCTGCCCTTATGTATCTTTCTGTTTTTTTATTAAGAAATAGTTTTTTATTCAAGTCATGCATTTCCCATTTTGTTAAAAATATAGGTTTGGTTGATAAGATTTGTTCTCCTTTGGGGAGACTCCAATCAACTACGATATAGGAAATAAAGCTCATTTAGTGACATACATTCTCCATTAATTGTTTGATTACTCTTTTCGCTTCATTCCAAAGTTGAGATTCGACTTCTTTATCAAACGCTTGTAATTTCATTATTCCATAACTATACCATGCATCGCATATCTTGTCAATGTTTTTGTCATCGGGTTTTACATTAAAATGATTCCAATTTTTTTCTCCATTAATTATTTCTTGCTCGATCCATTCGGCAGGAAAACCATCGGGAAAATACATGAGAGCATTGTCGTTCGCAAACTTTCTAGAAAGAGATACGAAGCTATCTTCTCTTTCATGCGACTCGTAAAGATCGGCATCTTGATACCAAGATTCACAAACACTAATATAAAACTGAAAAGTATCTTTAATAGCAACGCTTTCTTGTTCCCATTTTTGCAACTCTTTATCGCCATGCTCTAATATGCTGACACTTTCAGCTTCGCCATACCATTTCATATGGGTAGTCACTCGACTCGCATAGATAATCCTTTGAAACTCTCTAAGGAGTTGCTGATTAGACTTGCTAGTCTGCGCCGTTCTTCTAAAACTTGTAGTTAATCCTTCTCCGCTCATAACTAAAACAATAAACTAACCTCCAAGCAATGTCAACTTAAAAAACACCAAATAACTAAAAATTCCAACAAATATAAATATTGCGATTAATTCTAGTAACTCGCTAGTCTCCATTATTTACAACTATATAGAGAGTAACAATAAAGATGTCAAGACGAAAATAAGAAAAAGCTCGAAAGTAAAATAACTAATATTAATAATGTTTCTAGTAAGGTTTTGATTCATATAATTACACTAATAATACCATAATGTTACCAAGCAAACATCCAACAAACTAAACTCAAAAGTATTAAACAATTCCCAACGATAATTATTACCGCAAATGTATCACTCATTTTCAAATTCCACCTCAAAATTGCCGCAACTATTATTGTAACTGAATAAATATTGATCTCTACCTGTGTCTATTTGATGATACTTATTTTCTTTAGTTGGTGGATCGACTGCATAGCAAGTAACACCCCAAGACCATTTGCTAGGGTCGGTAAATTCATACTCTCCCGAACCATCTTGTTTAAGCACACACCAATCATCTCCACAATAAATATTATAATCTACATAATTACCATCTCCTAAATCATAACTATTCCAATAGTCAAAGTTATCTCCTTCAGTTTTAACTTCGGGATTGCTGATAACTTTTTTGATGTGAGTTATTGCTAAGTCAATTATTGCCAACTGCACTTTTTTGGGAGCTTTCCATGTTTCGTGTGTTTCAATCATTTTATAGTCCTTCTGTATTTTTATTTGATATTGTTCCATTTTGAATTAACTGCTCAAATACATTCCACATTTTTTGGTAACGAGTATCGTGTAATTGTTTCATTCCGATCAACATATTTAATAGTTGGTCTTCGGTATGCTTAATCGGGGAGTCTCCAATTGCATATATAATTGTTTCTATATCTTCACCTATTTGGTGAAGGTTGCTCATTGAGTCTTCTAATTCAAATCTGTTCATAATGATAACTATATATGTTTTTTACTGCTTGTCAACTAAAATATTATTCATGTTATTTTATTTTTAAATATAGTCCAAATGGTTTTTGGGGCTTCTGTAAAATATTTATAGAGTGCAGGGCATAACCAACCTTCCATGTTCAAGTTATCAGACTTGTACCAATTACCCCCACCCTCTGACCTTAACCAACTTAAAGTTAAGTTTGAGTGGGGAATTGGGGACGAAGAAAATTGCAAGCAAAATCCATTTTTATCGAGATCATTTTTTTCTACGATTTTAGAAATCATATCATCTATGCCTAGAACAAAAGGTTCTTTTTGTAATCCATAGTCAGTATCATCAAAGACCCATGATCCTTTATAAAGATAAGGTTGTATTGTCATTACACTATTGTTTTTCATATATCAAGCTTAACTATATAGCATTTAATCGGAGAGTCAAGGAAAATGTCTTCGATCACTGCTTTTATTATTTTCCAATTACCCCCTGCAAGTCCACAAGAGATTCCATAAGGCAATCCAAGGACAGGTGGAGCAGAAGGGTCGTATTCATGCTTCTCTACATTCATTTTGTAGAGGTCTTCTTCTATCTTTTTTAATGCTTGCCAGAATTTTTCATAATTAACTTGTCTTGATTCAGTACCTACTGACACTTGCGTGTACATATTATATATTAAACCTTTTCCATCAGGTAAAAATTTAGAATTAACTTCTGTTTTAGAAAACTCGCCAAGTGCATTACTAAACTCGGATAGAGTTTTATGTTCTCTTCGCGTGTGAAACTCTATGTCCGCTTCATAAGCTTGAGGGTAGCGACTCTTTATTTGTCGAGCAATACCTCCCCCCATAATCGTTTCACAATTGCAAGAATGAGCAATAGAACTAATCCCTATATATTTATCGGGATTAGTTTTGCAGTATGATGGAAAGTCAAGCAAGTTCCCCTCTATAGTTTCAATATTCATTGAATGAGAATAGCAGGAAAGGCGAAATTCGTCAAGTCAAAAAAACCGCCAAAATTTTAAATCCATCTTGATGTCTTCAATATTAACTAATGTTATAATGTCTTTTCTCCCTCTTCTTCTATAAAATCTATAGAGGGCTTTTTTGGGATCATTGACTATTTTCTTATTTAAAACTTTTTTCTTTAACCAACCTCTTAGGTCTTCCCGCTTGATTAAAAGAAAACCTTTTTCTTGCTCAAATGCTATAAAGTCTGCTTTCCCTAATAAAGAACCTAAGTTACCCCTTACATTTTTTACTTCAAGCCATGTAATACCCCAATCTACACCATCGTCTCTTCGGGTTTTTTTTCTAGCACCTTTAACATCTACGAGAGTTTCTTTACCGCTTTTATTTGGATTAATTACTTTCCAATCCCAATGCTCCTCTATATCTTGTTCTCTAGTAGCATGAAGCACTTTAAATTTTTTTTTAATACATATTTCTGCAAACTTTTTCTCGGAATCGTTTCTTGCGGAATCAAGCATTTCCGTATAATAACTGCAATTACTATATATGTCAAGTATTTTTGAGTGTACTTGTTGTTATGGAAGTAAAAGAAATTGTTATAATGGCGATTGCCACAATGGTTTCTGTAATAGCGTTCTACTTAAAGAGAGAAAGCATGAAGGTGGAGGGATTGTCTTCGGTATTAAGAAAAATAGAGATTGATTTAGCAAAAAATGGAGCAAGAGATTCTGAAAGGTGGGAGCAAACCCAAAAACTACTAGAAGATAGAAGAACTGATGTAGTTACAATATTTGAAAAAATAAACAATAGAAAAAGATTTTGAAAGAAATCTTTATGTAGTATTTTAATTTGACTAAAAAAAGTGTATTAAATAATATGCCCAAAACAATTATTCAAATAGGTTCTCATGTAGGGCAGGGCGTCTTAGATGGTGGAAATGACCCTATATTTAATATAGTTGATAATGATACTAAATTGATATTAGTTGAACCTATTCCATTTTTGTTTGAACAATTAAAAGATAACTACAATAAAAAATTTGAAAACAACCATAATATAATTTTTATAAATAAGGCGGTTAGTAATTTTATTGGAGAAATTGAAATGACATTTCCTTCAGAAAAAAATAATTTTTCAGAATTTCCATTTTGGGCTTCACAACTCGCATCTGTTAATGAAGAGCATGCTGTAGGGCATTTGCATGATTTATTAGTTGAAAAAATAATGGTTGAAACTACTACAATTAATGAAATAGTAAAAGAATATGATATAAATGAAATTGATTTATTACATACCGATACGGAAGGGCATGACTATACAATTTGGATGAATTATAATTTTGAAATTAAACCTAAACAAATTATGTTTGAACACAAACACATGGATGGTTTACTTACAGTAGGAATCAAATACGATGAGCTATCAAATAAATTACTGTCTCTTGGGTACAAAAAAATAGACCAAAATATGGAAGATACAACTTTTCAATTCTCCCCATGAGCATTCATTGGGGGCGAACAGGCTCATAACATAGCTTTATTTATTATTGTAATTATTCTTGATGGGATGTCTTGATGGGATATTTTATTAAAATTGAACTATCAAGAAAAAGATTATCTGCCTCCCAAGTGTCTGCAAATTGAACTCCAGAACTTAGGTTCTCAGTATAAATGGTAAGGAAGTCTATGCTACCATGTCTTTGGATGTTTATGTATCTGCCCTTTTCGGGAGTAGTTTTTAAATTTATAATAATTAATAATTTATAATTATCAGTGTATTTGCTGAAACTATTGTTAAAATTTATACATCTAGATTTTATATTTTTTATAATAGAAGTATTATCTTCTTGTTTGTCGAGCATTTCATGAAGGTATTTTGGATGCATAGTTCCTTCGGGAGAGAACATCATAATAAAAAGTTTTCTTTCATCGGATGAAAGCAATTTTTTAAATCTAGCTACACACCTCTCGTAGTATTCATAATCATCTTTTCGCATTGGATTTTTATGAAAAAAAAAGTTTTCATGATAGTATTGATGCCCGCAACAAGGATATTGTTCGGTTGATTCGATGCCATTCGCGCAAGGAGAGTAAAAAGATTTATCTAAAAATGTTTTAAAATCATCCGAAATAGCATGAAGAATAATGTTTTCATCCGAAAAAACCCAATCAAAAGGATGCGATTCATCTTTGACATGAATTCTTTCCATAGTTCTAGCCGTATGGCAAAGTGTCCCTAAAGAGCATACTTTTGTGTACATCATTTTATTATATCCCAACGATTGTCGTAATTTAATCTAAAAGTCCCTTTGTGTTTCTCTCCCCAAGAGCATTCGTTGGGGGCAAACAGGCTCATGAAATACTTTTTATTCTCTTTTTGATATAAGTGGTAGACGTTTCCGATAACAGGCTTCATCCTCATTTCCGAATTAAATATTATTTCGTTCCATTTGACATCATTAGAGAGTTCTTCTAATTCTTTTTTTAATTTATTAAATCGCTCTTCATAATGTTTATTTGCAGAGTGTACTGCGCCAACTTTCCATCCACCAAGACTATGATCGGGTTTAATTACAGGGGCAGATAAATTACTTCCGTAGGGTAAGGCATAAGCATTTGGAACATAACTATCGGGCAGATTTTTTTTCCTCATTTTCTTTTAATTTAATTAATATTTTTTTTAAAACATCAATCTTTGCTTCTTGCTCTGAGATTGCCCTGCCCCACTTGCTTAAAGGTAATAAATTCATATTTTTTTCATATCTAGGGTCATATTCACAAATTTTTTCATCTTCTAAAAATATTATTTCTTCTTCTATAGTTTTTTTAAATTTATTAAAGCTATCACTCATTACCAATTTTTAATTACATTTGCTATTATAAAGAAACAAGTTGTTATATTTACAAGGATTATAATTGTTCTTAGGATTAAACTAATTCTAGCCTCACTTAAAGAAAGGATTGGTATGTCGGGCTGATCTTCATCAGTTTTGCCGACTCGAATTGCACCCGAATAATGCTTAAAGTAAATTTTCATCAAAATTATCTCTGTCTAAGAATTTATATTTTAATGAAATAGGATTAAATAGCTTTAATTCATCTAGCACCAGGTTGATATCAAAATTTTTACAACTATAAACATCTAGTTGGAGTGAATTTGGAGAGACTTGATCCCAAGTATGTAGCGAAATATGACTTGTTGTTATCAGGCAAAATGCACTAATGCCCTCATTTCCTTTTTTATCACACATGACTGCTCTTGGAGCATAAAGCATTTCCATGCCTATTTTTTTTACAATACCCCTAATCCAATCGGCAGTGAAAGCAGTTGTTTTAAATGGTATAGAATCAAAAGTCGAATTTACTAATAAATGTCTATGCTTCACTATAACAAGTTACACTTTTTTTATGAAATTAGCCCATTTATGTTTTTCCCATTTTCTTTCTTCGCTAACTATGCAAAATCCATACAATAAGGATAACATTATTATAACTGTCATGTTTTTTTAATTGTTTTATTGATTACTTTATATGCATATTCTTTTTCATGCCAATTAAGAACTTTTACTTTCTTGTCGTTCAAGTCTTTATAGTGAGAAAAGAAATTTTTGCATATTTTTAAAAAATTAGGGTCAATATCTTTTAAGGAACGATACTTTTTTATATGAGAGGTGGGAGCGCACAATATTTTATAATCTTTAAACCCCTCGTCTTCCATGTCAAGGACACCTATAACTCGACACTCCACGAGAGTTCCTGTTTGAATAGGCATTGCATTGTAAACTAATACATCTAGAGCATCTCCATCTTCAGCCAAGGTGCTAGGAATGAAGCCATAGCTACAAGGATAAACCATAGCACTAATTAAACTTCTATCATAAGAGAAAACACTGTAACTAGGGTTATACTCGTATTTTACATTAGTGTCTTTTGGGATTTCTATTATAGTGTTAACTATTTTTGGCGACCGATTATGTGTTGGGATATTGTATAAATTCATGCATTCCTAATGATAATAAAAAAGCCTTATTGTTTTTCAATAATAACTCCGAGTCTTTATTGTTAAATTTATTAATCCAATAATCAATTCCGTATTTAAGATACAGTTCGTCTCCCTTTTTTATGCTTTTAGCCGATTTTAAATGTATAAATTGAGGCGAATTAGTAACCAAGTATACATTAAAGAATGCATTATGATGGTATTTTCTAACCGACCCGATATTGACGCTGTCAATTCTTGAGGAATCATTAATGATTTGACCATATTTATTAGGTTTCTGGTATTTTTCGTAACCGCAGAACAAGGTGTGTTTATCTATATTTATTAGTTTGTCGCTCGAAGGAGGCTTATTTTTTTTTAAGTCTATGTATTTTCCCCAATATTCGCAAACTATTTCTCCTTGAGTTATGTCTTGAGTTGCAAAGACTCCTCTTCCCGCATCTTTAATTAAACTTTTTTTTACTTCAACCATTCTATAGTTTGTTGCATATTATCACACCTTTTTTTGTAATTCTTCTTTTGCCGTCTATTTCTATCAAATCTTTATTTAACAAGTAAAGTTCATGATCTCTTTGTAGGGCAGTCTTGCTTAAGCCTAGTTTCGCAGATAAACCTGTTAGGGTTGCTCCCCCAATAGCACTTTTTAATGCTTGAAGTATTTGCTTTTCTGTATTTGTGATTCCATAAGGTAAGATGCCAACTTGATCACTGAGGTCATTGAAATGATTTAATCCAAATGAGTAGTCTTCATTAGCTCCGCAGTACAATTGAATTTCTTTCGCTCTTTTAACGGCGCTACGAGCATTTCCTCTAATAGTGCTTGCGATTATTGCTTCGACATTATCTACAAATGTTACATCGGGGGCACAAATTTTTACAATTTTAGCTAGTTCATCACAAGTATAAGGCTCAAAATCTATAGTTGTAAGCCTATCTTTTAAGGGGGCGAAAATTTTATCGGTTTCCGTAGTCGCAAAAATAAAAGTTTGTCGTCTAAAATTAAACTCAAAAGAATGTTCATTCCACTCGAAAACTTTTCTAGCATTAGCTTCAGTATTAAATATTGTCAAGAATGCCATTGTTAGGTCTAAAGGTAAAGCATGGCACTCATCAAATAAAATTGTAATTTCATTATCAGCTATTAATGGTAAGAAGATTTGCTCAAAAAACTGCTCATTATTTTTTATGGTAGAGCAATTTATCTCTAAGAATGCTCTTTTTCCTCCATCTTGGTTATGTAAATTTTTGGCAAAAGCTTTTGCAAATTCTGTTTTACCTAAACCTTTTGCTCCTGCCATAAGTAAAAATGGGGCTTGGCAGGTTTTGTCGAAGGCATTAAGGTAAAAAGAAAGCTTCTTTTTTACTGAGTTTTGACCTATTAAGTCTGGAAAGTATTTTGACATTTTATAATTGGGTTACAGTATATTCTATTCTAGTATCTTTTTCTGAAGGCTTCTTAATTTGATTAGGTTCTTTGTTGGTAAACGAGGGAACTTCCAAGGTTTCCCCCATTAATGCTTCCAACCATTTTTTGGAAACAGGGATTTTTGTTTTTTTTCCTACCCAATCAGATAAGTCTTCGTATCTAATTTCTATATAAGGGCTATAGCCTTTTGGTCTTCCTCTTTTCATAATAAATTAACATTAAATCAATAAACTAAAGATGTCAACTACAATAGTTTAAAAGTTCGTTTTTTTCTTTCTAATTGCTCTATTAGCGTTGCATTGGTGTTTATAAGATCGTGTAGGTATTTAATTGAAACTTCTCTTTCGGGAGGCACAACTACTCCATGAAGAGAGTGATGTTTGTGGATTTTTATTATGTCTTTTAAGCTTAAATTCTGCTTTTTGTATTCATTAGAAAGAAGGTTGCAATATTTAATTACTTTATTTAAATAAATGAACTCGTATTCCTGCTCGATTGCTGAATCTTTTTTTTTATCAATAAAAATTTTTGAATATTTACTGAGTAAAAATTCTAAATTCATGCAAGAAGCTGTGTGGAACTCGAAAGTTTGCCATGAAAGCTCTAGGTCTTCCATTATAAAAGTTTATGTAAGACGCTTAATTGATTTAACCCAAGATACTTAACGAAATAAGAACAAAACTCAGCCACCCTACGAGGGCTCCAACCTTCATTATTTATTGTATCTGCTACTTGATTGTACTTTTGATCGTTCCACATTTCTGTTAATTCTATATATTCTGTATTCATATTTTGTTTTTGATTATTCATAATAGAAACAATCTATGCTTTTATTTAATAAATGTCAATGAAAATTTAAATAATTTAAAAATTAAATTGAAGCTGACTTGAGATGTCTTTGTTTTTTTCTTCTATCACTTCTTTAATTATTTCTTCTGGACTGCGGTTTTTATTCTTGTTTTGTTTCATACGCTGATACACAAAGCCTCTTTTTAAGTTGTAGGCCTTGCATGCTTCGGTGACAGAGGGATATGAAATATTATTTATTTTAACGGATATACAAGGTTTCCCAGTGAAAGGTAGATGGTGTTTGTCGCCTAGTTTTTTAGTGGGAAGAAAGAAAGCATCTTCGATAGACCAACCTCGATTCAATCGGTTTATAACTGTGTTTGCTGGGTGACCATGAAATCGACAAGCATTAGAAAATGAGGGGAAAGTAACTCCACCAATTTTATATTCATTCTTTGCCCCCCCTGAAGCGGCTCCACCAATATTTTGATTATAACCATTTCCTCCAAATTCTGGAGAGATAGTGTTCTCTTTTGAAATGTGATGGGTTTCTAATTCCATTAACTCACTCAAGGAACAAGACTCTGCAAGAGTTTCTATACTAAAGGAATTCTTTCCATGAACCCTTATCGCTTCACCTAGACTGCCACTCCCTCCGATACCCCTACTCGAATTACCACAATGGGCATTAAACCTAGATTGGGCGGTTCCTTGGGTTAACCCAACATAAGCCATTAATGTTACGAGGTTTGTAATTTTATAAATGCATCCTGGAGAGTTTGGATTAATGGGAATAGGGGGCTTCCTTACCGCCTGTTCGGGGGACATTCCTTCCCTGATTCTCTGACTGATGGTTCCTTGGGGTAGGCCATATGCCTCCGCTAGGTCTGTGTGGGAATTATAGGTTTTACCATAACAAACTGTAGTTTGACTATTCGGAGCTTTGGGCCTCGGAGGAGGAGGTTCTAAATTAAATGCTTGTTCTGTAGTCCAGCCACTTCTAATTCTTCTCGAAACTTTATCAAACCAGAATCCCTCCGTAAGACCATAATGGCGACACGCTTCTGACATAGATTTGTATTCTATTCCTTCCGCTGTTACAGGGGTTTGGTTTGGGAGTTTTCGATCTAGAATTGCTTCTTCGGGAGTTTCACCAGCTCTAAATCGGCTTTGAATAGTTTGACGTTTTACCCCATAATAGTCGGCAAAATCTTTAAGCATATCAAAAGTTTTACCATGACATGTAATTTTTCTTGGTCTTGGCATAATTTAAGTAGGTAACTGAGTTAAGATAGCTTTTTATTGTATTCATTCCATGAAGTAATATCTTTACATAACTCGTAGAGATTGGAAAGGGATAATTCTCCTTTTGCTTGATTCGCTTCTTTTGTGCAGATTTGTAAATTATCTAAATCATTTGTTCCTCCCCTTGCTGTTGGGATAATATGATCCAAGTTGTAAGTTTCAGGTTTATTTAAGTCAATAACTTTTCCTGTCAAGTAGCACAAGGGATTGTTTCCAATCTTTTTAACTACGTCTTCGCAATTATAATTTTTTGATATACTGTTTACATAAGTATTTGTTCTATTCCCGTGTCTAGCGTTTTTTCTTTTGAATGTTTTTACTTTCGCTCTTAATGTAAGATAATTAGCTTTTGAGCATCTAGTTTTAAAAGAAGAAACCTTTCTGCAAAGAGGGCTTCTTAATTTTAACTGTTTTAATACCCGCTCCTTTTCTTTTCCTCCGTCACAATGATATGCTATTGTTGATTTTGAGCAACCTAATATCGACTGTATTTCGGTGTAACTCTTTCCTTCTTTTCGGAGTTTTATTATATCCTCTTTTCTTCTTTTGTTATTTAATTTTTTTCGCATTTTAAAATAAGTTTTATCTTTTTTATTAATCTAGCTTTGGTTGTGTAGTAATTTACGGTAGTATAAGACATCTCTTTTTGGATAAAATCTTTTGAGTGTCCGTCGAGACTTAATTGGAAAAATTTTTTCTCTCTTTTAGTTAGTCTATTGTTTTTTATATTATTAATTAATTCTAATCTTTCTACCTTTAACTCCTCTTTAAGCTTATTGTTTAAAGGGCTGGAAGCGAATCTTTTATTAAAAGAAAATGCTAAAGAATCTTCGGAAACCCCTCCTTTTTCTGGGCAAAAAGAATGAAGGGAGTCGGTTTTATTTCTCTTTTTTGAGCTCAAATATGCTTTTATTTGAAATCCGCATATAGTCATAGCCCAAGAGTAAAAACTGCGATCTTTATCATAATTATCTTGTTTTTTAATTAATATAACCAAGCAATTTTGAGCCACATCAAGAGCATCATCTTTATTGAAAACCCTGCTTAAGCAAAAACTTTTTAAGCATGGAATAATTTTTTCCAGCCTTTGTTTGTAAGTTAAGGATTTATTATCTATTAAGGCTTTTTGTATGCTGTTCAAGATGACAAGAAATTATTTAAGGCAAATAAATTTGATAAATTATTTAAACAATATATGTTACTTAAGATTCCGATTTTATGAAAACCTTTATTTGTTTTTGAGGTGCTTCTAATATGTTTAAATCTGACAAAAAAAGGATCTCTGTTATTTATTTGAAAAATATCAGCTTTAAATAAGAGGAGATTATCTTCGTATACATAAATTTTAATAAATGAGCGGGATTCCTTAATGGATTTTATAATAAATTTACAATATGGCTTGGAGTAATTTGGGTTTACTTTTATTTTTTTTGAAGGAAAAGCTAGTTCCTTGGAAAAAATTAAAGAATCAACTTTGGAAACAATCAAATCTTTAAAGAACCTTTTTTTTAAATTTGAAAATAATTTCTGGAAATGATTTGTGCAATCTTTGAATATGTACTTATTGCATGTTTGATTGTCTTCAGCCATGACTGTTATTCTATTTTATCTATCGTCAGATCCATACTGTTATTTGAATTTCTATCAATTATAAAATGAACGGAATCGTTATTTTCTTGATATAGTATTTTATGTATCGCATCAATTACTTCAGTCATGTTGGTATCTTTATGAAATGAGCCTGGATAGTATTTGGGATTGTTATAAATAACATCTAGCAATCTTTGTATATTTTTTGCGGATTTATTATTTGAGGTGTCTGTGTTTCTGTTTATGTTTATCATGGTAATATTAGGCGATTTGGGTCATTTTCTAATTCATAATTATTCCAATAATCATGATTGTATTTACTATATTTTATGTCTTCAAATAAATAAAAGTATTCCTGTTTGAGCACTGGTGTAATTTCAATATAGCCAATAGCAGTCCCATCTGGAACTCTACCTCCGCCATCCTTGTACTCAAAGCACTCATCTATATCATGCTCGGAATAAACAATATCGGTAGACGAGATTTTGTATTTAGGTATTTGTTTGGAGGGCATTAGTAAGCTAAGCCAGAAAGTTTTAGGTATAGATTTGGGGATTGCTCTAAAATATTTGAGCCATTGATACTTGCAATCATAGCTTGAGTTCTTCCTGCTTCAAATCCTTCATTATACCTTTCTGAGGAAATTAAAGATGTTTTTTGTAGTAATTCTATAACTTGATCGTTTTTTAAGTTTGAACTTATTTGGGCTTGTTTATTTAGTAAATCAAGGGATTCCGATTTAGACATTTGATTTTCCCATAGAAAAGTCATTAAAATTAAGGCTGATAGCCATACGAGTCTTTCTTTATTATTCATCGTGTTTAGTGTGTATTGGTAAAAAGATTAGATTTAAGGGCTTTAGTCTTGCGTTTCACCTATTTCGATTTCCCATTTTTTTGAGTAAGGGTTAAATTTTTCAACAGAAATAGTATTCATTTTTAAATTTTTCTTTAAGGCCATTTGTTCGTGAAAGCAGAGAGCTTGCTTCGATGTATATGCATTGAAGTAATGATAGCTATCTACGGCTGAATGAGTAGCCCCGTAATTGCATTTTATCCTGAAGTCAAATAGTTTTTCGTTTGTTAGTTTTGTTTTCATAATTTGGATTCCAGTATACATCTTTAAATAAAATAAGTTTTATTTCGCTAGGCTCAATCCAGTCATTTAAGAGGGCTTCAAATTCTTGATTTGCATTATGCCTCCATTTCTCAGCATCACGACTATTGTCGTTATCTTTTATGCTTTCTTCATGTTGAAGATGTTCGAGTGCATATATTGGTACATCTATACCTACGGGTTCTCCAAATGGAACAGGGGTATCAGTGTTTGAGTAGAAGAATTCTTCTTCCTCAGAGGCATATACGACTTCATTTGAGGATAAGGAGGCAAATTTTTCTTCATTTAGTAGCAATTTTATTGTATTCATATTTTAAAAGATTTTCATTTGGTCAGGATGTTCGGCATCGCTGTATACTAACACATTTTCCCCCTTCTTGTCAATCATTTTTTTTGATCTAAACCAGTTTCTTTGAGCCATTCGGACTACAAAGCGCATAAATGCAAAAGCGTATACTTTATTTAACTCAATCGTGTTCCCATTATCAGGATTTTTAATGAGGAATTTTTTCGCTTCTTCATCGTACTCAAATTCGGCGTGTTTTAATTTTTTTTTGATTTTCATTATATAATACTAATATATAATACTGTGAAATCAATTTATTTTTCGCATTCTTTTAAGTATTCAGGCCAATAAAACATGAAGGCTTCATCATCATTATTTCTTATGGCACTTTCTAATTCCGCCTTGTATATTAATTCCCAATTTAATTGTTTTTTAGGAGTGTGATATGTCGAGCAATTTGATAAAAATAAACATATCATTGGTAGTATGTACCTCATATGTACATATACACATGTTTAAAATAAAATGAATTAAATCCATTCTAAAGTGCCTTAAATTCGTTTACAGTAATTAAGTTTAGAAGTTCTTTTTGATTATCTACAAAATCAGCATAATCTAAATCATAATCTTCAATCGTTCTTTGTACTCCTAATTGAATAACTCCACAACCTTCATCAGTATCTACAACAAACATTTTTAAGAAGTTTTCTGTTGCTCTAAACATTAACCAAGCTTTCCAACAATCGCCATTCCAAGCCGTTTGTATTCTTGGAACTAATTGGGCTTCGTAACTTCTTGGTTTCATATCGTGACAAACTATTGTTCCGCCTTTACTTAAACAAGACAAAGCGTGTGAAATGTCTTTATACACTTGTTCGTGTTCGTGCAAACCGTCAATAAATATAATATCAAACTTCTTTTCGTTTCGTTCAAAGAAAGAATCTGAAGTTTCAATATTACAAGCAGGATAATAGTTTGCAACTTGTGGGTTTGGGTCAACTCCCGTTTTGTATTCAACTTTTACACCGTTTATATTTACGGCATTATTTACACCGATTTCAAGATAGGTTCTGTAGTCGTTGTCTTCAATTAGTTTATTTATTATTTCTGTACGTGTCATTTGTAACTTTTATTATTGATTGAATTTTCGCTTCAATACTGTGATTTTTTACTGCTTCTAATTTAGCATTAACGATGACATGGTTGAATGTATCTGTACTTCCTCGTAATCCTAATTGTATTTTTATTTAATTATATATTTTAATATTTGATATACCCAAGCGAAATACCATGTACCGCACAATAAAAGACATTTAGGGCGACTCTAATGCTTTTTTTAAAGCAAGAATGATATCTTTGGGTTCAGTATATATATATTGGTCTTCCAAACTTTTGATTTTGTAAAATATATGGTAATATTGACTATTAAAATCTTCAGGGTAATGGTTCCAGCTTCCAATATCCATCAATTTCGCTCTATGATCTTTGCATTTAACACCTAAATTCTGTAACTTTTTAAGGCATTGAGTTATTTCTATAACATTTAAAGGTTTAAAATTTTTATCTGTAAATCTTTTAGACCAAATAATGTTATGTATCGCACTACCTCTTGGGCCTAAAACTGTGTGTGCATTCTTGAAAAATAACCTCTGATCTTGTATACTCATATAAGATCCGTCATTTAGTAGAGGGTTGAAAATCTTAAAATTTAACTGCAACTTATTATCCTTGATGAAATTTCGAATTGTTTTTGATATTAAATCTACCTCCTCTGTGTTTTGTATTCTTCCATTGGAGCTTCCCTCAAGCCTAGGACAAAATATTAAATCATTCAAATCTAATTTTTTTGAATTTTGCCGCTTTATTCTTTCAATTAAATCTATGGAGCCACCCTTCGACCTGTGTGTATAGCGGTCTAGTAAGTAAATTTTTATATCGCCTTCTAGTTTTAATCCTGCTTTACCATTGTGTGTATTATACACCTCAATTTTGTCCGCCCAGAAATCAGGGTCTAAGGCAAGTAAGATGGATTTTATTGGGCTCATTTTTGGTAATAAAAATTTGAAGGTTGTGTTTTTATATATCTCACGAATATACTCGAAGGCTGGTAAAATGTCTACAATACAATGACCAAAATGTCTCATATAAGGAGCTATAATTAAAATATATTGGCCACTTATTTGACTCAATCTTTTTAAGTTAAAGTCGAGAGTTTCTTTAAGAATACAAAGGTCTTGATAGCTGAATAAATTAAGCTCAATATTCGCCGAGCTGACAGTTTGAATTAGGGGAGGTTTAAATAAATCATCTTTTCTGTTTTTATTTGTAAATAACTCTGAACTATAAGATTCACAATTCCCTAAAACTAAAGGCGGGTTTTTCATTTAGAATATTTAAATCCAGCTCCACTCAAATGGCGCACCTTTATGAAGGATATTGACATTATGTTCATTGTGTGCGATACAATACTGGTCTTGTTGATTTAACATGCTTGCCACAGAGTATCCGTGACTAGCAAGCGTCGTAGGGACAAAACCCTCAGAGTAGCCAAAATGGCCATCAGAATGAACTTTTAATAAAAATTTTAAAGCCCTCCTGCTAAAGCGAACTATTGGAAAAAAGGATCCCATATGGACTTCGTTAGATAAATAATTATCTCCTGGCCCTGGGGCATGAGAAAGCCAGTTTCCGTTTGATCCCATATTTGAATCAACAATTGGAACCATTGGAAAAGATTCGTATGATTCTTTGCTGAA
>Ga0307488_10001970_pt1 | contig 17344 bp, 9 predicted proteins | sample SB02metaG_FD_202248 | JGI IMG/M metagenome (GOLD analysis project Ga0307488, IMG submission 202248) | Sea-ice brine microbial communities from Beaufort Sea near Barrow, Alaska, United States - SB 0.2 | ecosystem: Environmental > Aquatic > Marine > Coastal | place: USA: Alaska | collected 2017-05-06 | reverse complement strand
CGTCGACTAAAACAACCCCTTATCATCGATTTGCTTGGGGCCAAGCAGTCGAACGTAGCTATGGCTTTGAAACGCTTTATGTTGGGGCTTTTCACGAGAGCGAATTGATTGGGGTAATGCCCTTAATTAGGATGGGAATGCCATTCAGACAGAAGAGCTTAGTCTCACTGCCCTATTGCGATGGCGCAGGCGCCGTTGCCGACACACAAGAGGCGCTGAAAGCTTTGATAGCATTCGCTACCGATCATATAACAAAAGAGACTCAAGAGCCTGTTGAGTTGCGTAATGCTGATACCACGACAGTTGAACCTGAAACACTCGCTGACGGACAAAAAGTGAGAATGTTGCTGAGTCTTGCAGCATCCCCTGACGAACAAATGGCTAACTTCAAATCAAAATTACGCAGCCAAATTAGAAAAGCAGAAAAAAACGGTCTTACATCAACGGTTATTGTGTATAACGACACTGACAGTTTTGCCCAGCATATGGATGAATTCTATGCGGTTATCGCCGGTAATATGCGGTTATTGGGCTCACCCGTTCATTCCAAAGCCTGGTTTATGTCGGTGTTACGTGAGTATGCTGATAATGCCTACATGGTACTCGTATACAAAGAAGAGATAGTGGTCGGTGGTGGCATTGTGCTGCTTAACAACAACACAGCCTCAATACCATGGGCCTCAACCAATGCAGAGTACAATCAACTAGCACCCAACATGCTGTTGTATTGGGCAGTGCTAAGTGAAGCAATTACCAAAGGTGCCCAAGTATTCGACTTTGGGCGTTCAACTGTTAATGAAGGTACGTATAACTTTAAGAAACAATGGGGTAGTCAGCCTGCGCCATTGCATTGGGCTAGCTATGAAAACGGACATCTTATAGAAGTGCTAGTTCTCGTAAAATCGAAAATAAGAGAGTCAGTTGAATCAATTTGGCGCAAACTGCCTCTTGCTATGGTGAATTATGTGGGGCCAAAGATCAGGAAATATGTCAGTTTGTAATTAGATATTAGAAGATCCATAAACCTCCGCTTGCGGTTTACCTGATGGTTATGGTATGTCTAAATTCCAGCTTAGTAATGTTTGTGGGGCGGTAAGTTGCTGTGTTGCAATATCCCGCTAGCATCGCTTAAGATTAAAGTAGTGTAAATTTCGCGTCTCTATTATGCTATTTATTTCGACATTAACATTAGCAACTCTGTTAGTACAATCTCTAATTTATGGGAAAACGGTTTTCGATTTGGGTTATCTGACCATTTTCCTAAGCGTGACAGCATAAATAACAACAAGCATTGCGTAATGTATAGGTCTGATTGTGTATTTCTTACTCTTTGTAATATGAAGTTAAGTTCGTTTAATACGTTTTTTGCTGAAAGATTATTAGAGAAATTATCACTAAATGATATTGCTAATGAAATATAATCAAATAAGGGCATGTTTAACTCACCAAAATCTTCTAAGTCAATAATTCGGCAGCCGTCATGAGTAAATATTAGATTATTTATTGAAAAGTCACCATGTTGAAATTGAACACTTATATTATCGTGCGTTTTCATTTTTTCACATTGCTCTGATACTAACTTTCGTTGAATAGCACTCAAAGTGACACTCGGAAGCACTTCTTTTGCCAGTCGAATTCCAGCATCGTATAAATTAATCTCTTCTGACCAATTATGCACTTTTTGCACGGTACACTCGAATTGAGTTAGAGCCTCAATTGAAAATTCTCTTATTTGATATGAATTTAAAGTATTCTGCAACCGAAACCATGGGGTTCCAACTACGAGTTGCTCTATAAAAATTATTGATGCGTTTTTTTCTTCGATCAAAACGGGTTGTGGAAATAAATTAGAATTGAGCACACAGAGTTGCCTACATCGCTCTATCTGCTTATGTCTAATTGGAGGCAGGTTACGAAACACAACTGGCGGCTTAAGGTTGTTTTCGTCAAAAATTAGCAGTGTAGGATGAGAGGTGCATAATTCTATAAAGCTTGGATTACCACTGATTACCGATTTAACGGCTTCCGAATTCAACAACTCTTCGTAGTAACTAGTATCAATTATGATGAACTCATCAAATTCATAGGACATACCTGCTATGGCACTAAATACTGATTTAATCAGACCACTTACCCCAGTAGGTTTCGGTAAGAGAAATGTATTCGCGTAATCAATGGATTGGACTTTATCTAATTGGCAAAGAATAGTTGGTTTTTCTAAGGATGGATAAGCGGCAAATGTTGCCTTGCTTCTTGCCGTAAAGGCTACATTTTTTGATTTGATGACATGCCTTTTTAATACATTAAAAAGGCCCGTTTTCTTCAAAAATATATTATCTTCTTTTGTTACCTTTTTTATATTTAAAAGCTCATTATTATTTTTTATTAACTCGTTTAAGAAAGGCAAACCGGTACTCCATTATTTCAATAAATAGTTTAACGAAACGAAAAAATTCAATAATTCAATAAAAATATGTTTTGAAATTTATTGAATACGTTAAGCGCCTTAGCTTCTATATATTTCTATATACTTCGATACTGTATGTTCGGGAAGAAGGTCTTTTTGTGCGAACTCTGCAGCAGCCGCACCAAGCATTTGCACTGTAGCTTTATTATTCTGTAATTTTTGAAGTGTTTTGCTTAGCATAAGAGGGTCATTTGGCTGAACCAAAAGGCCAGTTTCACCATCGCATATCATATCTGGTATTCCTCCGACTGAAGAAGCAATAACACATTTTCCTAAAAACATCGCTTCAAGTATGATGCGGGGCCTTGCTTCAGCCAGTGATGGTAGCACTAGAATGTCAGATTCTTTCATTATTGATGGAATATCATTTCTATGATTTACTAATTTTATTGCGTCGTTTAAATTATTGTCGTCGATCATCTTTTTCATTGCTAATGGGTAGCCATTAGCATCCCAATCCCCCCCCACTAAAGCAACATCTGGCTTTTCCAGCAAATTAGCAATTGCTTCTATTAGAATGTGTATTCCTTTTCGTTCGCTGAGTTGACCAACGTACAAAATTTTTAACTTTTTAGAGTTATCAAAAAAAGGGAGCTCTAATTTTTTGGCATTTTTTAACCTGCCTACATCAACGAGGTCTCCAACGATATGAACCTTATTTCTATGCACGCTTGATATAAGGCTTTGAGCCTGCTCTTTGCAATTAGCTACATAGTGCTTAATGAGTTTCAAAGATGGGTTATTAACGGTTGCATTTAACCCAGCTCGAGACACAATGTTTAATCTAAGTAGATAAGCCGCGAAAATTGAGGAGTGCCCCCAAGAATAGTAATTAATATGGACTACATCAATGTGTTCTTTTCGTAAAAAAATAACCCACTGGAGCACATTTTTTAGGTATTGAAATGGTCTCTTTTTATCAAAGGGAATGCTTTTTAAAGGTATATAGGTTGCGTATTTTAATAGATTGATACAATCCGACTTAGCGCTTTGAGAAGAAAAATAAAAATCCGTTTTAAATAACTTAGACGCAATTCTGCATATGTCTAATACATCGTTGGAAGCTCCTATTTTAGGATCGAACATTCCAGTATCTATCACAACTTTAAGCTGGGACTGATTACTCATACAGCTTTCCTTCATTTTAATTAAATCACATTAAACTAACTGGCAGTTAAATAAGTTCGAACTGACATTCATAATTGTTTAGCCACAGGCTTGTATAGTTCGATGTCTATGGCTCTACAAAATAATCTAATATATCACGGTGTATTGAGCTGGGTTTAACGCGCTCCGCACTCTTGATATGATCCTTATTCTTACCTTTAAACCAGTATAGCCCTACAGGATTGTGCATACCGGTTTTCACTTCGTTCATTCTATAAAAGTAATCTTGAAACTTATATTTTTTGTCTTGCGCTTCTGAGTCAAAGAACTCAGCTTTATCTTTAGTCACCTTTGTTACTCGGCACTGGACTTGAAGTGTTTTATCATCACTAGAGACTAAAAATAATTGGTCGCTGCCTACATGAAAGTATTCGCTACTATCCATTTTGAATCTGCACAGGTGCTCCAGAGTTTCATTTGCCATTTTTTCAGTCGGAAACTTAAGAAAAAATTGCTCTGCCATTATAGGTGAATATTTAGCTTCTTCTGAAACACCAAAAAACGAATATAGAAGGTCTTTACTATTTAAATTATAGTAATGTCGAGTATTCTTAATGTACGGACTTTGGCTCAACCCTGTGGCGAAAATGATAGCAGTGTCTTCACCTACAAGCTCCCTCAATTCACCAACTAAGAAGTCAGTATTTCTATACGCATCAAGAATAGCATTTTGGGTAGATTTGTTTATTTCTGAATCGTTTAATGAAAACACGGCTGGATTATAATCATTCCAATAATGGTGCTGAAAATGTGCGACGGCATTCGAAAAAAAGGTGGCGAATTGAGGCTTCTCGTTCTTATAGTAGTGCTTGAACACTTCTAACTGAATGCGGTCTAACCACATAGCGCGTTTCCACGCATCTTTATTGCGTATTTTTTCGTTAAACAGTTGTTTTACAACACCAAAGAACGTCTTTATGCTAATGCCTTGTTTGAGTAATACCTTAACAAACTCTAAACTTGAGGTTGCCGCTTCCTTAGAGTGGTTTTGTACCGAATTACTCACATAGTTATAATATACTTCCATGCTGTCTTTATGGCTCGGCTGAATGTTTGTACACCAAGGATCGGGCAAGAAACGGCCTTTAAAGTTTTGGGAGTACTTTGCATTCATGCTGCCACAAATCCAATTACTGATACCATACTTCCTAGATAAAGTGTCCCAAATAAATTCATGGTTGAAATTTTCTAGCTTACTTAATTGCTTTACCTCATGCTCTTCCCAATTTAGGCCAGTGTGAACATCAACCCATTGAACCCATGGATTAAGGTCTTCACCAGTCGCGTCGGTTTCGGTTTCAATTGCAAAAGAATCAACTTGTAACTTGGCAAAGTTTGGCAGTTCACCCTGGGCTATAAACTTATCCATTAAGGATGGACAAAGCTCATTCAACTCCATTACGAGCATTTTTTTCATATTTTACTTACCTGTAATACGCTTGATTATGAATTTTATAAACTGAAGGTTAAACATTAACAATCTTATATGCAATACTCAACATGTGCGGAAAGCTATATTGGAGTCGCTGCGCCTCTTTTATGGGTTTATTTTCCCTTAGGCAGAACCAACATTTCGCGAATTATAAAGGACTTGTTTGAGTGCACGCAGATAAACGCTGCTTTGTAATGATGTCAAGCGGTTTTGCTTCCATTAATGGCTTTTATTGTTTAAAAATAAATTCCTGTATTTCATATTCATTAAAATACCACATATCACCAAAACATAATTCCTCGTCTAAAAGAGAGATCAGTCAAATTTGCTTTGGCGTAAATCACCCATCGCCCGCTTTAACTCATGGTATATTTCTAGCTTCAAAACCTTCGTCAATATAATCCAAAGAGGGACATTAACTAAAGCTATCAAACTTAAACTAAATATCGGGTCTTGTTTTGTGAAGTTGATTGTTAAGCTTAAAAAATATGTTGCGAGTAAGCATGTTAAAGTCAAAGTGATATTAGGTATGAGGGACCTCAGTAAGGCTAGGATATTTAGACCTAGTCGTTGTTTTAATTGGTAGCTAATTAATATAAATTCAATGATACCCACTACAGCCATTGCTTGTGCTACTGCAATAAGACCATATTTGAAGGAGCCTGCAATTGCCAACGCGGTTATAACAAATACAGAAGCTGCTTGATAGAAAAGTAACTTTTGATTATTAGATGCTAACAACAAAGCAGGCGCCAAAATATGTACCATCTTAAATACCATCCATACTCCCAAATATGCAACGATAGGGATAGACTCTAACCATTGATCTCCAAACAGAAAAACAATAATTGGATACGCCGATAAAGCTGCAACCGCTATAATTGGCCAACATATAGAACCAAGAAGATTAGTTGCTCGTAAGTAGGCTAAATTTACATCTGCTTTATTATGAATGCTTTCTGAAAGATACGGTAATGCGATAGGTCTGAAACCCACTGTGAGTAATTGAGATAAGAAATCCATGAATCCGAGACCGCGAGAGTAAATCGCTACTTCTCGTGCAGTCCCCATTTTACCAATTATCAAATCAGGTGCTACATATGATAACCGTGCGAATATTATCGCCAGAGAATTAAATCCACCGTAGTTTAAAATGCTGTTGATTTGTTTAAATGAAGGTCTTAACACCAAATGATTTGAAGCTAAGAAGTACGTTAATATAAGCTGAACGATGACCGTTACATTCATAGTAATCGCCAAACTGAAATAACTAAAGCCCAGAGTTATGAAATATATTGTGATTAGAACTGCTATTATTTGAGACACGCAATTGATTACAAGTAAGGACTTAAAGTTATACTCTTTCATCAACAACGAATGAGGTACGACAACGAATGGAGCCACAAAAAAACTTAAAGACATTAATTGAAACAATAAGGTCATATCTGGATATTCAAAATAATTTGATAAACTCGAAGCGCCAAAAAATAGTGTTAGACCTAATAAATAAGAAATGACGATGCTAACTCCCAGAACACTTCGTTTCTTATCTTCGGTTACTTCTTGCTCTTTTATTAAAAAGTTGCCAGTACCAAAGAACCTCAGATCGGCAGCTAAAAGTGTAAGAGAACTTACAATTGCAAACACACCTAGCTCTTCTGGGGTTAACCATCTTACTATAACAATTACAAAAGCAAATGATGTACCTTTAGATATGACTTGCATTAATAGCGAGAGTTTAATTGCACTTCTTATTGTCATTTAAATATTCCACAAAGCGCTATTTATGCTGCATTTAATAAATAACGTCTGATTTGATTGCGTTTTCTTAATTCAAATTGGCGATGATCATAACATAACTATTATTACGGTCCTTATTATTTATGAGTGTACATATATAAAAACTGGGGGCTTGTTATTGTGAGTATAGGCTGGGTTTTTCGTCAAAAAATAACACGACGCCTAATGTAATTAATATGGGCATTTAACCACTATTAAGATAGGTTTTAATGTTCCCACGATTATCGATTTTTTTATACATACAAATCGATTAGCGATTTTGAGAAATAGCAGAAACGCAATTGGCAGATAGATGTTTACACTAATCGACCAAATTTTTAATGACCACCGAACATTTGGTCGATTTAAATTCTAAACAAGTTTAATGTACCTTCCGCTGTTTTGATTCTTAAGCACCGAACTATTATTAAGTTTGCATATTCGATACCCTAGCAATCTTTACTTGTTGTTTAGGTTGCAATACATAAAGATTGTAGGCAATTGCGGTATATAGTATCAACCAATAAAGTATTTCCGCGCGAAATCTATTGAGGAATGTCATAGTAACAAGAAAACTAAGAAGCGCGCAGTTTATTGCTATTACTTTGAAGTAACGTTCTTTATCTTTATTTTCTTTTAAGCGTTTAGAAGCTCGATAACACGTTATAATCGAGTAATAAATTACCCCGCAAAAAGAAATAAATCCCAAGTAACCTATTTCAGCCAAAACTTCAAACCAAGTAGAATGAACAGCTCTATTGCGTTTAGTTCCAGTGTGAATAGTTTCTGGGATATATTCATCGGAGTAATAAATAAAAGCTGATGAGCCCCCACCAAATGGGTGATCTTTCGCCATCTCAATTGCTGCCAGCCAAAAAATGACTCGCGTGCCACCGCTTTCTGCTTCTTCAAGGTTTTCTAGCGAGACGGCTTCTTTTATTGTAAACATACGCTCCCAAAATATTTTATCGGTCACCACTGCCACACCTAATAGTCCGAATAGCACTATCCCAATTACCGCCGCTTTTTGGTTTTTTCGTTGTATTTTAGAGAAAAATAATATCCAAATGAATACGCTAGCTCCAGCTGTTACGCCAAGGAAGGCGCCTCGACTGCCTAAAAGCACTAGCGCAGTGGCTAGAAAAAAACCGGCGAAAACAAATGGTATTTTCTTTAAAAGAGTGGGTTTTTGCCAGAAGTAGTAAAGCGCTAAAACAAGCGCAGGAACAAGTGCAGCGGCAACGCCATTCGCATCAGGTGAATCGACCATACCAGCGCTATAGTCAAATCGGCCAGCACTCACTCTCCCTACCTGACTGATATAGTATCCAAGGTATGCTGCGAAAGTAATGTAACCATATATAATATAGTCTAAGTGCTCGTCTTTAGTAACTAACTTATATACTAATGTTATGATAACAACAGCAGTTACAATTGCATCCATCGCAATTGAGTGGTTAAGTGGGAGAACCGCATAAAAAGAGGCTATGCAATACAAAAATGCTGTTATGTAAAGAAAACAAAATTGAGGCACCGCAAATATTCTATTCCCTGCTAGGTTGCGCCATTTTATTGCTGTAACCATTAACATTGTGAGCACGATATAAAAAGAGAAGCGCAAGTCAGGTATATATCCTCCCCACCACTTCGTTTGGGGATTGAAAAAATAAAAAGCTTGGTAAAGCACAAAAAGAAAAACAGCACTATTGCGAACTGCAAGCGTGATAGTTGTCAAAAAAGTGATTACAAATAATAAAACACTAAGCATATAAAGTGCTCAGTACTAAATATAAGTCGTAATATTTTTTTGACAGATTTCTGCCAATAAATAATTGCTTGTATCGTTTTTTAGCTTCTTTCACCTTTTGCTTCATCATTGAGAATGCTTCATTAGTAATTTAATCCAATTTATCAAGGTTTTATTATCATTAGAGGGATAACAATGCCAATTTCGTTGATGTTTGAAGGCAAATAGAATAAACGACATCCCTGCTCTGTTCAACAGGTATGGTATATTTTAAGTTTCAGTGCGAATAGACACAACAACACTCCTCCCTGTTTGCATGAGCGTATAAACAGTAAACTTCGGCTCAGCGTTAGGTTCATCTATCTCAACCAATCCAGTCTAATTGACACTGGCTAAATAGGGGCGATAACCACTGCGGCAATCTAGCCCGACGCCGGCTCGCTTTTAAATCTTTTAGCATGTTACTGAGTTGAAAGCTCAACGCAATGATAGCTAAAGACGTTAGCGGAATAGCAACCTACATGATGTATCTATTAAGTTTGCTCTGGATCCGACTGAATACCAAATATCTGATTACGAAACAAAGAAAAAAGAGTAATTAGTAACTACTAGGCCCGCGCCAAACCAAAAAACTTAATAGGGAAGGCCCGGTATAAAGAATTGTGGTTATACTGACGTGGTCAATATTATTTGGACACCACGGTTAAGCAGTTTTTTGTAATATCGCCATATTTTTCTCACATTGATTTGGACTTTGATACCCAAGATATGAATGCAATCTGTGGCTATTATAAAACATCGTAATGTAATTCAGGATATTCTGTTGCATTGTTCACTTGAATCTACAGTCGCTTCCTTTAAAATATTCTTATCCAGTTCAAGTTGACGAACCTTCGCTTTTAATTGGCGTAAACAGGTTATTTGAAGCGCATGTTTCAACTTGTAAATGCGCTTTGACCATAACCTAATTAAAGATAATAAGAGGGACTATAAAGAGTCCAGCTATAGCTAGGCAAGCTAACACTTTTTAGCTCTCTGAGCACCATTCGCTTATTAATTAAACATGCACTGTAATCGAAAGAAGCGGTATGCATGCCAATTAATATGTATATACTGGAAGCAGACCAAAAAATATTGCGACCAGTAGCCGCTTTTTAATTCGTTCGTCTAAAAATCGAGAGTGAGAATAGAATGTTCAAAAAACGAAACGCCATACATACTAAACACAAGGCACTCAGTCATACCAAAAAGAGGCGGACTCCTTCTTACTGCTATTGTTGGGTATCGTAATATTCAATCAATTGGGTTTTGTAAAAAATAAGAATATAAGGAAAAAAAGAAATCGCCATTAGCAACAAACAAGACAATGTTGTAATCCTCTCATTTTAAACAGCAATTATTAGTAGAAATTCTTTAAGCTGCCTTTAACACAACAATTGGCGGTATATTCGGCCAATTGTTGTGTGGGGTCGTTCATTATTATATTTTCATAACCTCCGCGTAGCTAATTCTTGTACCTGTCCCTCACTTTCGAATATATGAATATTGAACCACTAAAGTCGGACAATTCGATTAAATCGCTCGATGTAAGCATTTTATGTAAGCTTGCTAGGCTATTGTATGCGCAGCAGTGTTATTTGGCAGTTTTTTGCCCATTCTCCGAGTTTATCTGAAATATATTCAAGGCAATTTTTACACAGAATAGAACTTGACTACCTCGCCATTCAATCGCTTGTACTAATGAACAGGTAACCAGTTCGCTTAGCATCGATGAGTCAACGTCAATAGGTAAGCCTTAGCGATTATAATCGTCAATCATATGGAGTTTTATTAAGCTGCGAGCATCGGCAAAAGCATCTTACATAAAGTCCATTGGCCACACTTGGGTTTTCGCTATCGATACTCGCAATGCTTCAGGTTTAGACCGTTTAATGCGTTTTCGTAGTTTTATTCGCAAGTTAACCCCTATCTCTCCATAAAAGATATAACCGCGCTTATGATACTGACTAGACCGTATTACTTTACGCAAATACAAAAGACTGAAATCACATTGCTTGTTCGCTTCGATAAATTACAATAACCAATCCGCAATCAACGAGTTTTCACTCTAAGGCAAGGCCACAATAGGGTGACCAATATCACCAATATCGCCAAAAGGCGGGATAACCGGATATTTAACTTTGGTTCATATTAAGTGAAACATAATCTCAAACATCGCAATACAGCTTCCCCTTAACTATCTCATGACGGATATCCCCTTTAATGCCCTCTGCGGTATACATCTTCCTGAGGCGCTTATTTTCGTCCTCAAGCTGTTTGAGTTACTTTATCATTGCCACAAACATGCTGCCGACTTAGCAAACTATTTATAAAACTGAGGACTGCGCTCATGCCATACTCTTAACAAAGTTCGAAAACGGCTACGACTGCATCATATTGTTTTAATATTGCCATTATTTGGCTGTCTTAATATCTTGATTCCCCCCTTAGAAAACTCCTTAGTTTTATTTTGTTGAAATTTTCTATTTATGCCTGATTTAATTTTTCGGACGGATTACCGATAGTCTTTCATTTATATTTCCTAGTTAACATTTCGGCGCCGCAATTTACACTTTCTGCCCCTTGGCTCAAAATAAAATAATGGTAGCCTCGCCAGATTTAAAAAATATTAAGGTACATTAAATCCAAAAATTCTAAATTCATTTTTGCTGAAAATGATACGTTTTATTCGCATTTTTATATATTGCTTCAACTTTGCAAACCAGCCGGCAACGTAGTATTGACTGATATTTTCGCCCGTTCCCCTTACGTACATTACAAGCCTATCCTCAGGAATAATAAAGTCGATGTTATCTGAGGTAAGCTTTTCTTTGACTCGAACATGTGAAACTGAACCAAAAAAAGTAGTTTTGAATGCAAAAGAATCTAAATCTACTGGGACATTATTGATTTGGCTACTAACAACACAACTAGAGCCACAATATGATGAAAACTCACTTGTTGTATTTACGATATTGTAGCGTTCAAAGTAAAAGTAACCCTTATCTAGCACGATGGCTGACGCGTGTTTCAAAGACTCAACGGTCGCAACAAAATCTGACCGTAATAAGTCATCAGCATCTAACGCAAACCAATGCGAAATCCCTTTGGAATTTAATGTCATCATGCCTTTTGCGATTTTTGAACAGCGATCAAACTCATATTTAAGTTGCAACTCAGCCCCAGAGTACTTATTTGTATCTGGCGGCTCGAATTCATCAAACACTACAAATTCAGTGTTTTTACATATCTCATTTATTTTAAAGTCTTCAGGCTCTTCATGCCCCACAACGACGCACTCAAAACTATTCGCCGTTTGATTGTTAATCGCATTTAGCACTCGGAGCAAACATGCCTGCACCAGCGACCAGTCACCTGAAACCTGCTTAGATTTCAAGGGTATTAGTATACCTAACTTAAACACGCTCACATGTCACTCCAAATTTAGTGTTTTATTCGTTAAAACCTTTTGGCTCGATAAGCTGACTTCAGAGTGAATAAAAATTGACATCAAGCCCACCCAACCTAGTTCATTAAGCAGCTATCTTAGATAGCATAGCGAACTCTTCCACTTGCAAATTAGCACTACTGTTAATAGTTGTAGCTCGAAAATCACCTCGCGTCTTAATTCTTTTTTTGCCTTAGTGTGCTCAAAAACTAAATGATTTTCAGCAACTAAACTATATTTAATAGCATTTAACTAATCATGCGACATATACGTCCCATGTTCTTTCAAAACCATCTTGAGCTTGCTTTTAAAATGAGCCCTACGCCAGCGGAAGGTGCACCATACCAAAATCGATAGACCGTTCATTATTCATAGATGAATTATTTACTTCTAGCGCTTATCCACTAATGCCAACCCGCTGAGCTCGAAATACGTCGGATGTAGAAGATAAATAAACGCCCAAGAAGCAAGCTAGCATGCGCGAAAGTGTAAAGCAAACTCAATAAACAGCAAGCGCGACGCCTATAATTAATAATATAGCCTATATAATTTATATAATCCTTAAAGTCGATGAAACCAATTTCCAAGGTTGTGCAATTGAACCTTCTACGGGCAAGCTATCTTCTTTTAAATACAGGCCGCCCCTAAAAGGGCTGCTAAAACAGTTGAGCAAGGTAAAAGAAGCTTTTTCTCATCTTACAATAAAGCTTTGTTACGGTGCCTTTTACGTTGGCTGCACACTCAAGCGAGACCCGGCATGGCTGTATTGAATGTGATATGACAGCCCCACTAGCATCTCCAGTTCCCGTGGAAAAAAATTAAAACCGACAGCATTGATATGGCGCAACTCGCAAAGCTTTATGCCAATACAATGGATTTGTAACCATTGTGGTCGCTTTAGACCAAGAGCAAGAAACTGACAGAGAATTATTACGCTGATGAAAAAGCTACAAGAATTACAAGGTGAATTACGCCGGCTCATTCATGCACTTATGACACAAAACGGTCGCAACTTTAAGCTTGAAACCACGCACCTTGCTCATCGGCGAACAACTCATTACCTGTGGCTGGAAAACATCACAGACAAAAGTATAAGCAGCTTTAAGGCCAAGCTTTCACTGATTGACAAGCCGCCCAAAGATATTGACCTGACGCTGGCGCAGTATAATCGTGAAATCGATATATAATCTCTCCGAAAAACTAAAGCAGTCATAAGTAGAAAATTCCAGTAAAAACGAAGGAGTACTCTAATACGTAAATCAAGGTATTCAGACAACCAGATAATGGCAAACGTTAAACACAATGAAGCAGGCAATACGCTGGCAGAGCTTTGCCGAGAGCATAGCATGAGTATCGCTCAGTTTTATAAATGGCGAGTTAAGTTTGGCAGGATTGACGCTTCAATGGTGAGAAGAGCTTGAGGACGAAAATAAGCGCCCCAAAAAGATGTATGCAGAAGAGCGCATTAAAACTGAGATACGGCAGGTGACAATGAGGGAGAAAGCTATAACCCCATCGTTGAGACTAGAGATGGCGAAAAAGCTTATATCCGACAGGAGGTTTAGCATTTGTATAGCCTTTTCCTATGTTGATATCAGTGAAAGTGGTTATCGCTGTGTACCCAAAATTTCAAGTGAAAACGCATTGATTGCAGATTGGCTGCTAAGATTAACTCAAACCAATAAGCAATGGTTTTTGCTCTGCGCTATTTGCATTTATGGAACTAGCGCCTATGTTTAGGTCGCGGTAACCCCATAAAAGCCAAACCTTAATGCGTGAACTAACACACGAATACAAGGATGTTAGTCCAAGGTAATACCTTTCTATGAATAGCATCGGGAAATATTCGGCTTGACAATGGGGCCGCCTGCACGAATAGAAGAAAAGGCATCCCTGATACATTCAACAGGTATTTGTTGATTTTCAGCCATGCACACTTGCTTTGGACTTACCTTTACCAGCTTACTTACAACCGGCTTTTGCTCAGCGTAAAACCCAAATTGCTTCTTGCGTTTCAAGAAGTATCGACTGCTCAAACTCTTTAAGCAATAAAGCCATTACTCTGGGTTTCTGCTTGTCACTGCAGCATCTCCGTCTAATTTAAACCTGATTCTGCAATCACTAAAGGGGTGCAGCTAGACTGGATTTACTGGTCGGACGCAATTAACCGTTCATTTACAAGAAAGCAAAGGGAAATTGCTTGTACTATAAACGTAAGGCGGTTTTTAGTTTTGACACAAAATGGCATTTATCGTAAGAAATAAAAAATAAGCTAGCATTCGAGCGTGCACTCAACCATAAGACTTAGAATTGATTTCAATAAATACAAAGTTAATAAATTTAACGTTTAGCCCAATGGTATTTGGCAATTGACTCGATTAAACGATTTTTGGCTGAATCAACTAAATTGGCAGGATTAAGATAGAACTTTTCTTTCTTCAAAGCTTCTAGCTGCTTAACTAACTTGTCAAAGTCTTTCTCAGAAGATTCGGGAAAAATGGGATTGTAAATATTATTAGTGTCGTGGACTTGTAGCACTAATGTCTTCATAAAATTTTTAAAACGTTCTTTTTTTGGTACTTCGATCTTTTTCCAAATTCCATTTAAGCGATTGAAGTTGACAGTAGTGCCAAATGCGCTCAACCAATCATCCCACTTTCTTTCGTCAATATGGGTATATGCCTTTACTGGTTGCCAAGGAACTCTCAACATATCCGCAAAAATTGCTCCGTGCATTGCTTCGCAAAGAACCTTTTCACAAGATAATATTTTGGCGGTAAATTCACCAACCGACATTCTAGGATCAATAAGTTCAAGACCAGCTGAATCACAAACCCTCTGCCAGGGGCCATTGTCAAGACTTTGCATATGTGGAATATATCCAAACTTTCCAGATTGCTTTTGAATTTGTAAATAGGAGAAATCAGCAAGATAAGCAGCGTCAAGAATCGGAATATCTTTTGACAATTTCAACTTATCGCGAGTTATTGTTCCTCTGACTCCCACAAAGTTCCACTTATTTGTAACGTTAGGTAGGCCTCCATAGCCTATTCCAGAACCGATTACATATATATCCTTGCCTACGAATGCAGGCATTTTGTCATTTAAAATTGACCCTATTCCTACGATTACGTCAGTCTCAGCCAGCTTATTAAAATCAACATAATCTTTCCATAAAATGGCGTTGAGATCATCACCAACGTTACCAGTAGGCATTTCACAAAAATAGATGGTCACTAATTTATCCTATATGTTTACTGCGCTTTTATATAACTAAAGTGCAAATTTATAGTAGCTCACAAAGCTTATCTTACGCCAGAAAGCACAGTTTACTTATTGAAAAACACCTTAGTAACTCGCGTAACGTTATTAGAATAAACGACATCCCTGATCTATTCAACAAGTATGAGTTATGTTCAGTTTCAGTCACGCTCACTTGATTTCGGTATAGGAGTTGTTGAATAAAATGGCTTTGGGCTGAAATATTTTACTAGCCCACACTTGGAATATGGCATTTCAGTGCCTCCAGACATACTTCCCCCTATTAACAGGAGCTTATAAATAGGGTATGTCGGTTTAGCGGTTAAAAACCGCTGCTCCACGCAGTCCAGTCGGAATAATGTTGCGCTGGCATTTCTAAGGGAAGTGCACATAGGTGCCCAAGCCATACATCTCGCTCGATGAGGCTTTCCAGATTGACTATGTTCATTATTTTTAAGTTTAGGACTATTCTTAGCGCGTTGCGACGGCGTCACTTGAGCTCACATGTCACTGTTAGGAACGAACGCGCCATAAAATCGTTCACCCTTGAATTTTTGGCATTCAAGGGTACCAGAAATAGAGCAGGGAAACGACTGAGCAATAAGCAGGATTTGGAATGTACGGTATGATCGTTTTAGCTCTAACGGTAGTTCTTGGGATAGTCAACTAAAAATTCCGAAATAGCTACTTATCCCTAAAGCCAGAACAGGCTTCCATCCCGACGGTAAAAGATAGTAATTTAGCTACTTCAGTCAACAAATTGTTTCATTTGAATGTTTTTCTATGCTTGGGCTTATTATGCTCGTCAATTCTGTGAATACTAAAACCTTTAATGAAAGATATATAGACTATGCTTGGGACAGATGGCTCAGTTCATTTGTCATTTGTGTATTTGCGTATTTACGTATTTACGTATTTACGTAATGTAAAAACAGCACCTTAAGGTATTTCAAGAGATACAGTAAATTATTTATTAACTTCTATAAAGAGTCAAAAAGACTTACATTCGCCCTCGTTTCTCACCTGAACATAGTTCCCTGGTTCAAAATCATTTTTTACAATCAAAAAAGGGCTATGACCAAGTCATTTTGCGTATATATTTGCATACTAAATAATATTGCCATCTCACCTATTCAAACTCATTTTCCTCTATCCTCTTCGCTAATTCCAAAGTAATAACTGGTAGTTGATATATGAAACATTTAAAAGCATTAAATTGTTACAGTTACTCTAATTTCCGTTGGTATACTAAGCGCATGTGGAGGTAGTGTGTCCAAAATAGAAGCTCCAGAGCTCGTTCCTACCCAACCACAACCCGTTTCAGTAAGTGACACTTTCCCCCCGTGATTGATTTGATTGGTGAAGCTCAATATACAATTGCACTTGGCCAAATTTTTGAGGAACCCGGCGCAAGAGCCACAGACAGAGTTGATGGAGAGGTCGCTGTCACTATCAATCAACCTGATCTGTCGGACCTTGGTGCTCACTCTATCGTTTACTCAGCGAAAGACTCGAAGGGAAATGGTTCATCAATAGCAAGAACTGTTATTGTCCAAGATGTTTTAGCGCCAGTTAATACTCTAAATGGCGCTGCAGTTATCAACTTACAATACGGCAGGCTATTCAGTGAGGAAGGAGCTATAGCGACGGATGATGTTGACGAAAGCGTCGAAGTAACTAACGATGGCGCTGTGGGAACGTTAGGATTTAATCCTTATAATAACAGCATTTACTTAGCGGGTCATACAGCGCACAATGCTGTAGTCGAGTTCGCTATACTAGCCGAGCTCTGGTTCGAATCTGAGCCAGTTTACGTAGTGCAAGCTGCTGTTTTACAAGATTATGTAAAAATTCTTAACAAAAAAGACGTGGGTAAAGATACAAACAAAACTAATGGCATTTTAAATTATAAAGAGAATCTACTAGTTACCTCTGAAATTTGGTATGACGCTAACAAAACCAATGAAGACAATCTTCAGCTCTTCAGCAATGCAAATAGTTTGA
>Ga0307488_10001969_pt1 | contig 17346 bp, 17 predicted proteins | sample SB02metaG_FD_202248 | JGI IMG/M metagenome (GOLD analysis project Ga0307488, IMG submission 202248) | Sea-ice brine microbial communities from Beaufort Sea near Barrow, Alaska, United States - SB 0.2 | ecosystem: Environmental > Aquatic > Marine > Coastal | place: USA: Alaska | collected... | reverse complement strand
TTAACATTAGGAGATACTTCCCAAATAACAGAGTTCGTTGAAATATTGCTTAAAGTTAAGGTTTGACTATCCGTATAACATAAGTGATCGATAGAACTCAAAAAGGGGACCAAACCAGCTGCTAGCTTTAAATAATCTAAGGTATTTATGGCATTTCTCATCCGCTCTCCTTGATTTGGAGTGAAATATTCCATACAAGTTAGATTCGTATAAGCCATTATATTTTTTTCATCCGGATTGTATGAATCACCATTGGGATCTGTACCAGAACCAAGCCATTCACAAGTTAATGGATCTACTTCAAAACGCAATCCAGGATCAGCGTTTGTATCAGTTACCTCGTCTCCACAAGTAGCAGAATTAGAGCCATTGACTAACTCAAGGCAATATAGACTTCCTCTGCTATGTGTATGCCAAAGAAATAGCACATGTCCCATTTCATGAGAAATAGCAGAAGATGTTGTGAATGAATCATAAGGATACTCCCAAAAACTACCCGAAACATAAAGTTCTCCAGACTCTCCAACACCGTTTGCATAACCGTTTCCCTCTCTTGAATCGTCATCAAATAAATAAATATCAATACCATCTTTATGATTATTTATATTGAATATTTTACTTGTATAATGTAGTTGGTAGAAATAAATGGCACTATCAATATAATCTATTTGATCATCCCAATGGAAAGAAATATTATGAGGCATAAAATCTTGGTTTAAAATATTAAAAGCTTCACGAACACTTTCTTCAGTTTGTCCTCCAATTCTGCTTTTCCGCCTGATTACATGAAAATATACTTTCAAAGAATAGGAATTATTATTTGAACCTCGCATTTGATCGCTTAAGTTTACACTCATATTGGTTGATGTATCGGGAGTAAGACAAAAATTTTGTCCAAATACAGAATTAAAATTCCATATTAAAAATCCAATTAAAATTAGTTTTTTTTTCATAGTTTCTGAAATTTTTAATGATTAATAATGTTTTTTGAGTTTGACTTTTCGTCCTCAAATTGTTTGCAATAGTTGGAAAACTATAACCGTTATAGTTCTCTTTCTTAGAAAAAGTTACGTTTTTTTTAAAAAAAAAACAAAAAATTGTGAAATTTCACGAAAGCCTATCGTGTTAATTGTGAGATGTCTATAGATGTGTCTGATAATCCTAATGCCAGATATTGCATAGGATGTAGGAATTATTTTATTGAAAAGCGCTAACTCCTTTCTATTTTTACCGCTATAAGAATTAGAGGGAGCAATCAATTAGTATGTTTGTAAGCGATTTAGCTTTAAAGAAACTGGAGAATGTTGATTTTAGTAAGGATAGACTTTAAAAGGTAAAAGAGCTGTTTTCTTTATATTTAAAGGAGATTTTAGCATTGCTAGGGATTCATAAGAAGCTAACGCATCATACTGTGAGGACTTTATGAAGTACCCATAGAAATTGTCTCAGAATTATTAGGGCATTCAAACATGAATGTCGCACAAGTTCGTTATGGAAAGGGATTTAAAAGAAAGTGATTGAAGCGATGAAGAAACTAGCTAGTAAAAATATTTTTTAAGAGGTTTAAAACCGTTATTTAATTAATTCCTAGGTCAATGTTGTGGGGATAAAATGGAGGAGAGGTGTACTTTTAAAAATGTTACACTGAGCCTTTTGCTGGGCGCTTGTACTGGGCGCTTGTACTGAGCTTTTGTCGAAGTATGTCGAAGGAAGTCGATGTCAAAGGATATTAAAGTACTCAGTACATGGGTGCTTAGTTATTATCGGCCATAGTATTTTTAATAATTTAGGTATTTCGTTTTTCCGCATTGAGCGTATTGTTCATCTCTTTTCAGATCAAGCATAATTTTTTTACTGAACTTTTCTAATACTTTTTCAAATTCAACACGTTTTTCGGAAGGAATGGAAGGATTTAAAATTTTGAATGCATAGTAATCAATCGTTCCATTTTTGTCGAAGTAGATTTTGTTTACGATACTTATGGTTGAATCAGGTACTTCCCATTTAAAATTCTCTGCTTTAATAAATGTATACACTTTTTTATGAAATTCAGACCAAGGGTCCATTACTACTTTGTATTCAGTTTCTGATACATTTTTTGGATCAAGCAGATTTGTATATATGCTATCCAAATTCAATTTTCCAAATTCAGTAAAAGCTAATTTGTTGTCTGCGTTAACCACTTTAGCTTTTATAACCGATTCTGTTTTTTTTCAAGCGACTTCTGTTTACAGCTTACTATTCCGATAATCATTAAAATCCAAAGAGTGCTTTTTAATTTCATAAGGGGTGTTTTAATAACATTTAATGGTTAGCATAAGAATAGTTGCAGATTATTTCACTCTAACTATTCAGTTTATACTTGACCCTTATTTTATGTTCCTCTTTTTTTGATAGCACTTGCTACGCTAATTTTTATTTATAATGTTATCTGGCGTTATTAATTGCCCAAATGCTTATCAAACCAAGCTAATGCTTCTTCAACACCTTTTGATGCTTGCTCAAGTGTTGGGTAATGGCTTGTTTTTTCGAATTCAATAAAATTAGATAGTACTCCTTCTTCTTGAAGTTTAGAATACATTAATTCACCTTGAACAAATGGTACTGTGGCATCTGTATTGCCATGCATTATTAAGGTTGGTGGATCGTTTTTTGAGGCGTAATTAACGGGTGAAAATTCTTGATACTGTTCTGTAGACATTTGCAAAACAGCCAATTTCCCCAAAGTTTTTTGATCATCTAAAACCATTTTACCTAAATCACTAGGTGCTGCGAAAACTGCAATTGCAGCAATATCAGCTTGATTATTTTCCCAATTCAATTTGGCTTCAGACAAAGGTACTTCAGGAGACAGACCTATAAGTAGCGATAAATGGCCACTGGCACTACCACCCCATAATCCTATACGGGTTTTATCAACTCCATAATCCGAGGAATTATGTTTAATAAATCGAACTGCTCTTCTAACATGTGAAACTATTTCAGACATAAGAAATTTAGGTTGACTCCCATGTCGAACTTCAAAAACGGTATATCCATTTAAGACCAATTGTTTTGGATTTAAAATATGCCAAGTTTCTGACGCAGTCATTTCTTGATCGGTTGCAAATCTATATTGACCATCTTCAATAACGGTAAATTTATCAATAGGAGATCTCCATCCAGCACTATTTGTTAAAATCACGCCTGCACCATTTGGTTTTGATGGCACATACACATCTAAAGTCATTGCCATACCAAATTCGTGACCATAAATAACGTCTTTGATTAATTCAAAATCGGAGCTTACAGGTTCCTCAACTATAGCTCGCTCTGATTTATTTCTGTCACAACCTACAGTCGTAATTAGTATAAGTATGCTTATAATAAATGTATATTTCATTAGTTTGATATTATGCTAAATAGCGTTTGGTGTGTGATTAATTGTCTGCTTGTCTGGCTGCCTGCCTGCCGTCAGGCAGGCGTGGTTTAGCATCAAATGTACTAAATAATTAATGACCAAGAAAGTCCCCGAGGACTTTCGCTAGTAGGTAAAAGCTAGCAATAAAGTTTACACGGCTTAACTGTAATAAAATAATTACTTATTAGATAAAGTAAAAGCTTTATTAACTGTAGTTAAACTCTAAAAAAAAAATCCATCTTTAAGATATTTTAAGCCAGAATCGCATGCGACGACCACAATATTTTTATCAGGTCCTAGAAATTTACCTATTTCTATAGCTCCAACGACATTCATTCCAGTTGAAGTTCCAGAAAACATACCTTCCTCAAGAGCTAACCGTTTAGCCATTTCTCTAGCATCAGATTCATCAATTGCTATTGCTTTATCATAATGTTGTTCGTCAAGAAGTGATGGAATAAACCCTAATCCAATACCTTCTACACTATGAGATCCAGTTTTGCCATCAGTTAAAATAGGGGAAGTAGTTGGTTCTAAGGCAACAAAAAGAGGCCTATTCAAATCTTTGAATGCACGTGATACTCCCATTAATGTTCCTGCTCTTCTAATGGTATCGCATATCGCACCTATTGAAACTTCTTTTAATTGACGTACTATTTCCTTTCCAATGTTTTCAAATTCATTAAGAATATCTGTATTCGATAATTGATCTGTAAAGAACGTGTTTGGTTCCTTCGCTATTCCAGAAGCTCTTTTAATCATGGATTGCATAACACTTTTGAAATCTTCCCGTCTGGGCTTTCAATTATTTCTAATTGTGTCCCAAGTGTCTTCATCGTTTGTGTTTTTTCCATGCTAAAAGCATCTGAAGTATCTAATCTAAAAGGATATCCTTTAACTGAACAGATCAAAGAAAGAGCGGCTCCGGTAATTCCACTACAGTATTCTACAACCGTCATTCCTTTTTTGAGCGTTCCTTTTTTTTTAGCTCCCTCAATCATGGCAAGAGCCATTTTATCTTTTTTTTGATCCAGTTGGATTTAAATACTCCAACTTAACATATATATTTTCGCATCCTTTTATGACTACTTATTAAATTTAATAATTGGAGTATTCCCTACACAGTCAAGAAAGGTATTTGCTGTACTTAATTTCATTATTGTATTTATTTTTCTCATCGCAAGGCTTTTCAGAATACACCTTATTTTTTTGAGATAGTTAAGCGCCCAGTTTAGTAAATCTTAACTGAACTGTAGACTCCCCATCTTAGGAACCCTTTAAATAGTTGTTTTAATACTCTTAAAAATAGATTTTTATCTCTGTAAATGAGCTTTAATGTTTTAAGTTTTCTTGTTTCAGATTGGAATACTTCTTAATATATACCTTTTAGTATAAATTAATATATACTTTTTAGTATGGGTAGACAAATAATTCTTACATTTGCTACACAACTTAATTTATAGCCAATAGCATGTAGTACTAAAACTTTTAAACAATGAAAATAACTGCACAAGACGAGTATGGTTTAAGAATATTGGTACGAATTGCAAAATGTAAGGGCAATTTAGGCTTAAGTATACCTCAACTAAGTGAATTGGAGGGATTGTCACAGCCTAATGTTTCTAAATTAACGCGTACACTTCGCATCGAAGGGTTGGTAAATAGTACCAAAGGACATGTTGGGGGATATGTACTCAATAGAGCTGCCGATACAATTACTGTAAATGATATTTTAAAAGCGCTCAGTGGTCGTTTATTTGATCAAGAATTTTGCGTGAATCACGCAGGTACAATGAATGTATGCAATAACTCTGTCGATTGCTCTATTCGTTCACTTTGGACCATTGTCCAATCTGCAATAGACAATTTGTTAGATAAAATTACGCTTGCCGATTTATCCAATGGAGAAGAAGAGGCTACAGAAACTTTTCGAAATTTATTTAAAGGCATACCTACAGAAAATAAAGAGCTACTATAATAAAAGAGCTACTATAATAATTAATAAAAAATAAGATGATTACAGTTTCAGAAAAAGCAAAACAACATGCGTTAGATTTACTATCAGACGAAAACAGTCCAGAAGGGACCTTTATACGTGTTGGGGTTGATGGTGGAGGTTGTTCAGGTCTTACGTATAAGTTGGTGTTCGACAATATTGTTACAGAAACCGATAAGATTTTTGAAGACAAAGGAATAAAAATTGCTGTTGATAAAAAGAGCTTTCTCTATTTGATAGGCACCGAGCTTGATTATGAAGGTGGCTTAAACGGAAAAGGTTTTGTGTTTGTAAATCCAAATGCAAGCAGTACTTGTGGTTGTGGAGAATCATTCGGCGTATAAAATAGCAATCATTTTAGTTTTTATAGAAGCACCTCCGTTTCAGTATATTAATAACAAATTACAAACAAAAAAATGGCGATTATAATTACAGATGAATGTATTAATTGCGGTGCTTGTGAACCAGAATGCCCCAATAATGCGATTTACGAAGGAGCCGATGAATGGCGTTTTTCTGACGGAACATCACTCGAAGGAACATTTACCTCTAAAAGTGGGTTGACTACCGGTGCAAATGTGCTACAAGAGCCGATATCTGACGAAGTTTATTACATCGTTCCAGACAAGTGTACCGAATGTGTTGGCTTTCACGATGAACCCCAATGCGCTGCCGTTTGCCCCGTAGACTGCTGTGTAGATGACGATAACTGGCGCGAAAGTGAAGAAGAATTATTTGCAAAGAAAGACACATTGCATGTAACAGAGTAAGCGATGTGTTTTTAAAACTAGGAACTACCAATAAAAAACATCACATAGTTTGGCATAAAATCTACCTCGTAGATAGCTGCTCAATTCTTTTAAATTAAAGAAAACGGGTTCTTTAATTTTTAGAAAATAGCACTATTAAATTAGTAAAAAAAAAGACATTAGTCTCTCTTCAGGAAAAATAAATGACGGGTGAAAGGTGTAAAATTAATTAGCATTTATAAAAATGGAAGATAAAGTTATTAATAAAGTAGCAAAAAGCGGCATCATTAACATCAATCTTGAAACGTTTTATCCTCAGGGAGAGCGCGTCCTTTTTGATATTAAAGAACTTTTATTTGAAGGTTTAATATTGAAAGAAAAAGATTTTCGTGCCTTTATAAAAAATGAAGACTGGAATGCATACAAAGACAAGTATGTAGCAATTGTTTGTTCTGAAGACGCTGTTGTTCCTACTTGGGCATATATGCTATTAGCAACGCACTTAACGCCTTATGTAAAAAAAGTAGTTTTTGGGGATCTAGAAACACTTGAAACCGTTCTGTATTATGAGCTTCTTAACAAACTACCAATGAACGCGTATAAAGATGCTCGCGTAGTTATCAAAGGATGCGGAGATTTACCAGTTCCTGTCGCTGCTTTTGTAGAAATCACAAGGCTTTTGCGTCCAATTGCAAAAAGCATTATGTACGGCGAAGCATGTTCTATGGTGCCATTATATAAGCAGCCAAGACAACCTAAGCAAGTTTCGTAGACGACTTGCAAAAAAAATAAAATTGAGGAACTAATTAAAATAGCGAACGATATTCGTCTAAAATTTAAATTAGATTACAAATCCAAAATAATTATCGGAATATTGGATGATTTCAACATATGGAAAGATAAATATACTGAAGTCTTATTAGTTGAGTAAAAAAAACAGGTCTAACAGAAAAAATAATGGTTGAAGGAGCTGCAATAGTATGTGCTTTAGTATAAGTAAAAGAAGGATTACGGTGGTCAAAATAATTGCTAATTCAGAAATGAAGGAATAAAAATAGTTCTTCTTTTCGTGATGATATTTTAAAGAATAAGCCTTTGAAGATAGCCCTTGTGAAAGTAATTATTTTTAGGATTCATATTTAATAATCTGCTGATTTAAACAAGTAAAAAAGTGTCGGCGTAAATTTTATAAGCAATGAAACTACAAAACGTAAGCCAAAAATTGATTAGTTCTCATCTTATTTCTGGTGAGATGAATCCCGGAAGTGAAATCGGATTGAAAATTGATCAGGTATTATTACAAGATGCCACAGGTACACTGGTAATGCTAGAATTGGAAGCCTTTAATTTAAATAAAATTAAACCAGAGGTCGCGGTACAATACGTGGATCACAATCTGCTCCAAACAGATTATAAGAATATGGATGACCATCTATTTCTAAAGTCGGCAGCGGCACGATTTGGATACTGGTTCAGCAGATCAGGAAACGGAATTAGCCATGTAGTGCATATGGAGCGGTTTGGTAGACCGGGTAAAACGCTATTGGGTTCAGATAGCCACACTCCTGCCGGAGGTAGCATTGGAATGCTTGCCATAGGCACGGGAGGATTGGATGTAGCGATGGCTTCCGCAGGTGAACCGTATTTTGTTAAAATGCCAAAAGTGATGGGTATTAAACTCGTTGGGAAATTGCCCAACTGGGTAAGTGCCAAAGATGTAATTTTAGAAATACTTCGCAGATATGATGTGACTGGAGGGCGCGGATATATCTTAGAATATTACGGACCCGGGCTGAAATCACTGAGCGCATGGGATCGTCACGTTATCGCTAATATGGGAACGGAAACAGGGGCTACAACTTCGGTATTTCCTTCAGATAAAATCACCCGTGAATTTCTTAGACAAGAAGCAAGGGAAGATGAGTGGATAAAATTGGAAGCCGATGAAGGTGCAACCTACGATCTCACTATTGAAATAGACCTAGCTAAGCTAGAACCGTTAATTGCACTTCCTGGCAGTCCAGGAAATGTTGTTTCGGTAAAAGAAGTTAGCGGAAAAAAAATTAACCAAGTTGTTATTGGCTCTTCTGCAAATCCGGGATTACGTGATTTTTGGATCGCTTCTCAAATTGTAAAAGATCAAGTTATTTCTCCTGATGTTTCTTTGGATATCAATCCTTCCTCTCGCCAAGTGTTAGAAAACCTAACAAAAATGGGTGCTCTTGGGCCGTTAATTGCGGCTGGCGGACGCCTTCACCAATCCGGTTGTATGGGATGTATTGGCATGGGGCAAGCTCCTGCGACCAACACGATTAGTCTCCGGACGATGCCGCGTAATTTCCCAGGTAGATCGGGGACACTTGATGACCAAGTATACCTATGCAGTCCAGAAACGGCTATAGCTTCTGCAATTACTGGGGAAATAACAGATCCCCGAGACCTCGAATCTGTAATGAATTTTATATATCCAAAATGGAAAGAGCCAACACAAATCAAGATAAATAAAAAGCTGTTGATTGCCCCAACTGAAGCTTCTTCTGAATTGTTAAAGGGCCCAAACATTAAAACCCTTCCTGATTTTGAAGAACTTCAAGATGAACTAGAAATCCCTATCCTATTAAAAATGGGAGATGATATCTCAACCGATGGAATACTCAAAGCCGGTGCAGATGTACTGCCTTTGCGTTCAAATATTCCAGAGCTAAGTAAATATGCTTATTATGCCATTGACCAAAGTTTCTATGATCGCGCCATTCAAAATCAAAAAACGCATACAGGATTTTGTGTTATTGCAGGCGAAAATTACGCACAAGGTTCAAGTAGAGAACACGCTGCATTATCTCCGAGGTATCTTGGACAAAAGTTTGCTATTACAAAATCGTATGCTCGTATCGGTTGGCAGAACTTGATCAATTTTGGTATAATTCCTTTCGAATTCAAAAACACAAGCGACTGGGACAAACTAGAACAAGGTGATGTTTTACGAATAGAAGGCTTAAGGATAGCCATCAAAAACAGAGATTCAGTAACAGCAATTGTAGTTGGGAAAAATATTAAAATTCCACTTTCTTACAATATCAGTGAGAGACAAGTAGCACATATCTTAAAAGGCGGCATTATTAATTTTGTAAAGCAAAAATAATTTTCGGCATGCTGTTATAAAAGGACACCTCTAAACATTAGATTTTATAGGCGAACAATAAAATAAATGAAGACAATGAAAGAACTGAGTATTGATGTAAAACACATCGCAACACTTACTGGACACAGTGGCTGTGTATATGCAATGGATAAAGGTTTCTCCGAGCAAACTGTTTTTACAGGGGGCAGTGATCGATTTATTGCATTGTGGAATTTAGAAACGCTACAAGCTGAAAAAATTTCAGCAGCCTTGCCCGCACCTATTTATACCATTTGTCACATTCCTGAAAAAAATATTATACTCGCAGGAACAACTACCGGTGCTATTCATATTCTTGATTTAGATAAAAAAGAAGAAATAAAAATACTACAGCATCACAGAGGGCCTGTTTTTGATATACAATATTCATTAAAAACCAATTGCTTTTATACCGCTGGTGGAGACGGCAACTTTGCCGTTTGTTCCCTTGATACCTTATCCTTGCTTAAAATGAAAAAACTTTCATATGATAAAGCACGCAGCATTGCATTTAATGACAAGACTTCAGAGATCGCTGTTGCCTTGGGTGATTCTAATATTCTCATATTTGACCTACTTACTTTAGAATACAAAAATGATTTTATTGCACATCAACTGGGAGAAAAAGTTGTTGGTGCAAATATTGTGCGATACAGCCCGGATGGTAAGTTCCTGTTAACAGGCGGAAGAGATGCACATTTAAATATTTGGTCTGTTGAAAATTATGAATTAATAAAGTCAATTCCTGCACATAATTGGGCTATTTACGATATCATATTTAATCCGGATGCAACTTTATTTGCAACCGCCAGTCGGGATAAAACAATCAAAATTTGGGATGCAAAAACATACCAAATTTTAAAACGCATCACAAAAGAAAATTTTGAAGCACATACCCACTCTGTAAATAAATTAGTCTGGAGTACATATCATAATTATTTAGTTTCTGTAGGTGATGATAAAATGGTAATGATTAGAGAAGTCAATAGAACATAACATACAAAAAGAGTCCAAAATGAATATTACAAAGAATCAAGTTTTAGAAGCTTTAAAGAATGTAGATGATCCTGATTTAAAAAAGGATTTGGTAACATTAGGTATGATAAAAGACTTAGAGGTTACGGGTAAAAACGTAACTTTTACAGTAATGCTTACAACCCCTGCCTGCCCAATGAAAGAAATGATTCACAAGGCTTGTGTAAATGCTGTCCTACATTTTATAGATGCAGAAGCCGTTGTAAATGTAAAGATGTCTTCGGAGGTAACGGCCCGTAAAAAAAGTGGACCAATGTTACCGAATGTGAAAAATATTATTGGCGTTGCTTCAGGCAAAGGTGGTGTTGGTAAATCTACCGTAGCGTCAAACTTAGCACTAGCTTTAGTAAAATTAGGGGCTTCTGTGGGATTGGTGGATGCCGATATTTATGGCCCTTCCCAAACGATTATGTTTGATGTAATAGATGCAAAACCTTTATCTGAAAAAATTAATGGTGTAAACAAAATGATACCCATAGAAAGTTTTGGTGTCAAATTATTATCTATCGGATTTTTCACAGATACTTCACAAGCACTTGTTTGGCGAGGCCCAATGGTATCAAAAGCCGTTATTCAATTGTTTCAAGAAGCACATTGGGGAAGCTTAGATTATATGATTATTGATTTACCTCCAGGAACTGGAGACATTCATTTATCGTTAGTTGGTGCAGTTCCTCTAAATGGCGTTGTAATTGTAAGTACGCCGCAATTTGTGGCTTTATCAGATGCAAAAAAAGGAGTTGGAATGTTTGAGTTGCCCGCTATAAATGTTCCTGTTTTAGGAATTGTAGAAAACATGGCTTATTTTAGTCCACCAGATACCCCAGAAAAAAAATATTATATTTTTGGTAAAGACGGGGCCAAAAAACTTGCAGAAGAATTAGAGGTTCCATTATTAGGTGAAATACCATTGGTACAGAGTATCTGTGAATCTGGTGATTCAGGGCATCCAGCGGTATTACAAGACAATACGCCGCAAGCAATTGCATATTTAGAAATGGCACGTAAGGTGGCGCAACAGGTATCCATACAAAATGCAAAAGAGCCAATCGTAAATGTAGCAGATGTTAAATGGTAAAAAACACAATAACAAATATTGCCAAATAAGTGGTCAATTAAAGGACCTGCGAAAAATAATTTTTTTTTAAAATAAGATATAGTTAGAATAGTTTAGAGTAACAATTGCAGAGTTTATTGGGAATCTCTTTAAAAACCTACTATTTATTTTAAATCTAAAAGAGTAACCATGTATCCAGAACAATTAATAGTACCAATGAAGCAAGAATTGATTGCCGTTGGTTTTGAAGACCTCCGCAATGCTGAAGAGGTTACTGCAGCCTTTCGCTCAAAAGGAACCGTGCTAATGGTTGTTAATTCTGTTTGCGGATGTGCCGCTGGAGCTGCACGCCCAGGAGTAATACTTTCATTGGAAACAACGAAACGCCCCAATCGAATTGCAACTGTATTTGCCGGCTTTGATACCGAAGCAACCGAGCAGGCAAGAAAACATTTTCTACCCTTTCCTCCGTCATCACCTTGCATTGGTCTCTTTAAAGAGGGGAAGTTGGTTCATTTTGTAGAACGAAATTATATAGAGGTTAGCTCGGTTGCGTTAATTTCTGAGAATTTAAGAGCTGCATACGAAGTATATTGTTAAGCAAAAAAGCACCCTAAATAAAGATTATTTAAAAGCTAGCTTTGCACGCACAGCTTTAAATATATCAATACATCGGTATGTTTTCTAAATATGGTACTTCGCAATTAAAAAAAGGAACTGTATTTAATGTACTTCATAAATACAAGCAACCTTAGCGCGTAACTATAGAAAAATACGGCCAAAATGAATATGAAAAAAACCAAGTTTTTGTTTGAGATAGCTTTGTTTATTTATAATTAGTTAGATAGTTCACCAAAAAAAACAAAATAATGACACCTAGGATTGAACAGTTACAAGAATTTTTAAAAGATGAGAGCGGTGATTCTTTTTTAAAATATGCATTGGCATTAGAATATATAAAGATTGAGAAATATGACATCGCAAAAAGTTGTTTTTTGAAACTGATAAAGGATGATGAAAATTATGTGGCAAGTTATTATCAATTAGGAAAACTATCTGAATCTATGAATGATTTAGAGTATGCCATCGAGATTTACAAAAAAGGCATTAAGGTTGCGCAAAAAAGTAAAAATAAAAAAACACTTTTAGAATTAAAAGAGGCTTATAATCTGTTGATTGAAAATGATGAGGACGCGTATTAGTTACCTCCTATTTATATGAAATAGATAAGATTAGCATTTTATACACTCCGAAAAAACGTAAAGGTATCCTCCCCAAAAAGTGTCTAAGTAAAGTTATTCTGATTTACATACTTTCTGGGGTACTGTCTACAAAATTAGTAAAGAAAAGAGTTTTTTTTAGGGGAGTGTAATTTAAGCTCTGTCTGATATTTTTTCCGTTTTAACAATAGTTTGATTTTTTCTTTTTATAATCTGGTATAAAAAATCGAACTTTTTTTAAAATGAGCTCAGCGGCATTCGTACTAGCTGCTTTTTGGGATACTAATATTTAAGGGAATCCACTCTCCAAATTTAACATATAATTGTTGAATAATCAAACTCCAATTATGCAGTGTACTTATCCACTTTTTTTGTATGTTTTTTGTAGCAAGAGAGACCAACTTTAAAAGCGCCATATCATTCACAAAAGCACCTTTAGTTTTGGTTACTTTTCGAACCTGTCCATGAAATCCTTCTACTGCATTGGTTGTGTAAATGATTCTTCTAATTGGTTCTGTGTACTCAAAATACGGAGAAAGTTCTTCCCAATTTCGTTGCCAACTCTCGATAACAATAGGATATTTTTCGCCCCATTTCTCCTCTAAATTTAGTAACTCATCCTCTGCCACATCTTTGTTAATGGCTTTATAAACTAATTTTAAATCCAGCATAAATGCTTTCTGATCTTCCGATGCTACATATTTTAAAGAGTTTCTGATTTGATGAATAATGCACTTTTGTATCTGTGTTTTTGGAAAAAGACTTAAAATAGCTTCTGAAAATCCTTTTAAATTATCTGTACAAGCAATCAATATATCTTTAAGACCTTTTTGTTGGAGATCAGTTAAAACTTGCATCCAAAAATTAGCACCCTCATTGTGTGAAATATACATTCCTAAAACATCTTTATATCCTTCTTTATTGATGCCCAGTATATTGTGTATGGCTTTGTGTTGTAACTTCCCATCAACGCGAACCTTATAGTGCATCGCATCTAGCCAAACGATACAATACATAGATTCCAATGGTCGGCTTTGCCGTGCCTTGATATCGGGGATAATTTTATCTGTAATTTGACTTAAAACAGCGTGAGAAATTTCAGTATCATACATTTTTTTTATGTGCGAAGAAATATCTCGTAATCCCATTCCTAACCCATATAAATCAATAATTTTTTCTGATAAATTTTCGCTAATATTGTCTGACGTTTCTTGACGATTTCTGGTTCGAAACTGCTATTTCTATCCGTTGGAGTTTGAACTATAAAAGTGCCTAAACTACTTTTTTTAGTCTTTTTACCTTTACCATTTCGCTTATTTTAGCAGAAGGAGTGCTCAATGATAAATGAGCTTCCATTTCGGATTCTAATGCTTTTTCTATAACATTCTTTTGCATTGGTGCAAAAGCACCTTCCTTACCAAATAAACTTTTAATAGATAATAACTGTTCTAATGCTTTTTTCTCAAAAACTTCTTGTTCTTGTGTATTTATCTTTTCTGTTTGAATAAAATTAATACTTTTTTCTTATTCAGACAGAGTTAAGTTTACAGTCTCTATCTCTGCGATTTAGCCACTCTATTCGCTTATTGTAAATAATTTTTTTTTTAGCTTTTTATAATTTTTTTTGCAGGTAATCTCTCTCGTTTTGGCAACTAAATTTATAACAAGAATTAAAAATAGGATTCTTGTAAAAGTTCAATTTTTTATGATTTCCTTGAATGTTTGTCCATTAGTTTTTTAATTGTAATATTGACTCAAACGGACTACTTTGTGTTTCTTCTCAAATCTAATTTCTACTCCATTATAAATTAAATTACTTTTGTAATTACCTTCTTCTACATTAAATAAAACTAAGTCTTTCCGGTATTGTACTCGTTTTAATTTATTCTCTTGAATCATTTCTTTGTAGTGTTTGAAGTCAAAATCTATTGCTAAGATTAATGCTTTATTTAGCCAATATTCAGAGTCATTAATGGTGTGCGGATCGTTACTAATTATTAAGCTGACTGATCTTCCAGAATGTACACAACCTCCTTTTGAAACAAAAATAGTGTCTCTCTTAGAATAGATTTCTGCTTGATTAGAATCTGCATTCCAAACAAAATCAGTCTTTCCTATTTGATTCAGCCATTCAGTTGTTAGTCCCTTGTAATCATTATTGAAAACACAATCGTTTTCTGTTTGTGAAAATGCAGTAACGCAGAATACGAGTCCAATAATTGTTGTGAATACCCTCATTTTTTTAATGTTTGCCAAAATTGCATAGCCGGAACAGTTGTTGTTCTTATAGAAAGGTACTGTTTATTTAATTAAAAATAAGATATTTTAACTTTAATTAATCCGTATCGTATTGATTATCAAACTCATGAATTTATTTTCCCTACTTGGTTTAGTAGCGTAGCAACTTCTTTCCGTTTTACCGCTATAAGAATTAGAAGTGGCATCCAATCATTGTATATGTAACCGATTTAGCGTTAAAGAAGCTATAAAATGTTTATGTTAGTAAGGATAAACTTCAAAAGATACAAGAGATGTTTTATATATATATATTTAAAGGAGATTATAGCATTGTTGGAGGTTCATAAGATGTAAACGTTTCATACTGCGAGGATTTCATGATGGCCATTGAAATTGTCTCAGAATTACTGGGTCATTTAAACATGAATGTCACATAAGCTTATTATGGAAAGAGGATTCAAAAGAAAGTGAGTGAAGTGATGAATAGACTTGGGGTAAGAAGATTTTTTAAGCGATTTTAGAATTCAATAAAAACGGTTATTCAATGTCGTTTTTGTTGAAGGGGTTTGGTTTTTGGGCTAGGGGATTTAAAATGCTTATAGTAGTGGTATAAAAACAAAAATAGCAGAAAAGCACTAACTTTGTAGTTTGCACTTAGCTGCTATTTTTAGATTAATTTATGATGTTTACCTGAAATTAGCGCTTCCTCCAGATAGTTGTTTACTATTAAATACTCGTGAAATCCATTCACCGCACCCGCATTCGTTTTTCCTTCTTGCTTTTATAGTCACATAATCGGTGGCTAATGGTTTTATAGAGATACTACTCGATGTACTTGGCCTAACCATTGAATTTTGTACCTGCCATTCCCAATCAGTACTATTAGCATAGGGTCCAACATTCGTAAGATACATTCTTGTCCAGTTTTGAAAATATAGACCGCCGTTTTTTTCATTCAAAGGATGAACTTCGATGCGAGCTTGACTATAATCAAAAGGAATACCCACCTTAAAATCTCGTCTTAAAATAATACCGTTACTTAAAGAAGCTTGAACCCATCCCTCTTTATTTGCTATTGATCTATAGAGTTTTGCTCTAATAGTAATCGAATGATCATTGCTTGATACTATTTTAACATTAGGGGATACTTCCCAAGTAACAGAATTTGTTGAAATATTGCTTAAAGTTAAAGTTTGACTATTCGTATAATATAAGTGATCGATAGAACTCAAAAAGGGGACCAAACCAGCTGCTACCTTTAAAAAATATAAGCTACTTATTGCATTTCTCATCCGCTCTCCTTGTTTTTGGCTGAAATATTCCATGCAATCTGGAGTAGTATAAGACATTAAATTTTTTTCATCCGGATTGTATGAATCACCATTGGCATCTTTACCAGTACCAAGCCATTCACAAGTTGATAGATCTGTATTAAATTTTATGTTAGGGTCCGATGGAGTATCCGTTACATAGTCTCCACAAGTATCAGAATTAGAGCCATTGACTAATTCAGCGCAATGATTAGCTCCATTTGGACTCTGTGTTCCGTGGTGTGTATGCCAAAGAAATATAACATGACCCATTTCATGTGATATAACATGAGATGTTGATAATGAATTATAAGGATACTTCCAAAAAGTACCCGAAACATAAAGTTCTCCTGACTCTCCAATACCATTTGCACGACCTCCTTTAAGATCTGCATTGTCATCAAACAAATAAATATCAATACCATCTTCATGATTATTTACCTTAAATATTGATACTGATGTATACTCAAAATAATCATCATCATCAATATAATCTATTTGAGTATCCCAATTGAAAGAAATATTATGAGGATTAAAATCTTGGTTTAAAATATTAAAAGCTTGACGAACACTTACATTTGTTTGGCCTCCAGTTCCGTCTTTCCGCCTGATTACATGAAAATATACTTTCAAAGAATAGGAATTATTATTTAAACCTCGCATTTGATCGCTTAAGTTTACATTCATATTGGTTGATGTATCGGGAGTAAGACAAAAATTTTGTCCAAATACAGAATTAAAATTCCATATTAAAAATCCAATTAAAATTAGTTTTTTTTTCATAGTTTCTAAAATTTTTAATGATTAATAATATTTTTTGAGTTTGACTTTTCGTCCTCAAATTGTTTGCAATAGTTGGAAAACTATAACCGTTATAGTTCTCTTTCTAACAAAAAGTTACGTTTTTTTTTAAAAAAAAACAAAAAATTGTGAAATTTCACGAAAGCTTATCGTGTTAATTGTGAGATGTCTATAGATGTGTCTGATAACCCTAATGCCAGATATTGCATAGGATGTAGGAATTATTTTATTAAAAAGCGCTAACTCCTTTCTATTTTTACCGCTATAAGAATTAGAAGGAGCAATCAATTAGTATGTTTGTAAGCGATTTAGCTTTAAAGAAACTGGAGAATGTTGATTTTAGTAAGGATAGACTTTAAAAGGTAAAAGAGCTGTTTTCT
>Ga0307488_10001968_pt1 | contig 17350 bp, 15 predicted proteins | sample SB02metaG_FD_202248 | JGI IMG/M metagenome (GOLD analysis project Ga0307488, IMG submission 202248) | Sea-ice brine microbial communities from Beaufort Sea near Barrow, Alaska, United States - SB 0.2 | ecosystem: Environmental > Aquatic > Marine > Coastal | place: USA: Alaska | collected... | reverse complement strand
AGCTAAGTCTGCAGGCGCGGCAGATGTGGACATTCGCATCCGTCATGATAATAAACACGTTATGTCCGAGCTAGATGGCGAATTATTTGTAGAAGCTAAAATTAGTGCCATTGCCACGGGCAAGCCAGTATTAGAATTGAGCGTGACTGCCTAGGTAATAAACACTCCCCCATGAGCACGGTTGTGATCAAGCCATGGTTTGAAGATACTAAATATTGAGTATGACCGAACAGGCCCAATGCTGAGGCCTACATAGCCGTTATTGTTAACGGGTAAGCGTAGGAAAAGCTTGTGATCCATACAAGACAGTGTCACATACTCGCCTAAAGTGTATACAAATACATAGGAAAGCTTGTTGAGCGCCAGCCTTTAGCCCCCTATAAATTGTATGATGCAAGCCCCATTTGAGTCATTAAAAACCCTCAGACTGGTTGCACTTAAGATGAGTCTGAAGTTCAGCTTTATTACTAATAGCCACACAACACTTCACTTTTCTACACAAATTACTTAACACATGACTGTTTTGGGTGGCTGTTTTTGTTAGCTATTTTGCATAAAACCCTTGCCTCTTTAAAGCTACATCATAGGACCAATGACCAAGATTTTCCACATAATAAAAAGGTATAAATTAATACTTGTATACAAGTATTAATTTAGCTAGTCTTAAGTATTGGTCTATAGTCGATAAAAAATGATGCTCGTAACGCCCCTACCCACTGCCTCATCAAACCTAATAACGGCTAATTCGCGCCTATCTAACGAACACATTTTGCAACATTTACGCCGTCGTATTTGTACCTTACAACTGGCACCTGGCGTACGCTTGTCTGAGGTAAAATTAGCCCAAGATTATTCCGTTAGCCGCACCCCTATAAGGTGGGTATTAAATCGGTTGGAAATGGAGGGTTTGGTGAATACCCGCCATGGCGCAGGCAGTTACGTAACCGATGTAAATTGGCAAGAATTGCGCTCAATTTACCACTTACGTATTGATTTATACGACACAGTAATTCGGCTCAACCAGCACGCTATTAGTGACACAGACGCCGCTTGGTTAAAGGCTTTTCAAAGCCGAGTAGAGGCCAGTCAATGGAGTAACCAAAGCTTATCAGAAACTATCATGGACCTGTTCGAGTTTAGCAGCAGCTTAATTGATGACCCTTATTTGGCCCAGTTTTGCAGCCAACTCTATTTCAACACAACACGTTTTTGGTGGTTATTACATTTAAGTAAAGATGCATTAGACAGAGAACAGCAGAGTTTGGAAGCAGAAGTCACTCAACTCATCAGCGCCTTAAAAGTTGGCCAAATTGATGTTTATTTTGCCATCAGAAAAAGCTACCTAGTGGCAAATTATTGCCAGCTTAAAAAACTTTACCAAGCGCATTGGGGGTTTGATGAAACCACTGACCCTACTAATTTAATGGAGATGTTAGATGCATGATATAGAGTTAAGTTTTAGTCGTGAAGAATATGCCCAACGCTTAGCAACAGTGCGTCAAAGCATGGCTGCACAGGGTATTGACACCCTATTAAGCCACGACCCATCTAACATGTCTTGGCTTACAGGTTATGATGGCTGGTCATTTTATACCCCCCAATGCGTCATAATTGGTCCCGTCGGAGACCCCGTTTGGTATGGTCGTGGCATTGACGCCAACGGTGCAAGACGCACAGTGTACATGGATGAGACACACATCTGTGGTTTTGACGATCATTACGTCATGAACCCGCCCCACCACGCTATGGATTACCTCAGCGCAACGGTACTGCCAGAGCGAGGCTGGGCCACAGGTGTCATCGGGGTGGAAATGGACAACTATTATTACAGTGCACGAGCTCATGCCGCTTTAGTCAAGGGTTTACCACAAGCCAAGCTATTAGATGCCACAGGCTTGGTTAACTGGTGTCGTAAAATAAAATCGCCGCAAGAAATAGAATACATGCGGGTTGCGGGACGCATTGTGAGTAAAATGCATCACGCTATTCGGGATAAAATTGCTGTCGGTTTGCCTAAGCACCTGTTGGCTGCCGAGATTTATCAAGCGGGCATCAGCGGAGTCGATGGTTTAGCTGGCGATTATCCCGCCATCGTGCCCATACTGCCTTCTGGTATTGATGCTTCTGCACCTCATTTAACATGGGACGCACGCCCCATGAAAGCTGGCGAGGCCACCTTTTTTGAAATTGCAGGCTGCTATAAACGCTACCATTGCCCCCTGTCTAGAACCATTTATTTAGGCACCCCAGATGCCGCCTACATGAAAGCTGAAGCGGCGGTATTAGAAGGCCTAGAAAATGGCCTTGCCATTGCTAAACCTGGTGCACTTTGCGGCGACATTGCCGCTAGCCTGCGACAAACCTTGTCACAGCATGGCTTCGATCGAGGTGATGCTCGTTGTGGTTACCCTATTGGCCTAAGCTATCCTCCAGATTGGGGCGAACGCACCTATAGCCTGCGGCCCAGTGACGACACTGTACTAGAAGCCGGCATGACCTTTCATTTTATGCCCGGCCTGTGGATGGACACGTGGGGCATGGAAACCACAGAAGCGGTATTAATTACCCCTACTGGCAATGAAACCCTGGCTAATGTCAGTCGAGCAACCTTTATAAAGTAAGAGCTGTGCTTATGCGTTCTGACCCATTACCTCACACTAGTATTAGCGCCACTATCGATTTTGATGCCGACGGCGTACAACATGGCTTTTTACAACTGCCCTATTCCAGTGATCGTTCGGCTTGGGGCAGTATCATGATTCCAATTTGCCAAATAAAGCATGGTCATGGGCCCACTGCGTTACTCACGGGGGGCAATCACGGTGACGAGTACGAAGGTCCTACCAGCTTACTCAAACTGGCCAATAGCCTTGAAGAAAAACAGGTGCAAGGCCGTGTCATCATTGTACCGATGATGAACCAACCGGCTTTTGAAGCGGGTTCTCGGACTTCACCCATTGATGCGGGCAATATGAACCGCGCTTTTCCGGGTCACCCTAGCGGCACCTTGACCGAACGCATAGCAGACTACTTTAATCGCATTTTGGTGCCTATGTGCGATTACGCCTTAGACATCCATTCGGGTGGCAAAACTTTGGACATCATTCCCTTTGCTGCCGCCCACCGTTTAGACGATAAAGCCCAACAACAAACGTGTATCAATGGCGCTTTATTATTTGGTGCTCCCTATACCCTGTTAATGGTAGAAATGGACGCGACCCAGCTTTATGACACGGCTGTTGAAAAGCAAGGTAAGGTATTTGTGACCACGGAGTTAAGAGGCGGGGGCACGACTACTCCAGCCACTATGGCCATTGCCGATCGCGGGCTGCAAAACTTTCTTAAGTTTACCGGCATCATTGCCGGAGAGCCTGAACTTCCCCAAGCAACACAGCGATTAGAAATGCAAGATGATGCCTGTTACCACGTGAGTCAAGACCAGGGGTTATTAGAGCTTAAGGTGGACATTGGGGCACAGATTCAGCAGGGTGATTTAATTGCTAGCGTGCATAACCGCTATCGCACTGGAGCAGCAGCGAGCCACTATTACGCGGGCATGAGTGGCATAGTCCTTGGCCGCAGACACGCACCTCTAACCGAAATTGGTGACGTAATTGTGGTGCTAGCCACTATGGTTGCTAGTGCCAACGACTAACAAGCTTGATGAGAAGTCATTCAACACTGTTGTTGAATGGCTTATTTAAACAGTTGGTCGCCAAGCTGATCGATGCATTGCTTAGCTTTGAACAAACTTAATTCATGGCCACCTTCAAGACTATGGGATTGGTCAGCACGAATAAAGTGGTGTTCTTTACCTGCGTTACGAATCCATCCCTGTACTCGAAAGGTGCCACCTTCTTTGAGGGGTTGGGTTTCTATACTAAAGCCTTTATGTTCATGATGCTGACTACTCTTAGCGCCTTTACTGTCGGAACCTTCTTCAATAGGCCGAAACAGAAATGCCTTTATACTAGATAATAATCCCATGAATAAAATCGCCTTTACGTAAAAGTAATGAAGCCACAATTTTAAAGTAAACCTACCCAAAATTTAAGGTGTAAACCACAATAAAGCTAGTTTACTTATATTTACTTAACAATGGGTATAAAAAAGCCCAGCAGATGCCAGGCTTTGTTAACGACAACTTAGCTCGTTAGATCAAGATGGAAAGGCAAACTGCTTGCCGTCACGCACACCACTAGAGGGCCAGCGTTGAGTCACGGTCTTACGGCGGGTGTAGAAACGAATGGCGTCAGGTCCATGCGCACCCAAGTCACCAAATAATGAACGTTTCCAACCACCAAAGCTATGGTAGGCCACTGGCACTGGGAGTGGCACGTTAATGCCGACCATACCCACTTTGATATTATCAGAGAAATAACGTGCAGCTTCGCCGTCACGAGTGAACAGGCAAGTGCCGTTACCAAATTCGTGATCATCAATCAGCTGCATGGCTTCTTGCATGGTATCAACACGCATTACACAAAGCACAGGGCCAAAGATCTCTTGTTGGTAAACCACCATATCTTTGGTGACCTTATCGAATAAGCAGCCACCTACGAAGAAGCCGTCTTCATGGCCCTCAACAACCAACTCTCTGCCATCAACAACGAGGTCTGCACCTTGTTCGATACCCTCACTCACTAAACTGCGCACTCGTTGTTGAGCTGCGGCCGTAATCAATGGGCCCATTTCGTTGCTTACGTCGGTACCATTACCCACTTTAAGCCCCTCAACTTGGGGTTTAAGCTTAGCCACCAATTCATCGGCTGCTTCATCACCCACACACACAGCAACAGAGATCGCCATGCAGCGTTCGCCACAAGAGCCATAAGCGGCCCCCATGAGCGCATTAACGGCGTTATCGATATCGGCATCAGGCATTATAATGGCATGGTTCTTAGCCCCACCTAGAGCTTGAATACGCTTGCCATTAGCGGTACCTGTGGCATAAATATATTCAGCGATAGGGGTAGAGCCAACAAAACTGACGGCTTGCACACGGGCATCTTCAAGAATTGTGTCCACTGCCACCTTGTCACCATTGACGATATTAAACACACCATCTGGCAAACCCGCTTCTTTTAATAGCTGGCCAATGAGCAGCGGTGCACTTGGGTCACGTTCAGAGGGCTTTAATATAAAGGTATTACCGCAGGCAATTGCCATGGGGAACATCCACATTGGCACCATGGCTGGAAAATTAAACGGGGTAATACCCGCAACCACACCTAAAGGTTGGAATTCAGACCAGCTATCAATGGCTGGGCCTACATTCTTACTGTGCTCACCCTTTAATAAGGTCGGCGCACCACAGGCATATTCAACCACTTCAATACCCCGAATGAGTTCGCCATGGGCATCGTCTAACACTTTACCGTGTTCATTGGTGAGGGCTGCACAAATTTTGTCAGCATTTTCTTCAAGTAGCTGCTTAAAGCGGAACATTACGCGTGCGCGTTTAATTGGCGGCGTATTACGCCACGCTGGAAAAGCAGCTTGGGCCGCAGAGATCGCCTCTTCTACAGTGGTTTTACTGGCCAATGCGACTTGACGCACTACCTTACCGGTAGCTGGATTAAAGACGTCTTGTACGCGCTGAGTATCGGTAACCATAGCACCGTTAATAAAATGTCCTACTACTTGCATTTTGCTTCCTCGCTGTCCACATTTAGGACGTAATTGTTCTTCTAAACACCATAGTAACCTGACCCTATGAAAAGCACTATTGGTAAAATGTCTAACTCGGGGTTAATCCAAACTTTGAATGGCATCACCTAAGGCACTAATGAGGCGCGTGATGTCCTCTTTTTCACTCAAAAAGTTAGGTCCTAATTGTATAGTATCACCACCATAACGCACATAAAAACCAAGGTCCCACGCTTTCATAGCGATTTCATAGGGACGTCGAACCGGCTCTCCTGCATAGGCTTCAATCGTTAAAGCCCCCGCTAAACCAAAGTTGCGAATGTCAGACACATAATTTAAACCTTTTAAACTATGAATAGCGTCTTCAAAATGGGGGGCAAGATCTGCAGCACGCTGCGCTAACTGGTCATTTTCAAAGATATCCATAGCCGCTAAACCAGCAGCACAGGCAATGGGGTGACCAGAATAAGTATAACCATGGGGGAATTCCACCATATAGTCTGGCCCACCCGCATCCATAAAGGTTTGGTAAATCTCACTTTTAGCAACCACAGCACCCATGGGAATGGTGCCGTTAGTTAGGCCTTTAGCCAGATTCATGATATCAGGGATCACACCAAATGCATCGGCACCAAAGGCTGCGCCTGCGCGTCCAAAACCAGTAATAACTTCATCAAAAATCAATAAAATATTGTGCTCATCACAGATTTTACGTAAGCGCTGTAAATAGCCCTGAGGTGGCACAACAACACCTGCTGAACCCGCAAAAGGCTCCACAATAACGGCGGCAATATTAGAGGCATCATGTAAGGCAATTTGCTCTAACAAATGATCCGCAAGTTCTACACCATGTTCTGGCATACCTTTACTAAAGGCATTTTCGGCTAATAAGGTATGGGGTAAATGGTCAGCTTCTATACCAGCGCCATACATTTTACGGTTGGCGGCGATACCACCCACACTGATACCACCAAAGTTTACACCATGATAACCCTTGCTACGCCCAATTAACTTAGTTTTGCTAGGCTGTCCACATTGGCGCCAATAGGCACGCGCCATTTTTAACGAGGTATCGGCAGATTCTGAACCCGAGTTAGTAAAGAATACATAGTCCAAACCTTGGGGCGTCATTTTGGCTAATCGGTCTGCCAGTTCAAACGCTTTTGGATGGCCGTGTTGAAAAGCTGGAGCATAGTCCAGTGTTTTCATTTGTTGATGCACAGCTTCTGTGATTTCTGGTCTATTATGACCAAAGCCACAACACCACAAACCTGAAAGGCCATCATAAATACGGCGACCATCGGCAGTAATATAATGACTTTCTTCAGCTGCCACGATCATGCGTGGTTTTTCCTTAAACTGACGGTTAGCCGTAAACGGCATCCAGTGGGCTTCAAGCTGTTCGCGGCTCAAACCACCGGTAAGTGATTCAAAACTCATGGTGACACTCCATCGTTAATATTGGCTCTAGTTTAAGCTTGCATTTACGACAGTTAAATATTAAGTTATTTACACTAACTTAACTAAATGATTAACTAATAGTATGTCAACACACTTGGGTTTAAGCCGCTTATCCGATATCGATTTACGCCTGCTACGCATCTACAGAACAGTAGTTGAGGCCGGTGGCTTTGCAGCCGCGGAAGTGGAGCTTAATATTAGCAGAGCCGCAATTAGCATGGCGATGAGCGACTTAGAGACGCGCTTAGGGTTGCGACTATGTCAACGTGGGAGAGCAGGTTTCTCGGTGACCGATGCGGGACAGCAAGTGTATGAGGCGATTTTACAATTATTCACCTCTATCGAAGGTTTTCGTACCCGAGTAAACGCACTACACGACCAACTCAAAGGGGATTTGAACATCGGTATTGCTGATAATTTGGTCACTCTGCCACACATGAAAATCACCAACGCCCTACGCCAGCTCAAGTTGAAAGCATCAGACATTGGCATCAACATTAGTATGATGCCACCCAATGAAATTGAAAAGGCCGTATTAGATGGTCGTTTAAACGTGGGGGCTATTCCGCGGCTAAGGCAAATGTCAGAACTAGAATACATTCCACTCTATACAGAAGAGTCTCGGTTATATTGTAGTCACCATCACCCATTATTTGCCAAAGCAGAGCAACAAGATGTCATAACTTTAGTCCCCGATTATGATGCCGTGGCCCCAGCTTACGCACAAACAGCGCTCACCAAAGTTCAATATCAAACACTAAAAACCACATCTACCGCCACCGACCGTGAGGGCGTTGCCTTTCTTATTATGACCGGATGTTTTATCGGTTTTCTACCTACCCACTATGCTGACCAATGGGTACAACAAGATAAAATGAAAGCCCTCAGTGCTGACCATTTTCGCTACACCACAGATTATGCAGTAATCCATAAAAAAAATGCGCCAACAAATTACCTTGTTGACGCATGGATTGAAGAACTATTGAAAATTTAACCTAACAGAGGTAGCTCCACCGCTGCTCTCGTCGAGAGCCATTGGGCGCCATGTTCGGTAATCACAATATTCTCTTCATGCACCATTTGCTTTACTTGCCCATGACCATTTAAGTAAGCCATGCCAGGCTCAAGCGTCATGATCATACCCACTTCTAGCAGAGTGTCATCGCTAGCTGTGTTTGATGGCCACTCAGTAAGATCAGAACCAAGGCCATGGCCTAAGCGGCCTACGTCGTTGCCTAAGGCCCCGCCTGCTTGCATAATAGGCCACATAGCACGGTATAAATCACTCGTTGTATTACCCGGTTTGGCAGCCGCAAAGCCTGCATCAGTTGCTTCATATACTGTGCTATAGGCAGCCTTGGTTTCTTTAGAACAGTCACCAAAACACCAGTTACGATCAAAATCGCAAAAATAACCTTGCCATACAGTGCCTGTATCAATGATCAATACATCGCCGTCTTCAATGACTCTATCCGTTGGCCCCATAATAATGTCATCATAACCGTCGGTACCCGAAGAAGAGACAATAAAAGGCGAGTGATCAGCGCCTTGACGCAACAGTTCCATTCTGAATTGCGCCACCACATCACGTTCAGTCATACCCACCTGAGCAAAACTTGGTAGTTGGGCAAAGGCTTTAGACGTGACTTCACACACGTGGGCAACGCGATTGATTTCGGCTGCAGATTTGATACTGCGTAAATGTAATACATCACGACTCACATCCACCAACTCAAAATGACTCGATGCATACAAAGACTGCACTTGCTGCTGCGGCATGCGCAAGTGTGTCTCTCGGCCTAGCGTCATCCCCAAGCGACCAAACCGCTTGGGTAATTCAGCAAGAGTTTGACTCAACAAGCTGACGCCATCATCTTCTGGAAATGGTGAAGGCCAAGTGCGCACATCATCAACCCATGTATTGCTCATACCCACTACACCAATGGTAGGAATCACTGCTATGGGCTTACCTATGGCCGGTAGAATCAAAAACCAAGGCCGCGTAGGGCTCTGCCAAAATTGAGTGAAATACCCAGAGAAATAACGCACGTTAGTCTCAGTGGTCAATAACACACCATCTAGTTTAAGCGCTCGCATCATCGCTTGTGCACGTGCCATACGCTGTTCAAACTCAACTAAAGAGAACTGCCGTTGCGGCGCTTCGGTTAATGTATATTGAGTCATGCTCTCTACCTCAGTCTGCTCAGCAAACTATTATGCGCCAAAAACCAATTGCTGATAAAGCTCTGGGTCTGTAGCGCCCTCTGTGCCTAATACCAACACCTTACTTTGATCATTAAGTCCTAATGCCGCTCGCCAATGGGGCTGTTGCGCTCCAATTAAACAGGCGGCTAAACCTGCAACCGCAGATTCGCCCGCTTCAATACTTGGGCTGTGTTGTTCCAATGCTTGCATACAGGGAGCCACTGCATTTTCGCTTAAGGTAATAAAGTCATCTGCACCTTGTTCCAAAACATCCCACGCAATGTGAGAAACCTCACCACAGGCAAGACCTGCCATTAAGGTATCTAAATCCCCGTCTACAACGGTTAGCTGGCCCACTTTGGCACTTTCTTGCAGACAATTTGCCGCCTCAGGCTCTACCACTACAAAACGCGGCCTCTGCTCACCCCACAAGTCCCAAAAATAACCGCATACAGCGGCTGCTAAGCCACCAACTCCAGCTTGAATAAACACATGCGTTGGAATTTCGCCATTAAGTTGCTCAACCGTTTCAGACAACATGACCGTATAGCCTAGAGCGACATTGGCAGGTACTTCTGTGTAGCCTTCGTAGCTGGTATCAGAAATAATCTCGCGGCCATAAAGTTCTGCATCAGCTGCAGCCTGACGGACAGACTCGTCATAATTACCAGTAATACGGATCACCTGAGCCGCATAGGTTTCCATCGCTAATTGACGGCCAGCAGAGACATCACGATGAATATAGATAATACACTGGCAACCAAACATTTGTGCACCCCAAGCCACCGAACGACCATGGTTGCCATCTGTGGCACAGCTCACCACCACGTCTTTTAATTGCTCTTGGTAATGCCCCGATAATAACTGCGCCATAGTGGGTTCTTCACCATTTAATCGGCCCAAGTGTTGCTTTAAGAACTTTGTCACGGCGTATGCACCACCCAAGGCTTTAAAGCTCTTTAAACCAAAGCGGCTACTTTCATCTTTATAATAAATTTGGTCTATATTGGCCTGCTCTGCCATACCGGTGAGTCGATGCAAATCTGTGACTTGATAATTAGGCCAACTAGCAATGGTCTCCATCGCCTGTTTACCCTTATCCACACTCAGAATGGCTTTGCGTTGGTTACCATAGACTAGCTTTGCGTCGGCTTTAGTATTATGAAATAAATCTAACCGACCTGGTAAAACCATAGTTGATGACGTCATGTAAAACTCCAAAAAAATTCACTCAAATAATTAATTACCGCTTGGCACCATCGCTTGTGCCACCCCAGCTGCAATTAAAGCAATGCCTATTAAACCCTGGGGGCCCATGGCTTCACCAAATAAAAACCATGCCTGTATCGCTACTGTGGGCGGGACCAGGTAAAAAAAACTACCCACTTTAGCCGCTGCGCCTTGGCGTATCATAATCATCAGTAATAATACGGCTCCAATAGACAAGGCTAATACCTGCCACGTTAAGCTGGCAATAAACTGCCACTGCCAATCCACAACTCGCGTTTCAAAGGCAAAGGCAATGATCAGCGTAAACACCAACCCTGCTAAATACTGTAACCAAATAGAGGTGAGGTGCTCGACTTCAAAACAATACTTCTTTTGATATAAGGTACCAAAAGCAATACCCAGCAGCGCCAAACCCACAAGCACTGGCGCCCAACCCGAAAAGCCCTCAAACATCGTGCTCGGGTCAAGGGCAAAGCGCTCGCCTAATACCAGATAGAGGCCAATTAAACCCATCACTAGGCCCAACCATTGTCGTTTAGACACCCGCTCACCCAACATCAGCCCTGCCAATAAGGCCATCGTTAGCGGCTGTAAGCCAATAACCATGGCGCTGAGCCCAGCTGGCATACCGAGTGAGATAGCCTGAAAAATTCCACCCAAATAAATACCGTGCAGCAGCAACCCAACCACCATACAGTGCATCACTAAACGCCAGCTTGAGGGCCAACGGCTATGCATTAATTTGGTAATGACCCCTAGTACAATTAGCGCTAAGGCGAAACGATAACTGAGTAAGGTAAAGGGTTCTGCATAAGACCCACTTAATTTAGCCACCAAAAAACCGGTGCTCCATACCCATACAAAAAGCCACGGCATGAAGCGTAAAAAGGTGTGATTCAAGGTTAGGGACATAACAATCTATAGGCTGGTAATTTGGCCGCCTATATTGTCACACGCCTAAGGTTTTTCACAGCACCTATTGCCAACAAATTTGACTTCAAGTTAACCAATGCTATCACCCTCTTCCCTTGTGTTGCTTTGCCCATAACGTGTGTTTGAGCATGGCTCATATTCACCCTCACTAATTAAATATAAAGCAATGTTAATTTGCGGGTGAGGTTAATACAGCCGTATGTTTTAAGCCCATCAATCGCCACGAGTGGCGCCCTGATTAAACCATATTCAATCTATATAATACCAAGACCTGCCGGCCTATATAGATCAAATATAGCCCAAGGATGCTTATATTTATCAAAACCATGCTTTACTGTGATGCATTTACACCACGCTTAGCCAATGCTCGTTTTAGGCGGCAATGAAGTGATCTTTGGCGGCACAAAAGCCGTCACATCGGGTGCAAAACCTGCAAAAACCTCAACCTCTACCAAACACGTCAAAGCACCAGGACCTTGTGCAATCTGAGAGGTGGGTAAATCTTGGGTTAAGGTATTTGGATTGCCGTGCTTACAACAGTTTTCATCGCCTTTCCAGTCAGGGTCATACCATGCTCCCGTTGCCATCATCAACACACCTTCACGCACCCCAGAATCAAACTGAGCAGCACTCACACAGGATCCACGGTGATTAAATATGCGCACCATACTGCCTTCTTCAATACCACGAGCAGCTGCATCCTGTGGATTCATTCGACAAGGTTCACGGCCATTAATTTTTCCCGCCCGGCTATGGGCACCATGATCGAGTTGACTATGGCAGCGCCGCGCTGGCTGATGGGTAATCATGTGCAGTGGGTGTTCTTCGACAGCTGGCGAACCCAGCCATTCAGTGGGCTCACACCAGATGGGATGGCCCGGAAAATCATTTAAACCAAAACTAGCAATGACGTCACTAAAGATCTCAATGCGTCCCGAAGGCGTCGTTAGAGGATGGGCCACAGGATCATGACGAAACGCCTGCAGTAAAACCCTAGGCCTCTGTGGATCAGTTAACTTGACAAAACCTTGCTCAACAAAGGCTGCATAATCAGGCATCTCAAAGCCAAGCTTGTTAATTCGACTGGCACTTGTTTGGTACAGGTCTTGCAGCCACTGCTCCTCACTCTTACCCTCAGTAAAGGCCTCTGCAAAGTTACCATTATGCTCAGAAGCACAGTGCAGGCGCTCAGACAAAGCAGCGAAAATATTATGATCATTATTGGCCAAGCCATGGGGTGTGGCCGCTTGTCGCATGGCAATCAGGTAATCATCTCGAGGGGACGCTCCCAAGTCATTGCGTTCTAAAGCTAGAGTTGCGGGTAAAACAATGTCTGCATGACGCGCTAACGGGGTCCAGAAAGGTTCATGAACAATCACAGTTTCAAGGTTTTCCCATACTCTTCGCAGACGGTTGAGATCTTGATGATGATGAAATGGATTGCCACCCACCCAGTAAGCCATGCGAATGTCTGGGTATGTTCGCGTCATCCCATCGTATTGATAAGCTGCGCCTGGGCGCTCCAGCATATCCGCAACGCGAGCCACCGGAATATAGCTGTCTATAGGATTTTTACCCGTTGGGTAAGCAGCCCATGGGGCCTTAGCGCGATGGCTGCCGACCCCAGCGACCGCACCCAAACCTAAGCCAAAACCTGAACCAGGTTTACCAATGCCACCTAAAAGGGCTGCTAGCACCACCAGCATCCAATAAATATGCTCGGCATTCTGTTGGCGTGATAAAGACCAACTAATATTGACCATCGTCGTTACATGACTCATACGGTGGGCAAGAGCAGTGATGGTTTGGACGGGAATACCGCTAATGTCTGCGGCCCATGATGCGTCCTTAGGTTGACCGTCAGACGTTCCATTAAGATAGGGTAAAAATTGATCAAATCCAGTGCAATATTGGTCTAAAAATGCCTTATCATGCCAATCATTTTTTACAATCGTGTGCGCCAGTCCAAGCATTAAAGCGGCATCTGTATTGGGTTTGATCGCCAACCAGTCGGCGTTTAACTCAGGTGCCATGTCGGATTGATCTGGACTGATATTGACAAACTCAACCCCCGCTTGCTTTGCCCCAAGCATGTCAGACGCTTGACTGTGGCGCCCAATGCCACCGGCATTGACCTGCCCATTACGAGGAGCCATACCCCCAAATGCAACCACCAGCGCACCACTTTCTGCAATCGAACGCCAAGACGTATGCTCCAGTAATAACTCATTCATTGAACCTACAACATGGGGCATAATGACTTCTGCTGAAGCATAACTGTAGGTATTTCTCGATACTGTACAGCCGCCGAACAGGTTCATGAACCGGCGCAACTGGCTTTGGGCGTGGTGAAACCGTCCCGCGCTCGCCCAGCCATAGGAGCCACCATAAATCGCACCATTACCGAATGTGTCTCGCACCCTATTCAACTCAGATGCGACTAAATCCAGTGCTTGGTCCCAACCCACTTGCACAAATTCATCTTTACCCCGGGCTGACCTATCGCTAGATATCCCCCGCTCTAGGAATCCACGCCGCACCATAGGTGCATCAATACGACATGGTCCAGCAAGGGTTTCTAACATAGAATCGCCTATGGGAGACGGATGGGGATCTTCCTCAAAGGGGTGCAGTGCAGTAGGCACTCCATTTTCACTTTCAACCCGATAAGTGCCCCAGTGAGTGGAGGTTAGCGTTCCTTTTGTCATATTGCCTTAACCTCATTAACCACTTTAGCGCTCACTTTATAAGCCATCCATATTGGATTTTTTAACCGTTTAACTGGCCCCAGTATTTTTGGGCTTGAACCGCTGTTCCAATTTCATGGCCGCATAGGCGGATGGAACTGAAACAATAAGGAAAAACACACCCACTAAGGTCATTGGTTCTAAATACTTATAATGACTGTTGGAAAAAATGTTAGCTGCGTTGAACAATTCGACCACTGTGATGGCCGATAGCAGCGGTGTTTCCTTAAACATAGTAATTAAGTAATTGGCCAGGGGTGGAATCATAGGGGGGATAGCCTGAGGTAAAATAACGTGCCTCATAGTTTGGTAGGCGTTGTAATTCAGCGCCCGCGAGGCTTCCCACTGTCCTTGGGGCACATTTTCAATACCCGCCCGATAAACCTCAGAAGTATAGGTACTAAAATGAATACCTAAACCAATGACCCCTGCTACGAAGGGCGACAAGAAAATACCAAAGTCTGGCAACACATAAAATAGAAAATACAATTGCACCAGTAAAGGCGTGCGGCGCACGCTCTCTGAAACCCAATAAGAGGTCTTAGCAATAATCCACGTTTTAGACATCTTTAAAAGTGCTAGCAACAAGCCTAAGACATAGGCTAACAAAGACCCAACGATGGTTGCTTGCACGGTCACAATAAGTCCTTGCCACATCGATGGTAGAACCTCAAAAACAACTTGCCAACTCCATTCCATGGTTTAAACCTCTTTTGCCGTGATCGTGTGACGGCCTTTAGAAAACTTGCGTTCAGCAAGTTTGGTAAACCAAACCAGCACCGATGCAATGATGAAATAGATCACTAAAATGACCAAAAATGGTTCCAGAGTGAGAGCTGTCTGCACTCGAATAATCTGAGACATAAAGGTTAAATCTGAAATGGTAATCAATGAAGCCACTGCTGTAAGTTTGAGCAGTTCAATTAACAGGTTGCCAAAGGTCGGTATCATCACAGGGATAGCTTGAGGGATAAGAACGTAGCGGAAACGCTGATAATTAGTATAGTTAAGAGCCAGTGCCGCTTCGTGTTGTCCACGACTGACCGACAATATTGCGCTACGGACAACTTCAGAGCCATAGCTTCCTAAATTAAGACCACAGGCCAGTATGCCGGCCAGCAGTGGTGGGAATGTAATACCAAATAAAGGCAGCACAAAAAACATAAAAAACATCTGCACAATGGCTGATGTGCCCCGAAAAAACTCCAAATAAATAATAGCGGCTACCCTGACGGTGCGCAGCCTAGAAAACCTAGATAGCCCCACCACAAATGACACAACCAAAGCCAGAACAGCACTCGCCAAGGTCAATTGAATGGTCGTAATAGTGCCGGTAATTAGGATAGGGGAGTATTCTAGAATTTCTTCCATATTTTAACACCTTAGGATACAGCTCTCACATGGAAAGCTGTATCCAGTTTCTAAACATTAGGACAACGATGTGGTATTAGTTGCCTGGGCAAAAATCGTCACGTTTAACAGCTAATGTAGCGGCTGCAGAAAACCCATAAGGCTCAACAATAGCAGCGAATTCACCACTGGCCTTTAACTCTGCAAGAGCTTCGTCGTAAGCCGCACGGAACGCCGTATCATTACTGTTAAATGCTGCGCCCGCACAGCCCATTGGGACACCGGTTACTGGCATCACAATTTCAAGGCTAGGATCATTCATTTTTTTCAACAAATCAGCTGTACCCAGACCCGATAACGCAAATACGTCAACTCGGCCCTGCTGTAGCATTTTCATACCACTTGGTGGATCAGTCATGATCTTAATCTGGTCTTTAGATACACCACGTTCCAAGGCATATGCTTCTTCTGCACAGCCTGCGCAAGTGGTCATGGTGACGTTTTTGTTGTTACCAATGTCTTCATAAGTGAGGATATTGAGGGGGTTGCCCTTTTTAACAGCAAAAGCTTCTGCACCACAAAGATCAGGCTCAGAATAGATGATTGATTCACAGCGCTTAGGCTTGATATAAAGACCAGAAGTGGCCATATCAACCCGGCGGGCCATCAATGCAGGGATCATTGCGCCATAGCCAACCACTTTAGCTCGCAACTCAGGTACACCTAACTTTTTCATTACTGCACGGGCCACATCTGGCGCTGCACCAGAAACGTAGCCATCGCCTTTAATGTCACTGTAAGGCGGTTCATTAGCAACTGCGACCGTGGCGTAGCCTTGTTTACGCAAGTCTTCCAGCGTACCTGCTGATACAGTTGATACTGCACCCATGGATAAGCCTGCAGTGAGCAACGTTAACGCGATTGCGCGTGAGCATCTTTCTAGCCTTGTTATAGTCATTTCACTTCCTTTTTTTGCTTTTTGTTGTAAAAGAAGGTGACCACCACCTTCTTCTTGTTAATCTATTGGTGTTAAGCCATTGTTTTTAGTCGATATCTTTGATAAATTTTTTCAAAAAGTCGCGCGTTCGTGGTTCTTTAGGCGCAGTAAAAATGTCTTCAGGACGCCCTGACTCAACAATTTGACCCTTATCAAAAAACAACACTCGGTCTGCAAAGTCTTTGGCAAAATTCATTTCATGAGTCACCGTCAACATCGTTGTATCGGTATCTGCAGCGAGCACTCGCAAGACGTTTAATACTTCGTCCACAAGTTCTGGGTCAAGGGCCGATGTAACTTCATCAAACAACATGATCTTTGGCTCTAAGGCTAGGGCTCTGGCGATAGCAACACGCTGCTGCTGGCCGCCTGAAAGTTCATGGGGGTAATGTTGGGCTTTCTCTTCGAGACCAACAAGCGCTAACAGTTTTTGAGCTTTGACCGTTGCATCAACGCGGTCCTTACCTTTGACCAGAACTTGCGGCTCAACGATATTGGTGATGGCGTCAAGGTGAGGAAATAGATTGAACTGCTGGAACACCATGCCCACATTAGTGCGCATGTAATGCAGATGTTTTTCACTGGCTGGCACAAGGTCTTGGCCAACCCGCTGGTGCCATAAAAAATCACCATCAATAACCACATGTCCGGTATCGATAGTTTCCAAGGTCATGAGTATTCTAAGAATCGTTGTTTTACCTGAACCACTGGGACCGATTAAAGCGAGCTTCTCACCTTTGTGGACATGCAAATCGAGATTTTTCAATACCTCTAGGTC
>Ga0307488_10001965_pt1 | contig 17361 bp, 20 predicted proteins | sample SB02metaG_FD_202248 | JGI IMG/M metagenome (GOLD analysis project Ga0307488, IMG submission 202248) | Sea-ice brine microbial communities from Beaufort Sea near Barrow, Alaska, United States - SB 0.2 | ecosystem: Environmental > Aquatic > Marine > Coastal | place: USA: Alaska | collected... | reverse complement strand
GCGACCAAATGAGACAATGAGACCTATATCATTGTTGGCAAAATCTTGATATGCTACACCAAGGGCGGGCATAGTAGTACTCGAGTTTGCCCGAGCTTTTCGGATTAGGAATGTATCGTTTCCGACCACTCCCGAGGCATATACGGCATCACCTTTATCGATGGCCTCGGTAGCCTTTGCATTGAGGAATGTATGGTTTTGTAATTGATTTCTCCAATTGGAGCCATCATAGACGAGCATATCCTCATTCGCAAGTGCCTTTTCACCTAGGACAACGTTCGCCAACTGATTCAACTTTATCTCAACATTTGAGTTGAGGTCAGTGAGAATAGCGGTGGTTGGGTGATTTATAGTCAAAGTACCACCCATAGTTGTGTTAGAGCTGACATAGGCATTACCCACAACATGGAGATTTGAGGTTGGATTCTTTGTCCCGACTCCAATGCTTCGCATTGTCGTATCTACATGAAGGGTCTCAGTATCAACTGTCAAGTTTGAGCTGACATACACATTCCCAACAACGTGTAACTCTGCATGTGGATTCAATGTTTTGATACCAACTTTACTATCCACCGAGTCGACATATATGGTACCACTATCCACCGTGAGATCACCGCTTATACTCGTATTTCCTGAGACGACTAAGATATTGGAACCAAACTCATCAACATACAAATTTGAGCCGACATCAAGAGTGTGCATTGGGTCAGTGTTCAAAATACCAACATTAGCTTCGGTGTAAAGACGACCATATACGTGCACATTGATATCTTCGGATGTGAGAGGTGTGATGACATTACTATCAGCACTACTTTCAGTGAAACCCATGACAATTTCTTTGGAGGTTTCCAAAAATCCAATAGTCACATTTGACTGTGGGCGTGTCATGATAAGACCTAGGTCGAGTGTCCTATCCTCGGATGTATTATTTTGACCTAATTCGATGATAGCATCCTTAATTTTGAGATTTTCAGTTGTAATCGATGTGACACCCCCTTGCACAGTTAAGTTACCACTCAAAAGAGCACCACCCGATATGACAAGAACATTCGAACCTGTATCATCTATATACACATTTGATCCAACACTCAATGTATGACCGGGTAAAAGATTCGAGACACCCACCTTTCCACCTGTCACAAGACTTGTACTAACACTTGTAAATTGTACAGTACCTGTAGTCGCATTACCGCGTTCAGTTGTAGCTTGTAAAGTTTGACCACCGACAAGATTTGAAGCACTTTCACCTGATTCGGATAGTTCACCTGTCTGACGATTATACATCATAAGGACAATGTTAGTATCTGCGAAATCATCCCTGAAACGAACGGGTGCCATATAGATACTCCCACTGTTTGGTGTCGTTACCAATGTATTACTGGCGTTAATAATGATGGTATTTTCAGCCTGAACATCAGAGTCTGGGACATTCTTACCGAACCGAATTTTCGTGGATCTCTCCACTGTCGGCAAGTTCTTGACCATTTAATATAGTTAGGCATTTTAATTTGCATACAAAAGTCCAGCCATACCATTCTCGATACGGAGGATATTGTAGTTGACCGCGTATATAGGGTCGTTAATTGGTAAGGTCTCACTCATAATCTTGGCTGAATTGAGGCGACTGAAATTGAGAGTCCCCGTAGGTTGAAGAGAGCTGGTGGAGAGACAAAAGCAGTACAAGAAAAAATCTGGAGACGTCACGAAGTTTGTGTGATAATAACTCATGACATCGATGAAGTGGGGTTTTCCCCATTTATAATTACTCACATCGAGACCATTTATATTCAATTTAATCTTATTTATAGGGGATGTGAGGGCACCATCTGTTGTCGTATCTGAGGATGCGAGGTACTTTACAGGGTGGTTGAATGTGAGATCCTGTACGATTGTACCTGAAGCAATGTTTTTCTGAACTTGGGTAATCAAGAGATCGTGTTTCTTCGACGCAATGTTCCCACGCTCTTCGTTATCGAGATAGTAATAGTTGGCGTAGCACTCCACATTGTAATTTGACGCTGTGGTTGCCCATTGAATGCGAAGCTCGACATTATGGTAGTTTAAGGCTACCAGTGGTAGTGCATTTTGAGGTCCTTCACAAAAGAAAAAACGTAATGGGTAAAAATATGAACGAGCACTCACACCTGGGTGTGTACCATTCGCACTCTTGGAAACATTTTGAGCGAATGTATCGATGGCGATTTTCTCAGTGAAAATCGCATCTTGGCTGTCGACAAGAGAACCCCCAATATAGAGTTCCACCTTATCAATAATTGTATCCCATCGTGCTGCGTCGAGGGCTTGGGCGGTATCATCAATTGTAAAATAGACATAGCCGAGGAGATCTCCAGAACGTTCGAATTGAACGCTGGACATCGAATTGTTTTTCACAGGTCCATGGATGACTTGCTTTTCGATGGACTGTGAAAAATTAGCATGCCGTTTAAACGTCGAGCTAAAGAAAGATATTTCGGGATTACCAGTGATATATTCATCCTGGGCTCCGATAGCGATCAATTGCGTGACACCTGCTGACATGGTATACTACTTTAAGGGAAGAAAATTACAAATTAGGTTTTCTGCACACGAAACGGAGAACTAAAAAGTTATCCTTCTCGGGAGTTGATGGTACAATGGGGATTCCATCTTGATTTCGGATGTTTATATTTAACCGATCTATACGACGAATTGGGTCGATATATTGGGTTGCAACTGGGTATTCATCTTTATAGTTAATAACGAGATCTTCATCCTTTACAAGACTCGCGAATGAATTCCGTAGAATACTGAGGGGAGCTTGTCCATCATAGACGTTCGACGCGCGATCATTAAAAATTGAATCAAGTTGTTCGATAGATATATAACAATGTTCGGTCGCAACATTGGAATGAATACGAGCACCGAGGAGTCTAGCCTGAACAACATTCTTCAGTGGTTGACTGAGAAAGCACGTGAACGTATTGGCGCTATCCTGACCCAAGGTATCGACTGTGATTGTATGGTACTCATAGTTAAGATTGGGAATCATCTCCGTTGGTGAAGTAATGAGAGCCATTTATAGTTAGCTTAGATTAAAGATCCACCGATTCCATCCTCGATCTCGTATCCAGCATGATCAGCAACAAGTTCTTGGGCACCACAGAGACCACCAGGGGTAAGACCAACTGAGTAGGGGCTATCCTCTTTACCTGAACCCGCGGTACAGTCGAGACCGGGTTTAAGATCAAAGATGGATTGTTCACTCACAGCCTTGATCATGATTGGCCTGGGTTGGTACGTGCTGACGGTACGGGTAAATGCGAGGGCGACAATCAAAAGTATCATGACAATGATAGAAGTGATCGCATTGCGGTTGGTTTGATTCATCTTGAACATTTATTATAGGTATATATTTTTTTAAAGTGCGTTAAAGATATTTTTTTTAGTTTCTACATAGAGAGTAGATGGACGAAGAAATCATTCTTGACCGAGGAAATACTACTGTGATGAAATTGGATGCTGATGAACAGGCGCTCATGGATGAGATTGAAATATCAGTACCTCGTCCCAAGACTGTTCCCCGTCCAGTACACAGACAACCACCCCCTCAACATCAAAATCACCAAGAGGCGATGGATGCTTTTGTGAATCCCAATAAACAATCTGCCCCTGTACATTCTCAGCAGGATGAAGAGATTGACTACGGTGAAAATGAACAAACTTTCTATGATGATGAACCAATGGATGGTCCAGGACCCCAAGACGAGCAACCTTCAAAGGGATACACTTCGATTGACGAGGAGAAGTCGGACCTCATTAATAAGCTTGGACGTCTCGAGAAGAAGGGGTTCGCAGTGAACAAGAGACTCACGGCATATTCGAACATAGATGAGTTACGTTCGGAGGTGAAGCGTATCACCTATAGCATAGATGTAGAGCAGTCAGTTCGATTCTCGAGGCGTATGTTGGTCGCGTGTGTGACTGGTTTAGAGTTTTTGAACAAACGGTACAATCCTTTCGAGGTTCAACTCGAGGGTTGGTCCGAATCTGTCATGGAGAATGTCGACGACTACGATGGTGTCTTTGAGGAGTTGTACGTGAAGTATCGCTCGAAGGTCAGCGTCGCCCCTGAGGTGAAGTTGATCATGATGTTGGGTGGTTCGGCAATGATGTTCCACCTGACCAATAGTATGTTCAAGTCGGTCATGCCTAATATGAACGATGTGATGAAACAGAACCCCGACCTCGTGAAGAATATGATGGCAGCGGTTCAGAACACAACTAGGAACACAGGTGGGCCGGCGGATAATGCCCCTGTTGGTGGCATGAATAATGGTGAATATGAGATGCAAGGACCTGGTGTAGACATCTCGAGTTTGATGGGTGGTATCATGATGCCCCCCCCACCACCAATGAATACGACCATTGGTGAGGGTGCTCAAGCACCTAGTGTCGAGGACGACGATATTTCAGATATCATTTCTATCTCAGGAGACTCCACGGGGGGTGAAGTTAAGGAGGTGAATGTCAGTGGTGCCAGCAAAACAAAACGTACTCGACGAAAGAAGAAGACGGAAATTAATCTCTAAATATATATAAATGATAGCGTATTGTCCGCTGGAGGATTTGGAACCTCCCGCCCGACAGCAGAAAGCTGTCGAGGAACCCGAGGTCGAAGAGGTTGAACCTCAGATCGGTCTCGAAGAAACTGAATTGAATTATGTCATCATGGCTTTCATTGCCGGCGTAATTGTATTAGCCGTCTCTGATTCCATCAGGGCGTAAATGTGTTAAGTCTACTTAGGGGTTTTCCCTCTTCGTAAAGTTAATTTCCGAATAAAATTCCTGCTAAACCATCTTTTATACGTAAGACGTTGTAATTGACAGCGTATATATTTATTGGATCTCCACTTCGTCCAGATGCTACATTTGCAGAACGAATTGTTAATTTCGCATTATCGAGACGACTGAAATTACAAGACCCAGATGGATTATATTGTGAAGCGTTCATACAGAAATGATATACATAATATCGTGTGTTTGATGGTGCACTCACAACAGTGTTATAATTTGATACACCATATTCAGACTTATAATAGTTTTGTATCGTGTGAAAGTAAACTGGGGACAAGTTTTCAAATAGTGATGTACCATTTATATAGAGGTCTACACCCGAAAATGAAAAATAATCATCAATAATTGCATCCGTCTTTGAATTGAAACCAAAGAAAATGGACTTTATAGGATGATTAAACGAACTTATATCTATTACATTATAACCATCAGTCGTGTTTAATGGATATTCCAAACGTTGTGTTTGTGTAATTACGAAGTCTATACCCCGCTTCGTCATAGACTCACGCTCATCTTTATCCAAATATATATAATTTCCGTATACCTTTGCCTCTTTATCTTGTTCTTGAATGGAAGCGATATTCGCTTCATCGAAGTTAATCTTGATTTCCACTTGATGGTTTTGAAGGGCAACGAGAGGTAAGAATGCTTTGTGATCACAGAAAAAAAAATGAAGTGGCACGAATGTCTGGTTTGTAGTCGAAGTTTTATTGTTAAGTTCTTGGGATTTATTATATGTTTCAGCCATGTAATTGGTCCAGATATCACTATAATAATCATAGTGTTGAGAATCAACTTTTTGACCACCTATAAAGAGATCTATGGTCGAGTTGTAAAAGAGGTTCGAAGATATATTAGCTGTATTCGACGATGCTTCAAACCAAAGACCATTAATGACATCACCCAAAACGGGGATAGTTATGGATGTATCGTTAGAACTGATAGTTTTAATAAACTTAGGAACTTGCGAAAAGTTTGTATGTCGAGCAAATTTCGTGCGGAAGAATGAATGTCCCTCATCACTCGTTAAGTAGACATCTTGAATACCCTTAGACACGAGCTGTATTAATGCACCAGACATTTAATAGATGGTCAGATTATAAAAACAAACACTTTCCCTGAGGGAACTCACTCTTCTTTTCATCCACAGACTTCCCATGAATCTTGAATCCACCCTGTCTATATATTTTCGCTCGTTTGTAATACATCGCTGTAAACACAGACCAGGGGTCATGTATATCGTAGATATGAGGTTCATTTTTCTTTCCCTTAGTCTCTCTCATGATTCGTCCAATACTTTGAGTGATATCAGACTTAGGACTGGCCAAAATGACTGTATCCAGGGTTGGAATGTCAAGACCCTCGTGAGCCTGACTGAACGTCGCAAAGATAATCTTCTTCTTTGAAGACTCCTGGAGAGCAGCCTCTTTCATACCACCCATATAGAGTCCAGATGTTTTGGGAAAACATTGGTGGAGGAGTTCACAGTGCTGGCGACGATCACTGAGGACTAAGAGCTGTCTCGTTCCTGCGGATGCTTTTTTCACCAACTCGACCAACATCGTGTTTCTCTGACGATCCTCGACAAGTTCTGTAATCATATTGGGCATTGAAATTTTCCCATTTCGCATTGAAGGTGGTGGGTTCCTATAGTTTGGTGAATCAAAAGTCACTGAAAAAACCTCAACTTGTCCCTGATTCTTTCTCTCAACTGCGAAGAATGTTGGACCCATAAACCAATGAAGAACTTTTGTGAGACCATCTTTCCTTTCAGGAGTTGCTGAAAGTCCAAAGATGTGTCGAGGACAGAGCTTGAAGAGGGACTGACTAAACACTTTTGCACATATATGATGTGCCTCGTCTACAATCAAAGTACCCACACTTTCAAAATCTGTGAAACTATATTCCTTCAAGGAGAGTGACTGAAGCATGGCAATTACAAAGTCGCAATCAACCTCTTTTTTGTTTTGTTGTACAACACCGATTGTGGCACCCGGACAAAATTGTTGTATCCGCTCACGCCATTGATCCGCCAAAAACTGCTTGTGTACAACAATCATCGTCCTGTATCCCAACTTACACGCTATGGCCAGGGATACCGTCGTCTTACCGTAACCACATGGTAAAGAAAGGACGCCGTGCCCTGCTTTAATTGCGGCTGCCATTGCTTCATTTTGGTGTGTGGCGTCTCGAAGTTGTCCAACGAACTTGGTTTTGATTCGAGTGGGCTCAGGTCTCTTGTCCTCTTGAGGTTCCCCAAGTTTAGAAGTTCCATAGAATCTTGGAACGCAGACTCCATTCTTAGTTGGTCTAAAAACTTTGAAAGGTGGTGGAGGGAATCCATAATCCCCATTGACTACAGGTCTTACAGTTAATTCTTTTTTAATTTCTTGGATTGGACCTCCACTTACCAGGTATCCGGTTCGTGTGAGTAATGACATTATATACATATTTAAAGATGTGAAACTTTATATAGATATAAAAATATAATGCCCCTCATCGAGATTGATGCGAATATTAAAAAGCTCCAAAATGACATCGAAAAAATGACCCAAGAGATCTTTAGACTTCAAGGGATGCTCCAGACTTTCGAAGGATTTAAGAGAGGTGGCCTCACTACTATCGATCTTCCTAAAGACCCTAATCAGAAACCCGTCGAGGAACCTGCTGAGGAACCTGCTGAGGAACCTGATGAGGAACTCGAGAGTATCCAAGAGAAGCCTGAGTAATTACCAACATTCCAAACACCTTTAAAGTCCGCCACAACTTCCACTTCATCCCCCTTTATAAGAGACTGTACAGGACGTCCTCGGACTTCACACATCACTCTTCTATAACGGAACGGTACCTTCACTGTGAGTACTTTTCCATCAAGGGGATTATCAATATTTTGATTCTTGAGGAGATGTGATTTATTTACATGCATTCGTTCTATAATTTCCGAGACTTTGACGGGAATTATAAAACGGATATATTTTTTATCATTGAAGTCATACATGGGTTCATACACTTGGGTCACGAACTTCATTGATTTCTATTACGATATACTAAGACTAAAACTATAAGTAGGACAATGGTGATCAAAATCACCTGGGAAAGAAGTATGGGTCGAAGAGGTTCTCTCGTTCCAAAGCATTCGTGACTGAGGGTCCTTGAAACTTCTATACCCGCCTCAATACTCGAGTATGGTGTATGCCTAGGAGACATCATACCACACATCGCAACTTTGGAACACTTTCCGAAAAAGGGAAGTTGTCCGTGTAGGCTGAGTACACCCGACGATTGAGAGAACTCCCACTTCTCTCCATTCCATTCAGCACCCCAACCTATCCGTACATCTTTGGGTTCTTCAACACCCAATTGATTTATGACTTCACTTTTCAATGTTTCGGGATCGGTGGAGAGAATCTCATTAGTGAGATGACATATGACACAAGAAATTGTTTTTGTTCCATGTAAAAGTTTGGGTTGAAGATTCCATTTTGTGGTCGCAGCGACTTCAAGATCTGATTTGATTTTTGGAACTTTTTCATAATCTAAAAGAATATTGATCGCGCCGTAGGTACTATCACGTACATTGTTGACTGCATCTTCACCCCAATTGTCTCCCATCAATTTGAATGCTGGGCTATTATCAAGACAAAGGAAAATCATACCGTCATCAATAACATTTCCATTTGAAAAGGTGGCACTAAATGTATCTTCACCATACTCAATACCATTCAATTCTGTCCCAAATACAAAATTCACACCTGCATCGAGAAGTTCTTTCTCCATTGCATCACACATAACTTTTCCAGAAACCCTTTGTGTACAGGTTTTTGAGAGTGCGACATGATTCAAGTTTTGCACAAATTCATAGGCGGTCATGACATCCCAAGTCACACCATCCATAATGAGTGGAAGGTGTTCAATACAAGCTTGTCCACTTTCAGTCAGAGATCCTACAGCATCTTTGACAGAAACATTTTTGTATTTGTCTGTCTGTGTGAGCACTCTCGAGAAAAGTGAAATGAGTACACCGTAATCTTTTGGTTTGAGTGAACGAAGAACATATTTAATGTGATCACCATTCTGGGTGGGTTTAAACATTTCATTCCATGAAATACCCATTTCCCCAAAGAGTGCTTGTGTGTTGATAAATGCACGATCAAAAACGATCCTGTGTGCATGAAGATCGCGAGTCTCTACATCGGGTTCCCACCAAGAACCACCTGCTGAGACTTTTCTATCGTAAATTGTAACATTGTGTTCACCTGTTCGATTAATTTCCCACGCGAGTGACATACCCGTTGGGCCGGCACCAACTATATGAATCTTCATTCTACTTTTATCTGACAAATTAAATTAGCCCAGTCTTCTTACGCTCCTCGGGAGTTTTGAGAGCATATATCACAGCTAAGAAAATCAGTGTAGAAAAGAGAGCGTACTCGATGTCCTTCGTGGCACTGAAGGCAATGAGCATGAGAGATCCGAGACGAAACGCTTTGTTATCGAAAAGAATTCGGAGTCTCTCAGGAATCTGTATCGCGTTACCTGAGAATAGACCCTGATACAATATGATAAGGGAGAATACAATAGGTTGTGACTTGATTAAGATTTCCGCCGGTCCTGTGACAGGTTTAAATATATTTGCAAGTTTTGGCATTTCTATAAGTGTAGAAAATAATAAACTTCGTAGAAAGTAGAATGTTATGTGTTGCTCAACATGTACCAATCAAACTTCCTAGTAGAAAATTGAAAACGTGGAAATTTGCAGGTAAGTTTCTTTGGAAGAATGCCACTGTACAAAACAAAACAGAGCTCGGTCAATGGACGAAGGGGGAACTCCTAGATCTCGGTCCAACATTTGTAAAATTAGGTCAGATCGCTTCGACGAGAGGAGACCTCTATCCTCCAGAATTTACAAAAGAATTAGAATCACTTCAGGATGACGTTCCTCCCACGGAATTTGAGACCATTATAGATTATGATATTTTTAAGGAATTTGACCCTGTACCATTTAAATCCGCGAGTATTGGTCAAGTCCATATGGCTGTACTCCAAAACGGTCAAAAAGTTGTTGTAAAATTAAAACGCCCAAGAATTCTGGAGATCATGAAGGAAGATACAGATACCATACGAGAGATTGTACAGACCCTAGAAAAAATTGGTATTGACACAGGGAATAGTTCAGGTTCAGTTCTCGATGAATCTATAGAATATCTCCTGGGAGAGGCTGATTATAAACGGGAGATTAATAATGCCATGAAGTTTCGAAAAAGTATGAAAAATGTTGATTGGGTAAAAGTCCCAAGAGTATATAAAAAGTATTCTACCGATGAAATGATTGTCATGGAATATGTACCTTCAGTAAAGTTGACTGAAATTACAGACCCCAAAGTGAATAAGAAGAAGATATGCGAAGCCCTGATCAACTCATACGTCATCCAAACTATGGACAATGGTCTCTTTCATGCCGACCCACACCCAGGTAACTTGGGGTTTTCACCCAAAGGAAAACTTGTATTTTATGACTTTGGATTAATCGTACCCCTCTCTGAAGAACTGAGAGATGGATTCAAGACACTCTTTGGATTTATAATCACACGAGACACTGCTGGTATAGTTGATACACTTGTCAAATTGGGTGTGATCGTTCCAACATCCTCAGATGTTTCCGATATAGAACTTTTTTTTGAAACCATACTGGGATACTTGGAGACCCTGGATGGTTCTGGGATTGTGAACGATGACCTCGCGACACAACTCGCTATGGAAAAACCATTCGTCGTACCGAGTAGTTTCGTGTACCTCGCCAAAGCCTTCTCCACTATAGAGGGTATCTGTCTCAAACTGGATCCAGATTTCAACTATTTCACATACCTGGAACCTCTCATCCAACAACAGATCATAGAATCAGTGGATGTTGGTGATATATTCATGAAGACGACAGAGATTCCTGGGACGATAGGTAAAATAAGTACGGCTGTCACGGGTCTTCAAAAGTCTAGGGGGTCTATGAAACGTACAATGGTCAAAACACAACAGGAAGTTAGGCTCGTCCAGTACAGCGTATTGTGCGCTCTACTGGCTGAGAAGTTTGGGGACAATCCACCCCTAGCATTGTTTTTTGTTTTGTGTACACTATGGTTTACTTTTCGTAAAAGTCAATAGACTTCTTTCCCCTCTTCTTAGGTGCGTCAGTCTTTTTGACCAACTTATTATGTTCGTCAAAGTATCCCTTCATACGACGCTGTTCATCGCGGAAAATATCAGAGACCTTCTCTTTGATCTTATCCACATCAGCGTCACGTTCCTTTTGGATCTTCTTACTCAATCTCTTGAACCCCTTGTCCTTCTTATCGGCGGCGAATACAGTGAAAGTGTTTGTAATGGCAAGCATTTACTTTGTGTCGATATTTAATTTTAAGCGTTTTATTTTTTCCTGAAACTCACGCCTTTCACCAGGTGATTCAATCTCCTTCCCCGTGGCGATCGCTTCAATCTCGGGACCAGTAAGTTGTAGGGCATTGACCCTAAAGTCTATGAACGCCTCCATCGTGATGGGGACGAGGGGCTTCACCAGGTCGAATATCGCAGTCGCATAGTCTCTAATTTCCTGTTGAGCATGGGGATCCATACGGAGGTGAAGGTAATGGAGGAGGTTGTGTAGGTTAATTTTCCAATAAAATTCGGTATAGGTAGACTGAGGGAGGGTTCCTCTTGCCTGTTCTCGACAGCACCCATTCTCCAAGAGCTCTTCATAGACATCGAACGATTGACTCAATTGTTGAGACACTTTATCATCAAGATTGTTCTTAAGTTCTATGACACCATCGGAACCTTGGTGATTTACCTCAGATTGACCGCGGTAGGTATCAGGTTCGTAGTACTCCTTGGGTACCACAGAGTACCTTGCAGACAATTCATTCACACTGGCGGTGCGATGACGAAGGTGTTGTCGGGCGATGTATAGGGGCATTTTGATATGAAATTTGAAGTCGACCATTTCAAAAGGGGTTGTGTGCCAGTGACGTAAGAGGTAGCGGATGAGACCACGATCTCCTCGGGAGGTTTTGGTGCCGTCACCATAGGAGACACGTGCTGATTGGACGATGGATGAATCCAAATCTTTTTGAGGCATGTGATCCACGAGACGAACGAAACCATGATCGAGAACTTTTTGCATTATACACATCTATCCGTTCAAATCTTTAATAGTCACATTCATGATCCAATGGAACTTCTCCACAAAAATCGTACAACTCATAAAGCTTCTCTTGTGTCTTTTCAATTTCAATTGTAGTGTCATTCATGGCATCGATGGCATTATCGATGAGATGCAAAAACGTATCGAGTTCATCGAGTGCTACACGGTGCGTTTTTCTATGCTTTTTCTGAGAATGAGATGCAAGTTTGAGACGCTTATTGTTCTTGATAACCTTGTCGATGTTAGGTTTGTTGACATGGGCGGACATACGGATGACGAGAGACATTATGTTTAATGTTTACTTTATTTCTTTAACAAACTCACTTAGGTCTCGGTAGTACCGTTTGAGGTCCTTCATGAATCTTTTGTTGTTTTCGATACATTCACATTCAGGTTTATTCAGATAAATCCAAGCTAGGTTTGATTTGGAATATTTTGTCATCTTTTGATTTTCATTGGGACGACGAGCAATCAACTTTGTCGTTTTCTTCTTCTTAGAAGCTGGTAAAACTTCAACCCTGTTTACGAATGAGAGAGCCTGCATCACAGTATCTGCGAGATCATCCTTCTTCTTAGATTTTACGAATGTATCCACCCAATGTGCATTTGTTGGACAGCTACGGATAAAGGCTTCACACCGCTGGATAGCGACTTTCTTCCTCTTATTGTATTGCGCCTTACCTGGACCAGCGACATCTGGAATCTTGTGACGTGCATCATAGAGAATCGTCTCCGCTTTGGGACATCTGATGATAAAATAGGCATGAAGAAAGTGCATCACAGAAACCATTTTCTTATTTCGCTCAGGTTGTTTCTCTATGAGAATTGTGTCAGCAGTAAGTACCCAAGGTCGGGCATCAAGGTGGTTACGAAGAGATACATATACACCATCCGCGTGTTGTGGTGGAATACCATCGACATCCCACTGTCTCACGAGGTTATCAGCTTTATCATCGAGAAGACATAAAGCTAAATTCTTTGTACCAACGTCGATTGAGAGAATCATTGGTATAAAGGATTGAAATCTCTTTAAGTTACCTAGTCAGGTTTATGGGTTTCACAAACTCGAGAAACTCAGGGTTACTCTCGGTTCGTGTACGATCGGGTCGTGATACACACCTTCGGGAATGAATAGACTATCACCCGGATTTAACACATATATTTTACCATTATCAAATCTGTACGCCATTTTTCCTATACTCTGTACGATTAATACATCATCTTCATCATTATGTCTACCGAAAGTTTCTGCACTATCGGAAAATGAAATGTATATGTGCATCTCTTCCATACCAACTTCTTGATAGGCGGACTTGAGGGTTCCTGGAAGATAGTCGTTATGACAAACGAATGAATACTTATCTCCATTAATCACCAGTCCTGAGTTTTGTTTAATTTCATCCGAAACTTTTAGTTTGACGTCCTTCCAAGAAACATTTTTGACTGTATCGTAATTATTTCTCGTGTAGATGACCTGTTTATTATCACCCGTTTCAAAAATGACCTCTCCGTGATACATTTATTGTATATTAATAGTTTAATCTATAAGTTATCGCCCCTTACCACCCATTTTACCCATACCACCCATTTTACCCATACCACCCCCGCCACCCATACCACCCGCCGCTTTCTGACCCGCTGGGGACATCATAAACGCGGCTCCTCCGGCGACGATTACACACACGACACATCCACTGATTAATGAAGGCATCATCGCACCCCCCATGGCGGCGCCAACACCAGAACCAACACCTTCAGCGGCGTCGCCAACACCCGCACCAACACCTTCGGCGGCGTCGCCAACACCCGCACCAACACCACCGATGGAACCGTCGGCGCCCTTACCACCGACGGCAGTGCCTACACCCGCACCGAGACCTTCAGCGCCTTTTGCAAAAGCTCCACCAACACCCGTTTGTTCCTGATCCTGCTTAGACTTGATATCCTGTTTGAGTTTCGTGACCGCTGTGTTTTCAGCAATTGTGTCATTGATTTTGGAGCCAATCTGTTCGGATACAAACTTAATCTGTACATCCTGACCAATTTCACCACATTCCGCGTCACACGCGTCGCTGGTGCCATCCATAAAGTCCTTGAATGACAATTTACCCTCTTCCATTAATCTTTCAGCAATCTTAATACCTGCGGATTTACCACAAGGATCTACAATCAAGTTCGTAATTGTAAGATTCTGACCAACAGCAATCTCAGAGGCAAGTTTATTAAGGGTTTCGTTTGTGACATTTTTAGTCAAATCGTTCTTGATACTGTTTTTAACGTTTGTCTTTTGATTTGCTTCGTTTCCGCCACCAAGTCCCAGGAAACCGGATGCCTGCTTAAGTTCTTCATCCAGCTTAGTATCCAGATCATTCATGATATCGTCAACCAGATTGGTAGAATCTTTACCTTCGAATTTAGCCATAACCTTAACATCAAGGTTTGCGATTTGCATAATTTTAGGTTTTTTACACACGAACATCGCACCGTTAATGTCGAGATTCTGTTTGGAAATGATCCGTGACGAAGAAACGTTTTCAGTTCGGTTCAGGACATTGAATGTTGTTTCATTTACAACCGTGTTTTCGATGGTAGTCTCCTTACTGGATTTATTTTTACCAAAAAGACCGAGCACCATTTGTTATTGCCTGAGAAAAAAAAATATCTGTAGTAAACTATAATGAAGACTGGTAACCTCAATCAGACTATTTTAATCATCGCTGTCATCCTCGTATGTGTGTGGATGGTTATGAAATATATGCAGGGTCGTAAACTCAGGGAAAACTATGGAATAAGTAAAGAGGATTTAATCGCCTATACTGAAAAAGAAAAGTTGAATCCTATTGAAGTAATGACCCGAGCGCGAGATCTCACAGATGATGAAGATTTTGTTAGGGATGCCTATATTCTGGCGAAAACAGGTAAAAGGGCTGAGCTCGTGGAACTTGTCAAGACTCTCTAATTATTTTCCACTTCTATACTATAATGAACGACTATCTGATTGTTGTACTGTTAATTCTTGTAATCCTGGTGGGTATGAGGCGTGTGGAAGGGATGAAGGAAGAAGAGAAGGTTGAGTCTATCAAAAAGTTTCTTAATTAAAATGTTAGTCAAATATAAAATATGAAACGTAATCACATTGCACTTTTGTCGGTCGTCCTTGCAATCATCCTATGGGTATATTTTAATAAGCGTCAGGGTGGTGTTGAAGTATATACTGTCGAGGAAATAGATAACCTAATAAAATATATAGAGCGTGAATCTGAAATTATTCCAGAATATGTCAAAACCAAACTTGAAGAAATTTCAGACGACGAAGAGTTTATTATGCTCGCATACGAATTAGCAAAAGAATTAGCAAAAGCCGATGAAAGGACAGAACTGAGTGATTTTATATATCAAATCACTCTAGATCAATCCCCTGCATGATATCTACGTACGATAAATACCAAAATTCATTTTCATATTAAATATAGATGAAACTGGATGTTTGGGGATTCCCCGTATTTAAATATTCATTTGAAAATCAAGATAAGGTATTGGAAGAAGTATTGAAGACGACAGAATTGATAAAACCAGTAGACACTTCTGATGAATGGAATGCAACATCCATGATATCAACTCCTGAAGAACGGAATATGTGCATAGAAGGAGAGATAAATAAATGTATTGAAAAGTTTTCAAAAGATTTAAGTATTCCGGGTGAAATGTTGACACTAAACGAATGTGGTAACCCTAACTGTAATCACCCCAAGTCTAAGGCATACTGGATTAATGCATATAAAAAAGGGCAACACCAAGATACACATTGGCATATGACTCTTGAAGATGACTATAGATTATCGAATTCCGACGTTATGTTCAGTTTTACATATTTTGCAAAGTACGATCCCGAAAAAGATGCCAAGTTTATTTTTGTAAACCCTTCACCCGCTCCCAAATTGTTTCGTGATTGGGTGGAGACGGTCCCAGAATTTCGCCCAGCTTTTATACCAGAAGTTCAGCAGGGAGATATCATCATATTCCCCTGTTTCATGTTGCACTGTGTCGATACACATACTTCAGAAGATACAAGATTAACAGTTTCGGGAAATATTCATAACAAAATTGGAACTGTATGTAAATGTGATACGAGGTTTGGGGAAATATTTACAGGACCATCGACGAAAAAAAAATCTACATAATTAGTAATGGGATACGACGTGTATTACAAGGGTTATGCAGACGGGTTTGATAACCATGGTTGGGATGGCTGTGACGCATCTTTGGACTATTCAACTGGTTCCAATGTTGAGAAGACGTCGAAAGTCCTGGGTGTATATCATCGACGCAGGCGAAGATATGAGTGTATCAAGAAAACCAGTACCAAAATTGGATGGAAGAGTGGCGGAACTGGTGGTAACCCATGTAATACGTCAGAATTCGGCGCGCTACGGACGCCACTTGGTGGAAACTCCGATTTCGGAGGTAGAGACGAAAATTTTCCTGGTGCATTCGCGGGGTACAAATGTTCGAGGACTACTGTGAACGGTGCGCTCCTCAAAGGCTGGTCAGGGGACCCCACAATGACGGGCGCTAATGCTATGGATAATAATGGTACTTCGAAAAATTTGTACGACCAGTTGGTTTTTGGAATCAAAACATCAGATGGTGAATCAACCGGTTTCTGTGCAGATGCCAAGAATCTTTCGACTATGGTTAACGCGGATGGTCGTACCTGTTATGGGATGTTACAGGGTGCTGGTGATAAGGCTTTGGCTGATTCAAAAACTCAACTTTACTGTGAAACTACGGCAGGACGAACAGATGAAAAATGTAAATGCTATAATGTTACAGGTTCAGGATTTTTGGAAAAGTGTAGAGCCAACCCAACGTGGGCAGGGTGTAATGAAATGATGCCGAAAATTGTAGAATTAGAATATCTATTGAAGGGTTCAAACCTTACGGTTGAACAGATTGGCAATGCAGATTGTATTGTTCCTGATATATGTGGTGGTACCGTATACGTACCAAATGCTGGTAAACCAGTTTGTGAAATTAAGATGGAAGTGTGTAACCAAATTATGAATCAAAAAGATGTAAAAGCATATGGAGATTTGGACTCGATTCAATCATGTGAATTTAGTGGTGAAAACTCTTTAGACAAACTACAAGAGAGGAATGACGCTGCAAGGCAGGAGGCTCGGGATAAAAGGCGGGACAAACGGGAAGCCGAGGAAGCTAAAAAGAGGAAGGTTATTACTGACGCTGATGACGCCAGACGAAGTAAAAAAAGAGACTATACAGATTCTAGGAAGCAGAGGGTCCGTGACGCTCTCGAGGCCAAGAGGAAGAAGGCT
>Ga0307488_10001963_pt1 | contig 17371 bp, 14 predicted proteins | sample SB02metaG_FD_202248 | JGI IMG/M metagenome (GOLD analysis project Ga0307488, IMG submission 202248) | Sea-ice brine microbial communities from Beaufort Sea near Barrow, Alaska, United States - SB 0.2 | ecosystem: Environmental > Aquatic > Marine > Coastal | place: USA: Alaska | collected... | reverse complement strand
TAAAGATTGTCCTGCATGAGAAAATCGGTGCCTGGGCGACTTTGCTCAGAGGGACAGGCAACATAAACAAGCGGTAACCAACAAAGTTAGCTAAGTCTCAAAGAGATAATACCCTAAGGTTTGGTTCCACCGCAGTGCTGGCCCATCTTAGCCAAGACCTCGCGGCCTGCCGCGGCCTGCCCTAGAAGATCCTCGTCTAACTGGATCGCGCCTTTTTGAAAAATGGTGGTTACGCACGAGCCGCCAAAGGAAAAGTAGCCCTTTTCAGCGCCCTTGTTCACGGTGCCCGGCCGGAAGGTCGAATGCATCCCCCCGACACAGGTCGCCCCGACTTCTATAAGCAAAACTTTGCCGAACTCTGGCGAGGTAACCAGGGTGCGGGACCGGCGATTTTCCCAAAGGATCGAGAGGTTTCGGCGGAGCGCTAACGGACTCACCGAACGGAGAGTGCCCGGGAGTATCTCCACCGCGCTGGCCTCTCCTGAAACCGGAAAGTGGTAGCGATGGTAATCGACAGGGCAAAGACGGGAGATGAGCATTGAGCCACCCGAGAAATCCTCGCCTAGACCTGTATCGCCGAGAAACTTGGCCAAATCAAAAAATTGCCCCTTGATGTAAAACTGGTCGGCTTCATCGATATTCTCGATCGCCAGATGTCGACCATCCGCCGGAAAAATAGCCAGATGGGGATGGCGGTCAACCGGCCGCGCCTCAGGCTTAAGTTTGCGGTAGAAAAACTGATTAAAGTTGGCATAGCTCTCTACCGGGTCGGCAAACTCGTCAGAGTCTACCCCATAGGCGTCGATAAACGGTGAGACCTTTGCTTGGCTCTTGGGCTGGTTCATCCTCCACCCGTACCAACGGGAAAACCACAAACGCTTAACCGCTAAGGAAACGCTCAGTCGTCCTAAGGGATTTCCGTAGGCCCAGCGTAAAAAGTCTTCGCCATAGACTACCTCTGTCTCAACCGTGCTCGTCGCCCGGTTGTAAAATTCGATTGAGGCGTTCAGCTGTGATTTGTCTGGCACAATCAATGTCTACTAAAAGATCGTTTTTTTGCCAGTTCGGTCGAGTTTTAGCGACCCTATTTTGGGCTTGGCTGGCCCCGCCAGGCAAGGGTCCTTCAGAAGCGAAATATCATCTTTTGCCCGATCAAATCCGCTGGCCCTCAGGCATGTTTGCTCGGAACCAGTGGGAGGAATGATGCAAATGGCGTTGCCAAGTTCCGGAGTACCTGTTTTATTTTTACCTCGCTTCAAGGGGCCATAGCTCAGCTGGTAGAGCGCCTCAATGGCATTGAGGAGGTCTGGGGTTCGAACCCCCATGGCTCCACTTTTTTAAGCGTTTCATTTGGCAGAGAGAAATCTCTGTCATTTTTTAATCACAAGTGAGGCTGGGCTGGGCCCAAGGCCGCTAACTCAAACCACTGGGGCACCAGAGAAATACTCCCTCTCCTTACTCCCTTCCGTGGGTGGTGTGCCACTTGGCTGAGGCGAAGTCGGATGTCTTTATCTTGGTCTCCCTGAAATTTGGTAGGACTGGTCGGGTGGCAATTTGCTTTGCCGTCAGCGGATGGGCGGATAATTTGAAACATTACGCGCTGAGCGCGGTCGCACGTATGATCAATTTTATAATCAAGAAAATCGTTGGTTCCAAGAATCAGCGCGAAATCAAGCGCATGATCCCGATCGTGCAGCGAATCAATGAACTGGAGGAGCAGTATCAGGCACTGCCTGACGACGACTTGCCTCGGATGACGGCGGAATGGAAGGCCCGGATCTCGGCGATTGAGGACTACCAAGAGCAGCAGTTAGCTCTCGATGAACTTCTGCCCGAAGCTTTTGCTGCCGTGAAAAATACAGCCCGGCGGCTCTGTGGTCGCACTCTCAACGTGGTCGACCATCCTCTCGAATGGCAGATGGTGCATTTCGACGTGCAGCTCATCGGTGGCATGGTCCTGCACAGCGGGCGCATTGCCGAGATGGCCACAGGCGAGGGCAAGACCCTGGTTGCCACTCTGCCGCTCTATCTCAACGCCCTCGCGGGGCGGGGAGCCCACCTCATCACGGTCAACGACTACCTAGCCCGCCGCGATGCCGAGTGGGTCGGAGAGATCTATCGTTTTCTTGGTTTGACCGTGGGGGTAATTGAGCACGACCAACCGCCAGAATTGCGACGGGCGCAGTACGCCTGCGACATCACTTACGGGACCAACAGTGAGTTCGGTTTCGACTATCTCCGAGACAATGGCATGGCGACAACGAAGGAGCAGCAAGTCCAGCGCGGGCACTACTACTCCATTGTCGATGAGGTGGATTCCATTCTGATCGACGAGGCGCGGACTCCGCTCATTATCAGCGGACCAGCCACGGTTTCGACCCACCAATACGATCGCTTTAAGCCGCTGGTCGAACAACTCGTCCGCAAGCAATCCATGCTTTGCACTCGACTCATCTCTGAAGCCACTCAACTCCTAGAGAAGGGCGATGAGGAGAAAGCGGGGCGGGCCCTCTTCAAGGTCAAACTGGGGGAACCGCGCAATAAGGGGCTGCTCCGCCTCATGGAAGATCCCGAGATGCGCCGCAGGCTGGATAAAGCGGAACTCTCCTTTTACCAGGACACCCAGAAAGACGCGCTCGTGGCATTGAAGGAAGAGCTTTTTTACACGATTGAAGAACGCCAGCACGAGGCTGACCTCACCGAGAGCGGGCGGTCCTATATGAATCCGGACGACCCAGACGCCTTCGTTTTGCCTGACCTGATCAACGAGTTCACCGATGTCGACCTCGATGCCAACCTATCCGACAAAGACAAGATCGAGGCCAAGGCAACGAAACAGCAGCATTTTGACGCTCAGGCTGAGCGGATTCACAACATCACCCAATTGCTCAAGGGCTACTGCCTCTACGAAAAAGATGTCGAATACGTGGTGGAAGACAACAAGGTCATCATTGTTGATCAATACACTGGGCGCAAAATGTCCGGCCGCCGCTGGAGCGATGGTCTCCACCAAGCGGTCGAGGCCAAGGAGGGGGTGCAGATTGACCGGGAGACCCAAACGCTGGCCACCATCACCATTCAAAACTACTTCCGTCTCTACGAAAAACTGGCAGGCATGACTGGCACCGCGGAAACCGAGGCCAATGAATTCCATGATATTTATGGATTAGACGTGCTCGTCATCCCGACCAATCGCACGGTGGAGCGTCAGGACTCCAATGACAGCATCTACAAGACCCGCCGAGAGAAGTACAACGCGGTCATCGTGGAGATCAAGAAGCGGCATGCGACCCAACAGCCGGTTTTGGTTGGGACCGCTAGCGTCGAGTCCTCGGAGCTGCTCAGCCGTATGCTCAAGCGTGAAAAAATTCCTCACAATGTTCTCAACGCCAAATTCCATCTTCAGGAGGCTGAGATTGTTTCGCGGGCGGGCCAGTCTGGCACCGTGACCATCTCGACCAACATGGCGGGGCGTGGCACCGACATCAAGCTGGGCTCGTTAGTTCAGGAGCACGGGGGACTGCACGTCATCGGTACCGAGCGCCATGAGTCCCGGCGCATTGACCGCCAGTTGCGAGGACGTTGTGCCCGCCAAGGCGACCCGGGTAGTTCTCAGTTTTTTGTCAGCTTTGAGGATGACCTTATGCGCAATTTCGGAGCGGCTGATCGCATGACCAAGATCATGGAGCGCTTCGGCATGGAGGAGGGCGAGGAACTGGAGCACCCTTGGCTGAACCGGAGCGTGGAGACGGCCCAGAAGCGGGTGGAGCAGCGGAACTACATGGTCCGCAAGCGCACTCTGGAATTCGATGACGTGATGAACCAGCAGCGCGGGGTCGTCTATGGCTACCGCAACGAGGTGATCGAGACGGAAAACCCTCGCGCCATGGTTTACGAGGTCATTGATGAAATTGTTCCCAAAAAAGTGGAGGATCTTCTCGCTCCCGGAGAGGACGGTGCCTCGGATTACGAGGGCCTCCTCCAGTGGGTCAACCAGACCTTCCCGCTGGGGATGAAAAAAGACTCGGCCCAGCTGGAGACGCGCAGCGCCGTAGAAAATGGTCGTTTCCTTGTCGAGAAAATCAAAGCGGCTTACGAGTTGAAGTCGGGTCACGAGCAAGCGGATGCTTTGAAGATGCTCGAGCGCTACATTATCCTCAACGCCATCGATCGGCTCTGGCAAGAGCACCTCTACGCCATGGACGGACTTCGCGAGGCGGTCTACCTACGAGCTTACGGGCAGAAAGACCCCTTGGTTGAGTACAAAAGCGAGGCCTACAAGATGTTCGTTGAATTGATGGACCGAATCCGCAGTGAGGTCCTAGGCAATCTTTTCCGAAGCACGACAAACTTGGCCTCTTTTGAGACTTTTCTTTCCCAAGTGAAGCAGAAGCTGTCCGGCGGTGAGTCGCCGGATGGGGCTAGGAGGGAGAGTTCTCCCTCACTCCCTCCTCCCGGGAGTGAAGCACCAGAGTTCAAGATGGAACTGCCGATTCGTCGTGATATCCCCAAGGTCGGTCGCAACGAGTCGTGTCCCTGCGGCAGCGGAAAAAAGTTTAAGAGTTGCTGTGGTCGGGCAGCTTAAGATTTTTTTGGCCAGGACACTTGATTGGGGGACGAGCGGCCAAGCTTGAGGCGGCGGAGTGCCCTCGCCATATTTAGTGTCATGCTCCGAGGCCACCACCTCTACCGGGAGACACCACCTCCATGGTCTGAGGGCGGAGGTTTCCTTTTGCTCAACCCACGGCTGCCCGTGGCCTGGCGAGAAAGCGTGCTCGCTGCCAAATTTCCAGACCTTCCCCGCCATGTCTGGCTCGCCAGTAGTGGAACTGGTGGCACCCTCAAGATAATCGCTCTCTCCCGGGATGCGGTTGAGGCGAGTGCCCAGGCGGCTCTCCACCAGCTGGCTGTTACCAGCAAGGACGTGTGGATCAATCCTTTACCACTCTTTCATGCTGGAGGCTTCGGCATGGTAGTTCGGGCTGCTTTGTCGGGGACTCGGCTGAAGAGTTTTCGACGCTGGGATGCGCCGGATTTTGCCCAGCTAGCTAGCGAGTGCGGAGCGACATTGACCTCCCTTGTGCCGACCCAGGTGCAGGATCTGGTTGAGGCGGGAGTCCGTGCTCCAAGGAGTCTGCGTGCCGCCGTGGTCGGAGGAGGCCCCCTCCCCGAGGCACTCAGGCTTAGGGGGGATCATCTGGGGTGGCCGCTGCTTCCCAGCTACGGACTGACCGAAGCGGCCTCTCAGGTCGCCACCGCTTTGCCCGAGGCCGGCCACCTTGACTGGCTCCCACTCCTTTCTCATCTAACGGCTCGATCCGCCGCAACCGGTGTCTTGGAGCTGAGGGGAGCCTCTTTACTCACCGGATGGTTGGTCTTTTCCGAGGATGGGTCATCGCGGTGGGAAGACCCCAAAAGCAGTGATGGGTGGCTGCGCAGCAGCGACCGGGCTGAAGTGCGAGGGCGGGAGATTCGCGTCTTGGGACGGATCGACGATTTGGTAAAAATCCGCGGTGAGCTGGTTGACTTGGGGGCCTTAGAGAGGGCTGTCCAGGATCGGGTAACCGGTGGCGACGTTTGCCTTCAAGCTCGGCCCGACCAACGCAATGGCTTTGTTCTGTCTCTGCTTGTCTCCAATGCCGCGGCGGCAGGGCAAGCCACCGAGGCGCTAGAAATTTTTCCGGCTTTTGCTCGACCGGTTTCGGTAGAAGTAGGGGTGGTCCACCGCAATGCTCTTGGCAAGGTAGTCCGAACTCCCCGGCACTGAAGTTCCCCACGGTGGAATCCTTTAGCGGAAGTCTCAGATTACCCGCTCAACAGGGCTGACCGGATATCTTCGGTTAGCGGAATAGGTTGGCCTGTTGCCTTGTCCACCAGCACATGAGTTGTCCGGACACGCGCTGAGGCTTGCCCGGACTTATCGAAAAATTCGACAAGAAAAGTTACTGAGGTTCTGCCCAGATTTTCCACCGCGGCGCGGGTGGTTAATTCTTGCCCAGGTCGCATTGGGCGGAAGAACTCAGCCTCCGCTTGGCGCAAGGGGATGACATGGATTGGCGAAGCGAACCATGCCGCCCAGCCCAAGGTCGAAGCACGGATAAGATCCTCCACCGCATCGTGGGCGATGGCGATGGCTCGAGGGTAGAAAACAACCCCGGCTGGGTCGGCATCAGCAAAGCGGAGTATCAAGGGCTGTTTTTGTGAAAGCATAAGCTCGATTGACAAGGCGTCCTGGTACAACTAATCCCGATGGGACCCGAGGACACGGACAAAAGAGTCACTCGAAATTTGCAAATTTTGACCGAGGGCTAAGCTCTTGGCGGATAGCGAGGCTTGCCTAGGGCAGCTTAAGCCTGAATATTAACGAATTAAATGTCAGATACACCTCCCGAAAACAAGCGAGACAGTGTTGCTACGCGACCCATGTCCTCTAACCTTCCCGGAGCGAAGCCACAGTCGCCACGTCTCAAGGCAGAGCGGCAGCGGGCTCAGGAATCAAAAATAAATACTCCCTCAGGTACCCCTGTAACCCGTCTCAAGCTCCCTCCCTCCCGCCTTGAGGAGGTCCGAGATTTGGTGACGCCAGGAGTTCCTGTTTTACGTCGGACAGAGGCGGGCCCCAAAAACTTTTCTCGAGTCCCTCGTCGGAGCCGCCGCAGTCTCCGCCGAGAGGAAAGGCGTCGGCGCATTTTCCTTATAGGATTATCTCTCTTGGTTGTTCTGGGTTCCCTCATGGCCGGCTACCTCTGGAAAAACTACGACCTCCGGCGTCTTGCTTTAGCGGAAAAAGCCAATGGGGCCAGTGCGGAAGAGCAGGCCGAAGCTTTGCGCTTGGTCAACGAGGCCGTCGAAGCCGTATACGAAGGACGCTTGACCGGAGCGCTCAACGCCATCGCCTCGGCTCAAGAGGAAGACCCCAATGTCTTGGGAGCAGATATTCTCATGGGCGGCTTGGCCCTGAGTCGTCGTGACTCTGCCGAGGTTGAACGGCTAAGCCACGGCATTCTGGCGCGGGGGGGGAGCGAGGTGGCCCAAGCTAAGCTGTTGCTGGGGCTCAACAGCTGGTTCTCCCGGGATGTCAAGAGTGGGCTCAATCAATCGGTAGCGAACCTCGCGCAATTAACCTTAGCCGAGGCGGCCTCGGACGAACTTTCCAGCTACGAGATTTGGCGGTGGCGGGGGTACTTAGGCCGAGCCACCGGACTCTCGAGCGATGTCCAAAATGCCTACATCGGGGCCGTCCATCGCCATCAGCCTTGGACGAGTGCGGAGGTCATTGCCGCGAAAATGCAACTGGCGGCTTGGGAAAGTGGTCGCTCGCCTGGGTTGTGGGAGACTTCCGGTGGACAGGCTTTGTCTGCTCTCAAGACTGCGTCAGTAACCAGTGAGGATACCACTCCTGCCTTGCGGGCACTGGTTGCCTCGGTCAGTGCGTCGCAGGCCATGTGGTTACTTTCCGATCCAGGGTTGGCTTCCGCAACCACGGCGGATCAAATGAGCCAAGTGAGGGCGGCTAGCTTTTCCGGAATTCCTTACGCAAGAACTTCAAGCGCGACTAGGCTGGGCCCTTCGGAGAAGCCTTGAGCGGCCTTCCCGCCGACTTCTCTGGCGAAGTTTGGTGGGGCGGTTGGGCCGAGAGGAGCCAGAAGACAAAGGCGGCTCGGCGACACAGGAAAATCCGCCTTCATTGCCATATTTGGTCTGACGAATTTTAAGCAAAAAAACAGCCGTCGTGGTTGACATGTTAAGCGCATTGGTTAGGTTAATGACGTATGAAATCAATTCGCCCCTTCATTCTCCCCGTCGTTGCGGCGCTAGCAGCCAGCGCTGCTGTGTCGACCGCACAAGCCCAGAGCACAGCAACCACTTCGCCAGTGGGATACACAACTGTGGAAATCCAAGGCAGCTCGACAGGCAACCCTGTCTACTCTTTGGTTCAGTTTCCCATGATGAATGCTTCCTCCTTCCAAGGAACCACCACTTCGGTGGCAGGTAGTGCCCTGACCTTCGACGGCACCCCCTTCACTTCGGGAGCTTTTGATGAAGCCTCAGGCGTAGCCAACTACATTGCCATCGTCAATTCGGCAGAGGGAGAAGGAACGGTTTATGATATCGTTTCTAACACCGCCTCCGCCATTACGGTGGTTGGCGATGTTGCGCAGACGAGTCCCCTATCCATTTCCGTGGTCAAGACAGAGACGGCCGCAGACATCTTTGGCACGGGAACCGATTACGTTCTCCAGGGTGGGGGTAATCCCGCATCTGCTGATGTTTTTTACGTTGGCCGGGGTACTGCTCTCGAAGGCTTCTACTACAAAACGGGTTTCGGGTCTGGCTACAAAACCTTATCCGGAGCGGCCGTTTCTAGTTTGAACATCTACCCTGGTGAAAGTGTCTTGATCGAGCGAAAGGCTGCTGGGGATGTGTCGATCGTCGACGTTGGTTCGGTCAAGACTGAAACGACTCTTGTTCCTGTCGGTACTGGTTATGTTAGCGGCGCCACCGGTTTTCCCGTCGCCACCACGCTCGATGATTCCAACCTGCTTGCCTCAGGGTTGCAAGGCGGCGGCAATGCGGCTTCAGCTGACCAAGTCTTCTTGCCTTCTGCAGCTGGCGTAATCGACGCTTACTTTTACAAAACAGGATTCGGATCCGGATGGAAAGCCGTCGCAGGTGGTGCCAGTGCTGGGGACACCGTCATCGGTGAGACCACCGGAGTTCTCATCTTGAGCAAATCTTCAACCCCCTTCAACTGGTCGGTTGCCGTTCCCTACGTCCAAAACTAATCCTCGAAAAACACAGCTCAGTTTAAAAAACTAACCCAAACCATACAAATACCATGAAAAAAACATTATTTGCCATCACTGCAGGTCTCTTCGTCCTAGGTGCATCTGCCCCACAAGCGCAGGCTCAAGGAACCATCAATTACTCTGTCCAAGCTCTCACCACCTCTGCAGTTGCCAATGCCGACGGGTCTGCTCCTATTGCAGTTGGCAGCGCCATTTCCATAGGCTACTACCCCACGGCGTTAACCAGTGGATTAACTGGCGCATCCAGTTGGGATGATCTCCTTCTCACAGGAACAGCCAATCAGTTCGTCCCTCTTTTTGCAGCAACTATGGGCTATGATCCAGGTGATGGAACTACCTATGGCGGCGTGTTTGCCGGCGGTGAACAGCAGTACGTCAGCAGCGAAGGCAAGACTCTTGTCATGATCTTCAGCAATGACTCTGTCCTGACAGACGGTACTGAGGCTGGGATCTTCTCCAATCCGACTTGGGTCATTCCTGCCTTGGCCGAACCGGTGCCATCACTGATAGCTGCTGACATTATCGATTCCGACTTCACTATTTTTGGAGCCACCGGTATTGGAGCACCAGTCTTCCCAGATCCAAGTGGAGCCACCCAAAACTACAATACGGCTGCAATTCCTGAGCCTTCCACTTACGCTCTCCTCGCCCTCGGTGGGGTAGCCCTAGGTGGATTTGTCCTCCGTCGCCGAGTTCGTGCCTAAAGGCGAATCTTGTAAGACTTCACGAAAAGAGCGTCCGCAAGGGCGCTCTTTTTTTGTTCGTCTGCCAAGGCTTCCTCCAAAGTGCCCAAGGGTTGGGGTTGAGACTTAGCCCCAAGGAGCCCATCCGAGAGAGCAGACCGGACTCGGGAGAGATGGGTTGGATTGTCTTTCCACGGGAGCTTAGAGCGACCGCGCTATCCCTCGAGGAGAGCTCAACAAAAGCAGATAAAACACTTTCCTTGAGGCTCCATCCCACGTCCCTTCGGATCCTTGCCTCCCGCTGGGTCCTCCACCAAAGCTGACTCCTGAGGGCAAGCCCTCCGGGGATTACCTAAGTGGCGACAGGGAAAGTGAGGGAGCGTCTACCTTTTCCACCGCCCGCCGGGCGACAGACTGGGAATCCAGTTGTTCCGGTGCATTTCAGAGTAGTCTGTCTTACCGATGGCTCCGACCATGCGGATTCCAGTGGCCCGCTTCCATTCTTTGGACATGCTTTCCCCGGTGTGGCAACCCCAGCTCTTGACCTTGGCTTTTCTGCTAAAGATGCCACGGCGGATTTGCTTCAGGTCATTCTGGTGCAGCCAGACTTTGGAGGCACTGTCGATTTCGCTGCTGTAGTCGAACATGAAACAGGCCTTATTGGAGTGGAGAAACCAGTCGAGGGTTCCGATTTTGACGAGGTGGCGAGGCTCTCCAGCATTAAGATAATTAATCAGCTGGTTTGTCGTCTCGAACCAGACGAGTTTGACCCCGTACTTTGTGCCCAGTTTGTCGATCCAGGTGGTCAGAGGACCCTCTTTTTGACGGGAGCGACGCTGGTAGCTTGGCCGGTGAACCAGCCAGGTGATCTTGGCGTCGGCGCCGTGCTCGTCTTTCAGCTGCTGGATGCGGGCTACCGCACTACGGATAAAGTTGCCCCACCAGCGGTCGTGGGGAGGTCTCTTGAATTTCTCCCACTGGTAGAGGGCGGGACCGCCGCTAACCACAATGTACTCCTCTTCCTCCCTGGCCTGAGCTGGTCCAAGGATAACGACAAGGAGGCAGAGGGCAGCGAGAAGGCGCATAAGGGAACCAATCTTCGGCCAAAAACGGCCGAGGGCAAGCGGCTAACCTTACTTTCCTTTCCCCGTGCTTCCCATCAGGGGGAGAAAGTCGCTAAGGTATGGCTTATATGGCAAAGCCTGCACTTGGACGAGGGTTGGGATCTCTCATTGCGCCCTCGAAGGCGGCGGCCGCCGCGGTGGCTGCTGCAGAATTGGCTGGCGAGAGAGTGCTCTCTGTTCCCCTCGCTCAAGTGGTGCCGAGCCCGCTTCAGCCGCGCACCACTTTTCCCGAAGAATTATTATCTGAGCTGGTTGGATCGATTCGGGAGAACGGGATTATTCAGCCTCTGATCGTTCGCAAGGTCGGTCAGGTTCTTGAGCTGATCGCGGGGGAGCGCCGATGGCGGGCCGCCGGCCAGGCCGGGCTGGAAGAGGTGCCGGTTATTGTCCGGGAAGCCACCGATCTAGAGGTGCTCGAACTCGCCCTCGTGGAGAATTTGCAGCGAGCCGATCTCAATCCGATCGAGGAGGCTACCGCTTACCTAAGACTGGCCGAGGAGTTCAAACTCAAGCAGGAGGCTATTGCAAAAAAAGTGGGGAAAAGTCGAGCCGCGGTGGCCAACACCATGCGACTGCTCGATCTTGATACCGAATTGCAGATTCATCTGGTGCAGGGACGCCTCAGCGTGGGGCACGCCAAGGCATTGCTCGGATTGCGCCAAGTCGAAGATCAGCGGGCCATTGGCGATCAGGTCTTGCGGAGAAAATTGTCGGTCCGGGCCACCGAAGAATTGGTCGGAGCCCATCTGGCCAATGGCGGCACCGGTAAGACCACCCGCCGGCGGAAGCAGCCCCAAGTCTCACCGGCGGTACGTCACTTAGAAAACCTCATGCAAGAGCACTTCTCCACCCGGGTAGAGATTCGTGACGGGGCAGAGAAGGGGCATATTCTCATCGAGTTCTACGGCCACGACGACCTGCAACGCCTCCTCGGCTCCTTGGGCGTACCTCAAGAATAAGATGCTATGGCTACTATGATTTCACCATTACGTCGCGTCATCAATTTTTTCGATAGTGATTATTTTGAGGGCGACCCAGAAATTATTCGCAACCAGCCGGAGCGTATGGAGTGGGGCCGCCTCATTCCCTTCCTCGCCCTCCATCTCGGTTGTTTCGGGGCGCTCTGGACGGGGTGGAGCTGGGCTGCGGTGGGTACGGCTGTCTTCCTCTATTTTTCTCGGATGTTTTTTGTCACCGGCTTCTACCACCGGTACTTTAGCCACAAGACGTTTCAGATTTCTCGGGCTGGGCAATTTGTCGCAGCCTTTCTTGGCCTGACCTGCGCCCAGCGGGGTCCCCTTTGGTGGGCTTGGGTCCATCGCCACCACCACAAGCACTCTGACGAGGCCGAAGATTTTCATTCCCCAGTGGTCCAGGGTTTTTTCTGGGCACACCTTGGCTGGATTACCAGCAGCTGTAATTTTCCAACCGACTATTCCAAGATCAAGGATCTGGCCAAGTACCCCGAGCTTGTCTTTCTCAATCGTTTCGATCTGCTCGGACCTCTCTTTCTGATTGTCGCCATGCTGGGATGGGGGTGGGTTTTGCAGGCTTTTCTCCCCGCTCTGGGCACTTCGCCCGCCCAGATGCTCGTCTGGGGATTCTTTATCAGTACGACCTTCCTCTTCCATGGCACCTCCTGCATTAACTCCCTTGCCCATGTCCTGGGCCGGCGGCGCTATCAGACCAAGGATGACAGCCGCAACAGCATGATTCTCGCCTTGATCACTCTGGGGGAGGGGTGGCACAACAACCATCACCGTTACCATGGTTCGGCCCGTCAAGGATTCTACTGGTGGGAATTTGATCCGACTTTTTATCTGCTCAAGATTCTTGCCCGGTGCGGCATTGTCTCCAACCTCCGTCCCGTGCCCCCCTCGGTCTATCGCCCGGTGGAGAAGAATCCAGAGTCCACCACCGCGTGAGGAAGGCTTCTCTTTTTCTTCTGGGGTACGCCCGCCGATGAAACGCGAGCGACTAGCCGTGATCGGCGGCGGCATTGCCGGCTTGGGCTCTGCCTGGCTTCTGCGCCATCGCTACGAGATCACTGTCTTTGAGCGAGAAAATCATCTCGGCGGCCATTCCAACACGGTGGAGGTAGAGGAGGAGGGACAACGCCTCCCCGTCGACACTGGGTTCATGGTCTTCAACAAGGTGACCTACCCTTATCTGGTGCGCCTCTTCCAAGAATTGGAGGTACCGATCAAACCGACCGAGATGAGCTTCAGCGTCCGCCACGAGGGTCTAGATCTCGAGTACAATGGCATGGGATTTAATCGAGTTTTTGCCCAGCGGCGAAATCTCTTGCGTCCGCGTTATCTCAAACTTCTGGCCCAAATTTTGCGGTTTTTTCGGGTGGCGAGGGCCTCGCTGGAGAGCGAGGAGTTGGAGACGATGAGTGTGCAAGACTTTACCAGCCGGCATGGTCTGGATGAGGACTTCCTTAGGCTTTATCTCGTGCCGATGAGTGCTTCGATCTGGAGTATCACCCCAGGGGGAGCGCTTGATTTTCCGGCGGCGACCTTAGTCCGTTTCTTCCACAACCACGGCTTTCTTGGGGTGGGGACGCATCACCCTTGGTTCACTGTCGATGGTGGCTCGCGCCAATATGTGCGGCGTCTTTTAAAGGAACTCCCCGGTGCCCGAGCCCGCACCCCAGTAGCTAGGGTTGAGTCCCGCCCCGATGGGGTTACCGTGCGCACCGTCGATGGCAGCACCGCCACCTTTGATCGGGTTATCTTGGCGGCTCATGCGGATGAATCCCTCGCTCTGCTGGACCGACCGACTCCTCTGCAGGTGAGGTTGTTATCGGCCTTCCGTTACGGGGCAAATGAAACTGCCTTGCATACCGATGCCACTGTCATGCCCCGGAGAAAGCTAGCCTGGGCAGCTTGGAATTACCGGATGGAGCCGAGTGAGGAGGGGGACCGCCCCTCCACCCACTACTACATCAACCGCCTCCAGGGAGTGGGACGGACTAAAAATTACTTTGTCAGCCTAAACTACACCGATCGGATCGATCCGGAGCAGCTTCTCTGGAGGACGAACTACACTCATCCTATTTTTGACCGCGCTGCCTTGGCGGCGCAGCGTCATCTTTCCTCGATTAATGCGGAAGCGCCCAACCAGCGGCTGTTTTTCTGCGGTAGCTACTTTCGTTACGGATTTCATGAGGATGCCTTTGCCTCCGCGGTCAATTGTGCTCGGACGGTCTGCCGAGAGGATCCCTGGCCGTGAACTCATGTTTCTACGCCTGCGATATTTTCCACCGCCGCCTGCGGCCGAAGCAGCACGAGTTTCTCTATCGTGTTTTTTATTTTTACCTCGACCTAGATGAGCTGGATGAAGTGTCGCAACGGCTGAAGTTTTTCGGGGTCAACCGGGCCAACCTTTACAGCTTGTGGGATAAAGACCATTTCCAATATGCCGCCGATGGATCGGGAAAGCCGGCTCCGCTGGGGCAAAAACCGCGCTCTATTGCGACCAATGTCCGCGAATTCCTTGAGCGATCCGGTTGTCCCTTGGAGGAAAATGGAACGATCCGCATCCTCGGATTCCCGCGAGTGCTCGGCTATGTCTTCAATCCCATCACCCTCTACTTCTGCTTTGGCGCGGATGGGGTGCCTCACGCTAGTGTGGTCGAGGTGGGTAACACCTTCCGGGAACTGAAACCCTACTTGGTCCCCTGCGCTGCCAGTGGGGCTTTCGACTTTGAGGCACGTCTTCCCAAGTCCTACTACGTATCCCCCTTTAGTCCGGTCGATCTTGAATTCCATTTCCGACTTCAGCTGCCGGGGAAGGCCCTCCACGTTTCTATCGATGACTATGATGCCGAGGGACGGGTTTTGCTCAGTCTTCTCAAGGGGGAGCGCCGTCGTTTAACCTCGGCCAACTTAGGATGGTTTACGGCCCAGTTTCCTTTGATCACCCTCAAGGTCATTGGACTCATCCACTGGCAGGCTCTTCGCCTCTGGCTCAAGCGTGTCCCGTTTTTTTGGAAAGAGGACCGGGGAGAAGACCAGCGAGGGGTATTTCGTCCGCACCGGTCGCTCGGCAAGAAGGACTAACGGCGACGGCGAAAAGCGACTCCGGCGAGGGCCGCCGCGGTGAGGGCCAGAAGAGAAACGGTGGAGGGCTCTGGTACCAGGGCCGTAATCTGGGTTTCGTAGGTCGAGACACGTCCGTAGATGTTACTATCGCCTCCTCCTGGCCCATCCGATCCATAGGTAGAAATATTCGGGGCGACCGATCCCGCCGCATCGGTCAACCCGATGAGATACCATGTCCCTCCGATGTCCTGAAAAAGCCCCGATCCCGAGTCATAAAGGGTGACGGAGGCCTCGTTGGGGCCGAGGCCACGGGTGTTGCTAGGGCCGGTGGTGCTGCTGCCATCATAGGTCACGAGACCTTCGAACGTGTAGTCAATCCCCGCGAGAGTGTAGCCAACAGGCCCCGACGCACGTGGAGCATTGACGCCCCAGCGCTTTTCCGAAGTCTCAACGCCACCCCAAGTGATGGAACCACTTCCGACGGGGGACGATGGGTCACGGCCCACTCCCCAACCGACGAGGGTGGCGGAGTCTGTCGCACCAAAGGACTCGGTGTTTGTCGTCAGAAGGGACGCGGCCACGGGGGGGGTGGTCGGAGTGCTGATTAGTTTAATAACCGCCATGTCGACACCGGTGGCTACCTGCTTTCCATAGGTGCGGGTGCCATCGTTGAAGTTTGGATCGATGGAGAAGTAATTTGCTTCATCGAAGGTGATGAAAGAGTAGGTGAGGTTCATCGCCACGTGGTTGGCGGTAAGTAAGAAACCCTCGCCAAGGTAGATGGCCGAGCCTTGGATGCCCGAGCCATCACTATTGGTGACCTTGCCGACGGCGTCCCAGGGAACTCCTGTGCCCGGGTCGGTTTGGTTGGCATTATTGTCCTGACCAAGGAGGATTACGGCTTGGGCAGGGTATGCCAATAAATATAATAAAATGCTGGATATGAGCAGTTTAGTCATATTATTTTTTAACCCCGTTGGGGGGTTTTGTCAAATCTTGTCTTCAGTTTGAGGGTGGGGGATTTGAGTTGTTTTTCTCGGGGGCCAGCTCTCTTCTGTGGGCTCTGTTGCCGTACCGATCTTGGGTTGATTGGATAACGTAGTAGAGAAGAGGAACAACGAGGAGGCCCACGGTGGAAGCAATGAGCATGCCTCCGAAGACAACCGTGCCAAGGGTCTGGCGGCTGGCCGCGCCGGCGCCGTCGGCGATGAGAAGGGGAAGCACGCCGAGAATAAACGAAAAAGCGGTCATGAGGACGGCTCGGAGGCGGAGGCGGGCCGCGTCTACCGCCGCAGTGGCGGCAGATTTTCCTTCGTCGTGTAGAGTTTTGGCAAATTCGACAATAAGGATGGCGGATTTTGTCGAGAGCCCGATGAGGAGAACAATGCCGATCTGGGTGTAGACATTGTTATCCAGTCCCCGAGCCATGGCGGCCCCCACCGCACCAAGAAGGGCTGTGGGCACTCCCAGACAAACCGAAAGAGGAATAGTCCAGCTTTCGTACTGAGCCGCCAAAATGAGGTAAACCATGAGAATGGCAAAGGCAAAGATAGCGGCCATCCCTCCACCGCTCGTTAGTTTCTCCTCATAGGATAAGTCACTCCATTCGTACCCCATGTTGCTCGGAAGGGTTTGGGCGGCCATGCCCTCCATGATGGTGAGGGCTTCCCCCGAACTGAACCCAGGGGCGGCTGAGCCAAGAATTTTGACCGCGGGGTAGGAATTGTGGCGAGTGATCGATTGCGGGCCAGTCGTCTCTCGGACGGTAACGATGGCTCCGAGTGGAACCAGCTCGCCGTTGCTATTGCGGACACGAAGCTCATTGATGTCCGAGGGGGCAAGGCGGGACTCCGCCTCTGCCTGGACTTTGACCTGATAAGTCCGGCCAAAGTAAGTGAAGTCATTGACGTAGGTGGCTCCGAGGTAAGTCTGAAGGGCCTCAAAAACCGCGCTGAGAGGAACCCCCATCGTTTTGGCCTGCTCGCGATCGACGTCGACCAGCAGTTGGGGGACATTGCTGCGGAAGGTGGTCCGGACTCCGGCGAGGCCAGACTGGGCTGCCGCGTTTTCGATGACTGACTGGGCCGTTGATTGCAGGGCCTCGAGACCAGCTCCCCCTCGATCCTGGAGCATAAAAGTGAACCCACCGGAAACGCCGACACCCGGCAAGGAAGGACGCTTGATGGCGACGGCGACCGCCTCATTCACTCCGGCCAGTTTTCCATTGATCTGATCAACGATGGAGTCTTGGGAGAGCTCTTCGCTGGCTCGCTCCGACCAGTTGTCTAATACAACCACGATGAACCCCATGTTGCTTGAGCTTGAACCGTCAAGGAGAGAGTAGCCGGAAATTTCTATCAAGTCGGCCACTCCGGGGATATCGGCGATCTGGCGCCCGATTTTGTTGATGACTTGCGCGGTGCGTGGCAGAGAAGCGGCGTCCGGGAGTTGTACCGGAACGATGAGGGAGCCCTCATCCTCCTGAGGAACAAACCCAGTGGGAAGCTGTCCCAGTCCAAACACGGCGAGGGCAGATAGGCCAAGAAAGAGGGCGATGCCGAGGGAGGCTCGGCGAAGGAGCAAGTTAACAACCGAGCCATATTGCCCCGTGATTTTTTCGAGGGTGTCGTTGAAGAGTCGAAAAATGAAGGGTTGCCGCCGGCTGGCCTCGTTTGCCCGGAGAAAGACCCCGCAAAGGGCGGGGC
>Ga0307488_10001961_pt1 | contig 17376 bp, 18 predicted proteins | sample SB02metaG_FD_202248 | JGI IMG/M metagenome (GOLD analysis project Ga0307488, IMG submission 202248) | Sea-ice brine microbial communities from Beaufort Sea near Barrow, Alaska, United States - SB 0.2 | ecosystem: Environmental > Aquatic > Marine > Coastal | place: USA: Alaska | collected... | reverse complement strand
TTTTAGTGAAATTTGAGGAAATCTTACTCTACCTTCTTCATAAATACGGGACTAAATTTGAATTGTATCTACATTCATTAATTTCTAAAGAAGTATCTCCATTTAAAAATGTAGTTGAGAGCAATGTGTACTCCAACTTAAAGTTGGAAGAAATCGCATTTCTTTGCAACATGAGTTTATCTACCTTTAAACGTTATTTTACATCTGAGTATAACGAAGCACCCGGGAAATGGCTTCAAGATAAACGCCTTCAAAAGGCAAAAGAATTATTACAAGAAGGCCAGTTAAAACCCTCCGATATTTATTTAGAGATAGGATACAACAATCTTTCTAACTTCAGCATAGCCTTTAAAAATAAGTTTGGAATAAGTCCATCGGATGTTTTGTGATGATCCTTTATTTAATCAATAACCTGATTTACAGATTGTTGCGATTTAACTAACAAAATACTCAACATCAAGCACCATTCATTGACCTTTTTTCATAAGTTATTGAACCATATCAATAACCTATAAAGCTAAGGCTCCCCATACATTTGCACTGTAATTAATACCGCTTGTTTTAAGCAAGTATAATTTCAGATTAATAAACTAAAAATTTTATTATGGCAAATGTAATCAAACCCGTTTTTAAAGAAAGATATGGTAATTTTATTGGAGGAAAATTTGTAGACCCTATCAAGGGACAATATTTCGACAATCCATCCCCGGTTGATGGAAAAGTCTTCACCCAGGCGGCAAAATCAACTCAGGAAGATGTGGATGCGGCCTTAGATGCTGCACACAAAGCATTTCCAACATGGAGCAAAACCTCTGCTACTCAAAGAAGTAACATGTTGTTAAAAATTGCTCAGATAATGGAGGACAATTTGGAATATTTAGCGACTTTGGAAACCATCGATAACGGAAAACCAATCCGCGAATCTCGTGCGGCTGACATTCCGTATTGTGTAGATCACTTTCGTTATTTTGCAGGTGTAATTCGTGCAGATGAAGGAAGTATTTCTGAACATGATAAAGACACCCTAAGTATTGTACTTCATGAACCATTAGGAGTTGTGGGTGAAATAATCCCATGGAATTTCCCAATGTTAATGTTAGCCTGGAAAATTGCTCCGGCTTTAGCGGCAGGAAATACAGTGGTGGTTAAACCAGCAGAACAAACACCAACCAGTGTTATGTGTTTAATGGAACTGATAGGTGATGTTTTACCTGAAGGTGTCCTGAACATTATTACAGGATTTGGAAACGAAGCAGGAGCAGCATTAGCTACTTCAGATCGTATCGCGAAACTGTCATTCACAGGATCTACTGAAACCGGACGTAAAGTGTACCATAACGCAGCCGAAAACATTATTCCGGTAACTATGGAATTAGGTGGTAAATCACCAAACGTTTTCTTCCCTTCAGTAGCCGATCACGATGATGCTTTCTTTAGTAAATCGATTGAAGGTGCTCTTATGTTTGCCTTGAATCAAGGTGAAATTTGTACCACACCGTCTCGTATTTTAGTTCATGAAAGCATTGCAGATCTTTTCATTGAAAAAATGCTGGAACGAATTAAAAATATCAAAGTAGGAAATCCATTGGATCCTGAAACGATGATTGGTTCCCAGGTTTCTAAAGATCAAATGGAAAAGATCCTTGGATACATAAATATTGGTAAAGAAGAAGGTGCTGAAGTATTGGCAGGTGGTGAAGCTGGAAATCATGAAGGCGATATCTCTAACGGGTATTACGTTCAGCCAACCATCTTGAAAGGAAACAACAAAATGCGTGTTTTCCAGGAAGAGATCTTCGGACCAGTTGTAGCTTTGACTACTTTTAGTTCTACTGAAGAAGCGATTGAAATTGCTAATGATACCATTTATGGTTTAGGTGCAGGAGTTTGGAGTAGAGATGCTCACGAATTATTTCAAGTACCAAAAGCAATTCAGGCCGGTAGAGTTTGGGTAAACCAATACAATACTTATCCTGCTCACGCACCATTTGGTGGAGTTAAAAAATCAGGATTTGGTCGTGAAAACCATAAATTAGCCTTAGACCATTATCGTCAGGTTAAAAATATGTTGATTTCTTACGATAAAGAACCAGTCGGTTTCTTTTAATAAACACTAGAATCAAATTTTGAAATAAACCCCGGACTTGTCCGGGGTTTATTGTTTTTAATTCAAGTCTATTTATAAAATTATTAGACATTTTTTTAATAGTCTCATTGCTTTTCATTTTTGCACATGGCGTATACACTTTATTCATTTCTAACAAAAACAGAAAGATAAATACAGTGTTTAAAAATGGATTCGCACCCCAAACATTAGCCACCTAAAACAGCTACTTGCAGAGGTTATTGTTATCATTGTAAATCTGAAATTTCTTTAAGTCACTTTTATTAATGTTGATAATCAAAAACGGCCAATTTCTATTCTACTGTTGCCGCCTGACTTAAAATTTTTGAGTCTCAATAAAGAGGGAAACATGAAAAATTCATAAAAATTAATCCACTGGAAAAGTATTTATAAAAATATTAATTACAGACTTTGGGATTATTTGGAACTGTAGCAATTACAGGTTCTGAAAGTTGTAAAACATTACTGAGAGCAAAATAAAAAAAGCCAGTTATTAACATCGGTTAGCAGCAAATTGCAGGCAATTGCGTAAAAAGTGATATTTTAGATACCAAATAACAAACAACCAAGCCGACAAGAATGCGTCCCTACTCCCCCACTTGCGTTAAGCAAGTTCGTTGGTGTAATTATTATGAATGAAGATTTTGGAAGGAAACAACTCAATTTACAGTTATAAATATGCTAAAAACAAGCATCCTCTTGCTGGATTTTTCATAAAAATTAAATGATGACTTTTACCCAGAATCGAAATTTGCAGCAATTATGACCTGTTCTCAAGCAGATAGTGATCACCCGTTTATTGCAGGTGCTAAAAAGAGTATTCCCATAACTTTCGAAGACCCTAAAGAATTTGACAACACATCACAACAAATTGAAAAACACAACGAAAGAAGTCTTCAAATAGCTGCTGAATTATTTTACGTTTTCTCTAAAATTCAATCTTAAAAATGGGAACAAAAAAATTAAGCTTTCTCGATAGAAACCTAACTTTATGGATTTTTGTTGCAATGGCTTTAGGGGTTGGAATCGGGTATTTTATTCCAACTTTTCCTGATATTATAAATTCATTCAGTAGCGGAACAACAAATATTCCTATTGCAATCGGTTTAATATTGATGATGTATCCACCTTTGGCAAAAGTCAACTATTCGCTTTTGCCAAAAGTTTTTAGAAACACTAAGATCCTTTCTATTTCACTTATTCTCAATTGGATAATAGGACCCGTTTTGATGTTTGTATTGGCAATCACTTTTTTAAGAGATTATCCGGAATATATGGTCGGACTAATTTTAATTGGTTTGGCACGTTGTATCGCAATGGTTTTGGTATGGAACGATCTTGCAGAAGGCAATAGCGAATATGGTGCAGGTTTAGTTGCTTTGAACAGTATTTTTCAAGTTTTTGCATATAGTTTTTATGCCTGGATCTTTATAACTATTCTTCCACCCTATTTTGGATTTGAAGGTGCTATTGTGGATATTTCTATCGGAACGATTGCAGAAAGCGTTGCGATCTATTTAGGAATTCCGTTTGGAATGGGAATTTTGAGCAGATTGATTTTAGTAAAACTCAAAGGAGAGGAATGGTACACAAAGAAATTCATTCCAACAATTTCGCCAATGACCTTAATTGCACTATTATTTACCATAATTGTAATGTTTTCTTTAAAAGGAGAATTGATCGTGGAAATCCCAATGGATATTCTAATTATTGCAGTTCCTCTACTTATCTATTTTAGCTTAATGTTCTTCATTGGGTTTTTCGTTACCAAAGCAATGGGTGCAGAATATGATAAAACAGCAGCAGTTGCATTTACAGCAGCAGGAAATAATTTTGAATTGGCGATTGCAGTTGCCATTGCTGTCTTCGGACTGAATTCAGGACAAGCATTTGCAGGAGTAATAGGTCCATTGGTGGAAGTGCCTGCATTGATTTTATTGGTTCGGGTTTCATTTTGGTTAAAGAAAAAGTATTATGGAACATTCAAGGCTTAATGCCATGCACATTTGCTATTCGCACCAACAAATAGCGGGCAATTGCCTAAAAAGTGATAGTTTAGTTCCTTAATAACAAACAACCAAGCCAACAATCCCGATAGATATCGGGATGCGTCCCTATTCCCGCTACTTGCATTAACCAAGACCGCTGCACCTAAGTTTTAAAGAAATGAAACACTATCAAGACACAATTGCCGAAATTTTTGGAGAAAACTTCAAACATCGAACTTTAAGAACCTTATTTGACTACAGTTCTGAAGAATGGAAAGAGACTTCTATAGATGAAAAATTACAGATTATAAGGACAATTTTAAAAAGGAGAAAAATCACATTCGAAGATTTGATACTGGAATATAAAAATTTCTATTCAACCGAATTAAAAAACAAATCCCATGTTCTAAAATCTTTAGAGAAATCACTTGAAATTCTTTTAGAAAATGCACTCTGAATCAATCAAAACAATTTACAATACATACAAAATCATTTCTAGTTTAGATGATTTCAATTACCAGAGATCTAACTTCAAAACTTGATAAACAATGTTCTGATTTTGTTCAGGATAATAATTTATCTGCAAAATAATTCAACATTGTTTCTACTTCATCCACATTATTTCCATTAACCGATATATCTGTAAGCCTTGGAAGATGCTTTGCGAAATAAATATGATTGTTGGACATTTCAAAAAGATTAGTAGCTAAAGCATATGGGTATTTAAATTGTGGATTGATCTCTGAAATAACATTAGAAACTGAATTTGCTAAATTTTTATAACTCGTAAAAAATCCTTTGGAGTTCTCTTTATCTACTTCTTTTGTATGATATGCTTTAACCCCTTCAGATATCACAATATTATGAAGTTTACTTTCATTAACATATTCAACACCTGGATTATCTTTAGGCGCAGAAACAAAAGAATGTACAATGATCTTTAGTTTCACTCTGGCATCGCCCACATTCATTGTATTTATCTGGATAAGATAGCTCACCCATTCCCAATACCAATTAACCAAAAATATCAATAATAAATGTTTGTTCTCAAAGTAACGATAAATTGAAGCTTCTGTTGAACCAATTCTCTCCGCTAATTTTTTAAATGTAAAGGACTCGAAACCAGATTCATCTATTAAGAGAATACTATGCTGAATAATGTTTCTGCCAAGTTTTGAATCTTGTGGATCCTTAAGGTATAAGCCCTCGTTTAATGTAAATCTTATTTGTATACTCATATTTATCTGTATCCAAAACTTGATTCGAAAATTAATAGGATTCGAACTAAGTTGTGATTAAAATTCAAATATACAAAAGCATAACAATTTATTATAATAGTATTACTATCATTTTAAAAAGTATTGTTATATTTACAACTGAAATTAGTTGAATTTAAAAAATTTCGGACTATGAATAATAATATTTTTTCACACTTAAAAAATGATATACCATCAAGTATTGTGGTATTTTTTGTGGCATTACCGCTATGTTTAGGTATCGCTTTAGCCAGTGGAGCGCCACTTTTCTCCGGTTTAATTGCTGGAATTGTTGGCGGTATTATAGTTGGCGGATTAAGCGGATCAAAAATTGGGGTAAGTGGCCCTGCTGCCGGATTAGCAGCGATTGTATTAACAGCTATAGGTACTTTAGGTAGTTATGAAAACTTCCTGTTAGCAGTTGTACTAGGTGGTATTATTCAATTACTCTTTGGTGTTCTAAAAGCCGGTATAATAGGATATTATTTCCCATCATCCGTAATTAAAGGGATGCTTACCGGAATAGGGATTATTATCATTCTTAAACAAATCCCTCATTTTTTTGGATATGATGCCAATCCTCAAGGTGATTTTGCCTTTTTACAGATAGATGGGGAGAACACTTTTTCAGAAATATTTAAAATGGTGAATTATATTCGACCAGGATCTGCATTAATCGGTATTATAGGCTTATCTATTTTATTATTATGGGATAAGGTGTTGTCCAAAAAATCTAAGATCTTCCAAATAATCCAGGGTCCTTTAGTAGTAGTAGCTGCAGGGATCATCTTCTATTTGGTTACAAAATCCAATGAGGCATTTGCAATTTCTAAATCTCATTTAGTTAGCGTACCTGTTCCGGACGATGTTTCCTCATTCTTAGGGCAATTTAGTTTCCCCAACTTTGGAGCTATTGGTAATCCGGATGTTTGGGTTGTTGCATTTACCATTGCTCTGGTTGCAAGTTTAGAAACTTTACTTTGCGTTGAAGCTACAGATAAATTAGATCCTCATAAAAATGTGACTCCTACCAATAGAGAATTGTTAGCTCAAGGCACGGGTAATATTATTTCTGGAATGATAGGTGGATTACCAATTACTCAGGTGATCGTAAGAAGTTCTGCCAACATTCAATCAGGAGGAAGAACCAAGTTATCGACAATTATACACGGTTTCCTGTTATTACTTTCTGTAATGATTATCCCAAGTCTATTAAATATGATTCCGCTATCTGTATTGGCTGCTATCTTATTGATCGTAGGATATAAGTTAGCAAAACCGGAATTATTCAAAAAAATGTACGATTTAGGCTGGAAACAATCTATACCTTTCACAGTGACGGTTTTAGGGATTGTATTTATTGATCTGCTTTACGGAATAGGCTTAGGTTTAGCTGTGGGAATTGTTGTTATACTAATAAAGAGTTACCAAAACTCACACTTCTTGCACAAGGAAGGAGAAGATGTAGGTGACGGAACAATTAAAATGACCTTGGCAGAAGAGGTTACATTCTTTAACAAGGGTGCAATTCTAAAGGAATTGGAAAGATTACCTAAGAACTCCAAATTAGAATTGGATGTTAGAAAAACCAGATATTTAGATAATGATATTATAGAAATCTTGGAGGACTTTGCTTTTAAGGCTAAAGAAAGAAACATACACATAAAATTAATTTCTGAGAGAGGAGTTGTTGAAAACCCACCCAGCTATATCGAATTTTTTAAACTAAGACCAAAATCAGCATAAAATAAACATTGAATGTAAAAACATAAATTATGAAAGCACATACAAAAGAGACACAAGCCACAATGACGCCAGAGAAGGCATTAAATTTCTTAAAAGAAGGTAATGATCGATTCCAAAAAAATTTAAAAGCGAATAGAAATCTTTTAGAGCAGGTAAATGATACCAGCGACGGGCAATTTCCTTTTGCTACCATTTTAAGTTGCATAGACTCAAGAGTTTCAGCCGAGTTGGTTTTTGATCAAGGACTAGGAGATATTTTTAGTATACGTATAGCGGGTAATTTTGTAAACGAAGATATCTTAGGAAGTATGGAATTCGCCTCTAAACTCGCAGGAACTAAACTAATTGTGGTTTTAGGGCATACAGCTTGTGGAGCAGTAAAAGGGGCTTGTGACGATGCTAAACTTGGAAATCTAACAAATATGCTGGCGAAAATCAAGCCAGCAGTAGAAGCAGTTAAAGAACCACAAGACAATAGTTTACGTAACTCTTCAAATTCAGAATTTGTAGACAATGTTTCAGCAAAAAACGTTCAACTCACAATAGATAGAATTATAAAAGAAAGTGATGTTCTTTCAGAAATGCAAAACAATGCTGAGATTAGAATCGTTGGTGCTATGTACGATATCAATACAGGGGCAGTCAATTTTTATGAATAATAAAAATAATGCAAAAGATTAAATTAAATTTTAAAATAAAGATGGTGGCATTAACTCTGGGGTTAATGCTACCTTTTTTTGCTCAAGCTCAGGACAGTAATCTTGGTAATTGGTTAATTTACATTGGCAATAAAAAGATAAATCAAAACTGGAATATCCACAACGAAGTTCAGTATAGAAACTACAATGCCATTGGCGATTTAGAGCAATTACTCTTAAGAACGGGCTTAGGTTATACTTTTAATGAAGGCAATAACAATTTCTTAATTGGTTATGGCTACATTTTATCTGAAAACTACCTAGTTGATAGTGATGATAAAATATCGATAAATGAGCATCGGATTTTTCAACAATTCACTTCTAAACAAAACCTGGGAATTATAAATATTAATCATCGTTACCGTTTTGAACAGCGCTTTGTTGAAGATGATTATAAAATGCGATTCCGATATTTTTTAGGTCTAAACATTCCTTTAATGAACGAGGATGACGACAATAAAAAGTTTTATCTCTCAGCCTACAATGAAATATTCCTAAACACAGAATCTTCTATATTCGATAGAAATAGGCTGTACGCTGGTCTTGGCTATCACTTAAATAAGAATATACGACTAGAGCTGGGATATATGAACCAGTTTTTTGAAACTCGTAGTCGCGACCAAATTAATATAATCACTTTCGTGAACTTTTAAACATTGCAATCTATTATGCCTGCAGTTAACATCGGTTACCTGCAAATAGCGGGCAAGTAACAAACAACCAAGCTAACAATCCCGAAAGCTATAGGGACGCATCCCTACTCCTGCTTGTTACATTAAGCATTAGCCTTGCCTTTAATTGCAGAAAAACTGGAAATTCAGAATGTCATATAATATTAGAAGCTTTTAATCTTATGAGTAGATGTCTATTTAAATTTTGAATTGAATTGAATATTATTTTTCTGGAAATAACAAAGCTATGAACACCATTAAGGAATTCAAAAAAGACACTGAAATATAAAATAAAACCAGATATAACAACGTGTATAGTAAATTGCTCATTGTAAGTGTACTTGGAAAATCCTACGTATCTTCAATTCGGTTTTTATTTGCTAAATTAGGTACTTAAAAAAGCAATAAACCATACACAAAACCTTAGTCATCAAGGCAAAAAGAATTAATAATATTAAAATTAAAATAAGTGACATCATGAAAGATTCAGAAAAAGGAAAATGTCCTGTTATGCATGGAGCAAACACGGAAACACAAAATGACGTTATGAATTGGTGGCCAAAGGCGTTGAATTTAGATATTTTACATCAACACGATACCAAAACCAATCCCTTGGGTGTAGATTTTAACTATGCCGAAGAATTCAAAAAACTAGATTTTAATGCACTTAAAAATGATTTAAAGGCATTAATGACAGATAGCCAGGAATGGTGGCCAGCAGACTGGGGTCATTATGGAGGGCTAATGATCCGTCTGGCGTGGCACTCTGCCGGAACATACAGAGTTGCTGATGGTCGAGGTGGTAGTAATACCGGAAATCAGCGATTTGCTCCATTAAACAGTTGGCCGGATAATGTTAATCTGGATAAAGCCCGTAGATTATTATGGCCGATAAAGAAAAAATATGGAAACAAACTTTCCTGGGCAGATCTTATAATTCTTGCAGGTAATATGGCTTACGAGTCTATGGGGTTAAAAACTTTCGGCTTTGCAGGAGGACGTGAAGATATTTGGCATCCTGAGAAAGATATTTATTGGGGTTCTGAGAAAGAATGGTTGGCCGAAACACATAACAGATATGAAAACGATGCTGACCGCCAATCATTAGAAAATCCGTTAGCTGCTGTACAAATGGGATTAATTTATGTAAATCCAGAGGGTGTTGATGGAAAACCTGATCCTTTAAGAACTGCTCACGATGTTCGTTTGACCTTTAAGCGTATGGCTATGAATGACGAAGAAACAGTTGCACTTACAGCTGGTGGTCATACAGTGGGCAAAGCTCACGGTAACGGAGATGCTTCAATTTTAGGTGAAAAACCGGAAGGAGCTGAAGTTCACGAACAAGGTTTCGGATGGCATAATTATCAAGGTAAAGGAAATGCAGAAGATACCGTTAGTAGTGGTCTTGAAGGAGCCTGGACTACAAACCCTACTACATGGGATAATGGATATTTCCACTTATTGCTTAACTATGATTGGGAACTTCAAAAAAGTCCTGCAGGAGCTTGGCAATGGGAACCAATAAATATCAAAGAAGAAGATAAACCGGTAGATGCGCACGTATCTGGCAAACGCAATAACCCAATAATGACTGATGCGGATATGGCGATGGCAAAAGATCCGGAATACCGAAAAATTTCAGAGCATTTTCACAAAAATCCTGAATACTTTTCAGAAGTGTTTACAAGGGCGTGGTTTAAATTAACCCACCGTGATTTAGGACCTAAAAGTCGTTATATGGGTCCGGATGTTCCAAGCGAAGATCTGATTTGGCAAGACCCTGTTCCTACAGTAGATTATACATTAAGCGATGCCGAAATAGAAGACTTAAAGAACAAATTGTTAAAGAGTGGTCTAACCAGAACTGAATTAATAAATACAGCATGGGATAGTGCCAGAACATTTAGAGCATCAGACTACAGAGGTGGAGCAAATGGAGCAAGGATTCGTTTGGCGCCTCAAAAAAACTGGCCAGGTAACGAACCTGATCGTTTACAAAAAGTACTAACTAAATTAACTGAGATTCAGGCAGCATTTTCGAAAAAAGTAAGCATTGCAGACCTCATCGTTTTAGGTGGAAGTGCTGCTGTTGAGAAAGCAGCTCAGGAAGCAGGTGTAAATATCAAGGTTCCATTTAATGCGGGACGTGGAGATGCAACGGATGAAATGACCGATGCCGAATCTTTTGCTGACTTAGAACCAATTCATGATGGATACAGAAACTGGCAGAAAAAAGACTATGTGGTAGAGCCTGAGGAACTATTATTAGACCGAACACAACTAATGGGTTTAACAGCACCGGAAATGACTGTCTTGGTTGGAGGAATGCGCGTTTTAGGAACTAATCACGAAGGGACAAAGCATGGTGTTTTCACAGACAGAGAAGGAGCTCTAAGCAATGACTTTTTTGTGAACCTCACCAATATGAATTATTCATGGAAGCCTGTAAGTGATAACCTGTACAATATCGTTGACCGTAAAACGGGAGTAACCAAATGGACAGCTACAAGAGTGGATCTAGTTTTCGGTTCAAACTCGGTTCTAAGGTCTTATGCTGAAGTTTATGCTCAGGATGACAACAAAGAGAAATTTGTCAGGGATTTTGTAAGTGCATGGGTGAAGGTGATGAATGCTGACCGTTTTGATTTAAAATAAGTGAAAATTATATAACCTAGCTACCAACAGTGTATAAGCGGTGTTTAAACGTCCGCTTATACTTGGTTGTTAGTAGAAAGTATTAAGAACTTACTTGAATTATAGAATAAAACACGATTAATTAAAACGATAGAAATAAGTAACCAAAACTTAAATTATAACAGAACTATAAAATCAATACTTTCATAACAAATTAAAGATAGAAAAACATGTTTAAAAAATTTACAACCGCAGACAAACTCCTGTTTGTTGCTGCTTTATTATCGTTGATATTTTCTGAAATACTTTATTTTCAAGGAAAAAAAGTAGACGGAAATTTTATTGGACTATGGGTTCCTTCAATATTAGCCTTTGGAATTTATCTAAAACTAATTAATAACACAAAAAATGATTGATTTAATACCATATTTTGCAGGGCTAATAACTCTGATTTTTGGTTTCGGTTTTGCCTTAGCAATTAGAGAATCAAACAAAACAAAAAAATAGATACTATTATGTTCCTGCTACCAAAAGCACTCTATTTTTAATAAGTGAGTTTGTTGTTCGATCAGTAATAATTCGTGATTTATTTATGTTGTAGACTTCAAAAAAATTAGTTTTGGACACCTTACAAATAAGACACCGAACTGCTAAGAGTACCTAAAAAAATTGGTGGTTCTGTGGTTTATTAAAATTTTATGCTTCGTATCAAGTTCTGCGGTGGCATAAATTTTTTTGTTCCCAAATCGCCAACTTCTTTTATCTGTAAACCCTTGTAAATATTCTTTTAATCAAAAAAATGAGAAAATTACTTAGCCTTCTAATAATAATTATGACTTTAACTTCTTGTAATTTATTTAAAGGAAGCGGAATTGAATTAGAAATTGAAAATAATTCAGATCATCCAATTACAGATGTAAAATTCACAACAACTGAAAAGCTAAGTGTAATAGAATTCAAAAAAATTGAGAATAATAAGTCTGTATCAGAATTTTTGAAAATGGATAAAAACAGGTCCGATGGAAGTTATTATTTAGAATTCAAACGGTCAAATGGACAAAATGAATCTAAAGAATATGGATACTATACTAACGGCGGCCCTCTTGATAATAAAATAATATTTCAAGTAGAAAATGACACTATTTCTGCTAGAACAAGTGAATACTAATAAATACTATTTACAACATCGGTTACCAGCAAATATTGGGAGATTGAGTAAAAAGTGATGTTTTAGAGACCACAATTAAATCGAAAAGAACGCGACCCCTACTCCACGTTGCATTAACCAAACCTCTTGTGCTTCATTATAATCATCCAGAAAGCAATGATAAAATTCTTTCGAAAAATTAGTTGTTGAAAAGATATTTAAATAGTCTGTTTTATTTAATAAATTCTTTTTCAAACATTTAGGTTCGTTAATCACAATATTTCACAGAACCCTGATTATCTGACTTTACGCGAAAAAAACAGTTTTATATTTGTTTTATAGAGTGACTAAATCATGATTTTGTACGATAAAAAATTCCAGAGATAGGTTCTTATTATACTCCATAAATGAATTCTATTATAAATTAGATTTTAGGTTATTATTACTCCTTATATTTGTATCGTGCACGACCTTGTTTGGTACTACATAAAATACAACTATGAAAAAAGAAGTAAAAATAACACTGACTCAAAATATTTTTAGGATACTACTAGCCCTATTTATGATCTATGCCGGGTTTAGTCATCTCACCTTTAATCGAATTGACTTTCAGGCACAGGTGCCGGATTGGGTTCCTTTGAGTAAAGACCTTGTTGTTATTTTATCTGGTATAGTTGAAATAGGGTTAGGACTGACTTTATTGTTATGGAAAAAGCAGCGTGCCAATATTGGGTGGGCATTAGCACTATTCTTTATTCTGGTCTTCCCGGGAAATGTTTCACAATATCTTGAAGGAAGAGATGCTTTTGGAGCTTTAAATTCAGATGGAGCACGCTTGATCAGGCTTTTATTCCAACCGGTACTTATCGCCTGGGCACTATGGTCTGCCGGATCATGGAAAGCATGGAGAACATCAAAAAATGAAGCATAATGGATGATCAGCTAAAATTAAATAACCAGATCTGTTTTCCCATTTATTCGGTTTCCCGTCTTATTACCAAGGCCTACAAACCCTTTCTTGAGAAAATGGGATTAACCTATCCTCAATATTTAGTGCTACTGGTATTATGGGAAAAAGATGGGGTATCGATAAACCATATAGGTGAAAAATTAATGCTTAATACCAATACATTGTCTCCGCTGATAAAACGTATGGAAAAGATGGAGCTCTTGCAGCGAAATCGGGCAGATAAAGATGAAAGAAGTGTAGTGGTTACACTAACTCAAAAAGGAAAAGAACTTAAAAACAAGGCTATTCCTGTTCCGGAAAAGCTCCTCGATACATTACTGACTGATGATCTTGAGCTATCTGATGTTCTGCTATTAAAAGACCAGTTGAATAAATGGATCGATATTCTTTCAGAAAAAAAACAAAAATAAAAATTAGATTTATTAACTTACTTAAACACAAGTGTTTAGGTGAATAACAATTATCAATATGAAAGCATTACAAATAATAAAATACGGTGAAATTAGAAAAAGTCTATCTATAAATGAGATAGAAAAACCGATCCTAAAAGCAAAGGATGTTTTAATTGAAGTTAAAGCAGCTTCCTTAAACCCTATTGATTACAAATTGGTTGAAGGCCATCTAAAAGATATGGTCCCTTTAAATTTACCATGTACGATTGGTTTCGACGTGAGCGGTGTGGTTGTTGAAAAGGGTGCTGATGTCAGCAATTTAGAAGTTGGTGATAAAGTATATTCCAGAGTGCCACCGGAGCAAATGGGTACAGTATCAGAATATGTAGCCGTTAATAGTGAGGTAGTTGCTAAAAAACCAACTAATATTTCCTTTGAAGAGGCAGCCGGCTTACCATTAACAGGACTCACAGCAATGCAGGCATTGGAGAGTGTTGGTCTTAAAGAAAATGATCGCGTTCTAATTCATGCAGGATCTGGTGGCGTAGGTAGTTTTGCCATTCAGTATGCCAAGGCAAAAGGAGCTATTGTTTATACGACCACCAGTACCAAAAATGTAGGTTGGGTCAAAGCTTTGGGGGCAGACCGCGTGATCGATTATAAAACGGAGGATTATAAAGAAGTCGCTAATAATTTGGACATCGTTTTCGACACTTTGGGAGGGGATTATACCTTTGATGCTTTTAAAATTATTAAAGAAGGTGGAAAAGTGACAACAATAGCAGGCCTTCCAGACGAAGAAACTGCAAAGCAAATGGGTATGACTGATTATAAATTACCCGAACAATTATCTAAACTGATCAGTGAAAAATCAGCCACATATAAACTAACCTGGATGCAGCCTAATGGTGAGCAGTTGAATGCAATGACAACAATGGTTGAAAACGGTGATATTAAGCCAATAGTGGATCTGATTTATTCCTTTGAAGATGGAATAGCTGCGTACGAATATCTCGCTACCGGAAGAGCACAAGGAAAAGTTATAGTAAGCCTCTCTCCTAGCAGTTCTGAGGATTAGAGCCTATAACTCTTGTATATATCACAAAATAAAAAAAATATTATGAGTAAAGAAAAAAATGTATTAGTTGCCGGCGCGAACGGTACTACGGGAAGAATAATCATCGATTTATTAAAAAAATCAGAGACCTATAGTCCTATTGCCATGGTCAGAAATCAGGATCAAAAAGACAATTTTGAAAAGCAAAATATCGCAAGCATTGTGGCAGATTTGAAAGACGATTTGAGTCTTGTCTTGAAAAATGTAAACAAAGTGATTTTTGCTGCGGGATCTAAAGGTAAAGATGTCATAGGAGTAGATCAGGAAGGAGCTAAACGGCTAACAGATGCTGCTAAGCAGGCTGGAGTCGAGAAATTTGTTATGCTAAGCTCTATGGGAACAGAGAATCCTTCTAAGAGTGGTGATCTTGAAGATTTTATGATAGCAAAGAAAAATGCTGATGACTACCTATGCGCCAGCGGCTTGGATTATAGTATAGTACGACCTGGGCAACTCACAGACACTGAAGGTACAGGCAAAATTGAACTTAAAGAAAGATTAGAAACTCAGGGAAGTATTTCAAGAGCAGATGTTGCTCAAACTTTAGTTAAAGTATTGGAAGACGATGTAAAACAAAACCAGGTTTTTGAAATTATAGCTGGTGAGGTTCCAATTGAAGAAGCTGTTCGCACATCATAGAAATACAATCTCAAAAAAAAGTATTCTACAATACTTTAAATTACTTATTAAAAAACAGATCATGAAAAAAAAGGAGACCTATCCAAAATCATTTTCCCACATTGGAATTACTGTACCGGATATAAAAAAGGCAGTACAGTTTTATGAAGATGTAATGGGTTGGTATATAATCATGCAACCATCTAGGGTTAAAAAAGAAAAAGAGACAGCTATTGGCCAAATGTGCATAGATGTTTTTGGCGAAGACTGGGAAGAATTCGAGATCGCCCATATGTCCACTTCAGATGGTATAGGGATCGAGTTGTTTTCTTTTCCGCATGGTGTAAAGGAAGCTCCGGAATTCAATCCTTTCAACACAGGACTTTTTCATTTCTGTGTTCAGGATCCAAATATTGAAGAGCTGGTAGATAAGATCGTTTCCTTAGGAGGAAAACAGCGTATGCCCATAAGGGAATATTATCCAAAGGATAAGCCCTTTAAAATGTGCTATGTAGAAGATCCTTTTGGGATTGTGTTTGAAATCTATACTCACAGCTACGAACTTACGTACTCTTCTGGAGCGTATACAGAATAAATTAATATAAAGGTTCGGGGGTTCTTAAAGGAACAAGGTTAAATAAAACTTAAACCCCGGTATAAAAATGAATGAACGTTCATTTTTATGTATGTTTGCACCAGAATTAGAAAAAGATGAGCAGCGTTTCAAAAAGCCAGATTAAAAGAGAAGCACTTGTAAGGGCTACCATAAACCTTGTAAACAACCATGGTTTTCATGCAGCTCCTATGTCCAAGATCGCTAAGATGGCAGAAGTTTCCCCGGGAACCATCTACCTCTATTTCGAAAATAAACAAGACCTGGTAAATCAGGCCTATATCGAAGTGAAGGCTGCTTTTAGCAAATTCGCTTTTAAGGATTACAAGGCAGATTTTTCTGTAGAAAAAGGTTTTGAAAACATCTGGAAGAATATTGCAGAATTCAAATTAACAGAAGTTGAAGAAGCCATGTTTCTGTCTCAATGTGATAACACACCCATCATAGATGAACCCAGCAGAATGGAAGGCTTAAAACACCTGCAACCCCTGTTGGATCTTTGGGAACGAGGGAAAAAGGAAGGGATCATTAAACCTGTTTCCTCTTATATGCTGTATGCATTCAGCATATACCCTATTGCATTTTTAATGAACATGCAAAAACGTAAACTCTATGAATTAACATCGGCGCACGTAGATGAAGCCTATGAGATGGCATGGAATAGTATTAAAATATAATTAAAAAATAAAGCTATGAACACAACAAGAACGATCAATTTAAAGAACAGACCAATAGGAAGACCTGAGTTAACAGACTTTGATTTCAACACTACAGAAATCCCTGAATTACAGGAAGGAGAGGTTTTGTTAAGCTCTAAATATGTTTCTGTAGATCCATATTTAAGAGGGAGAATGAGTGACGCCCCATCCTATATTGAGCCTTTTGAACTAAACAAACCTATTGCCTCCGGTATTATTGCGGAAGTTTTAGAGTCTAAGCACACTAACTTCAGTAAAGGAGATCACGTGACCGGGATGTTAGCCTGGAAAGAAACACAGGTAGCAAAAGCTGAAGGGCTTATTAAGGTAGATCCAAATAAAGCACCTCTTTCAGCATATCTTGGGATTTTAGGTATGACCGGTCTAACGGCATATCTGGGACTTACAGAAATAGGAAAACCTAAAAAAGGTGAGACCCTGATCGTATCTGGTGCAGCGGGAGCTGTAGGCAGCGTAGTTGGACAAATAGGGAAAATACTTGGCTTACGGGTAGTTGGTATTGCCGGAACAGATGAAAAGGTAGAAATGCTTAAATCTAAATTCGGTTTTGATGAAGGTATCAATTACAACACTACTGAAAATATGACCGAAGCCATTGCTAAAGCATGTCCCGATGGTGTAGATGTATATTTTGACAATGTTGGAGGTGAGATCTCTGATGCTGTACTCTTTAACATTA
>Ga0307488_10001960_pt1 | contig 17377 bp, 13 predicted proteins | sample SB02metaG_FD_202248 | JGI IMG/M metagenome (GOLD analysis project Ga0307488, IMG submission 202248) | Sea-ice brine microbial communities from Beaufort Sea near Barrow, Alaska, United States - SB 0.2 | ecosystem: Environmental > Aquatic > Marine > Coastal | place: USA: Alaska | collected... | reverse complement strand
TGTTATATTCATATATTAATGTTGTAGCCCTTAAATATAAGACCTTTTAAATATTCCTTGATACGATATCTCTTTTTTTACTCCAACAAAGCAAAAATTACTAAAACCAAGGAAAAATAAAAGTACGCGTATCAAAACCACATACTAGCAATTGGGCCTGTTGCCACGGCACAAAAGGCCTCGCAGATTTTCTAGTTGGTTTGTTTCTTTTCGCAATAAACTAGATTCTGGGTTGTGTAAATGCAGAATACTATGAATGAGTTGTGCATAGTATAATAATTTGTACTTTCCTGAATAAAATGGACAATAAGAACTTTGAACGTTTGAAACATTACCTATTTACTCAGGTATAAAGTTAAATTAATTTTAGTATGAAATATCCTTAAAATTTAATGTGCTAAAATGTTGTATATTTCTTATAACTTTCAGTTAATAAGAAAATTAAAACAGGATATATTTTGTTAATATTTATTGTAGAGTATTAAGGTTATTCCTTTGTCTATATTCCCATATTATCTTAAATTACAAAAAATTCATTAATATTTTATGACTAAAATTAAAAGCAAAAAAGTTGAAGGAATTATTGACGAAATTATTGACCAATATGCATATGCAGATAAATCTGATAGACCTTGGATAATAGGTTTTAGTGGAGGGAAAGATTCAACAGTATTACTTACTTTAGTCTGGATTGCACTTCAAAGAATACGAGAACAAATGCCATTCCCTTTTCAATTAAAAAGAAAAGTATATGTGGTTTGTAACGATACAATGGTAGAGAATCCTATTATTGCAAATTACGTTGAAGACGTACTTGCAATAATAACTGAAGCTGCCAGAGATCAAGATTTACCAATATTTGTAAAAAAAACTACACCAAAACTTGAAGAAAGTTTTTGGGTAAATGTAATCGGTAAAGGATATCCTGTGCCAAATAATGCCTTTAGGTGGTGTACTGATAAATTAAAAATTAAACCAACTTCAACTTTTTTATTAGAACAAATCGATGAAAAAGGAGAGGCTATAGTTTTACTAGGAACTAGATATGAAGAGAGCGTTACAAGAGAACGTTCAATGAGAAAACATGAAGTTACAGGAAGTAGGCTGTCTAGACATCAAACAACAGCTAATACCTATGTTTACTCTCCAATAAAAAATATGCTTTTAGAGGAAATTTGGTATGTTATTAATACTGTAAATTCACCTTGGGGTTTTGATAATTCTATTCTATTTAAAATATACTCTGATGCAAGTGCTGACGACTATGAATGTCCAACGGTTGTTGTAAATAAAGAACATAGTTCTTGCGGTCAAAGTCGTTTTGGATGTTGGACTTGTACCGTAGTGAAAACTGATAAGTCAATGACAGCCCTAGTAGACAAAGGACAAAATTGGATGGAACCCTTATTAGAATTTCGTAATAGATTGGTAGAGAATCGTAATTTAACAGAAAATCGATCTAATACTCGTAGAAATGGACAAGAAGCTATTAGAGAAGATGGTTCTTTTAACGGGAATTATAATGCTCAGTATAGATATCAAATTTTAAAAGATTTGTTAGAAGTTCAAAAGGAAGTTCAAAAGAAAAAACCTGATATTATTTTAATAAACAATCAGGAATTAATAGCCATTCAGGTAATTTGGAATAGAGATGGAATATTCGACTATACAGTAGGAAAACTGTATAAAGAAATCTTCAACAAAGATATTAATACCAATAATATAAAAACTCTTGACGATACAGAAAGAAGAATACTAAGGGATGTTTGCAAGGAGGATAAAGGATATTACGATTTAATTGATAATTTAATTTCTCTACAAGAAACTAAAACATTAATGATTTCTAAATATGGATTACATAATGATGTGGAAAAAAGAATTGAAAAATTTGTAAACCCTGAGGCAAAATGAAAATAAGTAGAATAAAATTTGAGAATTTTAGGGTTTATAAAGGGATTAATGAAATTAGATTTTTGCCCCAATCTAATAAAAACATAAGTATTGTAGCAGGTAAAAATGGTTTTGGAAAAACTACTTTTTTAACCTCTCTAATTTGGGTGTTTTACGGAAAAATGATGAGCGAAGTAGAAGATAAATATCGTAAAGATATTAAGACTTCTGGAGGCTATGACAAATTTTTAAAAACATTATTAAATCGTGATGTTAAATCTAATAGCGTTAATGAAAGTGATCCTTCTTTTTCTATTGAGGTTGAACTAACAGATATTTTAATACCTTCTATACCTTGTAAATCAGTTATTTTAAAAAGATCATATAATTTAAAAACTGAAAAAGAAGATTTACAAATATTTATTGATGGCTTAGAAAACGAATTAACAAAGGAAGTCGGTTACGAGGTTTTTATAAATGATTTTATTTTACCTAGAGAGATCGCTAAATTTTTCTTTTTTGATGCAGAAAAGATTGTTTCTCTTGCAGAAGCGCAATCTAAAGCTGAGTTGAGAAATTTAAGCAAAGCCTATTCTGAAGTATTAGGTATTAAAAAGTATGAAGATTTAAAAAAGAACTTAGAAACGCTTTTAACAAAACTTAGAAGAAGTGGTGCATCACCGCAGCAACAAACAAAATTAATTGAGCTTGTAGATCAAGAAAAGGAGTTAAACGGTTTGATAGAAATCAATTCGAATAAGGTCATTATTATTGAAAAAGAAGTTTTAAATCATAAAATAAATAGCGATAATCTTCAGGAAAAATTAATTAGAGAAGGAAACGGTATCACCTTAGAGGAACTTCAGCAAATGAAGATTGACCGAGATACGTTGAAAGAAAAATCTATTGAACTTAAATCCAACCTTAAAAAATTATTAGGGATTGCTCCCTTAGTAATTGCAGGTAAAAAGTTAGCAACCTTAAACAAACAATTAATTAACGAGCATAAAACACAATCTAATAACATTGATAAAGACTTGTTACTTGGAGAGCTAACTGCTTTTTCAAAATCTATTTTAGATAAATTAAATTTACTGGAATTAGATGTCAATTCTAAATCTAAAGTAAAAGAAGTTTTAAATGGAGCTTTATCTGAAAAAGAAAGTATTATCGATAATAAAGAAGGAGAGAGAATATTATTAGATTATACCGATGAACAATTTAGAGGTTTTGAGGCTGTATATAACAATATAAAAGGCGCTTTTTCAAGTCAATTTAACACTGTAATACAAGAAGTAAAGAATAAAAGAATTCTATTATCTAGAGTGCACCAAAGTATCCGACAAGCCGAAGCTAGAAAAAACAATCCATTAGCTTCTAAATTACGTGATGAAAAAACGATTATTGATCATAAAATTGAGAACTTAATCCAAGATAAAATTAAGTTAATAGAGGAACTAGGAGGCTTAAAAACTAATTTGACTTCTAATAATAAAGTGTTGTCAGAATACGAGAAAAATTTTAAACTCATTAACACAGATCAAAATAAATTTGAAGTTACTGAAAAGCTATTACAAAAAATAACTACCATTATTAAAAAAATAAAAGAGGACAAAAAGTATTCTTTACAGAAATCGATTCTACTTGGTTTAAATAAAATTATGCATAAGGAAGATTTTATCTATGATGTTCGTGTGAATGTATTGGATGATGTTATGGACATTGATTTGTTAGACAAAAACGGCGATGTAATGGATAAAAACTCTCTTTCTAAAGGAGAACAACAATTGTATGCTACAGCGCTGTTAAAAGCATTGGTAGATGAGTCTGGTATAAAGTTTCCCGTCTTTATTGATAGTCCTTTACAGAAATTTGATAAATACCATTCTAAAAATATTATTAAAGAGTTTTATCCTGCAATTTCTGAGCAAGTTGTATTATTCCCTTTATTGGAAAAAGAATTGTCTGAATTAGAATATGAGTATTTAAAGCCAAATGTGAACAAAGTTTTTGTAATAGAAAACAGAAACGATGGTTCTAGCTTTAAAAAATACCCTGTAGATAAATTATTTCACCATTTAAAACTAGAAGCAGATGTTTACTCAAATTAGAACTAGTAAAGAAAATAAAGAAATTGTTTCACAGTTAACACGTACTTTAGGTTTAGGAACAGAAAACGTAATTGCTAGAATTGCATTGACCTATTCTTTGTCTAAAGATAATAAACTAGAATTAAAAAATATAAACAACTCAAGTGGTAAAGAGTATTCTAAATCTGTACTTTTTGGTGAATATTACGATTATTATTTAGGTTTAATATGTGTGCATTACAATTTATATAAAACAGATAAGGATCTGCCTAAGTATATTAAAATGCATATTGATGATGGTCTTCAACTATTAAATGAAGAAATTAACGAACGGTCTAATATTGATGGGTTTGATTTTCTCGTTGAGAAGATTGAACTTGGATTATTAACCCTCTAGCTTTTTAAATGGTAGTATTAGATATTGAAACAACCGGATTAAACCCATTTAAAAACTCAATCGTTGAAATAGGAGCTTTAGACTTTAATAACCCATCAAATCAGTTCTATCAAAAGTGTAGAGTATTTGAAGGCGCTGAAATTGATCCAGTAGCTTTAAAAATAAACGGATATGATGATTCTCAGTTATTAGATTTTACTAGAAAGAGTTTAGAAGAGTTAATAATCAGTTTTATAGATTGGATTAATAAAATTGATGATAGAACTATTGAAGGTCACAACGTTGATTTTGATATAAATTTTTTGAAGGAAACTATTAAACGGTATAATATTGATTTTAATTTTGGATTTCGAAAAGTAGATCAACATTCATTGATTTATGCTCATCATTTAAAATTTAAGAAAAAACTATCTTTAAAAAAGAATCTTTCAAATTTGGGAGGAGATAAGATTATGGAGTATGTTGGTTTACCAACAGAGCCAAAACCACATACTGGGATAAATGGCGCAAAATTTGAAGCGGAAGCAATATCTAGATTGATTTTTGGAAAAAGACTGTTGGAAGAGTTTAATGAATTTGAAATCCCTGGTTATTTAATTTAAAATAAAAAAATATGTACGCTAGAATAATAGGTTCCGGATTGCTTTTGGAGGAACGATGATAGTTGCTGCATTAACATTATGGAATAATTATAAAATTAGAGAAGATTCTAAAAAAGAACAAAAAAGGCTAAGGCAAGGCGAAAAAAAATTAAAGCATCAACAAAAGCTAAGTGAGTTTTATATCCCGTTAAGACATTATCTTGAAAATAGTAAGACTTTGTTTAAAATCTTTATGAAAGATAAACCAAAAGGGTTTAGAACTCTAACTTATCTTTTAAACCCATCTCAAAAGTATGGTGATGAAAAAATTAAAGTACTTCTAGATGAAAATAATAAATCAATACTTGCTAAGGTATTTGAAATTGGAGAGAAAATAGAAGACTTAATTTACAATAAAAGCTATTTGATAGGTGACGATAACGACTTTATTAAAGCTTATTCTCCTAGAGAAAAATATAAAGATTTACCTTATGAAAAGGATATGACAATTCTAAGTCTTTTAATCTCGCATATAGTGGTAATAAGATTAGCTTATGATGAAAAACTAATAGGTAGTACAGCTAAATTTGAAGGATTTGTTTTTCCTAATGAAATTAATATTAGAGTAGATGAAGCTGTTAAAAAACTGAATACCAAAATTGGAGAATGTAAAGCTCTTATTCAAAATACTATGATGTAAATGAAACCAAAATCTAAAATAACAATTGAAAGTTATAATAAGACAGCAGAAGAATATTATAAAATTGTTACCAGTTTTGAGATTCTACCAGAACTTGAACAGTTTATAAATCTTATACCTAAAAAAGGTAATATATTAGATTTAGGCTGTGGTCCTGGTCATCATTCAAGAGTTTTTGTAGATAATGGTTTTACTGTAGAAGGAATAGACTTATCAACTGAAATGATTGCTATTGCTAAAAAAGAAGTAACTGGAGCTAATTTTCAGGTTATGGATATTTTAGATTTCAATTTTGAAAAAGAATCATTTGATGGTATTTGGGCATCTGCTAGTCTTTTACATATTCCAAAGAAGAATTTAAAATCTGTTTTAAATGAATTAAAAAGAGCCTTGGCTAAAGAAGGCGCATTGTATATCTCATTAAAAAAAAAAAGGCTCAGAAATCCTAAAGGATAATCGATATGGAGGAGTTGATAAGTATTATGTTTATTACCAACTTGAAGAGATTTATGAACACCTAAGAAGTATTGGTTTTGATATTACAGAAAAGGAAGAAAGAAGTATGAGGTCTATTTATGATACAAACCTCTGGATCCATATTTTTTGTAAAAAGCATGAGTCCAAGGATTTGTAGGTGAAAGAAATATCATTTAAATTATAAGATATTTCGAATTACTTAGATTCTCTATCCCTTTATTAATAACCTTAACTCTTTTTCCCTATTATCCTTAGGATTTGAAATATAATCAGAAGGAAATATTGCGAGACTCATATCTAAATAAAGAAATTTTTTGCCTCTGTTATTGAAAGAATACCGGTTTTGATTATCTATAATTAAATTAGAAGATTTTAATAAGATTTTATCAAAGTCATCAGTAGATGTGGGACTTGTAATCTTTTCATTACTTAAAATTTCAAGAAGAACTTTAAGAAGTGAATCATACCCAACAGTAGTATGAAATATATTTTTTGGCTCACCCTTTTGAATATCCCAATAATTTAAACCATCCTTATCTTTAAATGTATTTCTAACAGAATTGAAATAGTAAAAGAAAGTGTCAGAAATTTTATGATCTTGATCCAATGCATAGAATTTCCTAAATGGCAGAAATTTTTTAGACCCAGAACTAAGATTAAGAAGTTCTTTTCTTTTTTTATATCTATCAGTTTCAGAACTCCTAATGTCTTCCGAGATTAAACTGATAATTGATCTAACCATAGAAGCTTGAGAAAGAGGAGGGCTGTTCTCTCTAGAATAATTACCACCGTATAATTTTATTCTTTTATAAAACGGAGAATTGGGATGGCTATTTAAGCTTAAAACAGTTTGTAATGAGGTTTTTTGTGGTGTATCATCGTTATTTAATCCAAAAAGACTAGAAACCAGATCAGCTGATACTTTCTTTTGTGTTCTATTAATTGTAGAGAAAATCATGGCCTGATATTCTAAAGTTTTATCAACAAAAAAAGTTACTACCATTTGAATATTAGTTAAATCATCTAAGCGATTTATATAATATTCTCGTTTTTTTTCTAAATTTTCATTAGATGAGCTATTTAGTGTTTTATTTAAGTCTGTTATTTTTAGTTTTAATTCTGAAATAGCAAGTTCAATACCTTTTATTCTATGTTGTCCATCAATTATTGTAATAAAAACATTTCCTTCTTCTTTTTGAATTTCTTTAAAGACAGATTTATCTAGAACAATCGAAATACGATCATCCTTTTCATGCTGTTCCAGTATTATTTCTTCAGGAATGTGCAAAACCAAATTAGTAGGAAAGGTTGCATCTGGATCATTAATTAGAAAGTCTGATATTTTCTTAACTCTGGGGTTTTCTACGTGCCTTTGAATTTCATCATTGTATATTGGATGACCTAATTCATCATAGCTAACTATTAGACGTTTGGTATATTTTGTAAAAGTTAAAATTTGTTTGATTGAAAAAACACTGATAATGAAATCTTGTTTATTTTGTACTACTCTGGTTCCGTGAATTATATTATTTTCTAAATTTCTCATTTATCCCAGTTGTTTCCATGTGTTTTTTTTATTTCACTTCTGATTTTATCATTATATGTTTTTTCATTAAATTTATTATTACTACTATTTCCTAAAAATCAAATTATTATCGATATTAAGAATCCAATTGTAGCAGGAATAAAAGCCAAGCTAGACTTAAATTGAAATGTTAAAAAAAATAAACTTACAATAATTAAAAAGAGGACAGTCATTATTATTTTTAATGATAATTTATTCTGTATGCTTTCTAATAAATCTAGATCTATATAGGCAGATGCCCAAATTGCCATAAAAAATGTAGCCATATTATACGCTATTAAATGTTTGTCATCTGCGATACTTTGATATGACTCATAAATTGCAACCCAAATACCAGCACCTCCAAAAAGAATAATAACACCTAGAAGGTAAGCAAAAAAAGGAAAATTAAAAGGCTTAAAAGGTGTTTGAAACAATGTTTTAATTTCATTTCCTATGTGTCCAATATTATCACTGTTTGATTCTCTCATTTAATTGTTATATAAATAAAGTTTTCTAACTCTTGTTTTTTATAAAGGTTTTCAAGGTGTTGCACCATATCTTTTGTTTTCAATTTAATAAAATTAGTAGTTGAAATAAAAATCATTCTTTTATTTTTAAAAGTTCCCAAAAAGCTTTATCCTTTATTAAAATAGGTGGTGACCCAGCTAAATTTACAATACTTTGATGTTTGTCTAATTCTTTAATAGTTTGAATTAAAGAGTCTTTTTTCCCTTTTGTGTCTAATGAAAATAGAGTTTCAACCTCTTTAGTTTTAATTTCATTGACCCTATGAATTACCCAAGTTAAAATATAATTTGAGTAATCATTTTCACTCGTTGAGAAGTGGTTTAAAAATTGTGTAGACAATATGGTTCCAACTCCAAATTCTCTTCCTTCTTTTAAAATCTTTTTAATAGAATTAAAGTTTTTACTTAAAAAATTATCTGCCTCATCAACAAGTATCATCTTCCTTATTTGTCGCTTATCTCCTTCTATAATACTATGCCCATGGGTTTGCATTTGTGTGTAAAAAGCATCTAACGTAATTGCTACAATTAAGTTTTGAATGGACTCATCATAACCAGATAAATTGATTACAGTAACACCCTCTACCAAGTCATATAAAGATTTTGTTTTTAATGAATCGGGTTCAAAAATTTCAAAGTCTTGTAAGTTTGATATTGCAGCATATAAACTGTCCTGCGCTACTTTTTCATCTTGCATGTAAATATCACAAACATCACCAATAGTAGGTGGTGGTAATTTCCAAGAATTCCTTTTAGACTTGTGAATACCTTTAGCTTCATAGGCTTCTATAATAGCATCTCGTAATTTCTGCTTTTGAACGTTTCCTAAATTAAAGGCATTCGAAATTGTTTCCTTAATATCATTAGCAGTATGCAAAGGAAGCATCGGTTTAGATTGATCAGTTGCATCTAATGCTAATGGATTGTATGGTAAATGAAATGGATTAAATACTTTTGCTGAAGTTGCATTCACAAAATCATCTTTGATATAGTCTCCCTTATAATCAAAAATTAAAACACCAAGTTTATCCGGACCAATATTTTTATCTTGGTTGGTAACCAATTGAGATATTAAAGATTTAGTAAATTGCGTTTTACCGGTTCCCATAGTACCAATAATACCAGTATTGGTATGCATTACCTTATCCGTATTATTAGGCTCCCACAATACTTTTTTACCATTTTTTAAATTTGTCCCGAATAAAACTTCAATACCTTTTTCTAATGGTTTTTTCTGTCCTTCAGTCACATCTATATCCAAATTCTTTTGAACAATAGGTTCCTTTTTTGGTAATTCTTTTGTTTCTACTATTTCTTTTTGATTAGTTAAACCAATATGGTTACAAGTACCATTTGGTAATTTATTACTCAGTAAATTATCTTTTCCAATACCTGTTTGTGTATGATGAAAAAGCTCTATTAATTCATCTATTGATTTTACTAAAAACTTATAACCATCTTCTTCTAATAATTTTGCTAGTAAATAACCATGCTCTATTGTTAATTGCCTTTGTATTGTTCCATTTCCAAAATGGATTATACCAAAATCTCCAATTACATCATTTAATTTAGTTGAGAATTTGAAATTGTTATTCATTAAATCACAACGATAAGTATTATAAACAGTCTGCCACTGCTGATTATCCCAAATATTATAAAGATTCATTTTTTCAGCATTTGTGATGGCAAGTTTGCCAAAAAAGTTTTTATAAAACTTTGCTAAAAAATCATCTTTTTGAATGTGTTCTTGTAATAAAGCTGCAGTTCTTTTACCTTGGTCAATCCCTTTTTTAATTAAGTTTGAGCCACCTATTTTTAATTCTACTGGATATAAATGCATTAGTAAAGAATCGTCACATTTTTCGAGACCAATCATTAATAAATCATCACTAAAAGAAAACTCTTTTGAACCTAAGTTTGTGGCAGAAAACAAACCATCAGACTTTTTTAAACCGGCACTTCCAGAAATTCTTAATATTTCTTCTAAAGAAACAGGAATCCAAATAATACTTGGGTGATCTAAAAATGTTAATGCTGTTTTAATACCAGAAAGTAAGCTTATTTTTTCTCTTGGAAACTGACTACTTTGTCTAATTAATTTTAATAACCAATCTCCATTAATTGCGTTGAAAAAATTTATTACACTTAGTGTATCTTTTTTATGTTGGTATTTAACTTGATTCTTGGTTAAAAATTCTCCTACAATATTAGCGTATTGGTCTGTTTTACTCGACACTGTAATAGCATCATAACCACTTGAGTTGTTATATTGATCGCTGTAATGAATAATAACTAAATCTTCTTTTTCTTTAAAAAAGTCCAAATCTACTTTAGGGTCGATATAGGTTACCCATTGAGAATTTTTATATAATTTTTCTAGTTGGCTTTTAATATTAAAGTCAATAGTACAGCAAATGGCCTTATTTAGTTCAAAATTTTCACCATTAGAAGCCACATTAACTAATGCATTATAATTACAAGTTAAGTCAGTTAAAATAGATTTTTCTTCTGGTATATTTGCAGTACCATATCCAGTGCGATATGTATCGTTCACAGGTGTAGAAGAAACATCTGACATTAAACCATTCATTGATAAACCTGATTTTACTTTATCAGTTTTATTTGTATTACGCTTAATTTGATCTCTATCAAACTGATAAAACGTAATATGCGCATATTCATATTCTTCATCTTTCTTAGGAAATGGTTTGCGATAAAAATTAACCTTTTCTAGAAAACTATTTAATAAATCTTCTTTCTCAAAATTATTAGTTTTCAGTTTAATTTGAATTTTATTTTCTACCTCTTCAACTATATCATAATATGTTAGCTCTTCAAACTTAGTTACAAGGTTTTCTGAACCATAAATATTTATGTTGATAGGTAATAAATTTGATGGCCTTTTTGTTATGTTCTTATTTAAATACAACCTATAATACTCAAATACTCCTTGCACTACTTCTGTACAATCACCTAGATTAATAACATTAATTATAATTGGCGAGAAATTTGATTGAGAAAACAAAAAATCAAAATTATGAGTAAAACCTTCTAATTTAGATGTAATTAGTTTTGTTATGAAACTTTTAGGAACAGATTTTTCTGACTGTAAATACTCTGTATAATAAGTCCATTCTGGTGAATCCTCAGAGTCAACAGGCATATATACTTTTTTATTATCTTCTATAAACGGAACAAGGTTTGCAGAATTTAACCTTTTTAGTATTGCACCATAAACATCTTCATTACCTAATTGGTCATTTAATAATAATTGGTATGCTACATTAATAGGATGAAGCGGTGTGTATTTTATTAACCCTTCATTAAACTGCTCCCTTATAACACCTAACCAAACTAAATCTTTTTGTTGAATGGTAATAGGTTCATTCTCTTTTAATAATTTAAGTTCATTTAAGTATGCTTCCACATATGTTTTAGCTAATTTTTTAACATCATCTTTTAAAAAGACTAGACTTGGCAATGCTTTATTTTCTTTAAAATATAATTCTCTTAATTCATTAAAAGTTTTTTTAAGTGCATCACTTATGTCTAAATCCCTTCCCTCCAATAAGTGATCGGATTTTTCTGTCCAAGAAAATAAATCAGACTCAATAATCTGTTTTTCTAGTAAAAGGTTTTTTCTGAATTCACTTCTTACTGTACGTTCATTATTTCTAAATTTTAATTTAAAAACATCTTCTTCATAAGTGTAGTTAAAGTTTGTTTCAAATTGTCTTTTGTCCTTCCAAACATCTAAACCAATAATTGGTTTTGGTGGTTCTGATTCAGTTTTTATTGCAAAAGGGATTATAACTTTATTAATATTGATTTTAAATGGTGTAAGATCTTCATTCACTAATGCATAATCTACGTGAATTTTAAACTCAACATTTGGGTCTATTTCATAAACTTTATTTAAAATAAGTGTTTCTTCAATAGTATTTCCTATTCCAGGATTGAATAATAATTCACTTGTATCATTAATTAAAACGACAGGGTTAATTTTGTTGCTAATAAAAAAATCTGTTTCAAAACTTTTAAGAAATGCTTCTGAAATAGATAGTAATAGAATTTTAAACTTATAAAGTTTATTGGAATAATTATCTGTATAATGTATAATACTAAATGGTTCATCAGCATCTATAGCTGCAATTTTTATTTTTAAACTATGCCCACTATTTGAAACGCTTAAGTTTTCTTTACCTTTTTTTATTAAAACACCCTCTGTTTTTGTAGGTTGATCAAATTTTAACTCCAGATTTACAGGAAACTCATTATTAGGATTGAAAATAATGATACTATTACTTCTTTTGGCTGATACTGTATCTCCATCAGCTTTCCACCAAATTGTTTTAAAAACATCAGTGCCAATTACTTCTTGAAAAATAGGAGCTACCCTTTTTTCTTTATCTCTTTTCCATTTTATAATTTCTGAATAATCATAAGTGTTCCAATTTTCTTTGGCTAAATTCTGTTTACCTGTTTCTGAAACTAATTTTTCTAACTCTACTTCGGGATTTCCATGCAAATGCATATTTTCTAATCGCCCAAAAAGTTCAAAATTATTCTTTAATGCTTTTTTAATATTTTTTGATTCTGAAATTGATGCAAGCTCTTCATTTTTAAATAAACCTAATTCTTTATAATCTTCAGATTTTAGTTTTTGATTTACTAAAGAGGTTATAATTTGTTCATAATCAAAAATAGAGTTATTGTCTTCTACTACACTTTTAGTTTTTTGTTCTAAAACTTCTTTTAAAGTTATTTTTTCAAAATCTTTAAAATCCTTAGAGTTATTAATATCTTCTATTAAGGTTTTCTTAAATGTTTTATAATGCAACGGCATTCCTTCTTTAATCAAACTTCCACTACCACCTAACAAACTATCTAACTTGCCACTAAATAAAATAAGAATTGCAGTATTTTTAAAGAGATCCTTTTGGTCTGCTACTTGATTCCTAAGCATTGTAAAATAATCTTCTGAAGCATTTTCACTTGAAGCGATTATAAGTTTTATACCATCTAAATTAAGAGAAAAAGTTTCATATAAACTTCCATCACCATCTGGATGAATATAACTAAATTCTTCAACAGGTAATCTCGCCTCTTTTAGCTGATGATATAAGCCTTTTACATGTTCCTCGTTTTCTAAATAAAAGTTAAACCTATCACCAGAAGAGATGGATTGATTTTTAAAATAGTCAACAATTAATGTTGCTATGTATTTATATAGTTGTTTTGATATATTGTGCATCTCCACTATCACTTTTTTTCTCTAATAAATTAATTCTTTCATATAGTTTGATGATTTCAGTTTTTGAAACCTCATCAAAGATTAACCCTCTTTGCTCTAATTTTTCCCAAAGTTGATTTAATCTAATTTTATCCTCATTCCCTACACATAATTTAGTTAAAAAAAGCAATAAATCTTGATTCAATACTGTTGTAGAACCTAGTCTTCCTCTTGTTTTTGTGTAGTTTGATTTACAAAATGTATATAGCCAATTACCATACTTATCGAGTGCTGATTTTCTTGAAGAATTATCAAATTGATATTTTACTCTCTTATATAAAGAAATTAACTTTATACTTATTTCTTCGGGATACCTGTAACTATTGTTTTCAAGGAATTCTGAAATTTCTTTTTCACATTTGTCCCAATTTGCTCCAGCATCTAATACAGTTATATGGTTTGTATAAAAAGAAGAGAGCTCTTCTATTTTTTTTATAAGTTCTTCTTTTTCATCTTCCTGTAATTGTGAATATTTTTCTTTTACATCAACATAATCGCCTAACTTCCTACCATCAATAGTAATATAATTTATTAATTCAATGGTCACGGCATGTGCAAATAAACCATCTAAACTATATGAAAGTTTGTTCCAGCCATATTGATATGATAATCGTGATTGTGATAATATTTCCCAATCCATTGAAAAATAAATGGGTTCAATTTCATCTTTATTGCCAAAAGAATTCAATCTTTGAGAAAGTTGTGTTAAGTAAAAAAAGTAATAGTATTTAAATAAATCTTCTACATGTTTTAAAAAAGTTTCTTCATTAGAAGCTAAAAAATTAAAATCTATTAAAAATTGTTTTTTAATACTATTTAAAAGGTTTTCGTATTTAACATCTTTAGTATTCGTTTTTTTTGCTTTTAACTCTGGTAAACAGTCTACAATGAGTTTATAGAATAGGTTGTCATTTTCTGAAGAAATTAAATCATCTGAAGTAAGTGTGTCTTCATCTAAAAATATATCATAAAAAAAACGAGCTGTTTCATTTAATTGACTGTGCTCAATTGTAAAATTCATAAACGGTAAAACTTGTTTATTAAATTTTATGAGATCAGCATCTTCTTCAAAAAACAAATTGATAATAATATTTTCAAATTCTTCTTTTTTATCAGAATCCACTTTATCTAAGGCTGTTTTTATGATATACTCTTTTAACTTATTTTTAAAAGAAGTTTCTTTATCGCTTTTAAAATTTTTATCAAAAATTTTATTTTTAGACAACCTAAAGCATTCACCAACAACACCCTGAAAAGATCTAAAATCTACTATGGTTTCAGTTAATTTTTTATTATTTGTTACAAAAGGCATTAACTTAATACTCTTGCCTGTATGGTGACGATTAAATTTTCCATTCGTTAAATAAATATCTTCAAGACCTTTACTTCCTTCGCGTAATAGTTCTATTTTCATCATAAGGCACGAAATTTATACTCTCCAAAATGATCTTTGATTAATTCGTAATCAGCAGCTTTACCTATATTAACCTTATCAATTTCTAATGCAGCAGTATTATTATTTTGATTAATTAATTTATTAATAAAATTAACAAATGAGATATGGTTATTGTTGTCTTTTTTGTTTGGACGATATCCATTCAAAATTCTTTTTAAAATGTCATAAAGACCAAAATCTACTTCAATCCTAATAGGCTCTTTTATATCTTCAATTTCAAAAGTTAAGTTGAAATTTTGAGTAAATGTTGTTAATACAACATCATTATTTTCACTTTTATCAGAAGGTATTGGTTTTACTTTAAAGTCTTTTAAAACACGGTATTTTGATTGATTTTTTCCCAGAATTAAAACTACCTTATTTTTTTTTCTTGGATCTCCATACCATCTTCGAGCCGCTTCTTGAACTAAATTATAAGCCTTTTTAATTTCTGACATTTTATTATTATTAAAATAATAAAGATCTTTAATAAACTCTTCAAAATAAGGGTCACTTAAATGGGCTATACTTTTTCTTTTTCCAAAAAAATTAAGTCTTATAAATAGTTTTGTTAGAATTTCTGGCTTCAACTTTTTCTTATCATTCCCAACTCCTTTATCTATCTTTCCTTCAAGCCCTTTTAATATTTCTTCTCCAATAAATTCTTTAAAAATGTTACTAGGTGTTTCTGAGTTGATCAGTTTTATCAGACTTGCATCCAATCCTTCATACCTATATTTACAAGGATCTAATTTCTCTATTGTTAAAAATAATTTTGAAAGTTCTGGATGTTCAAATAAATAATTTGGTAATAAATGAGAAAGATATTCAGCTTCATTCATTACTCTTAATTGATCTTGATATGTTGTTTTATTATCCCAGTTTAAACCTATAGGAATTAATAGATCATAAAAGAAATTTAACAATGAACGAACAGAAACAATTTCTTTATTTTTAACTATTGATTGGACTATTAGATTCATTAATGCTTCACGATTGTCCACGTTCATTAAAAACTCATAATTATAAACAATAGGACAATTTACACTCCAATCTTCTTTTTTGATTTTTTGATAAGCTTTATAAATTGAATTTTCTGGTTCATCTGCTACTAGACGCTCCAATAGAGTGGTGATAATCTTCGATTTTGGCCCCGTGGCAGTTAATGAGTACATATGATAATCAGTGAAATTTACATGATGAAAAAATGTTGATTTATTTTTTTCATTTGCCTCAATGATTTCTGTATCTATAATTTTATTATCAATTACATATTTTTTTAACTGTCCATAACCAGAACCATGTTCTTCTAAAAAATTACTTAGTGTACCTAAGTTAATTGCAAGAATTAATTTCTTACTAGATTTATCAATATTAATATCTTTAAAATCTGATAATACTCTATTTAATGTATCATTTGAAGTTTCCTTTGGGTTATGGGATTCTGTTGCATCATTATGTATTTTATAATTAGCAATTTCTGTTTTCAGTCTACCATTAAGATGAGATAATATATGTGATTTACCATCACCTACATTACCACAAACTAATATTAGTGAAGCATATTTAGATTTAGAACATTCTATTATTTGTTCACTTAATTTTCTTTCAACTTGTCGTTCAATATGAAGATATTCTTGAAAATTATCCAAACTATATGAACTACCTTGTGCAACAGCATTTTTTGATGACTCCCTTAACTTTTGAAGTTCAATAATGAATTCGTTGTTAAGCATACTTTATTTTTTTTAGCAATTTGTTTTTAATCTGTTCAAAAGTTATTTAAAAAACTCTTGAATTGAAATACCCAAACCATTAGCAATTTTTTCAATGTTTTTTAAAGTGACATTTTTTTCTGCCCTTTCAATCATTCCAATATATGTTCTATGAAGTTCTGAACGAAAAGCTAACTCCTCTTGAGAAATACCCTTTTCTTTTCTAAAGGTTTTAACTTTGTTTCCAAATAAGATTAAAATATTGGCTTTAGGTTTCATTGCTAATTTTGGTATGCATAAATGTAGATTTAATAAATCTTGACAACAACAGACTATAATTAGCATTTTTTATTAAACATTAGTACCTCAAATTAGATGCTTTTAGTTTTTATTTTTTTTATAATAAGACTTTATTCATTACTCTAAAACACTCAACTAGTGTAAATTACTTTTTTTTACTTAAAATTATAAAAGAAGATTTACCTTCTTTTATCTCTAGAATTTTTATCGAAAGCAATCAAATTAAATAATTATCACATTCTTGATTGTACACGTTTTACATAGCTTTATTCTAATTCATATGCGTTGCCATTTTTAGTGCCATATTTTATTATTTCCTTTTCAGTTCTTGCTGCTTGTTTTTTCTATAAAAGCCTGAAACGAGTTCAATATTACAAGTAGACAATTCGTAACGTGAAAGTTAAA
>Ga0307488_10001959_pt1 | contig 17381 bp, 12 predicted proteins | sample SB02metaG_FD_202248 | JGI IMG/M metagenome (GOLD analysis project Ga0307488, IMG submission 202248) | Sea-ice brine microbial communities from Beaufort Sea near Barrow, Alaska, United States - SB 0.2 | ecosystem: Environmental > Aquatic > Marine > Coastal | place: USA: Alaska | collected... | reverse complement strand
CATCTGTTCATGATGCCTGTTTTGCTACCATCTGCAAGACCTATCTGTATAATACGCGCCTTTGGAGTGGCCAGAACTCAATGACTACCACCGAAGCGCAACCCGACGAAGCATCCCCTGCCAATAACATTCATGCCGAGAAAATCCTGATCCTGGATTTCGGTTCGCAATATACCCAGCTGATTGCTCGTCGTGTGCGGGAAATCGGTGTGTATTGTGAAATTCGTGCCTTTGATCTGGATGAGAAAATCGCCCGGGAATTCAATCCCCAGGGCATTATCCTCTCAGGCGGGCCCGAGTCAGTGACCCAGGACGATACCTTGCGGGCGCCAGACTATATCTTCAATCTCGGCGTGCCTGTGCTGGGTATCTGCTACGGCATGCAAACCATGGCTGTGCAACTCGGCGGTAAGGTCGAAGGCTCAGCCAAGCAAGAGTTTGGCTATGCCCGCGTCGAGATCAATGGTGACAGCCCACTGCTGACTGGCATTTTCGATGAGCTCGAGCAGCATCGGCGTTACCTTGACGTCTGGATGAGTCACGGCGACAAGGTGGCACAACTGCCGCCCGGTTTCGTGCCGCTAGCGAGCACCGCAACCACTGAGTTTGCAGCTATGGCCGATGACGAGCGGCGTTTCTATGGACTGCAATTCCATCCCGAGGTCAATCATACCCTGCAGGGTATGGCCATGATGGAACGCTTTATCAAGACCGTTTGTGGCTGCCAGGGATTGTGGACTGCGGCGAACATTGTTGACGATATCATTACTGGTGTGCGCGCTAAGGTCGGCGACCGCAAGGTGATCTTGGGTCTGTCGGGTGGTGTTGACTCATCGGTCGTGGCGGCCTTGCTGTCACGCGCCATCGGCGATCAGCTAACCTGTGTGTTTGTTGATAACGGCCTGTTGCGTCTCGATGAAGGCGACCAGGTCATGACCATGCTGGGCAAGGGTTCTGATAACATTTTCAAATTGAATATCATCAGAGTCGATGCAGCAGACCTATTTCTTGGCAAGCTAGAAGGCGTCGCCGACCCGGAGAAAAAGCGCAAGATCATCGGCAATACCTTTATTGACATATTCGATGAACAAGCCCAGTTGATTGAAGATGTCGATTTTCTGGCCCAGGGCACTATCTACCCTGATGTCATTGAATCAGCGGGTAACAAAGATGGTAAGGCGCACGTTATCAAGTCGCACCACAACGTGGGCGGTCTGCCTGACTATATGAAGCTGGCGCTGATCGAACCGCTGCGCGAACTCTTCAAAGATGAGGTGCGCAAGATTGGTGTCGAGCTGGGGCTCACCCCTGAGATGGTTAATCGTCATCCGTTTCCTGGTCCGGGGCTTGGTGTGCGCATTCTTGGGCCAGTATCCAAACCGTTTGCTGACCTGCTGCGGCAGGCTGATCATATTTTTATCGAAGAGCTACGTGCTGCCGATTTGTATGCGCGTACTAGTCAGGCCTTTGCAGTTTTTTTGCCGGTTAAGTCTGTTGGCGTGGTGGGTGATGCCCGTCGTTACGAATATGTGATTGCCTTGCGCGCCGTTGAAACTATCGACTTTATGACGGCTCGTTGGGCGCATCTGCCATATGATTTTCTTGAGAAAGTCTCCGGGCGCATAATCAATGAGATCAGTGGAATATCACGGGTCACCTATGATATTTCGAGTAAGCCGCCGGCGACGATTGAGTGGGAGTAGTTATTCTAGTTTAAGTCATTGGTTTAATCATATGGTTCTTCGTAGGTTTGTGTAACTCTCAGGGCGTCATTTCCAGACCGCCACAATAAAATAAAATGCTGTTTCTAAATCCAGCGAAGGATCGATATCCCCTTCCCTCCAACCCCTGGTCACAAAAAAAATGGCTAGAAGTGAATTCCAAATACGCTGTCTGGAATTCACTTCTGAGTTCAGTTTGGCTGATGGCAACTCAGGCTAAATCCAAGCCGGTCAGCAGATGACTCAGCGTACGGTGACAACCCCCGCTGTAGCGGCGTCGGACCCGCCAGTCTGCATGGTCGATGTGTTGCAAGAGAACTGCCAAGTTCTTAGGATTTTGATGTTGTAAGTGCCTGGTGTTGCTGGTGCTGTTAACGTGCCATTGAAAGCTCCGTTCTGCGTTCCACCGCCCGCGTTGACTATGCAGGTTGAAGCTTGCCCTTCAAATCCAACATATAACTGCCAAATACAGCCGGGGCATCCAGACACAGCGGCGTTGTAGTTCCAATTGAACTTCACCGCGACAGACGAGCCTGTATCGACGTCTCTTGTGAGAAACCCGCCGTTCACCTCGATACCGCTCGCGGTATATGAAGCATACTGTGCATTTCTCGCGGCTACCGTCATTGGGTAATAGTTGGGTTCGCCCTGTGGTCCCATAGCACCCGGAGCGCCGTTAGATCCCGGCGCGCCAGTAGCACCCGCCGCGCCGGTTGCGCCGGTTGCGCCGGTAAGGCCAGTAGGGCCAACGATGGACATGCCAGGAACACCTTGATTTCCCTGTAGCCCTTGATCTCCTTTCGCACCGGTTTCCCCTTGAATACCCTGAGGTCCTGCGGCACCCGTCAAGCCTGTATCACCCTGAATACCTTGAGGTCCCATTACGCCGTAGGTAAATTCAAATTCATCAATTTTGCTCGCGCTAAAGTTGCGATTTTTGGACGATTTCTTCTTACTCTTCTTACTCTTTTTGGACGCGTCAATAACCAATAGGTAGCTGCCAGCATCCAGCCCACTCGTCAATGTGGCCGTCATTAAGTCGAGTCCCGTTGCTGGGTCTTCGATGCAACTATCAAAGAAGAGCGCGCTCGGCATGTTAGCCAACTCAATGCCCGTGCCATTAGCCTGACAAAGATTGTTACCTATGATATCTAGACCCGTAGGCCAACCGCTCGTTTCGACAACATGGACTTCAGAAATGAGCAGATCTTTGGCGGTTGCAACCGCCATCATGGGCATTGCTAGTAACGCGAAAACAGATATAAGGATCTTATTCTTCATTTTATCTTCCTTGATCTAAGATTAGTGTTTTTGTTTTTTCTTCTTGTATATGGGCCCTGATCAGGGCTTTAGTGTTGGAGAAGCTAACGTTCTTTTCTAAGGCTTTTGAAGCGACAACCTCGGTCTTACCTTTTTAGTCAAGGTAGTGTCAAGACAACTCGCCAATAGTTCGGCTAAGCTGAATCCACATCACAATCTCTTGGATTTTTTAGGGTGGAAAGGGTTGGGTGCGAGAAAAACGATAGTATTTTCACAAGAGAAGGTATCACTGCAATATTGCGATGTTGGTCAGGGTCCAACGCAGTATTTGACGCGCTGTCGATTTGGAAAGCATCGCCAAAATGCTATTGCAACATCGATTCAAGATTCGGGAGGAATCAGAGTGGGCTTATCTAATCTTTGAGTCGTGACCATCTAAATTCATGTCAGAATTAGCTGTGAATGTTGTACAGGACACGGTGATGCCGTGGTGAGAACACTAATGGCGCCCATTGCTCGGTTCCCCCAAATGAGCATGCCTTGCAAGTCACCCTTGTAGTCAGTTGTCGCCATGACTGACCCTGGCTTACCAAATTGATAGGGAAGCCAAGCGCTTGCGTTGGGTGGGTGAAAAGCGAACCATCAAAACGTTTCTGAGATTGTTGCTATGGTTTGGCGGAGAGCGAGTGCAGAGCTGGAAGTTGTCTGCAGCGACATGTGGAGGCCTTATCTGAAAGTCATCGCTAAGAAGGGGGCAATGCGCTGAACACACTCGACAGATTTCATATTATGGCGCATATGAACAAGGCGATAGACAAAGTCAGGACGGAAGACGTAAGGAGCCAACGGGTATGAACCTGTGCTCAAGAAGGCGTGTTGGCTATTACTCAAACGATCAGGAAATCTCACAGAGTAACAAGATATTCGATTAACTGATCTCGCTCACTACAACTTGACGTCAGTGAGAAGTTATCTGCTCAAAGAAGAGTTTCAATTGTTCTGGCTATGTAAGACACCCCACTGGGTCAATATGGCAAACATCATGCTTTCTGTTAAAAATATCGTTGGGCAATCGCTTGCGACCCAGGAAGTAGAATATATCAGCATGCATGAAAACGTTTCTCTATTGCCTGAGAGGTTTGTATCGAAGGGCACGTTAATCCTCACGGGCACAGCGGATGGTGTTATATTCAAGCCTGCCAACATTTGGTTGCAAAGCTTCTATTTGCAGGTGAGTGACGAAATCAGAACGGAAGTGAGTAATCGGGTCATTTGAACAATAGCGTCAGCAATGCTGACCGAGTGCTCGAGAGTATTCCATCCAACCATCTAGAAGGGGAAAGCTATGCAGCTTAAGTGGTCTCATGCGGTACTCAATGTAAAAGACGTTGATAAAGAATTGGATTTTTACACAGGGGTGCTCGGATTCACCATCAGTGACAGAGGCCCGGTGGGAAAGAACGCTCCTGAAATCGTCTTTATGAGCCAGGATAAAAGCGAGCACCATCAGCTGGCGTTGATGGTCATGCGAGAAGATGAGGGTCCTTCTAATTCCCTCAATCATCTGGCTTTTCGCGTCGAGTCATTTGACGATATCAAGCAGCTGAGTGGAAAGCTTGAAGCAGCCGGTGTCGACATATTGCCACTCTCCCACGGAAATACCTTGTCGCTCTATTTCAGCGACCCAGAGCGCAATGGTCTTGAAGTCTTCTGGGATACGCCGTGGCATGTCGCTCAGCCGAACGGGACCCTTTGGGATACGTCGCTAAACGAAACGGAGGCGCTGGCATGGGTCGAAGCGGAGTTTGGTGATCAGCCATCCTTCAAGCAGCGAGAAGTAGCTGACGGTGCCTTTGTTAATCGAAACTAAAGACACGTTTGATGGTTTGATTGACAAGCTTAAGAGAAGATAGGAGCGCGCATGTCGCGTCATCGAATTTGCCGGATAGATCCCAATATACTGGCGCACAATTATCCAGGAGCGCCCAATGCCAACTCAAAACGCCAAGCTGCAAGTCAAACTCAACGCCAATACCTCAGCCTCAGAGCTGGTTGCCAGTGAGGATCTAAGGGGTCAGGTCATTATCGTCACAGGTGCCAATACCGGCATTGGTTTTGAGACGGCGCGAGTGTTGGCAGCCGCGGGGGCTCGCGTGGTTTTGGCTTGTCGGTCATCCACAAAGGGGCAGGCTGCGGTAGACAAGATCCTGCAATTGCATGCTAAAAGTCAGGCCGAGTACCTGTCCCTGGATCTTTCCAGCGTCGACAGTATTATTGCTTTTACGACGCAACTCAAAGCAGACAAGATTGACACGCTGGTTTGTAATGCGGGTCTGTTCATGCCGACTTACGAGAAAACTACGCAAGGGATAGAAAAAACCGTTGGTGTGTGTCATTACGGCCATTTTCTGCTAACTCGCCTGCTTATGCCGCGGTTGTTAAAAGCAGCATCGCCGCGCGTCGTGATGGTATCGAGTGAGGCTCATCGTTCACCCAATACTTTGGATTTTGAGGCTTTCCCATTAACTCAGAATAACTTTGGTACGCTTAAGGCGTATGGTCAGGCGAAGCTGGCGAACCTGTTGATGGCCAATGAATTGCAGCGCCGTTATAGCGACCAGGGACTCACTGCCTGCTCTGTCCATCCCGGTAATCTGGTCACTACCGACATCGGTCGTGGTTCGTTGCTGACGCGCGCGTTGATGGTGTTGATCAGTCCCTTTACCAAAAATGTTGATCAAGGCGCCGCTACGACCGTGTATTGCGTGATCGAGAAAGATAAGGAATTGATCGCGGGTCGTTATTACTCGCATTGTCAGTCTGCGATAATGTCGCGTGAAGCCTCGAATCCGGAGGTCGCTGGGAAACTTTGGGCTGTCAGTGATGCATGGGCAGACTCTGTCATGGCCGACAGGGCGTAAATCATCCTTAGCGGTCTATACGCGGAGGCGATGTGGTTTGTTGACATGGTACGAAATCGGACTATTATAGTCTCGTATCGAACTAAAGCCGAACCGGAGAGAATGTCATGTCATTATCACGCAGAAACGTGCTGGCCATAATCGGTGGAGGTACCATTGTAGCCGCTGTTGGTGGCGTAAATGTTTTCACTTCAACACGTACGCCTGAAAAAGCCCTGGCGCCATGGTCGCAGGCGGGTGACTATGAAGAGCCGCGGCGGTTTGCATTGTCCTATGCCATCCTTGTGCCCAATCCTCATAATCGCCAGCCCTGGCAGGTTGATCTGGACACGCCAGACACGGTGATTCTGTATCGCGATAAAGCCCTCGATTTGCCTCATACCGATCCCTATTCTCGTCAGCTGACCATTGGTCTTGGTTGTTTCCTGGAGCAAATGCGTATTGCTGCCTCTGTGCGCGGTTATGCAGTCGACTTGGTGCCTTTTCCTGAAGGGGAAGAAGGCCCCGTCGCCATCGCGACATTTAGTCAAGATGCGTCGATCAAACCGGATCCGCTATTCAAGAACATCCTGGATCGGCATAGCTGTAAAGAACCGTTTGCTGACACGCCAGTCGCGCCAGACACCGCTGCGCCGCTAACAGCGTTGGCCGATGTGATATTGCAGCCGGCACGCGTTGCCGCCATTCGAGAGCTAACATGGAAGGCGCATACGATCGAAACATACACGCCGCGCACGATGAAAGAGAGTGTTGATCTGATGCGCATGGGCAAGACCGAGATAAACGCAATGCCCGACGGGATCGATCTGGGCGGCCCATTTTTGGAATCCCTTATGGCTGTTGGTGTGGTGAACCGAGAGAGTTTGCTGGATGAAAATAGCAGTGCCTTTCAACAAGGGATAGATATGTATCGGGAGATGCTGAACAACACGCACGCTTATGTGGTCGTGACGACGCCGAACAACAGCCGTGAAAGTCAGCTTGAGGCGGGCAGGCGCTGGGTCCGACTTAACCTGACAACAACCAAGCAGGGTCTAAGCTTGCACCCTGTTAGCCAAGCGTTGCAAGAATATCCTGAAATGGCCGAGCTTTATGCCCAGGTACACAAAATGCTTGCACCAGCTGGCCATACTGTTCAGATGCTCGGAAGACTTGGATACGGGCCGGAGGTGAGTATCTCCCCACGTTGGTCGCTGGAAGCAAAGATCATCCAGAGCTAAAGGATTGGAAACGTAAGCATGGACGAAGAGACTCGCACGCTTTATTTTACCCTGTTTAACGAGGTGGGTATTATTGACCAGTTGGCGGGCTCTCTCATGGAATCACGGCTTCCAGATGGTCTAACAGTTCCCCATTTCTCTGTACTCAATCATTGTATGCGCGTTAAAGACGGTCAAACGCCGTTGGCTCTTGCGCGCGCCTTTCAAGTGCCAAAAACGACAATGACCCACACGCTGGCTGGGCTCGAAAAGCGTGATCTCGTTGAGATACGGCAAAACCCAAAAGATAAGCGCAGCAAATGCGTCTGGATTACTAAAAAAGGCAAAAGGTTTAGAGTGGACGCAATCGCCGCGCTTGATCCTGATCTAACTGTTTTCGCCGAGCAGTTCCCAAAGAGTGAGATCGTGACGCTCATCCCCCGTCTGGCAGAAATTCGAGCGATGATGGATGTGTACCGTGATGGTAGCTAACCGATTCGAACGGCAGCACTGCTTAGCACATCAACATTCTTTTTAATCCGCATGTCCTCTCGTATCATCACGAGTGCTGGGATAAGAAACAGGATGATGACGCTCGCAAATACAATGCCAGTTGCCAAGCTGACGGCCATGGGTATCAAAAACTGAGCCGAGGTGCTGGTTTCAAACAGCATCGGCGCCAAACCTAGTGCGGTTGTGGCTGTGGTGAGAAAGATCGCCCGGAATCTGCGTCGCGCAGCCTCAACGATGGCCTCAGCGTTCTCCCAGCCTTCTTCTACTAGTTTGTTGTAACGGTCGACCAATACCAGTGCGTCGTTTACCACAACCCCGCTTAAAGCGACGATACCAAAAATGGAGATGAACGAAAGATTGAAGCCGAGAATGTAGTGTCCAACCAAGGCTCCGGCGGCGCCAAATGGCACGCCTGCGAGGATAATGAGTGGTTGGGAGTAGCTTTTTAATTGAGATGCCATGAGTGCAAAAATGATGAGTAGGGCAACTAGCGTTAATCTACCTAAGGAGCCGAAGTCTTTTGACTGTTCACGGCCTTGTCCTGATAGGCGTATCAGTAAACCAGGAAACTGCTGTTTGAGTGCAGGAACAAATTGGTCTGTCACTGTCGCGTTAGCCTCTGTGGGGGTCGTCACCGCTTCATCGACCTGAGCAGAGACGGATACGATACGCCGGCCATCAATGCGGTTGATGGCGGCAAAGCCTCGTGATTCTTTCACGCGTGCAACGCTAGACAGAGGCGCTTCGCTGCCGTCGGCAAGCCGTATTCTCGCATCGAATAGGTCGGCGGTAGATTGCCGGCTGGTCTCAGGATAACGAACCATGACCTTCAATTCTTCGCGACCGCGCTGGATACGTTGGACTTCTTCGCCGAAAAAGTTCCGTCTAAGTTGCCGTGCTACGTCGGTTGGAGTCAATCCAGCCGCTTCACCTGCTGGGGTTAGATTAATGTCAAACTGGCGCTTACCAATACTGTTAGAGTCCTGAATTTCGTACACGCCATCCATTGTCGCGTAGTTGGCTTTTAAGCTTGCGACAGCCTCTTCAAGCACGGCGCCGTCTTGATGCGCGAGTTCGAATTCAATATCATTGCCCCCGCCAAAAAAGTCAGCGACGTATGAAAGGCGCTCAACGCCCGGTATTTCGCCTACTTTTGTTCGCCATAAGGTTTCAAGCTCTTTAGCAGACTGTGTTCTTGGGGGCTCAGGTCCGAGTTGTATCTTTACCGATGCTAGGTGGCTGGCGACCGTCATGCCGCCGCTGCCACCGGGGCCGCCGCCGCTCCTAGTTTTCCCGCCGATAGTCACGCTGATAGATTCGAAGGCAACGCCATTGAGTTCCGTGTTGACAGCCTTTGCCGCCGCTACAAGCTGGTCAGCAGCAATCTTTGTCGACGCGAAAGGTGTGCCAACAGGAAATTCAAGGTTGGCGCGAATGGAGTCTGATTCTAGTTCAGGAAAGAATAGGAATCTAACGGCCCCCGTTGAGACCAGAGACCCCGCGAGTACAAGCAGTGCAATACCGCCAACCAAGGTCAAGTAACGATAGCGGACTGCGCGGGCGACGGCTGGCGCCAGGATGTTATTCCGAAATCGATCAACCATCGCAGCGACCGCATTCTGCATTCTATCCAGGGGCCATCGGCTCCAATTACCACCGTTTGCCAGGTGTGATGGCAGAATCAGGAACGCTTCAATCAGCGACATAGCCAGTACAAGAATAACCACCATGGGAACCACGCCAAGAATCTGCCCAAAACTGCCGGTCACAAAAAGTAGGGGTGCAAACGCTGCCATGGTGGTCAAGACACCCACCAAAACCGGTCCAAACACGCCTTTGACGCCGTCCATTGCCGCTTGCATGCCGACTTTGCCATTTTCCTGTTCGGCAATGATGTTCTCGCCAACGACAACAGCGTCGTCAACGACAATACCTAGAACAACGATCAATCCAAACAAAGACATGATGTTGATGTTGACGTCAAAGGCTTCAAAGAAGAGAAATGCACCAAGGAAGGAAATAGGCACGCCCATGGCAACCCAAAGGGCGAGCCTCAAGTCCAACATGATGACAAGAAATAGAAAGACCAACGCAAATCCCAGCAGACCATTGCGTAACAGTAGACCGATACGGTCCTCGAGCACGATCGTTTGGTCATTCAGAACGGCCACCTCGATGCCTTGTGGCGGTGTATATCTCGCCAAGAATGCTTTGATCTCGTCGGCGATTGCTAGCACATCTTCGACCTCGGATTTCTGCACCTTAATCAATATGCTATCGCGATCATTGAATTGGTTAATCAGGTCGACGGCAATGAAACCATCGCGAACGGTTGCCACATCGGAGACTCTCAAGACGCTGCCGTCTGAATCTGCGCGCAACACGATATTCTCAAACGATTCCGCTGAGTTGCCCTTCGTATTAGTTCGAAGCAGAAGGTCGCCGCCCCGTGTCTTGATCTCACCGGATGACAGATTGATAGAGGAACGACGGATGGTGTTGGCGACCTCAGACATGGTGAGATCAAAGCGGCGCAGGGAATCTTCGGTGATTTCAATGGCCACCTCGTACTCTTTAGCACCTAGTAGCGATATCAGTGAAACGCCAGGCAGCGCTAGCAACTCTTCCTCTATTATTTCAGCGCCGCGTCTAAGTTCGCGTTCGCCCTTGTCTGACGTTACGACGATAGTGAGTACGTCTGAGAGTGTCGTGGCACGAACAATTTTTGGTTGTTCCGCATCTTCGGGTGGGAAGTCGATCAATTGCTGTACGGCGGCTTCCGCATCGTCACGGACCTTGTCAGGATCGACGAAGTCTTTGAGTTCAAGGGTAACGGAGCCCAGGTTTTCGGATGCCCGTGAAATCACGCGATCAACACCTTCAATGCCAAAGACAGCCTCTTCCACTCGCCGTGTAATGCCTTCTTCAACTTCTGCGGGGGTTGCGCCGGGATAGGCGACGGAAATGGTCACTGTGCCCGCATCAATTGTTGGGAAGACCTGCGACGTTAAACTCAGCGCTGCTAAAAGGCCGCCCACAAGCAGCACGACCATCAGCAGGTTGCTAGCAACCGGGTTTCTGGCGAAATAGGCCACGATACCGCGATGGTTGTCGGTAGGAGGTAGCGTAGGTTTAATTGGGCCGACCATGACTATGTTCCCGCCAGTCGAACGGCCAAGCCAGCGCTTGCTCCGGGTACGGCTCCCATGATGATACCCTGGTCATAGTCAAATGCTTTGACCAGATACGCCTCGTCGCTGCGACTCAGAATTTTTGCTGACACTTCTGCTATGTTGCCATCTTTCACAATCCAAAAAACCTGCCCCACCTGAAGCGCGCTTTCGGGAAGCATGAATGTGTCTTCTACGACGGGGCCGTCTATTGTGACGGAGACGAATGTTCCGGGGGTTAACGATTGATTGTCATCTATGGTGATAAACACCTGAGAGAATCGGCTGCGGGAATCACGTTCTGCAGCAACCCTGTCTATGTGCCCCTCAAATGTGTTGCCGTCCGCCGTGATGGCCACGAAACGATTTACCGCGGGGGCTATCTTGGCTAGTTTTTCCGGCGCAAGTGTTATCACTATTTCGACGGCGTCGAGTGCGTATACGCGGCCAAAGGATTGGCCAACGCTAAGGATTTGTCCTTCATCTGCGGAACTCTCAACAACGCGGCCGGGGAAGGGCAGAGAGAACACGCTGCGTTCAAGGTTTGTTTGTTGTATGTCACGGCGTGCGATGGATGATTGTAACTGCGCCCGTGCCTGGGCGATCTGTGGCGCTTTAGCGACCAATGGCGGTGCTTTTTTGACGGGATTGATCAGGCGGTAGTTAGATACCGCCGCAGAGCCTTCGGCAAGGCTAAGCTGCAGAGATGCCTCGGCCGAAGCAACGTCAGCCTGGGCCTGAGCAACAGCGAGTGTGAAATCTCGTTGTTCAAGCTGTACGAGAGTTTCGCCAGCAGAGAATCTGCCGCCGCTTCGTAGTGCGGATGACGTTGCCACAACTTTTCCTGAAACCTGTGGGGTTAACGTCACATAGCTGCGGACGGCGACAGAGCCTGTTGATGTGATAGCCACTTGTTGTGCTGACGCGATGGGTTTGACGATGGAAACCAGAGGGGTCTGTGGGCCCGCTACTGAAGGTTTTTTTTGGGCGGATTCTTTCGTTGCAAGCTGAGTTGCGAGTTGCGCAGCGGTCTGGTCTGGCGCCCTAGAGTAGAAAAATGCCAGTCCTATCAGCACGATGATAGCTGCCACCTGAAGTATGCCGACAATGGGGTTTTTCCTGATGGTCGCTGGGGTGGCGTGCGCACTATATTCATGCATCGTTGATCCGGCGTCTTCCGTTTTACTTTTTTCACGCAAGTCCGTGACCGTCGACATAGTGTTCTCCCGTTTCGCGGCTTGGCGCCGTCTTGTGCTATTTGTCTTGTTCGATCGTTACGTGCGCTCGTACGTAATCCGTCGGTGAATAGACCACAGAAAACCCACGGTTTCTCTCATATTTTGATGAAGGTGCTGGGAGCGGCTCTACTAACCTGAGTTAGAGCGGCTCGCGACTGTCAGCCAGAGCGCTTCAGCTATTCCAATTCAGCGATGGCCCTGGAAGGACGATGACGAACCAAGTAAAAGATCGCGAGCGCACAGGTAAGTGTTTCACTCATCGCCAGCGCGTAAATGAAGCGATAGTCTGATAGATAGAAATACAGGCCAGTTAACAGTATAGACGGAAAGACCAGGCTGCGACATAGGGCCACTACTCCCGATTGAAAGGCCAGATGTATCGCCGTCAAATACCCTGAAATAAGCATGTTCACCCCTGCGAAAATAAACAGCGGCCAAACGTAGTCGACAAACTCGGTGGCTAGCGCGAGTGCATTTTCAGTACCTTGGTCGGGTAGGAAGGCCAAAATGAGCGGTTCATTAAAGAATAAAAGTAAGAAAATACATAATGCACTGGTTAATAAAACATTGAGGGCAGCGACGAGAAAAAACTTGCTCATGCGTTCGTTGTTTTTAGCCCCAAAATTTTGGCTCATCATCACTTGGCTCGTGTCGCCAATGGCAAAGAACACCATAAAGCCCACCATCATCAAGTAGTTCATCACTGTCATTGCCGCCACGCCGTCAATGCCAGCGCGATGGATGAGCATTAAATTGAAAAGGAGCGCGATGATGCCGCCTGAAATCTCATTGATGAATTCAGACACGCCGTTGTATGCGGCCTGAAGCACCTCATGCCAGTGGTGTTGTTTCAGCGAAAAGTGCAGCTTACGTTTATGGCTCAAAAAATAGCCGAGCAAAACTAACAACGGGAATAGCTGTGAAAGCCCGGTGGCCCATGCCGCGCCAGATAAACCCTCGTCGTATACGGCAATAAACAGATAGTCCAAAGCGATGTTGATAACCGCGCCGGCCACCAGCGCACCGGCTGTGAGCGTCGGGAAGCCATCGAGTCGAATAAAGAAATACAAAACAATAGTGCCAAGCTGAGCGAAGAAGAATGGCATCACTACACGATAGTATTCGCTCATCAGCTCCATGAGTGCGTCATCGGCACCCAGTAGTCGGAATAGCTGAGGTTCAAACAACAGTCCTAAACTAATGACGAACGCGCCGTAAGCCAAAACCGCTACTAGGGTTTTACTAAATATGGCTGAAGCCGCCGCGGCGTTTTTCTCGCCTAAGTATTTGCCGCCACGGACAGAGCCGCCAACCGATAGCATTAAGCCGACACCAAATAATAAGGAGAGTATCGGGATAATCAGGTTTACCGCTGCTAGCGCAGGAACGCCGACGAAATTACCTATAAAAATGCCGTCAACGAGCGATGCAGACGTCATGGCTAACATGCCGACAATTGAAGGCACTAGGTAGCGGTAAAACGTGCTGAGGATAGCGCCGTCGAGAGCGTGGGTTTCGTCGTCTGCAGTTGTGACCTGACCCATTATGCCCCTATCAAGCGGTTCCTACGACAAAGCTCGCACAGGTCGTTGTGCTGCCTCCTAAGTTGAAGGTCATTATATCACCAGCGTCGGGTATCTGTAGCCCTCCATAGCGATGGGTCGTTTGCTTGGCGCAATCTAACCGTATGCCCGTAGCACCCACTGGGTGGCCCTACCCAATCAAACCACTGCTGGCGGTGATTTGCTCATGATGCATGATCTTTTTTACGTGCTTGGGCTTCGCGTATCGCGGGACCATCGGCCCACGTGGCATGTGTGCCGCTGGCAATCCGATGTGGCAGTACAATGGTGCAGACAGGGCCGGCTTCAATGTTTTGCGCATCGATCAATACACACTCAGAACGATCTCGCTTGGTGTCGGTGATAAAACTGATGAGGTAGCCATCGTCTTCGCTTTGTGCATTGATACGCGGCACAAACGGCGCTTCACTGCCGTAACGCTTGCTGCCGAAGTATAGCTCGCTTGTCTCGCCAGTTTCTAGATCATGTTTGACCAGGCCCGCGAACAAAAACCAGCCTGGTTTGCTGTAGGTTGAATAGAGGTAGCGGGCTTTCTTGCCGGCATAGGATTGGTTGAATGTGCCGAATTCTAAGACGCGCTCGCTCAAGTGCTTTTCTGTCGCCTCACCCGTTTTTAGATTGAAGCGCCAGCGATGCAATTTAGATTGAAACGAGTGTTGATCTAAGCCGGCCATCAATTTGCCCGCGTTTTTTGGCATTTTGGGTATTGGCGCTGGGTCAGGGTTATCCTGGAAATAGCCGTCTAATATGATCTCGTCGCCTTCTTCGTAGGCATTCATCCAATGTAAAACATAGGTCGGTGCGGCTTCAAACCATTGCACGTCGTCCTGATTGCCAAAGCGTGGCAGGATCGCGAAGCGGGCGGGCATATCCGGGTAGTAGGTGGGTACATGCTTGCCGTGCGCCAGCTTTTCAGCATCCCAAAAATAGGGTAGATCAACGAGAATAGAATAGTTCTCAGTGAACGCCATATCGTGTGGCAGGCGCGGGCCGGGTAACGGAACGGGTGTGTAATGAACCAACTGGTTGTCTTTGTTGACGACACCGTAGTGTTGATACGGTGGATTCTTTGAGTAGTTGAAAAACAGCATTTCTCCAGTACTCTCATCAACCTTAGGGTGCGCTGAAATACCTTCCTCAGGCACCCAAGACTCAGCGCCGTGTTGCTCTAACGTGTAAGGGTCAAGTCGGTAGCCTTCACCACACTGCCAGAACGTCGAGAGGATTTGGCCGGCATGAACGACTACGTCTGTAGAACTTGAGTCCTTGATGTACTCTTGCGCCCCCCAGCCTGGTCGGGTCGACAATGCTGCATCGTTAACAAAGCCAGTCCACAGCGCCTTGCCTGCCTCTTGCTCGGCGACAAAGCCCTCGGTGCGAATGAATCGATTTCTATACTCTGCTTTACCGTCCTTGAAACACATTGAGTGCAACATGCCATCCCCATCGAAGGGGTGATAATGCCCAAGAGGCTTTTGAACTGGGTTCTCGGTGTTGCGTATATAGATCCCGTCGATGTCTTTCGGTATCTCGCCGATGACCTCCATATCGCTCGCGTCGACCTCGTCAAACATCGGTGCCCACGCCCCGTTAAGGTACGGGTGAATGCCACGTTTGATGGTATGTTTTACTGTGTTTTTCCAGGTAACCGTCATAACGCGCATCCATTCTGTTTGGTTAGTAACTACTTCTATGAAACTTGGCGAGTATTAGATAGCTAATCAGAGGGTACGTCAATGCCAGTAAATGCGCTGTACGACATTTCTATAGGCTTTTGTTAAGCTCCGCCGATGTCTGAACAACTCATTATTAACCAAGCCATTGCCGACGGTCTTGACGTGATAGGCGATCGCTGGACGCTGCTTATTCTGCGCGCTGCGTTCTATGGCGCCAATCGCTTTGATGCGCTTCAAGAGGCCACCGGTGCCAGTCGATCGACGCTGACGCGGCGATTGAGCGCCTTGATCGAACATGACATATTCTACAAGCACCCTTACAGCACGGTGGCTAATCGATTTGAGTACAAATTTACTGAGAAGGGTTTAGGGCTGTTGGGACCGTCGTTGCTAGCAGCGAAATGGGAATCTGATTGGAAGGCTGCGAATTACGTGGATATGTCGGGCCGTCTCTTCCACCGCCATTGTCATGCGTATATGGAGCCTAAGGTTGTGTGCCGAGCCTGCAAACAAGATTTGCTTTTCGAGCAGGTTGCCTGGCCTCAGTTGAGTCAACACCTTGAGTCGCAGCTCGATGGAATCCGCACCTACAACACCCAGCACCGAAAACGGGTTGCTCGCGTGCGCGAAGCCGACCTTGGGTTTTCGGATTTGGCATCTCTGATTGGCGACCGATGGACGCTACTCGTCCTAATATCAGCGTTTTTTGGCGTGCAACGATACGATGCATTCTTAACCCGTCTGAATACGCCACCGAGTGTCTTATCTGAGCGTTTAAAGCAGTTGGTCAGCAATCATATTTTTGACAAAGTTGAGTATCAGAAAAATCCGCCGCGGCACAATTATATATTGACCAACAAGGGCACCGCTTTGTTCCCGTTTGTCATGACCCTGAGGCAGTGGGTTGCGGGAGATTTGAGCGGTGAAAACCTATCTAGCCCACTCACCCATACAAGATGTGGCGAGCCTCTGGTTATCGATATTGTTTGTAATCAGTGTGAGCACAAACCTTGGCCTGCCGATGTAGAGTTTAGGCGCTCCTAGTTCAGCTTCTATACCTGGGAGCATATTTTTCGCGGCCGCTTTGAAGGTCGATTTAGCCGTGCTGTTCGATTCGGTCTCGGTACGGGAGTTGGTGTGTCACCTATGGATCTTTCAGATTGTATTCTTCTGTGTCTTGGGAAAATGCAGCTATGATTTAGTAGAAGCCTTGGGGGTTTTTCTGATGTCGACCGGTGGCCTAGTGTTATCGTCCCTTGCACCTTATTGTTTACCAGTCTGGATGCCTATCTGCTCAACGCCAAAGGCACCATAATTCGGCGGGGTGCTCGCAAGCAGTTGGATGGCCGTGGCGACGGCGTGGTCATGGAAAATTTTGAGAACAGTGAGGGCTGGCAAGGCGAGGATGTCTTTCGGTCTAAGGTAGACGCTTTACTGCGAGACAATAGATTTGAGGTTTACTATCAGACCCTAGTGAATTTGGGTTGTTCTTTCGAACAGGTGTTCCTGTGTAAAACAGAACTGTCAGCAGAAGCCGGCCGCAAGTTTGAGTTAGAGGGTGATTTCCTCAAGAAGGCTTTTTCCTGTCGCGCCACACCGCAAAATAAAGCGCCAGTCTATTAACTCTATTCTCGATAAGGTTCAGTCGCCACATGGGACAAAGTCCGAATACTGTTTCGTATAGATACTCGCTCCGCGATGGATCGCCAGTTTGAAGGCTGGCTGTTTCAGTAGGTTGCAGAGAAAAAATCAGCCCCTGCGCTTCCACCCCCTGATGGGATTAGGGCCTTGTTTTCAGAAGTTGGAATTATTCCAGCGTAGAGAGCCCCTGTTCAATCGTTATGAATAACTGCCCGCGAGATTGCAGGTTCAAGTGGGTGGTGTTGTGGCTGTTATGCTAATTCTGGTTACACTTACATTGCTGATCTAATGGTGCGACGCTTCGAGTGCCTCTCTGCGTGCTCTACTGAGCCGTATGCTCGTGTATTTCTGTATTGCCCCCAAATATTTGTCAGAGCATGCAATGGCGATTCTCGAGCCCCTGCAACGAGCTGATATTGACGTCGCGCGGGCTGCATTAGCGATGCTATCATCGCAGCC
>Ga0307488_10001954_pt1 | contig 17399 bp, 16 predicted proteins | sample SB02metaG_FD_202248 | JGI IMG/M metagenome (GOLD analysis project Ga0307488, IMG submission 202248) | Sea-ice brine microbial communities from Beaufort Sea near Barrow, Alaska, United States - SB 0.2 | ecosystem: Environmental > Aquatic > Marine > Coastal | place: USA: Alaska | collected... | reverse complement strand
TATTTGTTGATGTGGTAAGTGAAAAGATGATCACTGGAAAAACATTCTTTCCAACAGAGAAAACAGCAAGGCCATTGGCAACAAAGACACCGTTTCTGATCATGGCCGCACCAAACTACATTAAGAATCTACACAAATTAGGCTTCCAGTCTTTTGGGGAGTTCTGGGACGAGAGTTATGACTACCAGCAGGGTGTACAGAGGGTGGAATCTATACAGCGTATCATGGACGATCTTGCTAAACTAGATAAAAAACAATTGGAAGATATGTATCAAGACATGTCGTCTATTTTAGATCACAATTATAAAATATATCACGAGCTGACTGGTAAGAAGATTATTTCTACCTTTCTATAGGAAAATGTTTTCCATTTTGTGTTTCTGTTCTCGGCTAAACTCATAAAATCTATTTTTGTTATGTTTCAATGCCGGTAACATGTCGTTGTACATGGCCATCTTCTCTTCTGCCAATTTGGTGTCCAGGTGTTCCAACACCTGTATTATGTCATCTAGCACTGTCTCGGAATCTTCCATTTTTACATGTGGCCAGTAATGATTGAATGTCTTGAAACCATGCCCCTCCAACCATTTATATGTGGCAGGATTGCCTTGGATCACAAAAGGTCTCAATCCTATCATGGTTTTCCATATCCGTTCATTCACGAACAATGGCTCCCATTGATTGAACACAGTCTCGGAACTGATGTAAAGGAAACATTTATTCCATACGTCTAAACTACCAACTGTCACTAGATCATTAGGGATACCTCCGTAATCTGTTGGATTGTTCTGTCCGTCTTTCTTGTATGGTTCATGTGATTCATCCAGTGTCATGGGTTCCCATGTTCTGCCTTCGCTCCAGTCATAGTCGTCCTTGGTCTTTGCCCCCAGAGTCATTATGCCGTTGTCTAATAAATTATGTTTCCTTACTAGATTTGTAAAGTCCACTCTCCATGTTCTGGGTTTACGTTGATAGCACAAGAAGTCCTTGTCATATTCTTTGAGCATCACATCCTCATCCTTGTACTTGGGCATCAGATGATCGCCGACTATGGCATGGAAGTTGTATTCGTACTGCGTGTTCAGGAACATACCAATCCTGTAGGTGTTTTTTATTCCCAACTTCACACACATCTCACTTATATGATTATTCATTAAGTAAAGTGGGTCGATCATAGACAGTAGGAACAGATTGTCAAACTTTACGTTGTCCTCGAAAAGTTTTTCAACTTTTTGCCATTCATTGTTGTGCTCTCGAAATTGTGGACCAAACCAAGTGGTGTTTATTACCAGGTTACGTTCATTTGGAAATTTGTCTTCGATCTGTCTGGCAGTCTTATCAAACATCACGATCTCTTCTGGACCATACTGCCAGTTAGCAGGGAAAGTAGTTCCTATCCTTGTCAGCATTATATCATGCTCCTCACACCTTGAGCGAAAGACATAGTTGGTTCAAGTCCTAAACTCTTTAACAGTGTGATATCCGCATATCTGTAACCAGCCCCTTCGGGTTCATTAGTTTGAATTTGTACAGGCACTGTGGTTCCGTTTACTTCTTTGTAGATAATCTCTGCCACTTGCTTGAATGTCAGTGGTATGCCTGTGCCGATATTCAGCACGATAGGTTCTTCCCTATGCACGAGATATTCAAACACTTTCAATGCATCATCGATATGCACCCAGTCACGCACCTGTGTTCCACTGCCCCACACACTGCACTCTCCTCTCTTGGCCCTTTGTATTATCGCAGGCAACGGGTAGTCCATGCTCTGCCCTGGGCCATATATGGTGAATGGTCTAATGATGTGGCTCATCACCTTGGCGAACTTCAACATGCACTCTGTGGCCAGTTTGCTCATGCCATACATGTCAAATGTCTCGCCACCTATCATGTCCTCGTGCATAGGTGTGCCCTGTTGTGTCTGTAGTGCTTTCGGGTACGCGGCACAACTGCTGGGATATATCATCCTATCCACGTGTGTCTCCGCCCACTGTATGACCTGTCTGTCTAGCTCTATGTTTTTGGTTATCCTGTACAGGTTGTTGTCTATTCCCTTGCGTCCGCCCACATAGGCGGCGAAATGTATCAGCACGTCAAATCTCTGATCTGGTAATCCGTACTTGAATATGTCCTTGTCTATGTCTATGCCAGTGACTGTGTGTCCTTTGCCCTGCAGATGTCTCATGGTATGGGTACCTAGGAAACCTTCACTACCGGTAACAAGTATTTTATAGGTTGACGGCATTATGTTTTACTTATAAACTCCTTGATCGGGTTTATCAATTCTTTGACCATTCCTTGTTCCACAAGTTCACTATTCCAAAATCTTGCGAAGTTGTATCTAATTTTTTCTTTTGTCTCTGGGTCATAGTGACATTTGAGATTTTTTAATTGTCTCGTTATATCCTTTACTTTTTCTTCGTACGAACTCATAGAATCATATGTTTCATCAAATAAATTATCAAACGTACTGAACCCCCACGTCCTCAAAGTAGACAAAGTGTTTGCATCTCCATAAACAACAAAAGGATGGCCGTACATGATAGGCTTGAATGTCTTTTCTGTAATAAATGCATCAATGGCGCCATGTCCTTCCCAATATGAGCATTCTACAGCAACCGTGCAAAATGTCCTTTCATACCATTCTTTGTTGTATGCCCTTTGGTTTATGGGTTTGTGCTGGGGGTTATACACAATTGGTCCTTCTTCGAGGCTTATACCTTTCTCCAAAAAACTATAGAGGGAATCTTGCAGTAAATTTTGTTGGAGCAATTCTTCGTAGAGCCTACGTCTTCGTTTGTTAGATAAACCTATCTGCATTAGAAATTTTGATTCCTTGTGTTTGAAAATTATTTCGTTAGGTTTCTGTTTCCGCTGACTCTGATGTTCTTCATACCAAAACCATTTTGGAACCCTAATAAGATTTTGCGAATCTCCCACGCAACAAGCGACACTCTGTTGTGAATCTAATGTACTGGTATTTTGGTAAACCTGTTCCCACAATTCGTCTTTGATCATCTTGCAACCCGTATCTAATAATCTTTCAATCCCTTCAAATTTCTCTCTGTAGAAAAATGTGTCACTTTTTGAGTAGGTCCTTTCTGCATCATAATTTTCTAAAGTGAAGTGTTTGTCTAAAATAGGTAAATGATGGGGAGATGGACCTGTAAAAGATGTTTGACCAACGCAGATAAGTTTATGTTTCATTTTTGATTGTATTTTCCAATATATATGTGTATAATTATCTATATGAAGATACCCAAAGATGTTTTACAGAGCAAAGGCATCACCTACAACCAGAAATATCCATACGGAGAACTGTCCAGGGTGACAAAGAACCACAAGCGACACTATGAAACACCAGACGGAAGACAGGTGCCCAGTGTGACCACAGTGTTGAGTGCCACCAAGGACATGACACACCTACACGCATGGCGCAAGAGGATTGGTGCGGAGAAGGCCCAGCAGATCACGACAGAGAGTGCCAACATCGGAACAGTGATGCACAACTCCCTAGAAAAGCACGTGAAAGGCATTGAAAGGAAGCCTGGATCAAATCTCATACACCAGAAAGCACACACAATGGCCAATGTGATCATAGACAACGGACTCAAAGATGTCAGTGAAGTGTGGGGATCAGAGGTATCACTTTACTATGAAGAACTGTATGCAGGCACAACGGACTTGGTTGGCGTGTACAAGGGCGAGCCCGCCATAATGGATTTCAAACAGTCACGTAGACTGAAGAAGAAAGAGTGGGTGGACGACTACTACCTACAATTGGTAGCATATTCAGAGGCACACAACAAACAGTACGGCACAAACATAAAGAGCGGACGTATGTTCATATGCACACAGGCCAACGAATACCAGTCGTTTGACATAGAGAACTATGACTACTGGACGGACCAGTGGTATCGTAAATTGGAACAATACTACAAGTCCGTACTGTAATAAATAACACTATATGCCGATAGTACAGATATCTAGAATACAGCACAGACGTGGAAAGAAAACCGATCTACCGCAATTGGCGGCCGGAGAACTGGGTTGGTCAATCGACGAGCAGAAACTGTACATAGGTAACGGCACAGTGGCGGACGGTGCTCCAGCAGTGGGGAACACTGAGATCATGACTGCCGGAACCTCAGCATTCACAACAGCATTGACTCACACATACAGAGGTTACCTGGCAGATTCAACTCCTGTCTTGACAGGTGCGAGTGGCGACGTATCCAGGACATTACAGAAGAGATTAGATGATTACGTTTCAGTCAAAGACTTTGGTGCGGTTGGAGATGATTCAACAGCAGACGTGGTTGCCATACAGAGAGCAATAGACGAACTATATTCAGACACGGATCAAGACGATGTGAGATCAAGGAGAACACTGTTTTTCCCTGCGGGCACATACAAGATCAATGCATCACTGACCATCCCACCTTACGCACACTTGGTAGGTGAAGGACCAGACAAGACAATAATAAAGAACTCAGCATCGGCACCGGCATTGGTGACAGAAGACGATGACGGAAATGTTTACGGAGACATAGGTAACGCAAGTGCGACGACACCAACACAGATACAGATTTCAAACATGACAATCAGGACATCAGTGGCATACGGTGGACTGTCAATAGATAACGCGACGAAAGTGTTTGTCGATAATTGCAAGTTCCATGGATCATACGTGGCGGGTGGAACGGACTCTGCAAACTCAAAAGGTGTGTCAGTCAGGTCAACAACTGCCCTGCCTTGTACGAACATTGTATTCAACCAATGTCAGTTCACGGGCTTCGCCAGACTGGTAGACATGAGTTATGATGTGACGAATGTAAGATTTACGAACTGTGATTTCAACACAGCCTACTATGGTGCCATGCTTGGTGAAACAATGGATGGATCTACAAACGGTTTAACGGTAGGACCAAGGGACATACAGTTCTCAGGTTCGAGCTGGAGCACGATAGGACAACAAGCAATATATGTGAAAGCTTCTAGCACAACAACAGGTATCGGGACTAGAAATGTTATCTCTTATGGTAACTGGTATGCTGAAACTGTTGCCAACAACTTCGAAGGACCGGGATCAATCAGAGAAGTTCCTGTACTACAATACGATAACGATGAGTGTTCATCCGTGATGGATTTCTTTGAGAGGACAGACCTGAGGAGAGCAGACGGCAGTTCGGAATTAAATGCCGCACCAGAATTACAAGGCATTGGAATACAAACCAAAGCAATCAAACAAGAAACTCTCTTAAACAACACATCGTCGGCCACTACGATAAACGAATTTCCGGCACTAGCAGGAAAAGGGTTAATTATAAAATACAAGATAGTAAGAGGAACGCTTGACAGGACAGGTGAATTTGTTATCAGTGCATCTACCACAGCAGTCAGTTCCGATGATACCTTCACTGAAAGCGGTGCAGATATCGGAGTTACTCTTTCAGCCACTCTCGACAACAAAGACTCCACGGCAGGCAGTGAAACAGTTGCTCTGAAGTATGTCATGACAAACTCATCAAGTACCAACGCAACCTTTGATTACCAAACAACAATCATAGCATAATACCTACAGTTGTCCACATAAAACTCTATTATCCAGTAGACAAAAAAGTCTTTTCAATATAATATTAGTATATTATAAAATAGCAAAACGACGTTGTAGTTTTAACCGTAAGACGATGACAGAAAATTAATAAAAAAGTTATAAACACAGATTTAGATAAATATGGATACAATAAAAACAATAATCAAAAATAAAAATTACAAAAACTTAATGCCAAACACCAACTCCTCGACAATCAAAGTACAGAAGAGAGATGGCAAGCAGGAGATCCTAGACATCAACAAAATCCATTTCGTCGTTGAGGAGGCCTGCGAAGGCCTGTCAGGAGTCAGTTCGTCACAGATTGAAATGAATGCAAACATCCAGTTCTATGATGGCATGACAACAAAAGATATTCAGAATGTTCTAGTGCGTTCAGCAAATGATCTGATAAGCCTAGAAGCACCCAACTATCAATTTGCCGCGGCGAGACTACTATCCTATGATGTACGTAAAGAAGCACACGGACAGTACGAATACATTCCGTTGTTGAAACTGATTGTACGGAACATTAGGTCAGGAGTGTACGACAAAGGTATCCTCGACAAGTACAACAAGACTGAGATCAAAAAATTAAACACATGGATCAAGAGAGACAGGGATCTTAAATTCACATACGCAGGTCTGAGACAGATATGTGACAAGTATCTTGTGCAGGACAGAAGCACAGGACAACTGTACGAAACACCACAAGACATGTACATGATGATCGCGGCGACGCTGTTCGCAGAGTATCCAGAGAAGACAAGACTAGGCTATGTTAAGAAATACTACGATGCGATATCACAGCACAAGATAAACATTCCAACGCCGGTGATGGCAGGAGTAAGAACTCCTATAAGACAATTTGCTAGTTGTGTTCTAGTGGACACTGACGACACACTGTCAAGCATATTCTCAAGCGACATGGCGATAGGATTGTACGTTGCCAGAAGAGCAGGCATAGGAATCAACGCAGGACGTATCAGAGGTATCAACAGCAGAATCAGAGGTGGAGAGGTCCAACACACAGGTGTGGTCCCGTTCCTCAAGAAGTTCGAGGCAACTGTGAGATGTTGTACACAGAATGGTGTGAGAGGTGGCAGTGCAACTGTACACTTCCCAATATGGCACCCAGAGATAGAAGACATCCTTGTACTTAAAAACAACAAAGGTACAGAGGACAACAGGGTTAGGAAACTAGATTACTCCATACAAATTACAAAACTGTTCTATGAGAGATTCATGAACGAGGAAGACATCACATTAATATCCCCACACCAAGCACCTGGACTATACGAAGCATTTGGTACAGAGGACTTTGATGACTTGTACTTGAAGTATGAAGCTGACAAGACCATTCCAAAGAAAACAGTTCCAGCACAGGATCTGTTTGGAGACTTATTAAAAGAGAGAGCAGAGACAGGACGTATATACATAATGAATTTGGACCACTGTAACTCACACAGTTCGTTTAAGGACAAAGTTTCAATGAGTAATCTATGTCAAGAGATCACACTACCCACCACACCCATACAGGACATACACGATGACCAAGGAGAGATTGCACTTTGTATTCTTTCAGCAGTCAACGTCGGTGGATTGAATGACTTGGGTGAACTAGAGAACATATGTGACCTGGCAGTTAGAGCACTGGAACAGATCATAGACTACCAAGACTATCCAGTCAAGGCGGCGGAAGTTAGCACAAAGAAAAGAAGAAGCCTAGGTATCGGTTACATTGGACTGGCACACTATCTAGCAAAACATGGTGTTAAGTATTCTGATCCAAAGGCATGGGATCTAGTTGACAGACTTTCAGAAGCATTCCAATATCACCTGTTGAGAGCAAGTTGCAACATTGCAATGGAAAAAGGCAAGTGCGAAGGGTTTGACAGAACAAAATACGCAGACGGCCTACTGCCAATAGATCACTACAAGAAAGACGTAGACAAGATAGTCCCACACAAACAAAGAATGGCATGGGAAAGTCTGAGAAAAGACATCGCCAAGCATGGACTAAGACACAGCACACTGTCAGCACAGATGCCAAGTGAGAGTAGTTCAGTGGTTTCAAACGAGACAAACGGCATAGAACCACCTAGAGCGTTGTTGTCAATCAAGAAAAGCAAGAAAGGACCACTGAAGCAGATTGCACCAGGGTTCCCCAAACTTAAAAATGATTACACACTGCTATGGGACATGCCAGACAACACAGGCTATATCAATGTTGTGGCAATGATGCAGAAGTACTTCGATCAAGCCATATCAGGCAACTGGAGTTACAACCCCACACACTTTGAAAACAACGAAGTTCCACTATCAGTCATGGCCAATGACATGCTGACAGCATACAAACTTGGTTGGAAAACAAGTTACTATCAAAACACATACGACTTCAAAGGCGACGACGAAGACGTACAACCAGCTGGACTGAGTGCTACTATAGATACTGATGATGGTGAGGATGTAGAATTACCTGAAAACCTAATAAGTAGTGACACTGACATCGACGGCGAAGACTGCGATGCTTGTACAATATAATGGCAAAAACTGTTTTTAACACAACAAAAGTTGACTGGATGAAGCAACCAATGTTCTTTGGTGAGGACATGGCCATCCAACGTTATGACGATATCAAATACCCACAGTTCGACAAGTTGAATCAAACCATGCTGGGTTACTTCTGGAGAGCAGAAGAAGTCAGTTTGCAGAAGGACAGAGCAGACTTCATGAACTTCAGACCAGAACAGAAACACATATTCACGTCAAACTTGAAATACCAAACACTGCTTGACAGTGTGCAAGGCAGAGGCCCATCACTGGCATTCCTACCATACTGTTCAAATCCTGAACTGGAAGGTTGCATAGTGACATGGGACTTCTTTGAAACTATCCACTCAAGAGCATACACTCACATCATGAAGAACGTTTATTCAGATCCTGCAGAAGTGTTCGACACCATACTAGAAGACAAAGAGATCCTAAAGAGAGCTAAAACCGTCACAGAGAACTATGACAAGTTCAACAAGATGGCACTGGAATACACAGTCAAAGGCAAGGGAGATATCATAGAGCTTAAAAGAGCATTGTATCTTGCAATGGTGACTGTTAACCTGTTAGAGGGATTGAGATTTTACATATCATTCGCCTGCACATTCGCATTTGGCGAGCTTAAACTTATGGAAGGCTCTGCTAAACTTTTATCACTGATAGCAAGGGACGAAGCAACACACTTGAATCTGTCCACCCACGTTATCAAGGCATGGCAGAAGGGAGATGATGCAGAGATGACAAAGGCCATGAAAGGCACAGAGAAAGAAGTAATTCAGATGTTCAAGAACACAGTGGACGAAGAGAAAGCATGGGCCAAATACCTGTTCAAAGATGGATCTATCATAGGACTTAACGAGAAACTGTTGGGCAACTATGTGGAATGGATCGCAAACAAGAGATTGAGAGCGTTGGGATTTGATGCAATATACGATGTACCAGCATCGGCCAATCCGCTACCTTGGACACAGCATTGGTTGTCAAGCAAAGGTATGCAGGTGGCACCACAAGAGACAGAAGTCGAGAGTTATATCGTTGGTGGCATCAAGCAAGATGTCAAGAAAGGACAATTCAGCAAATTCAAACTGTAATACATCATGAGATTTTTAATACTTTTATTGCTACTGACATCATGTGGTAGTATAGGAGCAGTGGTAGGCACGGGTACCAGCTCATACGAAACCTATAAAACTGTGACCTATGCCAAAAGTGCCGTTGATCTCAGTTTGTCAGCCAGTGGCAAGAAGACCACAGACGATCATATGTTATCGTCAATTACCGGATATGATTGCAAGGTGAAAAGGGTGTTGAAAGAAGGTCTACATGCTATTTGTAAATCTTTTGAAGGTCCACCACCATTTGCCGGCAAGTAACACCACCGATTTCCACCACACATAAATACTGTCATGCCAGGAATATCAAGAGACCTAATAGATCTAGCTTTTACAGGAATCAAACACGGATGCCACTTGGTCGCACCCGTTACTGCGACGCAGAGAACCGTGTTCGCGAACAACAAGGCGATGCTGAGAACCTTTGATCCACTGGTACCACACCTCATACGTGTTGGTCTTTTTTGTTTCATTCATTTTACAGTTGTTTGGGGCTCTTCCCCGAATGTATATGCACAGGGCAAACAAGTTTCAAGGAAGGGCGACAGTGCAGATTTTGGATTCATGCTAATGGGCTCGTCCAACGTATTCGCAAACGGGGCCGGTGGGTTGGCAGGAGCAATAGTTGGTTCAGTAGTCAAGGCCCAAATTGGTCCTCTACTGCCAAGTTTCGGTGGAGCACCTGTTGATGCTAACAGTCCCGCGGGCGGTGGGAGTTATTGTTTTGATCCCGATACACTTATTCAAATGACTAATGCACCAGATAAGAAAATTAAAGACATCCAACTTGGCGATGAGACCAGGGGCGGAACAGTCACGGGTGTGTTCCAGTTTAGAGCATCGGATGATATACACAACTACAAAGGTGTCATAGTAGCAGGCAGTCACTATGTCAAGGAAGATGGTAGATTCATACCTGTGGCAGAAAGTACAGAAGCTGTCAGAATAGATAGGATACCCGTTGTGTACTCCATAGACACCACAGGCAGGAGAATATTCATTAATGACATTGAGTTCGCTGACTACAACGGTGACGGTATAGCCAAAGAATTCCTAACGAATGCTGGCGTAGATATGTCAGGATACGATGAAGAGATGTTAAGACAGGTTGAAAGTAAATTGATATAATGACAGTCAACAAAGGTCTAAGATCACTAGTAGAAAACAATCCCGACTTCAGCAATCAAGCTCTGGAGAACGCAATCAATCAATTCAAGATAGGATGGGTGTTGAAGAGTTTCCAATTGGATTCTGTTATCGAGTCCAATGCTGTGCTGACCACTTCACAGAAAACAGACATCAAGGAAGAGATCAACAACGTCGCCCATATCAACATGGGCAAGGTGCTTGGTGATCTAATAAGGCATACCAACACGATCCTCGACGGGTCGATACTTCCCGGAGAGTTAAGTGTGAGTCCACCCAACAACGGACAAGGCACCTACGTAGAAATGTTACAATTAGTGCAGGGAATACAATACACAATACCGAGCTTGTTTGGTGTCATAGCCGAAGATAAGAGCAGAGGAGTCAATGATCACTTTGGCACACTGAACCAAATATTTTCAGAGACTGAGGACAGCACGGCGCCTGTGTTCACGACACTGAACGAAGCCATAACTTTCATCAACAACGCAGAACTGTCCGCGGACACGGCACTGCAGACGGCATATGACAATCTAAAAAATTTCATCAACTCGGTAGTGGCCGACAGCACGGACTTCCAGCAGACACTGGACACGTTTTCAGCGGCGGTGGCGACAGCACACACCAACCTCAACAACGCATTGGCGTCGGAACCATACCTGTCAAACAAAACGAAACTCATCGAGATGAGAGAGAAGATCAATGCACAAGTGTCATTGGAGAACAGCAACCTCTCTGGAATCAGGACATACCTACAAGAGCTTTCAACCAGCTCTGCTTATTCCGGACTGGCCGATGACTCACAGATAAGGAAACTTATGATAAACACCTCACAGAATGCATCTTGGAAAATTTACTTTGAGGAATATGTTTCCAATACGTTAAACATCAACACATCTTATGCAACGGCGACAGACTCAGACAAGAGTGCGGTGATAGAACAGGTGCTTGCCAGCCTGGGATTGCCAGATATTCTAGATTCAACAAATCTAGAAGCTGTGGCACAGAAGTCCCAACGTGATTCTCGGATAGATACCAAAGGGTACGATAATCTCACAGTGGAACAGCAGATAATCCGGAGTTGTGAACAACTAGGTATTACAACTGCCAATAGGACAATAGCTGGACTGAGCGGAACATTGCTCGACAACATGAACCAGAACGATCGTGACCAAATACAACAACAACTTGACCTAAACGAATCTGCTAACACATTAAGCTAATGTTCACGGACATACAAGGCGCCTGGCCCACACACGAGAGGATGATCCTTGTGTCCTGCGATGAGACGTACTTCAACCGATACTTCCCTAGATTCTACAAGACATTCACCAAACACTGGCAATTGCCCATACACGCACACCTCATAGACCCAAGCAAAGAGTCACGGGAAAGACTGGCAACACTAGGGGTATCACACACCTGGTGTGACACCACGGATTTCGATTGGGCAGGAGCAGTGACCAAGTTCCGGACCACGGACCATCCAGACGAGACAGTGAAACAATGGTTGTACGAATGCTATTGTCAATGCCAGCGATTCGTGGTAATGGGTTCTAGGATGACTGAGAAACAGTCAGTGATAGTGGCTGACGTAGATGCCTATGCACTGAAAACACCATCGGAGGAACAGAAGAAACTGCTGTTCTCATGCTCTGCGTTCACAGAATTCAATGGAAGACTGATGGCCACGTTCTGCCATTTCCATCCCGATCAACTCAAACAGATCAGACGGCTGTCATCAATGATTGTTGATCAGTTGACCCGATGTTTCGTGCAGGGGCTGGATCAAAAGATCCTGAAGGAATTGTTTATGACCGCTAGGATAGATCTCAAACACATAGAGTGGATCAGGCATCTGGACATAAAAGGGAAAAAAGATTTGAAGCAACATGCAAAGGGTTTGATATATCACGAGAAGGGCCGGAGGGGCAAGATCAAGCACACCAGCGTCCTCAGTCCATGCACAACGTTTGAGAACGTTATTGGCTGGGAAAACATGGAGTAAGTGCCCTTTTAAAAACTGTAAAAAATATTGACAAACAGACATTTATCTTGTAAAATCTAACTTAATTAACAATTAAAAATATTAAAAATAGGAGAGATAATGAAGAAAATATTCATTTCAATATTTACTTTTTTAGCATTGGTTGGTGCACCAATTACCAGTTCTGCACAGGATGTTAAAATAGGAGTAATTTATCCACTGACAGGAGCATCGGCCCAGATTGGCAAAGATGCGGTAGCGGCTGTTAAAACCGCTCTGGATATTATCAATAACAAGCACAACATACCCGGAATGCCGTTGGCCAAAGACGCAGGATTGAAGGGGCTTAATGGTGCCAAAGTATCTATAGTAGTTGGCGACCATACCGGTAAACCAGATGTGGGAGTTAGTGAAACTGAAAAGATGTTGAACAAAGATGGCGTACATGCGATGTATGGTGCGTACTATTCTTCGGTCGTGGCCGCCGCGAGTCAAGTCACTGAGAGGGCAGGAGTTCCCTTTGTGAATGGAGATTCCGCTTCACCTAAACTGACAAAGAGAGGCTTTAAGTATTTCTTCAGAGTGTCACCACATGACGGTGAATTCACTCAGTTGATGTTTGAGTTCATCAACGACTTCAACCTTAAAAACGGCACCAATCTGAACACCCTTGGAATCATACATGAGGACACACTATGGGGTTCTGATAGTGGTATGACACAGAATGCAATGGCTAAGGAGCAAGGCTTTGATGTTGTTGAAAAAATTAGCTATAAAGCAAAAACAACTTCTTTAAGTTCTGAAGTACAGATATTAAAAGCAAAAAACCCTGATGTCTTACTACCTTCTCAGTATACAGCAGATGCGTTCTTGTTCTTGAACACTGCTAAAGAACTAGATTACAATCCTAAAATGTTAATAGCCCAGAACAGTGGATATGTTGATCCCACATTCATATCAACCATGGGCAACAAGGCCGAGGGTGTGATCTCTAGATCACCTTTCAATACCGATCTGGCAAAAACAATCCCAATGATTGGTGCTGTCAACGAGATATTCAAAAAGCACTCTGGTGGAAGAGACTTGTCGGATGTTCCTGCGAGGGCGTTCACTGGTTTTATGGCACTGGCCGTAGCAATTAACAATGCCGGTTCCACAGATCCCGAGAAGATTAGACAGGCACTGGTTGAACTAGACATACCAGCGGAATCATTGATTGTACCTTACAGAGGTGTTAAATTTGGTCCGGATGGTCAGAATGCCAAAGTCAGGGGAATCATGATGCAAGTTCAAGATGGCAAGTACTGTACTGTTTACCCATATGAACTAGCGGCTTGTGATCTTGTTTATCCAATGCCTACATGGGATCAGAAATAACCCAGAAATAACAAAGGCACTAGTGTCAACATAACCCGCAATCATGACTTCAGAAATAATTCTACAAGCCGTTGTAACAGGACTAATGGTGGGAATGATATATGCACTGATCGCCGCTGGCCTGAGTTTGATTTTTGGATTAATGGAGATCGTTAATTTTGCCCATGGAGAGCACTTGATGTTGTCCATGTTCTCATCTTTTTGGCTATGGTCTTTGCTAGGGCTCGATCCTTTATTTTCCGTTCCAATAACAATTTTACTAATGGCCACATGTGGTGTGCTCACTCACTATCTGTTGATAAGGTACATACTGAAGGCAAAAATGCTGATCCAGATCTGTGCGACTTTTGGACTATCAATTTTCATTAGATCAATCGCTCAACTGCTGTGGACCCCTGATTACAGGAGTATTAATAATCCTCTATTGGAGGGAAGGTTGGAACTAGGACCAATTTTTATTGGTCAACCCCAATTGTTTGCGAGTCTAGTATGTCTGATGGCCTTTATAGGTCTATATTTGTTTGTGACAAGAACCAAGACAGGTATGGGCCTACAAGCCACAGCACAGGATCGCCAGGCGGCTGAGATTTTAGGCATTCCTTCAAACAAAATGTTTGCCATTGGGTGGGCTGTCGGGTTAGGATGTGTGGGTGTTGCCGGTGGCATGATGACTAACTATTTTTTTATATTTACTGACGTGGGCGTCTACTTTGCCCTATTCGCCTTTGTGGCCGTTGCTCTGGGAGGGTTTGGAAGTATCATGGGGTGCCTGTATGCCGGAGTGATCATAGGCCTGGTAGAATCCTTGGGCGGTCTACTGATTGACCCATCATTTAAACTTCTGTATGTTTTCGTGATCTACTTATTGGTCGTTATTTGCAGACCACAGGGTCTCTTTGGGAGATATTGATGCAGGATAAATTATCATTAGCTAAATCAGAACCTCTCTGGCACACAAATAAAAAGATTTTATATTCTATAATCTCTACAGTTTTATTATTATTTTGTTTGCCCTTGTTTGATCTGAATCCATTTTACCTGCATCTATTCATAATGATCTTTATGTACAGCGTGATGGCCCAGTCATGGAATGTGATAGCAGGTTTCTCTGGGCAGATCAGTTTAGGACACGGTGCCTTTTTTGGTATCGGGGCCTATGCAACTTCTTTCTTGTACACTCATTATGGAATATCACCATGGATAGGTATTTTGTTTGGAATACTGGTATCGGCGGTCTTCGCGATATTGATCGGGATACCGATGTTGAGACTTCGTGGTCATTACTTTGCTATCGCGACTTTACTAATCGGCATAAGTTTCCAATTGGTTTTCCAAAGGTGGGAATTAGTGGGGGCGGCATCAGGTTTATGGGTACCCATGACTTCAGGCGACTCTTGGTTGGCCCTACAGTTCCATACAAGTAAAGTGCCCTACTATTATATTTTTTTGATATTTTTCATAGTCACTTTCTATCTTGTCTGGGTTTTGAGTAGGTCGAAACTAGGATACAGATTACGGGCAGTCAGGGACGACCCACAGGCCGCGTCGAGTCTATGCATAAATGTTTCAAATTACAAAATAATGGCATACGTGCTATCAGCCATGATAATGGCTCCGATGGGCAGTCTGTTCGCTCAATATATCCTGGTCATAGATCCTGCCAGAGTGTTCACGATAGAAACCTCAATAATTGTTTTATTGATCACTGTGCTTGGAGGGGTAGGCAATGTTTGGGGACCTCTCATAGGAGCATCGATATTGATCCCCTTATCTGAATATTCGAGAATCTATCTGGGAGGCACCGGTGGTGCGGTTGACTTGATTTTCTATGGGTTAATTCTTATGCTTATTTGTATATTCAGACCCAATGGTCTGGTATCTCTTGTGCCAAAACATATTCTAGCTAGAAAGAGACCACAATGAAAATTTTGTCAGTGGAAAACCTATCCAAATCATTTGGTGGAATCAAAGCCAATGATAAAATTTCCATAGAAGTAGATGAGGGTTCGATCTTGGGTGTTATAGGTCCGAATGGTGCAGGAAAATCAACACTATTTGATCTAATAACAGGGTACACAAAAGCTGATAGTGGAAAGGTAGAATTATTTGGCAAAGATATTTTTAGACTAAGCCCTAACAGGATAAGCAGTCTAGGGGTGGGTAGGACATTTCAAAAACTTAAACCTTTTGCTGACCAAACATTGTTAGAAAATGTCATGATAGGTTCGTTTGTAAAAGAGGCAAATATTAAAAAGGCCAGAGACAGGGCATTAGAGATAATCGATTTTGTAGATCTTATAGATATGAGACATCACTATGCGAAAGAGCTATCAACCGGACAAAGGAAAAGATTAGAGATGGCAAGGGCAATGGCGATAGAACCCAAGTTATTGTTAATGGATGAAGTTACAGGGGGTGTTGATCAAAAAACGATACCCGGCCTGGTTGAATTAATTAAAAAATTAAAAAAGTCTGGTGTTACGATTATCACAATCGAACACAACATCAATATCATAATGGAAATTTCTGACAATATACTAGCTCTAGATCAAGGCAAAAGAATTGCTTATGGATCACCAAAACAAATCCAAAACAACAACCAAGTCGTGGACTCTTACCTAGGAACATATGACGCTACTTGATGTCAAAAACATTGATGTCTTATATGATGACTTCCAAGTCATCTGGGACATTTCACTCAATGTGAAGGAGGGTGAAATGGTTGCTCTTTTAGGACCTAATGGATCCGGTAAAAGTACAATTTTAAATACAATCAGTAATTTAGTTAGCCATAAGAATGGAAGTATACATTTTAAGAATAATTTAATTTCCAATGTCCCAACACATGTAAGAACTGCATTAGGGATCTCACATGTACTCGAAAGGCGTAGAGTTTTCCCCCATCTCACAGTCAAACAGAACCTGTTACTGGGTGCGTGGCACCCCAAGGCCATGGAAGAATCAGACAGCTCACTGAAAAAAATACATAAAATCTTTCCCAAATTAGAAACAAGGTCAAATCAACTCGCTCGCACAATGTCTGGTGGTGAACAGCAAATGCTCGCCATAGCAAGAGGCTTGATGGGGCTTCCAAAACTGCTGATGGTGGACGAACCTTTTCTAGGACTGTCCCCAATGGTCATGAAAGATCTTATTAAAGTATTCAAAAATATAGTAAGTGAGGGAATATCGATTCTTTTCGTAGAACAAAATGTTAGACTGGCACTGAGCATGGCAGACAGAGGTTATGTGCTTGAAAGTGGAAGATTAGTCATAGATGGCAATTCAAAAGATCTAATCAACAACGAAAAAGTTAAAAAAGTTTTCCTAGGAAATTAATTACAAAGCGGTTAAAACGTTGTTTAACGTATCTATGATCGGTGTTTGTGCCCCACTTCTGTTGCAAGGCAGGGGCCGCCCCTGAAATTATTGGGTATTACGCCGCTAATCTCAATTCAGTTTTGCTTGTTAACAATAATGTTAGGTCAGCAAAACCTAATGCTCTTTTGTTTGCATTTATAAACTGGACGTATCCTCGTGCCTACTGGGTAAACTCCTAAGTCCTTTACTCATCTGTCGAAACCGATCACCCCCGTAAAGCATACCTAGATATGTTTTGCGTGGAAGATGG
>Ga0307488_10001953_pt1 | contig 17406 bp, 25 predicted proteins | sample SB02metaG_FD_202248 | JGI IMG/M metagenome (GOLD analysis project Ga0307488, IMG submission 202248) | Sea-ice brine microbial communities from Beaufort Sea near Barrow, Alaska, United States - SB 0.2 | ecosystem: Environmental > Aquatic > Marine > Coastal | place: USA: Alaska | collected... | reverse complement strand
AACCCAAAGCCCACTGTGTCTAATTCATCTTGTGTCCTAGTATTTAAATAACTCATTTCGTATGGGTGGAATAGAAGATTATAACTCTTTAAACCGTTCTTTCCGATCTCAACAGTTGGCAAATTAGAATAGAAATCATTTATTTCATTTATATCTAATATATTAAAATAGGATACTGTAGGTATTACCTTTGGCACAACACCTACTTCCCCATTCAATCTCTCAATCATGTCAAGTGTTTTTGGAAACGATGTTCCTCTTATCCACTCATATTTTTTGCCTATGTGATCTAAACTTGCAACCATTTCTATCTTTTTAAATTTCTTAAGTACATCCATAAAACGTTTTGAAATCAAAGAACAATTTGATGTGAACCAAACGGTACAATCTGGGTTGACTTCAGCAAGCCTTTCCAAAATCTTTGCATTGCGTATATCAGCAAATGGTTCGCCACCTTTGATGTGTAATATATGAAGGTTTGGTAATAGCTCCATGATCTTTTCGATATCACTATCGCTTAATCTCATGTTGTTGAAGGATTCATTTCCAAACAAGTGATCTATAGTAGCCCACTTACTGCTGAAATAACTTGAACACATGACGCAAGTTTGATTACACGTATTGCTTGTAGTAAATTCTAAATAGCTTACTGTACCAGTCTCGTATTTAACGAAATCTGGGTTGAGCCATTCGAATGCGTCAGCATGGGTATTGTCTCCTTGCTTAATCCTTTCAGCACAGTTATGACAAGCATCCGTACCCTTTATGCCGTTTTTCTCAAGTGATTTACGTATATGCATATTAAGTTCAGTATATGGAAACTCGTCAGGTTCATTGTTTGTACTGATGTGGTAATCTGGTGAATTCATATCACCAACAATATTGTTCAATTCGTGTTTACCAATCATACAGCACGGCTTTAAAGAACCTTGAGGATCAATTACTAAAGCATGATCAGGCCATTTGCACACACTCATTTTAATCTCTCAATATATTGATTATACATTCTTGCGTTTCTCTCGTCGATGTAACGGTTTTTACATGGTGTTATGTCTGCGTTAAGTAAAAACTCTTTTAACTCAGATAGATACTCTTTAGTTTCTGCTTCTACAGCCCACGGTTCTATGTCTTTGGGCGTTGATGTTCCACCCATTGGTGATAGTATATGATAAGAAAAGGTTAATAGTTTTGAATTACAAAAGGATAGAATATCTGGTAAGGTATAAACGTTATCTTTACTAACAACAAAAGAACACCCAACTTTTGCCACACCATAAGCTTGCAATTCTTCTATATGTTTTAAAACCTTATTTAAATCACCCCTTCTTCTTAAGTCTTTGTATATTTCTGGGTCGATAGAATCTAACGATACTGTGAATGTTGTCTTTGGTCTTTGCGCGAGTTTCCTTGCATAACCGTTTAGAATACTTCCGTTTGTTGTTATCTGTATATTTAAATTTTCTGGATTTTCTTCTTCCACCATTTTTATTATTTTGTGGACAATTGCTTGCGCGAATGGTTCACCACCAGTAAAATTGAGGTTTTCAACTTCGTGTATGATGTCTCTTAATGCTTCAATGAACGCATCAGCTACTTCTGGATCATCGTATATACTTTCAAATCTACTAAGTAGCTGAGGATTTATTTTGTCCATAAACCTCTTATATTCTGAAAATTCCACACCGTTCGGTAGTTTTCTACCTAATTGTTTTTCCATTTCATTTTTTATATCATCGGGCATATCTCTACCCATATCTAACATATGTTGAGTTGAATGATATGGACTACAGAATTTACATTTGAGGTTACAAGTATTTGATAGTTCGAGTTCAATTTCTTTTGGAACTGGATGGTTTAAATCTCGTTCACCACCAACCCAATCAAAGTCTAAGCTACTTGCTGGTTTGTCTTTGTCGCATTGTTCTTTACAGTATCTACACCATTCATGCAAATCTCCAGTTACAGAAGCATCACGAACTTCTTCGAATCCCATATCATTCTGCCAAATATCTCTAAGGCTTTTGCCAGGTTCCCATCTAGCTCTATGCGTGTTCTTATCTAATTCAAATTTCGTTGTATCTTCGTATTCTACTTCAGACCTTGCGATGAACGGACATACTTTAAGTTCACCTCTTTTGTTAATATGAATAGACTGAAAAGGAGCCCAACAGCTTACGTTTCTTTCTACATCAGAAAACGTCTCATCTTCTCTTCTATATTTGTTAATTATATCAACGTACTTCATCTGTAATCCTCTAAATATGGTGCTAACTCATATATGTCTTCGTTGTTCTCACGAGCAACTAAGCAAAAGTCGATCCATTTTATCATTCGTTCTTGTATTAGTTTAATATCATCATCTTCTTGCACTACACTCAATACGTTATTCATTCCAGATAGGTGTAGATTGTCTGTCTCATAATAAGTATCAGAAATTTTATTCCAATCCTTAAGATAATCAAACAACTTGTTTCTACCTTCTTCGATGTGATGCACGTCTAGGTAACATGGACTACAATATTTGGGGAAGGTAACGAGATTAGCCATACTAATTCTATCCACGCCCTCAATATCTTTCCAGTAATCAATAAGTTCTGGCAAATGCATCCAATTATACACAGATACCGTAGATACGATTACAACCTTACGTCCAGAGTGTTCGTGGTATCGCTTAATGTTATTTACTGTTCTTTTAAAGTTACCACCGCGTATCCAATCGTACATTTCGTGGACGCCATCAATACTTGCTTGGATGTGTACCTCATGTATCTTATGTAATATTTCGATAACAGTATTAGTTACGAGTTGCATATTCGTGCATATCTCTACACGACAACTTGGATTAGTCTCAGCTAACTTCTTTAATATCTTGATGTTATTGGGATCAGCGAAAGGTTCACCGCCCTTAATAGTCAGGTGCTGTAAATTAGGTACAATGTCAAGAACCTTATCAACATCAGCCTTGGTCATCTTATATGTTTCAGTATGGAACTTGTGGTTTTCATTGCGCCACGTTAAGCCAGAGTCAATAGCCATTTGCTCATATGGCGACCACTTAGAAGAATATTTTCCAGAACAAGATACACACATTTGATTGCATATGTTGCTTGTAGTAATCTCAAGAAACCTAATAGGAATAACATCAGACGCCAAGTCTTCTTCATATGTTGGAAAGTCAAATCTGTTATATGAGTCAAACCTAGCAATACGCCCTGCATCCCAATGCTTCCAACAAACATTACATTGTTTTGGAAACGATTTTGCTTTGAAATCAGAACGTAGCTTTTCATAGACTTCTCCATTAAAGAAATCAGTAAGATCATCTACATCTTTGATATGAGAAAGCGCTACGTTGTCACCTGCACAACATATAACCATTTCACCAATAGGGTTAATCGTAAGCCCTGTTTCGGGAACCATACATTTCATAATATAATACTCAGTTTAAATAATTGAGTCTAGGATTGCCATAGCCTCTGATATGCGTTTAGCTTTACGAATTGAAGACTTAATCTTTTTATCAGATGCTTTAACTACATCTTGCTCTAATGCCCAAAGCTTAAATTTAAACAATTCTTCTTTGTCTTCATTTACACTAAAGATGAAATCAAATAGTCCGTGGTCAATTTTGTTTGTTTTGACTTTAACATCTTGGTCAAGACTTAAGAGAGTTTTTTCTGTTTTCTGAATTTTCTCTTTGTTCTTTAATTGGGCTACACCTAATTGTTCATTTTCAATTTGAAGTTGTGCTTTCAATTCTTTCATATGCCTCATGCCTAGCATTTCTTCTGCTAAGGCTTGTGCCTGCGTATTAACTAATTCACCAAAAATTCTAGCATGTACTCTTTTATATTCAGAAGTTTGCTCAACAAGCTTTTCTGCATCATAACCTTCAGCAACCAAAGCTTGATAATTTGCATCATTATCATTTACTTCAACCATGTATTTAAGTTTTTCACCGTCTGGATCGTTATCGTAAGACGTATATACAATTTCAATTAAACTGCATTCTTCATTCATATAATACGCCGCGTTGACGTTGCCACTAAATTCTGCCATAATATATTCCTTAGTTAGATAATGCACTCTTTAATGTGTGAGATGCGTTTGTTGCTGGTGTACCGTTTGGAAATTCTTGTGTTCTATAATCTGATGTACTTACGAATCTGGTCGTATAGCCTGAAGCTGAAGAACCGCTTAAATATGTGTCTGCCATTACAGTACCCATTGTATTGCCAGCACCGTTTATGTTATATCTTATCTTTAGATCAGTTCCTACTTCGCCACTTCCGTTAACTACATAGTTTTGTATCATTGGTCCAAATATATCGTCAAACAAAGATAATGACATTTCATCAAAAGAACTATTACTATAATTCCAATACACTGGCATAAACTGAGGAGTGTTAGCCGCTGGTGTAACTTTATGTAAGTAATAGCTATTGATATTTACGGGTTGGTCAAGAGCTTCACCGATACCACCTGAAGTATATGCTGCAGCATTTGCTCTTGTGTCGATAAACACTGGAGTTGCTGATACTAAAGTAGAGCCAGCGACACTGCTTGATGTGGATATATGATAAGCTCCACCTGCTTGAACACTAGGTGATCCGCTTTGTATATATGCAATTGCTGGCTGAATAAAATAATCTATACAGTCTTGATAATCCATAGATTGAAGGTCGCCAGCAGTAGCATTCATGTATATCGGAAATCTATGGAGGTCAGTATCAGTAGGCAATGCGGGCGGTGAACTACTCACTGTTTGACTAATCCGAGCATAGTTTGTACTTATGCTAGAAATGTTTGGTGTATTAGCAGCAGAAGCAAAACCGCCTTGCGCAGAAGTTTGCGATGTACTGGCACCAGCTTGTTGTCTAACTTCTGAAATAGTACCTAAGTTTCCACCAGTATTTACTACACTTAATTCAACCGTGGTATTGAGTGAATACAAATAAGCAATTCTTCTCAAAACTTGATCTTCATACGGGTCAAGTGCCGTAATTGGCATATCGAGCGCAACACCAGCCCCGGTTAAATTGCCCTGTAGTAACCAACCTGCCATTACGCTGGCACGCCGTAAAGACGGAAGGTTTCTGTTCCTGCTGAATCTCGTATGATTAGTTTGTGGTCTGCAGCTCTAACCGCTGCTTGTATTGTTGCTTGCGTTGTACCATCTGTGGTTGCAATGTTTTGTAATTCTAACGCGTTGGTGATCACCGGAGTGGTGCTTACTTTAATTGCCATGTTCATCTCCTTTGCTAAATTGACTAGGCCTTGTTGTATTTATAATAAATAAGTATATTGAAGTCTTTGTTATGCACATCTAAATTATTATAGTGGAGACCACAATGGCTAAGAAAACTATCGATGCTGATGCCGCAGAAGGTATGGACGTCAACGGAGACGGACACATTTCTAAAGCAGAAATGGAAATGCATCTAGAATTTAAACGTAAAGAAATGGAAGATCAAGACGCGCAACGCGATGCTATGCGCAAAATGACTTGGTTTGCTTTATTCGGAATGTTACTATATCCTTTTGCAATCGTTCTAACATCATTCCTTGGTTTAGACGAAGCTGCAGAGATTGTAGGAGATATTGCACCAACTTACTTTATCGCTATCTCAGCTTTAGTTGCAGCATTCTTTGGTGCTGATGCAATAAAGAATAAGAAATAAACATAAAAAATAGGGAGACCAAATGAATGATCTCCCTATTACTCGGTCTTCTAAGAGTGCTTTGGCTGTGTGTTACACCTCTCCACGCTACACTAAGCGTATTCTTTATACTTAACTAAAGCATATAACTCTTCTAAAAGAGATTTGCCGTAGTCAGTAAACAGAATTCCTTTTTCCCAAACAAAATGCTCAACATCTTGTCCGTGATAAAACGTTTCTTGATCAGTAATCCAACGAAGTGCTGTTTTACGATCACCTGCTCCGATTTTAATAACGTCGTTAATACGATCTTCGAAAACTTGAACGTCAGAAGCTTCTTTAGCTTTTGTTTCGATTGCTTGAAGTTCACTAACGCGAGCATACTCGTCCCAAGTTTTTTGCTTTTCAGAAGGAGTACACTTTTCCCACTCGTTCCAAAAAGTTTCACGTGGACGGTAACCGTATACTTCCTTGTGGAAGTCTGAGATTAAATCATCTGAATAAGTAAAAGTCATTTTCATTTCCTTTGTTTATCTTAAGAATCAGTATAACGGTTTTAGAAGGGAAGTAAACGGCTAATTAAGCCGCTACAACCTGCAATTCAGTAACTTCTTCGAAGCCGAATGAAGCTACAACCCAAACGATGTTGTTCTCGTCGATTACGATATCGCCCATTGAAAGTGAAGATTTGCGAGCAAGACGCTCGATGTTCTGCTCTGGACCGATGTTTGAGATTTCAAAAACATGCTCAAGGTCGTTGGCAGTAATGTTAGCTACGTGAGAGTAGTGACCTGCAAAGAAAGCGTCTGCTGCGTTTGCTTGGATATTGTCACCGTTGAAATCCATCATCAACGCCATTTTAGCTTTATAAGCTGGAACATTTTCTTCGTTGTTCACTGCTGCGATTTGTGTATCTGTAAGGCTGATCTGGTGAATTGCGTATTTCATTGTTTTATCTCTCTGTGTTTGTTTCTATAACCTTTATACAGAATCATGAGAGAGATGTAAACGCCTAATTTGAAATTAAATCAAATTAAGCGCTTTTTTATTGTTTATTCTGACATGGTTGTAGGAGTTCCACCGCTTTCGTCAGCCCGAGGCTGAGCTTGAGCGTCAGAAGTAACAGTATTTTGTGCTTCTGAAGTCATAAGAGAATCAGTGCTAATTGTATATCTAGCAGTTCTATCTTCTCCTCGGTCTGTAACATAAATCAAACCTACTAAATTTGTCGTGGTTTCTACAAAATACACTGCTTCGTTAGACGCGTTAGTCTGCCTAAAGTTGTGTGATGTAAATTCAATTTCATTTTGATAATTGTAGTTTACGAATTCGTTGAGTTGATCAACTGTAAAATTTTCCATAATTAATCCTTTTCGTTCGCTTCAGCTATGACCATTTTGTCATATTCGGCTCTGTCCACTACGCCTTCTTCTAAAAGTCTTACACGATTAACTTCGTGCGCTGCCTGTGTATCTTCTTTAGATCCACCGAAATATGGAACACAATGACCTGTTTCAGCCATAATATCAGTAATTAGACGGCCATCTTCTGCAATAAAATCACCAAGGATACGACCGAACTTACCCTTCATATCTTCGCCGTTCTTTGCAATTTGTGTTTTAAGAATGCACGTTTCACCAAGCAATTCTTGTAGTTTATATTTAGCTGCTTTACCAAATAACTTCTCTACTCTGTCGCTTGTACGCGATTCAGGTGTATCGATACCCATAATTCTTACTCTTTCGTCAGCTAATACTACACCGAAACCTAATTCGATGTCGCAATCTACTGTATCTCCATCAACTACTCTGTTGATTTTTGCTCTGTATTCGTACATTGTGAGTCCTTTTTGCTTGTTTAGATCTATTTATTATAAATAATGGTGAGGAGTTATATATGGATTTTTTATCGTTAGTTGGTGATGTTGGATTTCCTATCGCAGGTGCGCTTGCGGCTGGTCTATTTGTATTTATCACTCTTAAGTTTATACTTGCTAGCGTTACTGATACTGTGAATTCCTTGAAAAATATTATGACTGGTTTAGACAATCGAGTCCAGACTATGAATAACGATCTAGTAAAAATTGATGCCCTACTTAGTTATGCTCTAAACGTGAAACCAAACATTGATCGAATTGCAGCTAACGAAGGTAAGGAAGATGCAAGGAGAGACTAAAATGTGGAAAAATTTAATACTTGTTACGTTTAAAAACGGTTTTCGTATTTTGAATAACGCTGATCCAGAAGATAAGTTCTTTGTTATTGATGATGTGAAACTAGAGATTGGTGATGAGTTCAGAGTTGGTCCTAACGGATACTTTGAACATATTGGCAATCCTTCTAAAGAAATGGAAACGAAAGCTCTTTCAGAGTTGGAAACGACATGATGTGGATGGACTATACGATCAACCAAGCAGGCGAAAACTTTACTGTATCTGGCGATTGGCCTGGAGAAGTAATGGGAATGCCAAAGAATGAAGACGGTACACACGCAAAAGAAAGTGTACTTTATAAACCCGGAGATGTTTTTCGTGTAAACGAAGATGGGTGGTTAATTAAGATCTCAGACGCGAGCGGTGCGGCAAGAGGTACAGAGGACTAATATGGAATTTGATTTAGCTCAAGCAATCGGAGAATACGGTTTTCCAATTATAGCCGCGTTAGGCATGGGCTACTTCATATTTTTCATTTGGAAATGGGTTACTGAAGTGATTGACCCAGTTCTTGGCGAAGCGATGTTTACACTGATTAAACTTGTCGATCGCGTAAGAATGCTTGATAATGATTTGATAAGATTGAACAGCAAACTGAGTATGGTTTTAGAATATAGGTCAAAGCTTAATCCTAGAAGACAGGACGAGCTTCACCGTCTAGTAGCTGAATATCAATCTGGAAGTAAAGCATTTAATTCGACGGGGGAAGGTGATGAAAAGTTTAACGACAGTAGTAGTGATATTACTGATGACAGCAAGCGCGGCAGCAAGTGATTTAGTTTGGGGCTTCAAGTCTCCTGCATTTCATTATGGAAATGGTTATTCGACTCACGTATTGTCTGTTGAACAACTATCTCATAATCGTAAACAAGATTGGAAAGATGAGCAAGATCGCATTGCAGAAGAAATTGAGCGAGAAGCTGATAACACAACTCTGTCTAAATTCATAAGAAACATTGAGTCCAGGATATATGCAACATTATCAAAGCAAATGGTTGATTCCATGTTTGCTGATTGTGGAGATAACTGTTCTAATACAGGAGAAACAGACATTGAAGGTAGTAACATTGCTTGGTATAGAGATGATGTTACGGGTGCCATTACATTAACTATTACAGAAGAAGACGGTTCTACTACTGAAATTACTATTCCAGGTGGCGGGGAGTTTAACTTCTAATGAGATTTGTTCTCTTATCACTAATACTCGTGTTAAGCGCGTGTGCAATGCCTCAGAGTTTATCAGTTCTTAAAAAATTAGACGAAACACCCATGTTGTCTGAAAGCTTAGTTGATGATAGATTATCTGCTGTCCCTCATTTAGATGGACCAAAAATTACTATTGCATTATACAATTTTAGTGATAAAACGGGCCAACGTAAAAGTAGTGCTTCATCTTCTTTGTCAAGTGCTGTTACACAAGGTGCAGAAGTTTGGGTTATAAAGGCATTACAAGATGTTGGACAATCAACTTGGTTCGAAGTAGTTGAACGAGTTGGTTTAGAAAACCTTATAAAAGAACGACAACTTATTCGTCAAACTAGAGAAATCTATGAAAAGAACGGCGAAGAAGGACCTACATCACTTCAACCCATGTTATTTGCAGGGTTGCTACTTGAAGGCGGTGTAATTGGTTATGATTCTGACACAGCAGCTGGTGGTGCTGGTGCGAGGTTCCTTGGTGTTGGAGCTTCTACAGAATATAGAGTTGATACGGTAACTATAGTTATGAGATTGGTGAGTGTAAACACTGGTAAAATTTTAATGAGTATTGCGACAGAGAAATCTATAGCAAGCTACCGTTCTTCAGCAGATGTCTTCAAATTTATAGACATGGGTCGCGAGAACATAGAAATAGAAAATGGGTATTCCGTCAATGAACCTGTTAATTACGCTGTAAGAGCAGCGATTGAACAAGGTATTATAGAATTAGTTAAAGAAGGAATTGAGAAGAATTTATGGAACTATAAACAGTAAGGACAGAACAGAAATGAAGTATACGCATTTCTTTGGAATGATGTTGGCATTGATGATAGGAACTGCAAGTTTCGCTAACGAAATATACATAACGCAAAGTGGTGACAACTTAGACCTTGACATTACTCAAGACGGACAAGACAACGAATTCGGTGATAGCTCAGCTGATGCTCAGCTAACTGGTGACTCGATGACTTTTTCTATCACGCAAACCGGATCATTCAACACAATAGATGCTACTATCGAGGGTAGCAACTATACAGGAACGTGGGTATTCACTGGAGATTATAACACAGTTGATATGACGTGTGATGATACTTCTGGATTAAATTGTGAAACTGTTACTGCTAATATTACAACAACTGGTGACAGCAACGATTTTCAAATCTATATTGGTGAAAATACTGATGCTGATAGTTTAATCGCAAACTTCACTATCATAGGCGATAAGTCAACGACTGTTGCTAATATCGATGGCGAAAACGCAAACGTAACCGTGAATTCAAACAACTCAGCTAGTTTAGCAACTACTTCTGTTAATTCAGACGAAGGTAATGTAATTACGTTAGATCTTGACGGAAACGGCGATCTGAATGGCCATACCATCATACTAAATATTACAGGCGGTGGTAGTACATATAACGTTACACAATCCGGAGTTTACGATAATATGGTTAACGCAACATTTAGCGGGGATTCGCATGACGTCGACATTACGCAGAGCGATTAAAGATGTTGAATATTATTGGCTTAATTGTCTTGATTCTCATACCGAGCTTATGCTTTGGCAATGCAGGTGAAATCGGTCAGTTCTCGGGTTCAGGAGTTCTTGAACGGGGTAATGACGTTATCGAAGGCGGGGATGGTATCGGTGTCCAACCAATGGATACCGCAGTCACAGCTCGAGGCAGAATGCGCATCGATTTTCTTGATGATACACGCGTCGACATCACAGAACACGCAAGGTTGGTCATAGATGATTTTGTCTATGACCCAGATGCCGGGACTGGTAAGCTCGGATTGCGCGCAACATTGGGAACTGTTCGTTATGCGTCAGGTTCAATTGCAAGAAATAGCAGAAGAAACGTTAGTATCAAAACCCCTTCAGCCACGATTGGAGTTAGAGGAACAGACTTTGTAATGGTAGTGGATGAAATTGGTGGAACAATGGTAACTCTATTACCTTCTTGTTCAATCGACCAATTAGGCGAAACTAATTGTGTTACTGGAGAAATATCAGTAGAATCTGATACCGGTTTTGTTATTATGAATAAGGCGTTTCAAGCAACTATAGTTAAAAGCAGATGGACTAAACCTACACCTCCAAGTATATTGAACCTATCAGAAAGTGACATAACAAACCTTTTAATACTAAGAAAGAAACGACCGTTATTTTTAGAGGAAGAAGGTTTACCAATAGAAGCAAGTACTGGTTTATTAGACGTAGATTTTTTAGACTATGATGCTTTGGATAGAGAAGCTTTAATTGAAGATATCAAAGATATATGGGTAACAGAACTGAGCAAAGGCGCTGATTATTATTTAGGTGAATTATTGTATGACATGATCCAGCAATTAAACGAAGAGTTGATGCGCAGATTGTTGTCAGTACTCGATGAAGAAAACAGAGAATTCTTTGCTGACTCTAAAGAAGGTTACGACGACAAGACAAGAATAGACTTAAGAAAAGACGATCCAAATTGGGTTATGGCGAGAGACGATCAAGGTTATTATCATTACGTTAGACTTACAGTAGGGCAGAATTATGGATACACTATTAATATTCAACAACAAGATGAAGTTATTTACGACTATCGTCTTGGCGTCGGTACTAATACTATTGACATCATCCAAATCAAATAGTCAATCGAACGACATTTATATGTACCAGTACGGAGACGACTTTACATTAAATATTACACAAGACGGAAGCCAAAACTGGATAGGTGGTATTAATGGTTCAACGACAGGTATCGAAGGTGATGGCAATACTATAGACATGGTTCAAATAGGACAATACCACGGTATTGAAGGATCATTGGATGGTAATAACAACAACATCGATCTTTATCAAGGTGGAGGCGGTGATAGTGGATTGATTACTGCTACTATTACAGGTGATGAAAATGACTTAGTAGTATGGCAAGGTAAATACAAAAATGGCACTACTGATAATGCAGAAGGCGGAGACCATACTGCAACAGTTCATATAACAGGTAATTATAATGATACGGTTACGAGTCAGACAGATGAAGGTTCAGTCAATCAAACATATGGTAGGCATGATTTATATGCTAATACTGTTGGTGATTATAACCATGTTGGGATTGTTCAAAGAGGGAATGAGTCTCACCTGGTCGATGTAGATACTACAGGCGATTGGAATGATGTAGATACATACCAACATGGAAACACAAATGGTAAAACTATCGATATTGATATTAGCGGTGATTATAACGCGATCACTGTTGACCAACGTGGAGTATATGCTGCATCAGCGACTATCGATGTAACAAACGCTTATGGACCTGCATATAACGTAGAAGTTACACAACAAACTGACACGTCTGCAAAAACTTTTACATTAACCGGTACTTGTAATAATCCAAACGGATGCGTTGTAAGTGTGACACAGGAGAACTAAATGGAACTTATATTAGGTTTAGCGTTATCAGCTCATATAGGATTTGATGGAGGATACAACAACGTCCATCCATATTTTGATATAAGGTACGAAAATTTAATAATGGGTGGATATTATAATTCGGTTAAAACTTCTAGCTTTTATTTTGGAAGATCAAATAAAATATTTGAAGGTTTAGAGTTTGAAACAGTAGTTGTTTCAGGTTATGATCTGCCAATCGTACCTATGGCAAGACTGGTATTCCACGATTATTATGCTCTTGTTGGAAAAGAAGGAAAAGACTACGGTCTCGTTATTGGCTATCAAATACCGTTAAGGACATATAAATAAGTAAAAGGAGAAGCATATGCAAGGACCTAAAAGAACTTGTCAGAAGTGTGGTCACGAATGTCACTGCTATGCTCCTTCCTGTAAAAAATGCATTAACGACGTCTGTTATAGATGTGATTGCAGAGAGGATAAAGAAAAATGAAAAAATTACTATTCTCTCCAATATGGAGTATAATACTGTTATTTCTATTCGCGTGGTTACATGTAAGTAATCCAGCTTTAATAGAAAGTTTAAGATTAAGATATTTCGATCAATTGATTATAAACCAAGAACCTGTTCCAAACAACATTTATGCTATAAACATAGATGAAAGCGCGTTAGAGAAATACGGTCAATGGCCATTTCCACGCAACGAATATTCAAATTTCATTATAGATCTATATGAAAGAGGCGCAGGTCTTGTAGTATTTAACGTGTTAATGAGTGAAGAAGATAGATCTGGTGCAGATGCTGATTTAGCAATGACTATGTCACAAGTACCGGTAATTTTAACAATGCTAGGCGCTGAGGAGAACAAAAATGAACCTATTAATCCGGGAGCCTCTATTATTAATAGCGATTATATTTCTCTTATTCCAAGTGTACCTGGCATTATCGCTAATGTCTATGAGCTCGAAACTAATGCTGTGGGGTCAGGAATCATCAATACATTTCCAGAACTCGACGGAGTTACAAGACGTGCTCCATTAGTTTTTGAAAGTGGTGGTACTCTATATCCAAACGTTACAATGGAAGTACTTCGTGTACTATCTGGAGATCCAAGTTTCCAAATTAAATTGTCACCGTTAGGAATAGACAAACTAAGAATACCTGAATTTGGTATCATACCAACGAATGAAGTTGGAGAAGTTTGGCTTGATTGGTCTCAAGGTTATATACAAAGTAGCATTACAGATTTACCAGATGATTTAGGAGGAGCTGTAGTTTTTGTTGGGCCAACTGCAGCTGGTATTACACAACCAATTGCTACCGCAATGGGATCAGTATTTCCACATCAGATGCAAGCAGCAATGCTAGGTACTGTATTTAATGAATCAAACATCACACGTCACGCTGATGCAAAAGCTTGGGGGGAATTGTCGGCATTAGTTATTGCTGGATTAGTTATTATTGGATTATCTTACTGGACATTCATAGGTTTAGGAGCATTCGTGCTAACAATAGGTACGTTTGTAGGTGGATCAATTTACTTATTTAATACATCAAACCTTTTAGTTGATGGTGCTACAATTGCTGTTATGTTGTTCGTAGTAGGAAGTGTGCAATATGCTATTAAATTCGTAGACGAGTTTTTGCAGAAACAAGCAATAAAGAAACAGTTTGCAGGTTACGCTTCGCCAACCGTAGTTAAGTTACTACAAGAAAATCCATCGTTAATTAAAGACGGTACTAAAAAAGACGTATCAATTGTTTTTAGTGATTTACGAGGCTTTACTCCTTTAGGTGAAAGTTTCGGAGATGATGTCAAAGGATTGACTCGAATAATGAATGGTTATATGGATGCGATTACTGAGCCAGTGTTAGATGCTAACGGTATGATTATTAAATACATTGGTGACGCTTCAATGCATATACATAATGCACCTATCGATGATGATAACCACCCAAAGACGGCAGTAGAAACAGCATTTAAAATGCTAAAAGCAGTGGAGAAATTTAATGAAGATACCATTATCCCTGATGGCCGTCCTCCTGTTGGTATGGGTGCAGGTATCAATACTGGCTTGGGGTATTTGGGTGAGATGGGATCAACAAAACGACACTCGTACGATGTCCTTGGAGACGCAGTCAGTACAGCAGCAAGAGTAGAATCAAAGTGTAAAGAATACGGACAAGTTTTATTAATAGGCGAGGCTACATATAAAGCAACAAAAGATGATTTCTTTTATTTGAAAATAGATGATTTGCAAGTCAAAGGCAAGAGTGTCGGCTTGAGTATTTACACAGCGCTTGATAATGTAAAAAATGTTTGGAAAAAACCTCAAGAAAAACATCAAGAAATGTACGCCTCTTATCAAGCGCAGGATTTTGATAAGGCTATAGCGCTTTGTAATTTATTACAAGGTCATTTCGATAATAGAATGGATGGATACTATGACATGTGGAAAGACAGATGCGAATACATGAAAAATCAAAACTTGCCTCATGATTGGAACGGCGTGTTTATAGCCACAAGTAAATGACAATAGAGAAAGAGCATCACAAATCAGAAGAGGTATTGGTAATAAAACTACCAAATTTTAGAACTATAACTCGCAAGGAAAAGTATTGCTCAGTACTGACCTTCGACGGGAAAACTAAGAACCCAGAATACAACCCGCGCCGCAGGGACTCTCTGAGTTATTAAAAGAAATTTCGAAAGGAAAATAAATGCTAAGTAAAGAGTGCAAATTACATTTAGAAGAAGTAGGTGAAACAGGTCTACAACATATGTGTCATGCTTTTAAAGCTGCAGCGCGTTTGCAATTGTTAGTTCCAGTGTTATTAATACACGGCTTAGCACCAAGATTATTTAAAAATACAGCGTCTGATGTAATGAAAGATATTTTAAGGGACAGAGAAAATGATAAATAAATGTACTACTATGGCACAGTGCGCGCAAATAGCGTACATGGATGCTAAAGAAGCAAAGACAGAATATAGAAAAATAGGCTACACTACACACAAATTTATTGAGCACGACGGTGCCCAACTACATATTATATCTAATAGATCAGAAGTAGTTTTATGTTTTAGAGGTACAGAACCTGGTGAGTTTTCTGATATAAAAGCCGATTTAAACGCTTTACCAGATAGAGCACAAAACGGCAGTGGGTTCGTTCATAACGGATTCCAAGAAGAAGTTAATAAAATATGGGATCAACTTACTGTTGCTCTCGACAAAATGAAAATAGATGGGAAAAGGTTTTTCATCTGTGGCCATTCTTTAGGTGCTGCAATGGCGACTATAGCAACAAGTAGATTGCAAGGTAAGGTTAGCGCACTATATACGTATGGTTCACCAAGAACAGGGACTTCTAAATTTGTTAAATCTATACAAACCCCTCACTTTAGGCATGTTAACAATAACGATATGGTTACTTGTGTACCTTTTGCTTTGCTGGGATATAAACATCATTCAGCCCCAAGATATATTAATTATTACGGAAGAATTAGAGCCTGCACTTATTGGCAAAGAACTAAAGATAAGTGGCGTGGTCGCTGGAGAGCCTTGAAAAAAGGAATGCCATTTGACGGCGCATATGATCATAGCATGACTCATTACTGCAAATATACTAAGGAGAATGATGTAGATGCATGACTCATTACGTTAAAGCGCTCGGCGACCAAGATGAAACTTAAAATAAATAACACATAAAAGGAAAAGAAATGGCATCTACATACAAAGCATACGCTGATAGAATGGGCGCAACGGCAGCAACAGATTATATAGGCAAACCAGGAGATATTTTCTGGGATCAGGCGAATGGAGCATTACGAGTATCTGATGGGGTAACCGCAGGTGGTACTCTAATTGGTGGTGGCGGTGGTGCAACCGCTTGGGCAGCTATTACTAATATTAATAATGCTAACGGTCCAGACACCGTTGCCATTGGACGAAACGCCGGCTCAGTAACTCAAGGTACCGAATCTGTAGCAATTGGTGACGAAGCAGGTAAAACATCACAAGGCGTCAACGCAGTAGCAATTGGTAATAATGCAGGCCAAACAAACCAGGGCGGCAGTGCAGTTGCTATAGGTGACATAGCTGGTGCATTAAGTCAAACCGCATACGCAGTGGCAGTTGGTGTTGGTGCAGGTTATGATGGTCAAAAAGAAGCATCTGTAGCAATTGGTCAAAATGCCGGTTATACAACTCAAGGCATAAAGTCAGTAGCAATTGGTCACGAAGCAGGTAAAACAACACAAGGCACCAAGGCAGTAGCAATTGGTGATGGGACTGGTTATGCAACTCAAGGTGCAAACGCAGTAGCAATTGGCTATTTGACAGGTAGAACAACTCAAGGCACACTGTCGGTAGCAATTGGTAAAAGTGCAGGAGAAACAACTCAAGGCACGAGCGCAGTAGCAATTGGTGATCAAGCAGGTAAAGGTAATCAAGGCACTCTGACAGTAGCGATTGGTAAGAGTGCAGGTCAAACTTCACAAACCGTGGCAGCAGTGGCTGTAGGTACTCAAGCAGGTGAGGCCTCACAAGGCAACAGTGCAGTAGCCGTAGGTTATCTAGCAGGTCAAACAACTCAGGGCGGCCAAGCAGTTGCTATAGGTCGTCAGGCAGGTAACGGTAATCAAGGTGACGATGCAATTGCTATAGGTTATCTAGCAGGTTTTGGAAATCAAGCTGCAAACTCGATTGTAATAAGCGCAATTGGTACAGAAGTATACAACACTCAAGCAAGTAGTTTAGTAATTACACCTATTAGAAATGCTACAATGACAACCATACTTGGTTACGATGCTGACACAGGCGAAGTTACACACAATGCGGCAATACCAGGGTATACTAATACAGCAGACTTGAAAGCATTAGTAGCAGCAAGTACAGACTTTGCTGATTACCAAACTAGAATAGCAGCACTATAAT
>Ga0307488_10001952_pt1 | contig 17418 bp, 14 predicted proteins | sample SB02metaG_FD_202248 | JGI IMG/M metagenome (GOLD analysis project Ga0307488, IMG submission 202248) | Sea-ice brine microbial communities from Beaufort Sea near Barrow, Alaska, United States - SB 0.2 | ecosystem: Environmental > Aquatic > Marine > Coastal | place: USA: Alaska | collected... | reverse complement strand
CCTCGAGGTGATCCAGTGGGCACGCGCGAACGGCTGCCCATGGGACTCAAACACGTGCGCGTACGCGGCGAACGGCGGACACCCCGAGGTGCTGCAGTGGGCGCGCGTGAACGGCTGCCCGTGGGACGAGGAAACGTGCTGGGCGGCGGCGATGGGCGGGCACCTCGAGATGCTTCAGTGGTTGCGCGCGAACGGCTGCCCGTGGGATGTACACACTTGCTCGCTTGCGGCGAACGGCGGGCAGCTTGAGCTTCTGCAGTGGGCGCGCGCGAACGGCTGCATGTGGGACTACGAGACGTGCGCGGGTGCGGCAAGGGGCGGGCACCTCGAGGTGCTACAGTGGGCGCGTGAGAACGGCTGCCCTTGGGACGCAGATACGTGCTCGTTGGCGGCGAAGCGCAGGCACCTTCTGGTGTTGCAGTGGTGGCGCGCGAACGGCTGCCCGTGGGACGAGGAAACGTGCTGGGCGGCGGCGATGGGCGGGCACCTGGAGGTGCTGCAGTGGTTGCGCGCGAACGGTTGCCCGCGGGACGCAGAAACGTTTCGTGTGGCGGCGAGTGGCAAACACCTCGAAATGGTGCAATGGTTGCGCGCGAACGGGTGCCCACAGCCATTAGACTAGAACCTTGTATTACAAATCGTCCCTCACTCGATCGCCACAGTGTTCCGATTAAACAAAACACTCACCCGATCGCCACGGCGACCCCCAACACCGCCGCGAGCGCCCCGAAAGCGCACATCGTGGCGACGACCCGCACCTCCCCCCACCCCCCGAGTTCCAGGTGGTGGTGCAGCGGCGCCATTCGGAAAAGTCGCTCGCCTTTGCCAGTGCTTTTCTTAGTTATCTTGAACCACCCCACCTGAAGTATCACGGAAACGACCTCGGCGACGAACACGAGGGTACTGACGAAAAGCGGAAACGTCGCGCCGCCGCCAAACGCGGCGGCGGTGGCGCCGAGCGCCGCGCCCAGGGAAAGGGACCCTGATTGAAAAAAAGAAAGTGTCAGCCTCTCGGACCGCGTGTATATCCGGGATTGGTAGTACGTAAACAGTCGTGGTACCGTCCTCCGGGAATGCGCCCTTCTGGTCGTAACCCGTCCAGGACGCAGGACGAGTACGGGCAATCGCGAAGGCGGAAAGGGTTCGGTGGGAAACACGCACCGGCGTCGCCCATGAACATGGCCGCCGGGTGTCTGTTTATGACCAGAAACCCACACGAAGCGCCCGCCATCGCGATGGCGAACGCCCCGAGGGACGCGGCACCGCCCGCCAGGCACACCACCCCCAAACCCACGAACGCGATCGCGCAAAGCGAGGACGCGAGGCCGTCCACGCCGTCGGTGACGTTCACGGCGTTGCTTTCGGCGACGATGGCGAAGGCGGAGAGTGCGTAAAACAGAAAGCCGCCCAACGGGAGAAACACGTCTTGTACGACGCCAGAACGCGATCCTACGCGTGTTGCGCCGAAAACCATTTGCGCCACGAAATCCATCACGAACCCGAACCCGAACGAAACCGTGGTTGAGGTTTCGCGAATAATACCGGCGGTTGATAGGAAATAAAGGAGGCAAACAAAAGCAGTCGCCGCTGCGCATTGAGCGGTAAACTTAACCCTCGGTTTCAAGCCCGAGTCGTTCGCCCCGGCTTTGAGCTTCCCAAAGTCGTCCACAGCGCCTATTGCAAGGAACGCCAGGGTCACCGCAACCACAGCGTTGACTGCAGGGTCGCCGCACTTCGTGAAGAAAAGCGCGACCAGACACCCGGCTGGTACGAACGCGACGCCGCCCGCCGTGGGCGTTTTGGTTTTGGTGCGCGAGTCCTTGTGCGAACTAGGGCCTTCTTCGCGAATGGGCTGGAACAGCCGTTTTCGGTTCATGAAACGGCAGAAAACGCCGCTCACGAGCGCGCTAGCGATAAAAGCCACCCCGAACCACTGCAGGGGCGTGGCGAACAGGGAGACGCCGGTGAAGCCGTTGGCGGTGGCGCCGGCGCCCCATTTCCCGCCAAGCGGCGCCAGCGCGTGGCACCACGCGGCTAAACTAAACGCAACGACTCGTAGCAAAACGCCGCCGCCCTTGACGGGGGGCGGTGGGTCGAAATCCGAAAGGTCCACGTCGGGGTAGTTCGCGTCTTGTTGGAAATCATTTTGAAAAGTATCCTCACCTGCGGCGTCGCTCAATGCTTTTTGGAATTCCTCGAAAGAATCTTTTGCGTCGGTCTCGGCGGCGCGCGTTTTCGTTTCTGAAACGCGGCGCGCTCGCGACGCCCAGCGCCGGTTCGATTCTGGAAGGAGTCGTGAGTTGTTCCATGAATGCCCTGTCCTGTGCTGCGAGGTTTTCCTGTTTGAAACCACGAACTCGTTGCCAGTTCGTCTGCATACGCTCGGCGCGACGCGTATCGCGCTCATTTTCTAATTTTTTGCTATTCGGTAAACGGGGCGACGTGTTAGGGTTCCCTCCCCGTGCACCACCTGTTCCCGGTGACTACGCGTGCTACGTGTGCTGGCGGCTACTTCGCACTCCCGAGCCAGGTTCCGCGCGGTCGTTCGCCCGTGCTGTCGAGTTTTTTCTTCCTGTTCGCCTCGACGATCACGCGCATCTCCTTCGCGGAAGGCGGTTTCGGGCCCTCGGGCGGGTACACCACGTACTTGAACTGTTTGATGATCGCTTCAAGGTTCTCGGGATTCGCGGCGAACACCACGGTCATGAAAATGGGCACGGAGACGTAGGTCGCGAACTTGAACGCTTCAAGGCCGAACCGGGGTTTGTTGCTCATGCGAGCCAGAGGCAATACAGGGTCCGCGCCCGCGAAGTGAATGGACGGGGCGAGGCGGTGGGACACAATTTTCCCGAAAAATAGCAACGTGTCTCCAAAAACAACGACTGCCCGCCAATTTCACAATGGTTCAATCAACCACGACTCCCGCGTGTCACACCGACCGTCGCCGCACTGGCCGCGCATGGACGACGTTTTCGGCGCGCCCGTGACTGCGTCGGCGAGTTCGGATGCGCCCCCGCTGATCGTGGCTTCGGCGGGAAACGCAACGCTTTTGGTGCCCGCGGTGCCCACCACAGGTCCAATGTTCGTGCAAGGCGGTCCCGGTCCCAATCCTCCAACGTCAATGCGCACGCCCGCGGAGGTGGTGGAAGCCGCGGCGCGCGTCTCGAGGCGCGAAGCGGAAGCCAGCGCACGTGAAGCGCGCGCGGCGGAAAGGGAAAGCGCGCTGTTTGTCGCGGAGTCGACATGGCGCGCATCAAGGGACGAACGAGCCGCGTCCGTTTTGGCAGTCGCCGTGGAAACAGAGGAGGAGTCCACCGCGTGCGCCGCGGTTGACGTACGCGCGTCGAACATCGCCGTGGCTGCTAATTTGGATCGCCGGGAAACCGCGGTGCGCCATCGCGAGCGCGTGGTAACGGAGAGGGAACAATCATCCACCGCCGTTGCGGTCGCGGAGCGCGAACGCGTCGCGGTGAGACGCGAAGCGGCGGCGACGATGATGGCGGATGACGCGCGCCGGCGATTGGACGCGGTTGACGCGTGGCAACGGGAGAGCGATTTACGCGAAGCAACCTTGGGAACACGCGAGCGCGTCCTCCTTGACCTCGCCGGCGTGACGCGCGCGCGGGAAGCGGCGTGCGTCGCGAGGGAAGCCAAGCTTTTGGACGACGAACTCGCGGCGCACGACTTGTTTGCGGAGGCCAACGCCCGCCTCGCCGCCGCCGAGGCGGCGGACGCGGTCGGCCGGCAACGAGCCGCGGAGGTGGATGGCGTCGCAAGGGACCTCGCTGAGCTCAGCACAGACCTCACCGCACGCGCGGCAACGCTGGCGCTGTGCGAAACGGCGACGGCGTCTTTGGAGCGCGAGTTGGCGGAGAAACACGCGGCGGCGGAGAGGAGTCAAACCGCCGTGGCTGAAGCGGGAACACACCGCGCTGAGGCGCTGGATTTGATTCAAAGCGACCTGGAGGGACGCGAGGGCGCGCTTGATGCGCGCGAGGCGGCTGCTTCTACCGCGACTTCCGACCGCGCCGCGACGGAAGAAGAAGAACAAGCGCGCGTCGCGGCGCTTTTCGAGGCGCTCGAACTCGCGCGGCGCGAAGTCAGTGAGACCCGCGAGGTGGCCACCACCGCGACTGACATCGCCAGGCAGCTAGAGGAGGTGGTTCTTGGCCAGCGGGCTTTGCTTGACGTGGCCGGCGAGGACAGAGAGGCTTTGATGCTTCAAGTCGAGTCGCTGATGAAACGCGTTCAGGAGGCTCAGGTTTTGAAAAACGAGGAGGCGCTTAAATATGACGAACGGGGTGGTGACCAAGCCGAAAACGAAACCGAAACCGAAAAACTCCGCGCCGCGCTCGCTCGGTGCGAGGAAATCAAAAACGACCGAGATTCCATACAGACTGAGCTCGAAAAGGCGAAACGAAGGGCGTTGCTCACCGGGCACGTCGCCGGGAGCGTCGGGGAGTACGTCAGGGCTATGGTGGTGCAGAAGGAACGGTACGTGGTTTTGGAAAAAGAGAAAAACTTGTTGGAACGGAAACTCGCGGCGTTTCCGCAAAACGGGCAAAAAACGCAAAACCCGTCGCCCGCCAACAATGACTTCAATTCGGAAGTCGCCGCCGCGCGCGAAGCCGCGGTGGCGCTAGCGGAAGTCGCCACGGCTTCCGTGAAAGCAGAGCTGGACGCGGTGCGTCTTGAGTTGGCCGCGGCGAAAGCGTCGGGGGCGTGTGCGAAGAGCGCGGCGGAGGCGGAACTCGGCGCGCTTGGGAAAAAAATGGAGCGCGCTTTTGTTGCGGCGAAAAAAGAAACAAAGAACGCCGTTGAAACGCCGTCGCACGTTTCGGAAACCAAATCACCAACACGAGGCTCGCCTCGGTCGGGGAAGAAACCGCCGCCACAGACGCCACACACGCCCCCGTTTTCGAAAACGAAACGCAGGATGAACGCAACGCCTTCCGTTTCCGGACCGGCGAGTACCGGCGACGAAAATGACGAGACGCACTTTCTTTTTTCAATCGAAAAGCGCGTGGAAACCGCCGAGCGCGCGGCGCGGTCGCTCGTGCACCGCGTGCGCCTCTCCTCGGACCACCGAGTCGAGGTCGCGGAGAGGGAAACACAAAGCGCTTTGGAGAACTCGCGGAGACTCACGGAAGACCTGGAGATGGCGCGCGTCGAGCTCGACGCCGCGGTCGCGGCGGCGGCAAGGGCGGAGGCTTTTTCGTTCGGCGAAACAAACGGGTTTGGGATTGGGAAAAATAATAAGTCGGAATCGGAGGCGTTTTCGTTTTCGTCGCGCATCGCGCGTCTGGACGCCGCGTTCGCCGCCGCCTGTGCCACGTTGGAAGTGCTCTGTGAGACCACCGCGATGGCCCGTTTGGGGGGGTGGGCGGTTGTTTCCGAGACCCTGGAAGCGAACACCATGGAGGGTTTGCGAACCCTGGAACGGCTCGCGAGGGACGAGGAAAACGAACGCGCGGACCGTTTTTCCGTCACCTTCGGCAAAGCCGGGTCGGTTCCCGAGACGCGGATGTGCGTAGCCGTGAGGGAAGTCGTGGCCGCGGTGAGGGACGCCGCGGCGGTTGCCGCGATGGCTGAGGAACGCGCGTGAGGTGATGGGAGTGCGTCTAGAGCGGCGCGTAGCCTAGTATTTTAGTGAAATTCCCCTGGAATCAAATCGGCTAGCAACTTTTCAAATCGCACACAGGACTTCTTCTCACAATTCGGGCAAGCCGTTCGCCACCGCCCATTCCAGTATGTGCCCTCTTGCAGCTTGGTGCGTTTGCCGGTCCCACGGGCAGCCGTTTGCGCGCAACCATTTCAGCACCTCGAGGTGCCCGCCGTCCGCCGCCATCGCGCACGTCTCCTCGTCCCACTGACAGCTGTTTGCGTGCGCCCACTGTAGCACCTCGAGGTGTCCGCTTATCGCCGCCCCCACGCACGTGTGCTGGTCCCACGGGCAGCCGTTCGTGCGCAACCACTGCAGCACCTCGAGGTGCCCGCCCTTCGCCGCCCCCCCGGCACGTCCACTCGCTCCACGGGCAGCCGTTCGCGCGCGCCCACTGCAGCACCTCGAGGTGGCCGTTCTCCGCCGCATGCGAGCATGTATACTGGTCCCACGGGCAGTTGTTCGCGTGCAACCACTGCAGCACCTCGAGGTGCCCGCCGCGTGCCGCCCATCTGCACGTCCACGCGTCCCACGGCCAGCCGTCCGCGCGCAGCACCTTCAACTCCGTAGATTTCCAACCCTCGCCGCTGCCTCACAAAGTCGTGCTTTACGCGACAGGCGACCTTGCCGTTGCATGCGCTTCAACACGCTTAAACGTCCGAGCTCTACGGCTTCCTCCTCACCAAGCTCGTGAAACCGAAGCCCTGTCGACGCCACCGCGTCGCGCATCGCGCGGTTCACCGCTGGAAGCCGTGCGTGATCGGCGGGAGAGTCGAAATACTCAGATTTGAGGATGTGCTCGACGACGAGGTGGTCGGGAAGGTCGGGGATGGCCTCGCCCGCGGCAGCCCGGTACGAATCGATCGAGGGAGTATCGGGGTCGTGCGTCGCATCGGAGGACATGGTGGAGGGTGTGTGTGCGTGTCGTGTGCGCGTCGTTGTGGTCGTTGTGCCTCGAAAAACGCGTCCTCCTCGGTCCATCCGAGCGTTTTTTCTTCTGTGCAAGGGCAGGGTGTAAGGGTAAAAACTGGGTGCAAATATGTGCAACTTGAATTATTATTTGTACGAACCGCTGCAGCTGCCAAGAAAAACTGTGACTTCCGGAAAAGGAAGCTTCAAACATCTCGGTCTCATATCAATTGGTCTTTGCGTTTCGCGGATTGATTGCTACGTTAGCTCAGTGGTAGAGCGCTAGGCTTTTAACCTAGTGGCCGAGGGTTCGATCCCCTCACGTGGCATCTTTTGCACTTTTTGCGTGGTTGTGCAAAGGGCGACGTCCACCACTGTATCCAACGAGCCTAATTTCAGGTCAATCGGAGTTCAGGCGGCTTCGTGGGGACGTGCGAGGCGAGCACATGGGTGATGTCATCTTGAGAAAATTTGGTTAAGTCAGTCTCCAATGTTTTTGACGGTTTCAGTCGATCAAAGTGACCGGTCGATTTGTGACCGAGTTTGAACCAGCTCGAGTTGACCGAGGGATGCCGTTCAGCTTTGGATCGCAGCTCAAAGAGACGCGTCGACGGTTCGATTCGCCAGCCCGACTCGTTGATTTTTTCATCACTCACCCACCTCGCGGTGTTCGCTCAACCTTCACGCGCACGCCTTTCGCGGTACGCACCCAACCAGAGTCCCTGTCGTGTGACTCCGCGACGTGACGCAAGGCAGGCCACGAGTGCGATCCCTTCGTACTTCGGGGAAATCGTCAGTACTGGTAGGGGTAGATTACGTTTTACATTTGTAGATGCGTTTTTTTCTTTTTTATTGCCAATCGATCCCACTAAAATGAACTAAAACTCCCCGGTCACCGGGTCCCTTCTTTTCACGAGCCTTCCGAAAAGATCCCTTTGTTCCTTCGCGCCCCATATCCGTTCCACCGCGTACCCGCCCATCACCCTGGTGCCTCCCCAAGCCGCGGCGAAAGAGGACGCCCCTTTCCCCTCCGCGAAAACCGCCGCGTTTTTCCCAAACGCCAAGCGCGCTTTGAGTTTTGCCAGAAAAGTGTCAGTGTTGTATGGTCTGTGTGGTCAAACAGTCTTGGGATTATTTGGGAAATGCAGTACCGGTACGTACCTTCTCGTACGACTTCGTCTTTTGCGTTTGAAGTCAAACCGGCGCCACTCTCGTTGATCGCGGCGTACACGGCCTCGACGTACGCGCGCCGTGTTACCTTTTTGTCGTTACCACCCCTGACCACCCCGTTATCGGCGTCCGCGAACAACTCGTGCGTGTAGAACTGCGGAACCTTTTTCAAACCCAGCGCGCGTTTCGTGGGCCATCCCAGCATGGACCCACCGAACAAATCTGCGAGGTACCGCGTGTAGAAATGCGCGGTCAACGCGGGTACCGATTCTTGGTTCGTTACACCTCCAGCACACGAGCTTTGTTCGCGCTCCGCCGCCGCAACGATCGCGCGCATGTACGCCGCCGTCGCGGGGGTCGGGGGGTGGTCACCAGGTGTCGTGTCCAGGAGGTTTTTAAGGTCGGACTCCAGGGCGGGCGCTCGCCTCAAGTCCTGGGAAAATTTTCGCCACAAAAAGCCACTCGGGGTTGGCGTGGAACCCCGCGCGGCGTCGTCGAGCCTCCGCTCTAACTCCGAGTAGAAGTGGAAGTGCGCCGCGGTGAACTTCGCAAAAGCGGCCCGGGACCCAAGAGCCGCGAGTGTGCCCCTGCCGAACGCGCGCATGTCATGGTTGCCCTCGCGCATCACCGCATCCAAGGCGTGCGCCAAACCGGATTTGTTCGCGACGCTGGATTTGAAAATACCACCGGGGGTATCGTCCGCGACTGTGGAAGCGAAACCGCGCACTCCAGCGTGGCGCGCCAACGCGGCGCGCGCCACACCGCGAGCCATGCGCGGGGCACGCGCGGTCGCGGACATCGCGTTCGCCGTACCTCGCGCGTTGCGATCTGACGAAGACACGTCGATTTTTCACCGAAAATGTTTTTCTCGTTGTTGCTTTTGTGTGGTCTCAGCTCCTTCCAGAGCAGAGCGGGGCGCGCGCTGCGGGTCGCTGTGGGTTTGTGGAGATGGCGGCCGGAGTCGCGGCGGCGGTGGTTTCGGCGGGGGACGTCCCCGACCGCGATTCCCTCGCGTCTTCGCACCGCACAGGCGAGCCGTCCGCGTCGTCGTCCGGTTTGGATGACGAGTGGTGTTTCCCCGCGGTGACCCGTGGCGGTTCGGGTTGGGTCCCTCCCAGCGGTCCAACGCACACGCACTACGCATCCTCCACAACGCGCTTGGGCGGAGGCGCGTTCGGGGAGGTGCTTTTGGGTACCCGTTTGACCGACGGCGTTTCCGTCGCCCTGAAGCGCATTCCCATTCGCGTACCGGACAAAGGCATCCCCGACAACCTGCTTCGCGAGCTGAAAACCATGCAGCGGCTCGCCGGGCGCTCGAAGCACGTGCTGGACTTGCTGGACCACTACACCAAAGGCAACGCGTTAGTGCTAGTGCTTGAGCTGTGTTTGTATGGTGATTTGCGTGAGCTGCTGGGTACAGACGACATAGACGACGCGAAAGGTTTGTCAACGGCGTGCGTCAAAAGCGTGGTTGGCCAAATCTTACAAGCGGTCTGCGCGTGCCACGCGTTACACGTGATGCACCGCGACGTGAAGCCGGGGAACGTGCTCGTTTCCCGCGATGGAACCTTGAAGCTCGCGGACTTCGGGCTGGCGCGTGTCGCGATGTCCGGAGTGATATCTTCTGAGTGTGAGACGAACACGGGGGATGTAACTCGTCTTTACGACGGGAGGTCTTCGGAGTCCAAAGAAACCGAAAAAGAAAAAGAAAACACGCTCACGGGCGCGGTGCAGACTCGGTGGTACCGCGCTCCCGAGGTATTGTTTGGCGCTAAAGCGTACTCCATAAAAATAGACGTGTGGTCCGTGGGCGCCATTCTGGGCGAGCTTCTTTCGGGAGCCGGCCCTATTCTACGAGGAGACAGCGACGTTGACCAGCTGGCGCGTACCCTTGGGATGCTTGGTACGCCCAGCGCGACCAACTGGCCGGATGCGGAAAACACGCCTGATTTTCACAAAATCAAATTCGCGCCGAAAAAACCAATGACAATTGCTCAAGCGCTTCCGCGGGCCGACCCGGGGTTGGGCACGAGTCTTTGGAAGCGCTTGTTCCAGCTGGACCCGGAGAAACGACCGTCCGCGGAACAGGCACTTCTTGATCCGTACTTCACCTTGGGCCCGGCACGCGCAACGCCGTGGGACGCGTTTCGGGAACTGCGGGCGCGGCGGGGGACAAAAAATACGCAAAAGACGCCTTCGGGGGACGGCAACGAGTCCCAATCGAATTCGCGCGGTTTCTCGCGTGGCACAAACACCGAGGTACTCGACATGCCTCCCGGCGTGCTCGCTTTGAGTCACGCCGAGCTTCGCGATGCGCTCCAGGCACTGGGTTTGGACGGGGAAATCTCCGCGAGTTTATAGAGTTTGATGTTGAGGAGTATTAGTATTTAGTCTCGTCGGATGGTTGTCACGCACGGGAGTTTAGGTTTAGTCTACGTGAATTTTACAACACACCTTTTGTGTTTTTGGCTATTCTCCCGCTACGCTCACGCCATGGACCCGTACTGGTTCGCCGTGGGAATCCCGTCGGTATCCGTTGTCTCCGGGTGCGCGACATTCCAGTTCGCGAAGAACACGTTCGGGTCGGGGGTTGGCTCGCCCTTCGCGCGCGCCATCGCGGCTTCCGCTTCGTAATCGCGCAACATGCGAACGAACCGCTCCTGCCGCACCGCGTGTACTCGCGCGCCTTCGCCGTACCGCGGCCAGCAGTTCCCCCCGCACCCGCAGCAGCACAGCACCCAGAACACCATGTGGATGATGAAGTACACCGCAAACAGGGCGGTCAGGGCGACCAGAAGGATCAACAGGAAAATCACCATGAAGAACTGGATTATCGGCCCGAGGAAAGGATTCGCGAGGCCTTTTACTAACCACGGCGGCAGGTGTGCCATCTGCGCCCCCCCCTTGCTTTCCCACTCCGAAAACGTATCGCTGCCCATGGCGTCTACTTCCACCTGCGACGCGTACATATCATACGCCGTGCGCAAAGTGGTGTTGCTCAACGTGCTGTTCGCGGAGGTCACCACTCCCATCGCCTGGGTCGCCCTCGGGTCTCGACATTTATCAGGATGAATCACCCTCGCGATCTTGTAGTACGCCTTCTTGATAGTGGACGCGGTGCAGGTTTTAGGATCCACTTTCAAGACTTTGTAGTAGTTGTTCTGGAAACGAAGCACGCGCTTGATTTCCTCCTCCGGGGTGAGCATCCCACCGGGAGAGGCGCTCTCCACATCCTCCTCCCAAGGCTTGGACGAAGACGCCCCCATCTTCTTCTTCTCTCACGCACGCACCACAGGCGTCTTTTTCCTCCACCACCGACCACGCGTCCGCGTCACCCAAACACCCCGAGCACGCGTCCCGCACGCCCTGTCGGGATCAAACGCACGTGCGGCGTGGCTGCACGCCTGAGAAGACGCGCGTGCCACCCGAGCGGCCTCTCGCAGTGGCAGTGATGCCTCTCGTGTCGATGGGTAACACCCTTTTATTGTTTATTGAACGGGTTTTTTTCATTTTTTTTTTCCACTGACGAGATAGACGTCGTTGCTTTCGTAACGCTTTTCTCGGAAGCCTCGAGGAAACGAGCCACAACGCCGCGCGCCCCCCACGCACTCGACACCCACAAAACCTACCCCGACCGCGATGGGTGCCTACAATTCGACAAATGCCACCGTCACTCCCACGGAAGGTGTTACCGCGACACCCGCGCCGCAGGACAACGCGGGCGAGACCTTCCCCGGCCTTCCCAACCACGGCGTTTCCTCCAAAGCAGACTCAACCCCGCAAGATGCTGGGTCGTCCAGTTCTCCTCTCTTTGCCGTGCTCGAGCTCCAAGTGAAGGCGGCGGCCGCCGTCGCGCGTGAGATGCATGACGTACCGCTCGCTTTGGCGCTCCTCGAGTCCGTCACGGCCGTGCTTGAGCTCGAAGCGACGGCGGGTTCCGCCGTCGCGCGTGGAGTGCAGGTTTTACTTTTGGCGCACCTGAAGTCCGCCACGGCCGTGCTTGAGGATGAAATGATGAAAACTGACCAGAGGTCTGGGGAAGAGGCATTCCCTGGCCTTCCCAGCCACGTCGTCATCCAGCACATTCTGATGCCTGACACTGATCCCGTCGTTCTCGCACGCCTCCGCGCGGTGAGTCGCTCGATGTGCGAGGCGGTTGACGAGACGGGACTTTTGGTGGAGGAGATGACGACTGAACGAGCCGCGAGGCTCGGGTGCTTAGATACGCTTCAACACAAGCTCCAGAAAGGTCGTCTGGACAAGCCAGACGTGTGCATAAACGCTGCGTTGGGCGGGCACCTCGAGGTGCTGCAGTGGGCACGTGCGAACGGCTGCCCGTGGAACACACAAACGTGCTCAGGGGCGGCGAAGGGCGGGCAGTTCGAGGTGCTGCAGTGGGCGCGCGCGAACGGCTGCCCGTGGAACACGAATACGTGCTCGTACGCGGCGTACGGCGGGCATCTCGCGGTGCTGCAGTGGGCGCGCGCGAACGGATGCCCGTGGAGCTCCAGCACGTGCTCGGAAGCCGCGCAGAACGGGCATTTCGAGGTGCTGCAGTGGGCGCGCACGAACGGCTGCCCGTGGGACGAGGATACGTGCTCGTGTGCGGCAGAGGGCGGTCACCTCGAGGTGCTGCAGTGGACGCACGCGAACGGCTGCCCGTGGGACGAGGATACGTGCTCGTGTGCGGCAGATGGCGGGCACCTCGAGGTGCTGCAGTGGGCGCGCGCGAACAGCTGCCCGTGGTACTCAGACACGTGCTCGGGGGCGGCGGAGGGCGGGCACCTCGAGGTGCTGCAGTGGGCGCACGCGAACGGCTGCCCGTGGGACGAGGATACGTGCTCGTGTGCGGCAGATGGCGGGCATCTCGAGGTGCTGCAGTGGGCGCGCGCGAACGGCTGCCCGTGGGACGTCCGCATGCGCCAAGTTGCGAAAGGGGACACACTTGAGTGGGCGATAGCGAACGGCGCACCCTAATAGTGAGAAGATGTCCCTCTTCGATTTGAAAAGTTTCGTCCCGCGCAGAAAAGACACAAACAAACATCTGGTTTCTTTGACTATATACACTTTGTATGTACAAAGATATGCAGCCACTCGTCGCCCGGGGTGTCAGAACCTGGTATCCGGGAACATCCCCGTGCCCGCTAGCCGCGCGGCGAGCGCGGCGTTTTCCTTGCGCAGCGTTTTCTCCGCCTCCGCCTTTTCGCGCCGCCGCCGTTCCGCCACCTCCAGCCTCGCCGCGTTGGTGTTCGCGTCCAGTGCCTTCGCATCCCTTCCCTTCGCCATGGCCTCTGCGATGCGCAGACGTATCAACTCGTTCTCCTCCACCAACCTCGCCGCCGCCTGCGCTTTTTCGTCCCTGCTGCGCTGCGCCACGAACGCTCGTCCGCGTTCTTGCTCCGGGGTAAGGTTCTTCTCGTCCCGCCCCCTACTCTGCGCGAGTTCTATTCTGCGACGCATCTCCACGTTTTCCTCCGCCAACCGGTGTTCCATCGCGGCCTTGTCCGCGATTGATTTGCGCCGAATCGACGCGCGCGCGGCTTCCTCATCCGGCGTCAGGGTCTTGGCGTCCCGCCCGCGCGCCATCGCCGCGGCGATGCGCCGTTTCTGCACAAGGTTCTCCTCCCTCAAACGCCTTTCCATGGCTTCTTTGTCCATCAGCGATTTCCTGCGAACGTTGGACCGCGCTTCTTCGATTTCCGGGGTCAGTTCTTTCGTGTCCCGCCCCCTACTCTGGTGCGCCTCGATGCGCGCGCGCATCTCCAGGTTCTCAGCCGCCATTCGTAGCTCCATCTCGTACTTCTCCTGCGCTTTCCTTTCTCTGATTTCAAGCCGCGCGTTTTCTTGGTCAGTGGTCAGGGTCTTTGAGTCCCTTCCCGCCGACCTCGCCATCGTGATACGGGCGCGCCTTTCCTTGTTCTCCTCCGCGAGCAACGCGGCGGCGGCGGCTTTCTGTGTCAAACGTTCGCGGCGCAGAACCGCCCGCGCTCGTTCCACTTCGGGGGTCAGGGCCTTGACGTCCTTCCCTTTGATCCGAGGCACCCCATCCGCGTTCGCGCCAGGCGAACCCCGGGAGCCGCGGCCGAGCTTGCGGTAGTCGATGCACGCGTTGTAAAAGGCCTGGGAAAGGTGTGAAAAGGTGTGTCGGGGCGACGTGAGGTGTTAGATTTTGGTGGAGAGGGCAAGTAGATAACAGATCAGGAGTAAGTTAAAAAAGAATAAGGCGTGGAAAACGCCGGCGGCATCCCGTATGATTCGTGACGATTTCGAATTGGGCAACCGCAGGGACCCAGCCGGAAACGTACCTTGAACTCCTCGAAGTCGATTTCCCCGTCCCCGTTCTGGTCCGTGAGCTGGAACTGCCGCGAAATGAAGTCCGCGTCATCGCCGCTGTCCTCCATGATGCGCAAGTTCACGAGCAGGCTCACGAGCTCATCCTGCATTTGGTGACGTGCCGAGCAATGTGGGAATTGAGGTGAGCGGGGATTCGGGGGAAGGAGAGAGTGCGCGAGGGTTTAGTTAGTTAAGGTTTAGTGCTGTGGCAGGTTTCGCGTATCACAGCTCTATACCGTGTTTATAGTCAGGGATCATTGCTCTCGGCGCCCCACGACGTACCTGGCCGATGCTTCCGTCGCCGTCGGTGTCGTACTCCTGGAATCGCTCGTACAGGCCCATCTCGCGGCTTTTCGCGTCGTGAATCATGGATTTGAGGTCCATGGCGGCAGTCAGTCGGAAAGAAAGGGGAAAGGCGGACGGGCGGTCACAACACCAAGGGTGTTGACCACGACGCCGGTGCGGACGCAAGCCGGTGGGAAAGGCGTTCCCGCGCGCGCGCGGTGTTGTGGGGACACCCCGGCCGGGGGAGGTACGATTACATTTCCAAGGAGACATTTGTTGACTTTTTCGCGGCTGACGGGGACGCTCAGCTGCCGGCAACTCGCTTTCGAGATTCACGAAACCCAAACAAGACAGATTCCGGAATAAAAACGACAAGCCACCGTCGGCCTACTTCTTCTCCTTCTTCTCCTTCTTCTCTTTCTTCTCCTTCTTCTCCTTCTTGGCCTTTTTCCGTCTCCCCTCGTCCTCGCCCTCGCGCGCGCGTTTCTGTTTCTTTTCCTCATCTTTCTTTTCCTCCTGTTTTGTGTCTTCTTTCACCTCCTCCTCCTTCTCCTCAACCGGCGGCAGCGGCGAGCCATCAAGCGCCAAACCAAGCGCCGCCATCGCGGTTCGCGACTTGCTTTTGTGTTTCTTTCCCTGCGCGTGCCCCGTGAGGGTCTCCTGGGACGTGCACTTCACGTTGCAACAAACGCAGTCCCACGGCGGGCCTTTGTTCAGGAAACGCTCGCCCACGATTTGAGAGGCGCCCGATACAGGGCCGCCCCCGCCCCCATGCGCCCCGTGTGCCCCTGAATTCTTCATCAAGTGCTCCTGCCCCGGTTTCGTGATGGAAAGCGCGTACTTCTCGTGCTCCGTGACGCAGGACGTGTGCGCCTGCACGGACCACTGGTCGAACACCTGCATGCAGTCCACGCACGAAAACCGGGATGCGCTGCAGTGCCCGGCGTGGCCTTTTACCTTGGGCTTCTTAAGCGTATCACCGCAATCCTCGCACTGGAACCACACCATGGCGCAACCCTAAACCCTAAACCTAAACCCTAGACCTGAGAGAAACAAGCACCGAAGGGCAGAGGGAAAGAACGTGTGACGCGGTGTGACCTCGAAGCGCGCGGGGGAATGGCCGACGGCGCGGCGGCGGCGGCGGTGGCGCGAAAATCGGCACTTATTGTTTCGGACCAGAAACATCAAAATGCATCCTCTGGTCTCGGACGCGCCACTGTGACGCCGCGCTTGTGAGACGCGCTCGGTGGACTCCGCGGCGGCGGGTCGTCAGCATGAGTCGCCAAGCCCACGCGCGGAGGGTAAACCCCGAGCTGTTCGTGGAGACGAACCTGTGGGTGGTGACAAGGGGACGGCCTTACAAGCCGAGATTTACCGCGGAACGCGCGGTGGTGGTCGTGACGGGCGGCGGCGATCCATCCCATGACTCGTTTGATCCCATGTCCTCGGTGGCGCACGCCGCGTGCACGGCAACGGCGCTGTTTAAAAACACCGCGTGTGACGCCGTGTTCGTGCTGGATTACTTTCCACTCGTGAAGGACCTGCCCAACGAACTCGCGAGCCCGTACCCCGGACGCGTCGCCAAGCCCACCTCCAGGCTGCTCCAGAAACTCAATGTCACACACGCGACGCTTGCGGCGAGCGGAACGGACTGCGCGGTGCTTTTGAAGATTCTCGGTGCGGTGGGTGGGTCGGTGGATGCGGTGGTGATGCACCGCCCGGACACCGCGACGGCCGCTGAGGTGCTCGCGGGCACAAGAGCCGCCGTGGCGGACGGCGTCGCCGGCGCGCTCGCAAAGCGTTTAAAAATACACACGTCAATGCGCGACGCGGACGCGGACCCGGACGTCAAGAGTTTGATGGAACGCGCGTTTCCCAACGCGGAGTTTTTGACCGACGAAGGTGACCTTCACGACGAAACTGGCAACACGGACGACGACTTCGCCTCCGCGACATGTGCGGCGGCGCTCGCGTTGGAAACGCGCGACGGCGTCCCGCCGCCCCCCGCGTGGCTCGACTGCGACGACTCGCCCGTGTTTTTCTGCAGAGTCGCGTTCGAGATGGACAAGAACTCGAAGCAAATCGTGCAGGTGGTGGAGAACGTGACAGAAGCGGTGGAGAGGGTGATGGCGGGGTTTGAGGCGGGGAAAGCGGAAATTGCGGCGGTTGCGTCTATGACCGCGGACCTTAGAAAGCCTTTGGACCGCGAAAGCGGAGTTGAAACCGAATCGGAAACCGTCGACGTCGGCGACAGAAGCGGAGGTGACGCCGAAAAGGAAACCGCAGTCACTACTGCGTCAACTGCCGACAAAGAAGACGGAGATGAAGACGAAAACGAAATCGTCGAGCCCGGTGCCGAGTCACCGGACGATACCCCCATGGTGTACGTCGCGAAACGCCCGTTCCACCCGAAGCGGCTCGCGAAAACGCTTTTGGAAAACTTCGCCACGTTCGCGACGACGAGCGTGACGGCTTCGACGAGGGGCGGGTACACAGACTCGGTCGCGTCCGCGGCGGCGGCGACGAAGAGCGCGGCGGTCGCGGCGGCTGCGGCGGCCGTGGAAGCGACGAAGATGGCCACGCTGTTGACAACCGAGATGCGAGGACACGTCGACCCTTTGGCGGCGGCTGCAGCGGCGTGCGCGGTGGCGTCTTCCGCGTCCGCGGCGGCGTCCGCGTCTGCGGCGGCGGCGGCGGCGGCGCTTTTGGCTCGTCTGGTCGGTTCGGACGACGCGTCGACGTCTGGATCGTCATCCCCCAGTGCTCCTCGCGGTGCCTTCACCGGCGTTTTGAGCTCAGTCGGCGCGGTGTGGCTGGCGAACCGGCCTTCCGTGCGCGGCGCGTGGATCACGCCCGACCCGGCGAGGCCGGGAAGTGTCGAGGTTACGTGCGCCGGCGGCGGGTGGGACGTTGGGAACAAAGAAGAATGCGGAGCGCGCTTCCAGCTGCCGCCTTCCTCGCACTGGGCGTGCGTTTTCGTGGGCGACCGGAGAAGCGAGCTTGTTTTCGAGGGGACGGCTTTGATGGACCGCGTGGCGCTGAGAGCGGCGCTGGACGCG
>Ga0307488_10001948_pt1 | contig 17441 bp, 12 predicted proteins | sample SB02metaG_FD_202248 | JGI IMG/M metagenome (GOLD analysis project Ga0307488, IMG submission 202248) | Sea-ice brine microbial communities from Beaufort Sea near Barrow, Alaska, United States - SB 0.2 | ecosystem: Environmental > Aquatic > Marine > Coastal | place: USA: Alaska | collected... | reverse complement strand
ATAAGGGCCAAGACTGTCACCTGCTGGCTGTCTTGATCGGCGGCGAGGCAAGTTGTCAGTGCTTCGAGAAGGGCGGGACGGTCAATTGCCGAGCAGGCTAGATGGCCGGGTAAATGGCTTGAGGGATCATTAATCATGTTCAGATATACAGGGTTTCGGGATCCAGGCCAAAGGCGCCTGGTTCAAGGGTTTTTGCTATCTCGATAGGCTTATTGCCAGCTTCTGTGGTGGCCGCCAAGTCCATCTCAGTAAAGTCTTCAAGCTGCTGCTTGTCTGCATCTAGTATGATCAAAACCTGTGGGCGCAGGCGCTTGCCTGGATTTTCCTTGACCACAATGCCCACTTCACCGGAGGTTAGCTCGACCAATGTGCCGGTGGGATAGATGCCCACTGCTTGAATAAAGGCTTCAATCAATTCAGTTTGAAAGTCGAAGCCACGCCATTCATACATTTGCTTGATTGCCAGAGCATGAGTGATCGGCTTGGCATAGACTCGCTGGCTGGTAATCGCGTCGTAGCAGTCGGCAATCGCCGCTATACGTGCATAGAGCGGTATCTGGGTGCCCTTTGTGCCCTCGGGATAGCCGCTGCCATTAAAGCGCTCATGGTGCGAGGCGATCATATCGATGACGGCCTGGGGCATAATCCGCGACGACTCTTTGGCCATTTTTAAACTCAGGTCAACGTGCTTTTTCACCAGTGTGAACTCGCGCTCTGATAGCTGTTGATTTTTATTGAGGATCACCGCTGGGATTTTTAATTTGCCTATATCTAACAGCATGCCACCCATGGACAGCAGCGCTAGTTCTTTTTTTGGCAGGCCAATCTGACGTCCGATCACAGTGCACCAGATTGCCACCGCAATACAGTGCCGGTAGGTGTAGGAGTCTTGGGATTTCAACCGTGCCAGCCAGATACTGGCACCGGGATTGCGCGTAATGCTGTCTACCAGCGGGTTGATAACCTCGCTGAGTTGAGCAATATTGAGTGTCTTGCCGCGGCCAATGCGGCTGATGATGTTGTCGAATTCAGCGCGGATATTTTGATAGGCGCCCTGGGCAATTTGAATTTCCTCGGTGACTGAACTCTGCTCGCTGTAGTTGACCGGATTGTGTGTTGCGAGTTCAGCTTTAAAGGGGTGCGCAACAACAGCTCGGGGCCGTCTATTGGCGGGGGCCGGTGTGACATCAATATTGAGATTGGCGAGGCTTTTCGTGCTGTCTATAAACACATAGTCGCAGTAGAAACCGAGCTTTTTCACCTCGGCATGGTTGCGGATCATAAAACCTTGAAGGCTAAACGGTGTGTCGAGCCAAGGCCGATCCAGTCCAGAGACATACATGCCCGGCTGTAGATCGTGGATATAGACTTTCTTGCTTTGTAGCTGGGTCAAACCCTTTGCTCCCTAACTTCCATATTATGCAGCTTGTGTATGTTTGTGGTGTTCTCTCGCTCCTCCCTGGAGCCATTATGGACGCTATTGCATTGCGGCGCAGTTTAATCCCTCCGCAGTGTATCTTTAAGCGCTATAGGATTGGTCAGATTGAAGACTACTATGTAGCTTGAGATCAGGAAAGTAATGATCGCCGCAGCTTGAATCAAATGTGACGCATTATTGCTAATCAGGCTGGTATTGAAGGCGACATAGGCAATCAGCAATGAAAACTCACTGTTCTGCCCCAGTCGCAGACCTATATCCCAAGCCAAGCCGTGGCTTTCGCTCTGGTTGCGCAACAGCCAGTGATAGACCACCGGCTTGAGCGCCAGCATAATCGTTGCCAGTATGATCGCCGGTAGGGCGATCTGCGGAATCAGCGACAGATCGAAGCCACCGCCAAGGGCGAAGAAAAATAGAATTAAAAAGAAATCCCGCAGTGGTTTTAGGTTGAGGGCGATATAGGGTGCGATGGGGCTGGTGGCGATGGAGATGCCAGCAATAAACGCGCCGATTTCACGGGACAGACCGCCGTATTCGGCGAGCTCGGCGACACCCAGACACCAGCCGATAGCGAGCAAAAAGACATACTCGCCGATGCGGTCAAAGCGGGCAAATAGTGGCTGCAATACATAGCGCACCATCAATACCGAGCCGGCAATCAGTAATGGCAGTGAGATCAGGCTGACCACAAAGCGCATCGAGCTATCACCGTCAGAGGCGGCTGATATCAGCATCAACAGTACAAAAATAGCCAGAAAATCCTGCATCAACAACATGCCGACCATGAGTTCACCGGAGTGGCGATGGTGCAGCACGGTGGTGGGCAATAGCTTGATACCGATAATGGTGCTCGAGAACATCATCGAGGTACCAATGATCAGATTTTCGGTGGCCGAGAAACCAAACAGATAGCCTATGCCATAGCCAGCCAGGGCAAAAATCAGTGAGCTTATTAAGGTGACATGAGTGACCTGACGAAAAACCCGCAGCAGTGCTTGGGGTTGCATATCTAGGCCCAGTAGAAACAGTAGGAAGATAATACCGATGCTGGCAATTTCAGCGATCAACTGCACATCGGTGACCCAGGCCAGGCCATGGGGACCCATTGCCGCACCGAGCAGGATATATACGACTAACAGAGGCTGGCGGCCAAACAGCGCCAGCGAAGCCACCACCGCGGCACCGGTGAAGATGAGGAAGAAAATTTGTATTAGATGATGTTCCATCATTTTATCCCAATACAGCCAGCGCCTGAGTGCAAGGTCCAGTGGCGTTTATTTTAAAACAACCCGCCAAGGTGGCTAGCGAAGACGTTTAAATAGCGGCTCGGCCTGATCGGCGGCGGTCTGGTAGCCGTCAGAAAAATCATTCAGCGACTTTGCCGCAGCCTCCAGGTCAATATCATTGGCCAGGCTAAACTGACTAAAGCCACAGCGCTGCAGCATAAACAGTTGATCCTGAATAATATTACCTATGGCTCTAACCTCGCCTTGGTAATCATAGCGATCGCGGAGCAAGCGTGCGCTGGAAAAACCACGACCATCGACAAATTTGGGAAAGTTGAGTGCGACAACCGGCAGCTGGGGGAGATCATCGGCAAGGGACTCGACCTCTTCATCGCTGTCGAGCCAAACGCCGACTTGGCCGGACTGTTGCTTGAGTTCGACGCGATGCTCGAGCCAGTAGTTCAGCGGCACTAGGATATCACCGGCGGGAATGGACTCGACCGGCTGTTGCAGCACTGTCCAGTTATTATCGGCAACGGCTCCGTGACTAAGCATCTTGTGCATAAACTCGCTCCTTAAATTTATCCGCACCAATACGCTGGTAGGTGGCCAGGAAAGCTTCGCCTTCGAGGCGATTTTCAACAAATACATCGAGCAATTTTTCAATGCCATCGACCACATCATCCCGGGATAGGGAAGGCCCCAGTACTTTGGCCAGCGCGGCGTTTTTATTGGCGCTGCCACCGAGCTGAATCTGATACCACTCTTGGCCCTTTTTATCGACGCCGAGAATTCCAATATGACCAACATGGTGGTGACCACAGGCATTCATGCAGCCGGAGATGTTGAGTTCCAGGTCGCCGAGATCATAGACATAGTCGAGATCTTCAAACTTGCGCTGAATGGCTTCGGCAACCGGAATCGATTTGGCATTGGCCAGGGAGCAGTAGTCGCCACCAGGACAGCAGATCATATCGTTGATAGTCCCTATAGTCGGCGTGGCTAAACCCTCGGCCTTGGCCAGTTGCCAGAGTTCAAAGAGTTGACTCTTGATAACGTCGGCAATAACAATATTTTGATTGTGTGTGGAGCGCAACTCGCCATTGGAGAACTGATCTGCCAGGTTGGCAATACTGTCTAATTGACGATCGGTAACGTCTCCTGGGGCCACACCTGCGGGCTTCAGAGATAGAGTTACAGCTGCGTACCCGGGTTGCTTCTGGTCGCGCACATTGCGTTCCAGCCAGCGCGAGAATGCCAAGCTATCGTCAGCCTGGGCCTGCAGTGCGGCGTTCACTGCGGCTTCATCCACGGCCTGATAATCAGGTAGTGGGAAGAAGGTTTTAACGCGCGCAATTTCACTGTCAGTGAGCTGGGCCACGCCATCGACATCACGGGCTAAAATTTGCGCCCATTCGGCTTCCACGCGCTCGGCGAAAACCTCAGGGGTCCAGGCCTTGACCAGAATCTTAATTCTCGCCTTGTATTTGTTGTTGCGATTGCCGTAGCGATTATAGACCCGCAGTACCGCGTCCAAATAGGTCAGCAGGTGTTGCTTGGGCAGGAACGGCTTGATTGAGGATGCAATCACTGGGGTGCGGCCTAGACCGCCGCCAACAAAGACATGGAATCCAGTTTCGCCAGCATCATTCACAACCAGTTGAAGGCCAATGTCATGGAGTAAAAAGGCCGCACGATCCTCTTCAGAACCACAGACGGCAATCTTAAATTTGCGCGGTAGAAACGCAAATTCTGGATGAATAGTCGACCACTGACGGATGATTTCACACCAGGGGCGCGGATCTTCAATCTCGTCTGCGGCAACGCCGGCAAACTGATCGGTGGTGGTGTTGCGGATACAGTTGCCACTGGTTTGAATGGCGTGCATCTGGACGCTGGCGAGCTCGGCGAGAATATCCGGAACCTCTTCTAACCGCGGCCAGTTCAACTGAATATTTTGTCGGGTCGTAAAGTGCACATAACCCTTATCAAATTTGCGTGATATCTCGGCCATTTTGCGCATCTGGATGCTGGACATAAGGCCATAGGGCACGGCGACCCGTAACATAGGTGCGAGTCGCTGAACATAGAGTCCATTTTGCAGACGCAGGGGCAGGAATTCTTCTTCACTGATCTTGCCAGCCAAATAGCGCTGGGTCTGGTCGCGATATTGCTCGACGCGTTCATCGACGAGTTTTTGATCATATTGATCGTAGATATACATGGGTGTTTTTTAACCTTATTAGCAAGCCATTAGCGCATTGGATAGCCGGTTGGATCGCACGCTGACTTGAGCGAAATTTTGCAGGATAGATAGCCCCTGCCTTTCAGGGGCGACATGATAGCTTCACCGGCGCCGGTTTTAAATTACTATTTGGACATATCACTGTGGTTTTCGGAATATCAGCCACTTAAGGGCCTGATCCGTCGCCGATGACTTCAGCCAAAGTGGTTTTAAAAAAGTGCTTTTTTGGCCCCTGTAAACAGGCGACAGCTGAGAAATCCCTTGCTAGAATGCCCTCTCAAATTTTATAGCCCTGCGTAGCAAGGCTAAATCGACCGTTTAAAAGGCACTATGTATGAGCGACAACAATCAATCAGTTCAGGATGTTAGTAGTCAAGAGACTAATGAAAACAGTAAGGCAGATGCCATTGCAGCAGTTGCCGTTTTGGCTATTATTATCGTTACCGTCGTCTATTGGCTTTCTAGTCTCTAGCCTCGAGTCCATCTATTGGTCATAAGTCTATGAGTGCAAAACTTCAGCTAGTGGAAAATCTCAGCCAGCGTCAGGAGGTTGAGGATTATCTCAGTCGAGTTCAACCTAGGTCTGAGATCAGTGCCGCCCGCGTGGCTGAATTGCAGCAGCGCATCAAGCAGCAGCTGATTGAGAAAAATGCGGTGTTGATCGCCCACTATTACACTGATCCGCTGATCCAGGCCCTGGCCGAGGAAACCGGTGGAGTGGTGTCTGATTCCCTAGAGATGGCGCGTTTTGGCAAGACTCACAGCGCCCAGACCCTAGTCGTCGCTGGGGTTAAGTTTATGGGCGAGACGGCAAAAATTTTAACCCCCGAAAAACGCGTCTTGATGCCGACTCTCGAAGCCACCTGTTCTTTGGATGTTGGCTGTCCCGCCGAGGAATTTGACGCTTTTTGCGCTGAGCACCCAGATCGAACTGTGGTGGTTTACGCCAACACATCAGCTGCGGTTAAGGCGCGCGCTGACTGGGTGGTGACATCCAGTATTGCTCTAGAGGTTGTCGATCATTTAGACAGTCTCGGTGAAAAAATTCTCTGGGCACCGGATAAATATCTCGGTAGTTATGTACAGAAGCAGACCGGTGCCGATATGTTGCTCTGGGATGGCAGCTGTATTGTTCACGAAGAATTTAAAGCTCAGGGCATTGCCGATTTAAAAAAGGTCCACCCAGATGCCGCGGTGCTTGTCCATCCTGAGTCGCCGCAGTCGGTGATTGATATTGCCGATGCTGTGGGGTCCACCTCCCAGCTTATTGCTGCCGCGGCAAGCTTGCCCCAGACAACAATGATTGTCGCCACCGACCAAGGCATCTTCCATAAGATGCAACAAGCGGTTCCCGATAAGAAGCTACTGGCGGCTCCTACTGGCGGCAATGGTGCCACCTGCCGCAGCTGCGCCAGCTGTCCGTGGATGGGCATGAATGATTTGGAAAACCTCTTGGCTGCCCTTGAACAGGGCAGTAATGAAGTTTTTGTCGACGCCGAAGTGGCGGTTCAGGCGATGAAGTCCTTGGGACGGATGATTGAGTTTCGCGAGCAGCAGGGCGTTTAGACTCTAGCCTCAAGAATGCCGTTGCTCGCTTCGATCTGGGTTGAAAAGATCAGAGCCTCTCAGCCCGATCCTCCATGGTCGCAAGATCTCGCAGCCGCTGGCGGATCATCGCCGACTGTTTGAAATCTTCTTTAACCATTCCCGCCGCCAGGCTCAATTGCTCGCGAGCCTTGTCGAAGACACCAATCAAAATAAAATACTCTGCTCGAGCCTGATGCAGCCCTGAAATATTGCCGGCCAGGCCGCGCACTTCAGCCAGTCGGTACCAGACCATAGGATCTTGCGCGCGCATTCGCGACAGCGCCGTGAGTACCGTATCCGCACCATCATAATTGCGCGCCTGCCACAGGGCCTCGGACTTGAGCAGCATTAAGGGATAGTTATTTTGGTTAACCACCAGCTGTCGATTAAGTCGGTTTAGCGCTGCGGTGTATTTTTTTGCGGCGATATCGATTTCGATATCGGTGTATAAAAAGATTAGATTAGTTGGCTGGCCGCGCAGCAACTGCTGCATCTGTTGCCGAGCTTGCTGCAGCTGGTTGGCCTTCAGATAGGCGAGGGCGAGACCGTAATGCGCGGCGTCAGCCTTGAGCGTATTGGCCGCTATTTCAGCCTCGAAGCGATTGATACTGAGGCTGGTGGTTTGGTCCATTGCCACCAAGGCTCTGGCACGCATCAGATAAAACTCTGGGTTTTGGGCGTACTGGCGCATTGAGGTGCCCATGGAACGGTTGCGGGCGTCGCCTATACGTTTTTCGGTAATCGGGTGGGTGAGCAAAAATTCCGGTGGCCGGCTGCCGGTATAGCGTGTGCCCTTAAGTAATGTGGTAAACATATCGGCCACTGCACCGGGATCGCGATTGGCCCGCTCCATAGTGGTCAGGCCAACTCGATCGGCCTCCTGTTCATTTGAGCGGCTGTAGCGCAGCTGACTATCCATAGACAGGGCTTGGGAGGTAATCATAGCCGCCGACGCGGCGTCGCCACCGGCAGTGGCTGCGAGTACCACGGTGGCCAGCAATCCGGCCATACTGATCATTGAGTTCTTTTTCTGCGCCTCAGTGCCCCGAGAGAAATGCCGTTGACTGAGGTGCGCCAGCTCGTGAGCCAAGACCGAGGCCATTTGATCTTCATTCTCGGCGAAGGCAAATACCCCAGTGTGAAAACCCACCACACCTCCAGGCACTGCAAAGGCATTCATTGAAGGGTTTTTGACTATAACCAGTTCTAGGCGCGGATCTTCCAAATCGCTGTAGGTGGCGAGATTGTAGAGCAGCTGTTCAAGATAGATCTGCATCAGCGGATCATCATAGGCGCGCACGCGGCTGCGAAAAATCTTTAACCAGGTGCGGCCGAGCTCATATTCTTGGCTTTTTGAAATCATCCCCGACGACGCGTCACCGAGCACCGGTAGCTTAATTTCATTAGCTGTCAGCGCGCTGCTCACCGGCCATAACAGGCAGCAGAGTATAAGGATCCTAATGAGCTTGGGCAGGGGCAAAATAGTCACGATATTCCTTATTCGGCTAATCTCAAAAAAGATTGGGTGTAAAGTCGCTCTGCGTAAAGCAGACTGCGCTGCTGCGATTACTGTAGCGGAAAATTATGCACAGTTCGACAGTTGAAATATTGACAAGTTTCAGGTCAGATAGCCCTCCTATATTGTTGCGCGTAAAGTGCGTGCAGTCAGTGATATTTTTGCGCAGTAAAACTTGGCGAGAGCAGTTTCGAGAGGAAATGGATGAAAAAGATACTTCACAAATGGATTGAGCGTTATTTCGGTACTGAAGAGGCCCTGCTGCTGACGATTATTTTGATTGTCTCCCTAGTGGTGTTTGCCACTCTGGGTGCGGTGCTGGGACCGGTGTTTGCCGCCTTAATCCTGTCTTTTTTACTTCAGGGCTTGGTCAATATGCTGGTTCGCTACGGCGTGCCGCGGGCGCTGGCTCTGGTGAGTACCTATCTGCTATTTGTCGCTGGCTTTGTCTCGGTGATTGTTGGCTTGATCCCTATTATCGGCCGTCAGACCTCACTGTTAATTGGCGAGCTGCCGAACATGATTGCCGGACTTCGTGATCTTGCTGTGGCGCTGCCTGAGCGCTATGCCGAGTATGTCAGTCCGGAACAGTTTCAATCGATTACCCAGCGCCTCTCAGACGAAGTAGGGCGTCTCTTAGAGCAGGCTCTGTCCTTCTCGATCAGCAGTTTTCCCGGCATTATCGGGGTGATGATCTATCTGGTATTGGTGCCCTTGTTGGTGATGTTTATGCTCAAAGACAAGGATCAGCTACTGCTGTTCCTGAGTAATCTGCTGCCAGAAGAGCGTTCAGTGATGCGAACCATCTGGAATGAAATGGATATGCAGTTCACCAATTATGTTCGCGGCAAGGCGATCGAGATACTGATTATTGGCCTGCTCTCCTACGCCGTGTTCCTGTGGCTGGGTGTCAATTACGCCGCACTCTTAGCGCTGCTGGTCGGCCTCTCAGTCTTAGTGCCCTATATAGGCGCCACTGTGGTGACCATTCCGGTGCTCTTGGTTGGCTATATGCAATGGGGCTTTGGCAATGATTTCTTTTGGCTTTTTGGTGCCTACGGCGTGATTCAATTTCTCGACGGCAATCTCCTGGTACCGGTATTATTTTCCGAGGTGGTCAACTTGCACCCGGTCTTTATTATCGTCTCGGTACTGCTGTTTGGCGGTATTTGGGGATTCTGGGGTGTGTTCTTTGCGATTCCTTTAGCCACTCTGGTGAAGGCGGTATTTAATGCCTGGCCGCGCCGGGCACAGCAGGAGCTGAATTTGCAGCCACCTCTGGAGTTCTTGGCTGAGACGGATAATGACGAGGCTCCATCAGCTTCCTAGGCATAGCTGAAACGCTAAAACAATTGGTGGGAGTAATACCCACAACAAACCTGCATTAAGGAACTGTCCATGGGCAACAGATTAACGACTTTCTGGCTTCTATTAGTGGTCGCCGTCGCGGCCGGTTTACAGCAGGGCTGTTCGGCTCCAGAGGAGGCGGTCCATCCCCAGGGGATTGTTGTCAGTCCCAATGACAGTCGTGAATATCGACATTTACGCCTACCCAACAATATGGATGTACTGCTGATTTCAGATCCCAGCAGCGATAAGGCCGCCGCCTCATTGGATGTCTATGTTGGCAGTTATCAAAACCCTCAGGACCGTGCAGGGCTGGTGCACTTTCTTGAGCATATGCTGTTTTTAGGCACTGAGAAGTACCCCGAACCCGGCGAGTATCAGAGTTTTATCAGCGAGCATGGCGGCAGTCATAACGCCGGTACTGGCCTCGAGAACACCAACTATTTTTTCGATATAGATGCGGCACATTTGGAACCGGCCCTGGATCGCTTTGCGCAGTTTTTTTCCGCGCCCAACTTTGACGCCAAATATGTCGATCGTGAACGCAATGCCGTGGAGTCTGAGTATCGCCTCAAGCTCAAAGACGATAGTCGCCGCGGTCAGGACGTGCTCCAAGAACAGGTTAATCCGCAACATCCACTGAGCAAATTTACCGTCGGCAACCTGGAAACTCTGGCCGATTTTGACGGCCGTCCGCTGCGCGACGAGTTGCTGGCAATCTATAAAAAATACTACTCCGCCAATATTATGAAGCTGGTGGTACTCGGCAGTGAAAGTCTCGATGAACTGCAGGCTATGGTCGAGCCGCGGTTTTCGCCGGTGATTGACAATCAGGTTGTGGTCGATGGGCCATCGGCGCCATTGTTTGCCGATAAACAGTTGCCAATGCAGCTGTCAATTGTGCCACTGCAGAACTCCCGCTCCCTGAGTCTCAATTTTCCGCTGCCGAAAATGTTCCCCCACTGGCAGAAAAAACCGGCTAACTATCTGGCGGCCTTGATTGGTCATGAAGGCGAGGGCAGCTTACTCGAGGCCTTAAAAGTACGCGGTTGGGCCGAAGGGCTGTCTGCTGGAACCGGTCTTGAAGATCGCGGTGGCGCGTTGTTTTATGTGGATATCTCCCTGACTCCCGAGGGCCTTGAGCACCAGTCAGAAATTGTTGAAATGTTCTTTGCCACAGTGCAGATGATTGCACAGCAGGGTATAGACCAGTGGCGCTATCTGGAAACAGCCCAGCTCAGTGAGATCGCCTTTCAGTTTCAGGAGAAGCAAAGCCCGATGGGTTATGTGTCGATGCTGTCATCAAAAATGCAGCGTTATCCCATCGAGGAAGTGCTACATGCCAACTATGTGATGAATCAGTTTGATAGGGCCCTATTGGGCCAGGTAGCGGCGCGCTTGACGCCGGATAATATGCTGTTGTCGCTGACTGCCCCTGAGGTGGTGGCTGACAAAATCAGTGCTATGTATCAGACGCCGTATTCTGTCTCAAAGATTGCTGCTGCGGAGCTTGCCAAGTGGCGCTCACCGGCAGAGTTTGAGCGTTTGGCGCTGCCCAAAGCTAATCCCTATATTCCAGATGACCTGAGTTTAATTGCAGACTCTTCTAGCGTGGCAAAAGCGCCACAGCTGATAGCCGACAGCGAGCAGGTCAGTGCCTGGCATTTCCCCGATACCCGTTACGGCGTGCCCAAGGCGCACATTATTGCTTCACTGCAGACGCCAGGAATTGATTCGCCCGAGGCCTTTGCCGCGCTGGAATTGTACCTTGCCTATATTAACGATCAGCTCGGTGCCTCGGTCTATCCAGCCCGCGAGGCCGGGCTGGGTTTTTCTTTGGGGCCCAGTGATCGCGGTATCGCCATTGTCGTCAGTGGCTATTCGGACAAACAGGCAACCCTGCTCGGGGATATTCTCACTGCGCTAAAAAACCCAGACTGGGATGCCGCGCGTTTTGACCGCGTCCAGCAGAGTCTCTCCCGTGACATGAGTAATTTTGCTCAGCAGTATCCTTTCCGTCAGGTGGTGGCGAGTTTTAACTCAATCATAAAAGGGCAGTGGACGCCGTTGCAGAAGGTTGCCGCGGTGGAGCAATTATCTATGCCGGCGTTAAAACTGTTCGCCGACAACCTGCTGGTGAATCTCAGCCTTGAAGTGTTAATCAGCGGCAATCATGACCAGAAGTCAGCGGCGCAGTTGGTCTCCAGCTTATCCTCCTGGGCCCCGTTAAAGCCGGTCAAGGTCAGTCAGACAGTGGCCAAATTGGCCTTAGGTCAGGAGCTTGCGCAGATTTCGGTGGACCACAGCGATGTAGCGGTGATGCTCTATTTGCAGGGTCGCGGCGATAGTTTGACTGAGCGTGCGCATATGCTGCTGCTTGGAGAAATGCTGGCGTCGCCGTTCTACACTAGCTTGCGCACTGAAAAACAGCTCGGTTATGTGGTGGCGGCCTTTGCCAGCAACCATCTGCGAGTGCCGGGTCTGGCGATGATTGTGCAGTCGCCGAGTGCCGATGCCGCGACAGTTAAGTCCGAAATGACAGGTTTTTTGACCGCCTATAGTGAGCAGGTGGCGATTCTCGCCGAGGCTGACTTGCAGCGCTATAAGGCCTCTGTGCTTAGTGGTCTTGAAGAGACACCGAAGAATCTCTCTGAGCTCAACAGCCGTTTTATGGAGTCTCTGGGACTTGGTTACAGTGACTTTGATTTTCGCGAGCAGCTGAGTCAAGAGGTTGCGATGGTGACCATCGAAAGTCTCAGCAGTGCCTTTCAAGCGGTTACCGCTGATCAGTTGCGCGGGCTGGTGGTGGAAACGGTTGACGGCAATCAAGAGGGCGTTAGGGTGGATTTACGTAAGCTGGGAACGGTTTATGAGTATGAATTCCGGTAAATTGGTCATTTTCGCTAGTTTTGTAATTTTACTAACTTTAATTATTTTAAAGTAAATCGTTTATAAACAAGTAGTTGAAGGAATATTTGGCGAATACTGGCAGTTTTTCTTCTGATGACCGATCCAGGATTGCCATTGATTTCGTAATTTAACTACATTAAAATTGCGAACATACTTTTGCGTCTGTGAATCCAGTCTAGAATGGGTTTCGAATCTGTCGCAAATAGCCGTTTAATTGACAACTGGTTGGTGATGAATGACTAAGGATTTAGATCCGTTTGAAACTCAGGAATGGCTTGAAGCCTTCGATGCAGTCCACAAAATTCACGGCGACGAGCGAGCTAATTTTCTGCTCAGTCAGCTGCAGTCCCATGCCAGCGATCAGGGCATAAAGCTACCACCATCGGTCACCACACCCTTTCGTAACACCATCTCCTCTCACCGCGAAAAGCGCATGCCCGGCGACCTGTTTATGGAACGCCGTATCCGCTCGCTGATTCGCTGGAATGCTCTGGCCATGGTGATGCGTGCGAACAAGAAAAGCGAAGGCATCGGCGGTCACATTGCCAGCTTTGCCTCAGCGGCGACACTCTACGATGTCGGCTTTAACTACTTCTTCCGTGGCCCCGAAGGGGACGATCTCGGCGATCTGGTGTTCTTTCAGGGACACAGTGCTCCGGGTATGTATGCACGTTCATTCCTAGAAGGGCGTCTGAGTACAGATCAGATGGATAACTTCCGTCGCGAAGTCGATGGCGGTGGTCTCTCGTCTTACCCGCACCCCTGGTTGATGCCGGATTACTGGCAGTTCCCAACAGTATCTATGGGCCTTGGCCCGATTCAGGCCATCTATCAAGCTCACGTCATGCGCTATCTATCCGCCCGCGGATTGGTGCCACGTGGCGACCGCAAGGTCTGGGCCTTTCTGGGTGACGGTGAGTGTGATGAGCCGGAAAGCTTGGGCGCCATCTCCCTGGCCGGTCGCGAGCAGCTTGAGAACCTGACTTTTGTCGTCAACTGTAATCTTCAGCGCCTTGATGGCCCAGTGCGCGGTAACGGCAAAATCATGCAGGAACTCGAAGGTGTGTTCCGCGGTGCTGGCTGGAATGTGATCAAGGTTGTCTGGGGACGTCACTGGGATCGTCTGATCGAAAAAGACACTACTGGTCTGCTGATCAAGCGCATGGACGAAGTCTGTGACGGCGAACTGCAGAACTACAAATTTAATGGCGGCGCCTACACTCGCGAGCATTTCTTCGGCAAATACCCTGAGCTGCTCGAGTTGGTTGCCGATATGACCGACGATCAGATTATGTATCTGAATCGCGGTGGTCACGATCCCTATAAGGTCTATGCAGCCTATGCAGAAGCCGCTGCTCACAAAGGTCAGCCAACGGTTATTCTTGCGCACACCGTAAAAGGCTACGGTCTTGGTGGAGCAGGTGAAGCCGCCAACGACACTCACTCGGTGAAGAAACTCGATATCGACAGCCTGCGTGGTTTCCGCGATCGTTTCGGTATTCCAGTCTCCGATGATCAGTTGGAAAATGTTCCCTATTACCGTCCACCAGAGGACAGCCCTGAGCTCGAGTATATGCGCAGACGTCGCGCTTCTCTGGGCGGCTCACTACCGGCCCGTAAAGCCGACTTCACTGCCATGAAGGTGCCTGAACTGTCGACCTTTAAAAAGCAGCTGGAGAGCAGTGGCGAGAGAGAAATCTCTACCACCATGGCCTTTGTCCGCGTGCTGTCGACGTTGATTAAAGATAAAACCATTGGTAGCTCCGTGGTGCCGATTGTGCCGGACGAAGCCCGTACCTTTGGTATGGAAGGCATGTTCCGTCAGCTCGGTATCTACACCTCGGAAGGGCAGAAGTATGTGCCCCACGATCACCAGCAGATCATGTATTACAAAGAAGACAAGAAGGGCGTGATCCTCGAAGAGGGCATCAACGAAGCCGGTGCCATGTCGGCCTGGATAGCATTGGCTACCGCCTACAGCACCAGCAGCTGCCCGATGATTCCGTTCTATATCTTCTATTCGATGTTTGGTTTTCAGCGTATCGGCGATCTGGCTTGGGCCGCTGGCGACAGTCAGGCTCGCGGATTCTTGATCGGCGCGACTGCCGGCCGTACCACTTTGAACGGTGAAGGTTTGCAGCACCAGGATGGCCACAGTCATATTCTTGCCAATACTGTGCCTAACTGTCGCAGTTACGATGCCACTTACAGCTATGAGTTAGCTGTAATTGTGCAAGACGGCGTTAAGCGTATGTTTGAGGACAAAGAAAACTGTTTCTACTACCTCACCACGATGAACGAAAACTACAAACAGCCAGCAATGCCTGAAGGTGCCGAAGCGGGCATTATCAAAGGTATCTATAAGTTCTCCCAGGGCGGCAAAGCCAAGTTGCGTGTGCAGCTGATGGGTGCGGGTACGATTCTTAATGAAGTGCGTGAAGCGGCGAAGATTCTTAAAGAGACCTACTCGGTTGAGTCGGATATCTGGAGTCTAACCAGTGTTAACGAAGTGACCCGCGAAGGTCAGCAAGTTGATCGCTGGAACCTACTGCACCCCGAGAGCAAGCCGAAGAGAGCCTATCTCACCGAGCAGCTCGATGGCGCCGAAGGCCCAGTGGTGATCGCAACCGACTACATGAAAAACTATGCTGAGCAGATGCGTAAATATATTCACAAGCCACTGACTGTGCTGGGCACCGATGGATTCGGTCGCAGTGATAGCCGCGAGGCGCTGCGTAGCTTCTTTGAAGTGGATCGCTACTTTATTACTGTTGCCGCGCTGAAGTCGCTAGCAGACGAGGGTTCTATCAAGCACTCGGTAGTGAGCGAAGCGATAAAATCATTTGGTATAGATCCGGAGAAAGCCAATCCGCTGTTTGTTTAAAATAGAGGATAAAGTGCTACGCGATTGCGGAAAATACGAATAAAGGAATCAATGTGACAATACAGACAATAGTAGTTCCAGATCTTGGTGGCGCGGAAACCGTAGAGGTTATCGAGCTTGGCTTAAGCCCCGGCGATAGTATTGAGGTTGAGGATTCTCTGCTGGTTTTGGAATCTGACAAAGCCACTATGGATATACCTAGCCCGGCTGCCGGTACGTTGGTCAAGTATCTGGTTGCCGAGGGCGCCACGGTTAAGGTGGGTGACGCCATTGCTGAGATAGAGGTTGCAGGTGAAGCTGCCGTAGAGACTCCTGAAGTCGAAGAAGTCGAGCAAGTGGCCCATGAACCAGCAGCCGAGGATGTTTCAGAAGCTGAGCCAAAAGCCAGCCCAGTTGAGGCAGCTGCTAGCAGCTCCGCAGAGCAGCTAATTCTGGTTCCAGATATTGGCAGTGACGATAAAGTTGAACTGATTGAAATTTCTATTGCTGTAGGCGACGAGGTTGCTGAAGGCGACACGCTAGTTGTGCTCGAGTCTGACAAGGCAACCATGGACGTGCCGTCCACCCATTCCGGCAAGGTGTTAAAAATTCTCGTTGCCGAGGGCGATAAGCTTGGCACTGGCGATGCTGTTGCACTGTTTGAGGTGGTTGCAGATACGGCCGCACCGGTTGTTGAAAAGCCTGTTGTTGAAAAGCCTGTGGTTAATGAGCCTGCCGCTAAAGCTGCCCCAACAGAGACTGTAGCTGTTGCAACGGCTGTTCCAGCTGATACTGCAGCTGACGCTATTCAGTCTGCTCCCGGTCAACCAGCCCAGCCAGCCGCTGTTGCAGCTGCCGAGCCCGCTGCGCCCAGCGATGCGGCTCAGGTCTATGCGGGTCCAGCGGTGCGTCTGATCGCTCGCGAACTGGGTGTGGCGCTGACTGAAGTGCCTGGCAGTGGTCCACGTGGACGTATTCTTAAAGACGACGTCAGCAATTTTGTTAAGCAGGTCATGAAGAATAAAGACGCCCCAGCTGCAGCAGCAACTGGCGGCAGCGGTATTCCAGCGGTTCCCGCCATCGACTTCAGCCAGTTTGGTGAGATCGAAGAACTGCCCATGAGCAAGATCCAAAAGCTCACCGCAGCCAATATGCAGCGCAACTGGTTGAATGTTCCCCATGTCACCCAGTTCGACGATGCCGATATCACCGAGTTAGAAGCATTCCGCAAAGGCCTAAAAGCTGAAGGCGAAAAGCGTGGTGTACGTGTTACCCCTGTAGCGTTCCTGATTAAAGCGATCGGTGCGGCACTGGAAGCCAATCCAGAATTTAATCGCTCGCTGGCTGCTGATGGCCAGAACCTGATTCAGAAACATTACTGCCATGTGGGTATGGCGGTGGATACCCCCCGTGGTTTAGTGGTGCCGGTTATCCGTGATGTGAACGAAAAGGGCATCTGGGATATTTCAGCAGAAATCGCTCTGCTGGCTGGCAAGGCTCGGGATGGCAAGTTGAAGCCTGCAGAGATGCAGGGCGGCTGTTTCACGCTCTCAAGCTTGGGTGCCATTGGCGGCAACGGCTTTACGCCTATAGTGAACGCCCCAGAAGTAGGTATTCTCGGTGTCTCTAAATCACAGATCAAACCGGTTTGGGATGGCGCTGAATTTGTTCCGCGCTTGCTGTTGCCCATGGCTTTGTCCTATGATCACCGCGCTATTAATGGTGGCGATGCCGGACGTTTTATGACCTATCTGGTGAAGCTGCTTAGCGATATTCGTTACCTGGCCTTATAGAACTTTTATAACAACCGCTAAGAGAGAGGGATTAACCAATGAGATTTTTACACAGCATGGTGCGAGTCACTGACTTGCAAAAATCCCTCGATTTTTACTGCGGAGGCCTTGGCCTCTCAGAGCTTTATCGCTATGAGGTCCCCAAAGGGCGTTTCACCTTGGTTTTTCTCGCCGCACCTAGCGATGCTGAAAATGCTCAGGAGACCAAAGCCCCACTGATTGAATTGACCTATAACTGGCCGCCGGAAGAGGGCGAGTCGGAGCACTATGGGGAAGGCCGCAACTTTGGTCATCTGGCCTATAAAGTCGATGATATCTACGCTACCTGTCAGCGTTTGATGGACGCTGGTGTAGTGATTAACCGCCCGCCGCGAGATGGTCACATGGCCTTTGTGCGCTCTCCGGATAATATCTCCATAGAACTACTGCAAGAGGGCGAATCACTGCCTTCTCAGGAGCCCTGGGCTTCTATGGAAAACATTGGTAGCTGGTAGCACATAGCCGGTAGAAGATAGC
>Ga0307488_10001947_pt1 | contig 17449 bp, 13 predicted proteins | sample SB02metaG_FD_202248 | JGI IMG/M metagenome (GOLD analysis project Ga0307488, IMG submission 202248) | Sea-ice brine microbial communities from Beaufort Sea near Barrow, Alaska, United States - SB 0.2 | ecosystem: Environmental > Aquatic > Marine > Coastal | place: USA: Alaska | collected... | reverse complement strand
TGCATCCGGGCCATCAGATAGCCGAGATCGGCATTGGCCAGTGCACAGACCTCTTCGAGTCGATTGAGCGTGAAATGCCGCTTGGAAAACATGCGTTTCACATTGGCTTCGCTGAGGTTTAGGTGAGTTGCGACATCGGCATAGGTAATCTTACGCTCGCGCAGGATTCGTTTGAGGGTGTCGATTAGTTGGGCGGTTTGCGACATGGCGAACTTTGCACAGTAGCCTTATGTGCTACCGATAATGCCAGCTTTTTAAAGCCCATGCTACTGGGCCAAATTATTTAAGAATCGCCCGTCCCGTCACCTTGGATGCGGTATACACATTGATGAGATTATAGGTTTGACTGTAGCCTAGCCCTTCGAGTCGTCGGATCGCCCGAGCCGCGCGTACCCCGGCGGCGCAATAGAAGCCCAATGGCCGGTTTTTGTCGAGCTGATGCGTGACGACACCAGCCTCAATGGTCTCCCACGGGATCCACAGAGCCCCTTCCAGGTGCGACTGTTGCCATTCGGCGGCGCTGCGGACGTCGATAATGGTCATGGTCGACCAATCGATGCCGGGGCTATTGTCGGCATTTTTGTCGGTATTAGTGTCAGCACTGAAGGCGGCTGCCGGCCACTGTACGCAAAGCCAGAGTAGGCCGAGCAGAAGGTTTTTTTTCATCGAGACCTTGCCAATAAACAACATCAGTACTACCCGTTACCTAACTACTGTAAAAATTTTATGGACAGAATGGGTGAAAATCCTGTAGTATCCGCGAAATTTTGGGCTGCAAATGCACCCAGCTGACGCGTTTGACCAGTAAAAATTATACCCTGACCGCACTAAAAAAATTAGCCTGTTGTGCCTTAATGCAACAACCAAGGCAAAATAACTCAGCGGGATGAAGTTACCTTCATCTCGCTTTTTTGCGAATAGGGGGCACGTAAAACTGGTCTGACGGGTCAATTTCTCAATCGTCCATTCATGCAACTGATAGGAGAACGGATCTTGAGTACGCCTGCCATACTCGCGCTCGAAGACGGAAGTATTTTCAAAGGCATCGGCTTTGGTGCCGCTGGAGAAGCCATTGGTGAAGTGGTATTTAATACCTCCATGACCGGCTATCAAGAGATCCTGACGGATCCGTCCTATGCCCAGCAAATAGTCACCCTGACCTATCCCCATGTCGGCAATACCGGGGTGAACTCGGAAGATGAAGAGTCCGATCAAGTTTGGGCGTCGGGCCTGGTGATTCGCGACGTACCGCTGATGCACAGCAGCTTCCGCAGTGAGCAATCGCTCGCCGACTATCTGAAAGCACGCAATATAGTCTCCATCGGTGATATTGACACCCGTCGTCTGACCCGAATTCTGCGCGAAAAGGGTGCCCTAAACGGCTGCATCATGGCCGGTGAGAACATCGATGCCGACCGCGCCTTGGCCTTGGCCAAGGGTTTTGCCGGCTTGAAAGGCATGGATTTGGCCAAAGTAGTCAGTGTTAAGGCACCGTATCAGTGGACCGAAGGCAGCTGGCAATTGGGCGTTGGTCATACTCAGCCCGATACCAGTAAGTTTCATGTCGTTGCCTACGATTTCGGCGTTAAGCGCAATATTCTGCGTATGCTCGCCGATCGTGGTTGCCGCATCACCGTGGTTCCGGCGCAAACGCCGGCCGCCGATGTCCTTGCACTGTCCCCCGATGGCGTATTTTTGTCCAACGGGCCGGGCGATCCGGAACCGTGCGACTATGCCATTCGCGCCATTGCTGAGATTTTAGCGACCGATATCCCGGTTTTCGGGATCTGCTTGGGCCATCAGTTGTTGGGCCTGGCGTGCGGGGCGCAGACCGGCAAGATGAAATTCGGTCACCACGGTGCCAACCATCCGGTCGCGGTTTTAGCCGACCAGACGGTGATGATCACCAGTCAAAATCACGGTTTTGCCATCGAAGAAAGCAGTTTGCCAGGCCATTTGGTGGCCACGCATCGGTCCCTGTTTGATCAGTCTTTGCAGGGAATACGGCATACCGACAAGGCCGCCTTCAGCTTTCAAGGCCATCCGGAAGCAAGCCCCGGTCCACACGATTGCGCGCCGCTTTTTGATCAATTTATTGACCACATGAGCCAACGCCAATCTTAAGGTGACCCGACACTGCCCCGCAGGGGCAGTTGCATACACTAGTATTCAGAATCTGTGAGAAACCATGCCAAAACGTACTGACCTAAAAAGCATTCTGATCCTCGGCGCTGGACCCATAGTCATTGGCCAGGCCTGTGAGTTTGATTATTCCGGTGCCCAAGCATGTAAGGCGCTGCGCGAAGAGGGTTACCGGGTGATACTGGTCAACTCGAATCCGGCCACCATCATGACCGACCCGACCATGGCCGATGCCACCTATATAGAGCCGATCACTTGGCAGGTGGTGGAGAAAATCATCGAAAAAGAACGCCCGGATGCGGTGCTACCGACCATGGGCGGCCAGACCGCGCTGAACTGCGCGCTCGATCTGGAAAAGCACGGCGTCTTAGTCAAATACGGTGTGGAAATGATCGGTGCCAATGCTGACACCATCGATAAGGCCGAAGATCGCAGTCGCTTCGATAAAGCGATGAAATCCATCGGCCTCGATACCCCCCGATCCGGCATCGCGCACACGCTCGAAGAAGCCATTGTGATCGCCGAACGCCTGGGCTTTCCGTCGATCATTCGTCCGAGCTTTACCATGGGCGGCAGTGGCGGCGGTATTGCCTACAATAAAGAAGAATTTGAAGAGATCTGTCGCCGCGGGCTCGACCTGTCGCCGACCAATGAACTGCTGATCGATGAAAGCCTGATTGGCTGGAAAGAATTTGAGATGGAAGTGGTGCGCGACAAAAATGATAACTGCATCATTATTTGCGCCATTGAAAACTTCGATCCGATGGGCATTCACACCGGCGACTCCATTACCGTCGCGCCCGCCCAAACGCTGACCGACAAAGAATACCAAATTATGCGCAACGCCTCACTGGCTGTGCTGCGTGAGATCGGCGTTGAGACCGGTGGTTCGAACGTCCAGTTCGGTATCGATCCGGCCACCGGCCGCATGGTCATTATCGAAATGAACCCGCGCGTGTCGCGCTCGTCAGCTCTGGCGTCCAAGGCCACTGGCTTTCCGATTGCTCGGGTCGCGGCCAAGCTGGCGGTCGGCTATACACTCGATGAATTGCAGAACGAAATCACCGGTGGCGTCACCCCGGCCTCGTTTGAGCCGAGCATCGACTACGTCGTCACCAAGATACCGCGCTTTGCCTTCGAGAAATTCCCCCAGGCCAATGATCGCCTAACGACTCAGATGAAGTCGGTCGGTGAAGTGATGGCAATTGGCCGTAACTTTCAGGAATCCCTGCAGAAAGCCTTGCGCGGCCTGGAAGTGGGCGCCTGCGGTTTTGACAGCTATGTTGACCTGAACGCAGACAATGCCAATGAAATCATCGTGCGTGAACTGCGTGAAGCCGGTCCCGACCGCATCTGGTACGTCGCCGATGCCTTCCGTTCGGGCATGTCGGTGACCGATATAAACGAGCTGACCGGTATCGATCCTTGGTTCCTGGTGCAGATCGAAGATTTGCTCGCCGATGAAAAAGCCCTCAGCAGTAAAGGCCTGAAAGACCTCGACGAGGCGCTGATGCGCAGCCTGAAACGCAAGGGTTTCTCGGATCTGCGTTTGGCTCATCTGCTCGGTGTCAGTGAACAGGAACTGCGCAAGAAGCGCTGGGCGCAAAACGTGCGTCCGGTCTATAAGCGCGTGGATACCTGTGCCGCGGAATTCAAATCGGATACCGCCTATATGTATTCGACCTACGATGAAGAGTGTGAAGCGGCGGTGACCGATCGCGAGAAGATCATGGTCATCGGGGGCGGTCCCAACCGTATCGGCCAGGGTATCGAGTTCGATTATTGCTGTGTGCATGCTGCCCTGTCGGCGCGTGAAGACGGTTATGAAACCATTATGGTGAACTGTAATCCGGAAACCGTCTCGACCGATTACGACACCTCCGATCGGCTCTACTTTGAGCCCGTCACCTTGGAAGATTTACTTGAGATCATCGATCTGGAAAAGCCCAAGGGTGTCATCGTCCAGTACGGTGGCCAGACGCCATTGAAATTGGCGCGTGCCCTTGAAGCGGCCGGTGTGCCCATTATCGGCACCAGCCCGGATGCCATCGACCGAGCCGAAGATCGTGAGCGGTTCCAGGTGATGGTTGAACGGCTGCATCTGTTGCAACCGGAAAATGGCACCGCGCGTAGCCTCGATGAGGCCGTGTTGATCGCTAACCGTATTGGTTATCCCCTAGTAGTGCGACCCTCCTATGTCTTGGGCGGCCGAGCCATGGAAATTGTCTACCAGGAAAAAGACTTGCGCCGCTATATGAACGACGCGGTCAAGGTGTCGAATGACTCGCCGGTGCTGCTCGACCGCTTCCTCGATGATGCCATCGAAATGGACATCGACTGTGTCAGCGACGGCGAACGCGTTGTTATCGGCGCCATCATGCAACACATTGAACAGGCGGGCGTGCATTCCGGCGACTCGGCCTGTTCGCTGCCGCCCTATAGCCTGCCGATGCCCGCGCAAAACATGATCCGTGAGCAGGTCAAGGCCATGGCGCTTGAGCTCAATGTAATCGGCTTGATGAACGTGCAGATGGCTTGGCAGGATGACAAACTTTATATCATCGAAGTGAACCCGCGCGCCTCGCGCACCGTGCCCTTCGTGTCCAAGGCCATCGGTGTGTCATTGGCCAAGATCGGCGCCCAGGTGATGACCGGTAAAACCCTGTTGGAATTGGGTTTTACCGAAGAAATCATCCCGACCTATTTCTCGGTCAAAGAAGCGGTCATGCCGTTCAATAAGTTCCACGGCGTCGATCCGGTACTGAGTCCGGAAATGAAATCAACCGGTGAAGTTATGGGCACCGGCAAGACCTTTGCCGAGGCCTTTGCCAAGGCCGCGGTCGGTGCCGGTGCGGTCTTGCCGACCTCCGGCAAGGTAATTATTTCGGTCAAGAATAAGGATAAGTCCGCCGCGCTGGTAATGGCGCGCAGCCTGACCGATCTGGGTTTCGAGGTGGTTGCCACCCGTGGCACGGCACAGTTCTTTACCGAACAGGGTTTGCCAACCTCGGCGGTCAACAAGTTCAAGGAAGGCCGGCCGCATTTGGTCGATCTGATTAAAAATGATGAGGTCGCCTTTGTGATCAATACCACCGAAGGCCGGCAGTCGCTGGTTGACAGTGGCGAGATCCGTAAGGGTGCGTTGCAGCACAAGGTTTACTACACCACGACCCTGGCCGGTGCCGAGGCCTCTGTGATGGCCATGCAGTTGCAGCAGGAGCCCTCTGTCAACCGTCTGCAGGACTTGCATGCCATGCTGAGTCAGTCATAATAAGCACTGAGTGAAGACGATCAAAGGGCGCTGTGCGCCCTTTATACATTAGGAAGGAAAAACCCATGCAACGATACCCAATGACCGTCGAAGGTGAATTGGCGCTTCAAAACGAGCTTAAAGAATTAAAATCGGTGCGCCGGCCTGCGGTGATCATAGCCATAGCCGAAGCCCGGGCGCACGGCGACCTGAAAGAAAACGCTGAATATCATGCTGCGCGTGAGCAACAGGGTTTTATTGAAGGCCGGATTCAGGATATCGAAGGTAAGTTGTCCGGTGCTCAGGTAATCAACGTGCACGATATTCCGGTGTCCGGTAAGGTTATCTTCGGTACCACGGTCAGCCTGCTCAATGTCGAAACCGACCAGGGCGTCATCTACAAGATAGTCGGCGACGACGAAGCCAACGTGAAGGTCAACAAGATATCGTTGAACTCACCGATTGCCCGCGCCCTGATCGGCAAGGAAGAAGGCGATGTGGTCAACGTGATGGTACCCGGCGGTGTGGTCGAATATGAGATTGAAAAGGTCGAACACCTCTAGCACCTCTAGCACCTCTAGGGGTGCGGCTGGGTCAGAATGAGCAGAAAAAAAACCGCGTTAACGCGGTTTTTTTTATGGCGCAGCGGGTCAGTCGATGACCCGCATGGTCAGTACGACCTCTCCGACCGAGAAACCAAATTTCGACATTGAGGTCACATTGACAATGGAATTGTCACTGACCTGATAGAGCCAATCATCCATGCGAATACCAATGGTCTTACCGGAGGCCAGGGGTACATCGAGCACGTAGTTCATATGGATGGCATTGCCAGCAAACTCCATCTCGGCCTCACCGATTACATCGGCCGCGGTGCCGACATAGGTCTGCTCGCCGGTCTTACGGAACTGCCAAACCCGCGTTTGAATTTCGCCATCGCTCCAGGTGAACAACTCATCGAGCACGCCGCCTTGCTCGTCCCAGGTGGCATCGATCTGGGCGGTAAAATAGCGGCTAACCTCGCCACTGCGATCCCGGACAAAACCTTCAGCATGGATCTGGTTATTAAAGAAGCTCATCGGATCGAACTGGATCGGGGTATCGGCATAGGTACTGACCGGCAGTTGGCTGCAGGCACTGAGCAAGGCGGCGCTGGCAAAGAGGGCAATTGCTTTCATCGATCGTCTCCAAAAGGGTTTCCCCTACTTACGTATCAGCGCGCCAAGTGGATGGCTTGGACCCGGGTTGATGGCAGCTTAAAACCGGTGTCTGGGAGCTGAACAGTGGCTCACGGCAAGTCATCACCGTATTTTTTCTGGGCGCGCTCAACCGCCTCGGTGAAGCCTTGGGCACAGCTGTCCGATACCTCCTTGAAGGCAGCCTTTAAATCGCGGCCGGATGAGAAGCCCCCGTCGAGCATCATGGTGCGCAAGAAGCTTTCATAGTCCTTGCCCTCATGAAAATAACCGCCCGGGGCGATCACATAGCGCGCGACCAGGTGAGCACAGTCGCGACACTGGACATAGACCCGCTGGGCGTCGTCTCGGGCCAAGATATTACGCAGGTTGCGGGAGTTACAGTTCTGGCATTTCTGAATATAGACGTCCATAGGCTCTCCTTTCTTGTTGTTAGTTGATAATCAAAAACCAGTAGAGTGGACCAATGGTAAAGGCAGTGACCACGCCCAAAACCACCATCAGGGTGCCCATTCGAGCCATATCCCCTACCCGGATAACACCGGAACCGAAGGCGATGGCATTGGGCGGCGTGCTGACCGGTAAGATCATCGCGGTTGAGCAATTCAGCGTGATGGCGAGAATCAACACTAACAATTGATTGGTTGGCAGACTCAAGGACACCACCAGTGGAATCAGTAGACCGGCGGTCGCCGTGTTACTCATCACGGTACCCAAGAGCGCAGTGACCAGCACCAGGATACCGACTAGCATTTGGAAGCTGCCAGTGCTCGGTAACCAGCCGACAATCACTGTGCCCAGATCGGTGATATCGATCGCCACGCCCAGCGCGATGCCGCCGGCAACCATAAAGAGCACATCCCAGGGCAGGGAGCGAAAATCGCCTTGATCCAAGATGCCCAACCAAAAGGCTGCAATGATCGGAAAGAGCGCCACGGTGCCGGTCTTTAAGCCGAACTGGCCACCGATTAACCAGCCTAAAACGGTAATAACGAAGATACCGACCGAAATCCACTGCCGGGCCTTAAGCGGCTCGGCCTCCACCTGCCAGACGGCGAGCTTATCAGTGCCCGGCGGATAGACCTTGAGCAGGGCAAACCAGAGCAGGGTCAAGGCTAAGAGCAAGAAGGGTAGGGTGAGTATCATCCATTCTAAAAAGCTCACCTGGATGCCTTTGGTGGCCAAGTAGCTCATGGCGATGGCGTTGGGCGGGGTGCCAATCGGGGTGCCGATGCCGCCCAGATTGCAGGCCAGCGGTATCGACAGAATCAGGCCGACCCGAAAGGGGGTATCGGCGCGCAAGCGTTTGGCCAGTGGCAGCACCATGGTCAGCATCATCGCCGTGGTTGCGGTGTTGCTCATCCACATCGAGAGAAACGCACAGGCGGCCATGATGCCGGCCAAAGTGGTGGCCGGTTCACCCTTGGTAACGCGCAGAATCCAATGGGCAAAGCGGGCATCGAGACCGGCCTTCTGCATGATACTCGAGAGCACAAAACCGCCCAGAAAGAGCAGAATAATATTGGAAAAGAAGGGTGCGAAAAACAACGCATCGCTGACCGTATGGCCCAGCTCAGCGACCGCCGGCGTCAGCCAGAGCAACTCCAGGGCTAGGATAATAAAGCTAACGATAAACAGGGGTAACCACTCACTGACCCACAATAGAGCCGCCAACAGCAGGATCAAGACGGTCTTGACCTGAGCCGGATTGAGTCCGGACAGCGCCGGCCAACCGGTCGTGGGCAGATAGAGGATCAATAGCAGAGCCAGGGCGGCCCAGATTTTGGCCTGGTGGACACGCAGGGCCGGGATAACATCGAGTTTTGGCGGCATAATTCGACTGCTGGCTGAATAGTGCCCCCATTCTAAGAGATTCGTGTGCCAAAACACCGAATCCAGATCATGTTATTAGGCACTGCCGGGCACGCCCTCCAATAGCGCGACGCGCCGTCGGCAGAGGATCCGAGCCTAGCTCGGTGCCGAAATCCGTTTGGCCAAATAGAGCGCGTAGTTATCGGTCATGCCGGCGATGCTATCGACCATGCGCTGATAGATCTCGTACTGACTCATCTGCTCGGTCGGGGCTTCACCGGCCATCAGATCGAACACCCGCTTGGTGCGATAGGACAGGGTCTTGCGATCGCGCTTCTGGTGAAATTCAAAGCCCGCTTCGATAAAGGTTTTCAACAGCACCGAGAGCACGGTGTAGGCGCCGATCTCGGTTTCGGTTTTCTGCACATCCATAAAGACCTTGTTGATGGCCAGGTTTTTGGCCCGATTGATGCCATTGCGAATACGCTCGGGGCAGGCCGAGATCAGATCCCCGGTAAAGGTCGCCGCCATAATGGAATCGAGGTTTGTGACATAGGTCGCGACCACCGCATCGACGATGCAGCCGATGGTCTTGCTGCGCAACGCCGACAGCTGCCGGCCCGGGGAAATATTGCCGCTGTTGTTCAGGTCGAGGACCTTGGTGCCCTGGATATCCAAAAAGATTTCCTCGACCTCGACAAACTCGATAATGCGCAGGTCCACCGCGTCTTCCAAGTCGATCAGGGCATAGCAGATATCATCGGCCGCTTCCATCAGATAGCTGAGTGGATGCCGGGCGAAGCGGCCATCGGGCAGCTGGCTCAGGCCGAGTCGATTGGCCAGTTCCTGGAGGAAACGGTGTTCACTGCGAAAGCAGGAGAACTTGCCATTGGCGCCAGCCTGCTCGGCCGTCCAGGGGTACTTGAGCGAGGTGCCCAGGGTCGGAAAGGTCAGGCGCAGACCGCCGTTATTGAGATGGTACTCAACCTGGGCGAGGGTCCGAAAACCCTGGGCATTGCCTTCGAAGCTTTGTAGATCGAGCTTTTCCAGATCGGTCAGGCCCGATAAGAAAATCTGATTGTCGGCCCGTTTAAACCAATCCTGGATCGCATATTCGCCAGCATGGCCGAACGGCGGATTGCCAATATCGTGTGCCAGGCAGGCGGCCTGAACGATGATGCCCAGATCGTCTGGTTCAATACCCTCGGGCAGCTGATCCTTAATGGTCTCGGCGACCCGAATGCCCAAGCTGCGGCCAACACTGCCGACCTCCATCGAATGAATCAGTCGATTGTGAATATGGTTGTACTTGGCCAGAGGATGCACCTGGGTTTTGCCGCTCAACTTGCGAAAGGCGCCGGAAAAGACGATCCGATCGTGATCCTTGTGGAAGTGACTGCGGCCCATTTCGGCCGGGCCGGGGGCATCGTGACCAAAGCGGGCGGTGGTTAACAGCTGGTGCCAATTCATCGGCGTCATAGGGTTGCTCAGTGCAGATCGGGCGAAGTTGTGACCATGATGAGAGCGCCTGCGCGAGAGATCAAGTGTTGTGCATGCAAAGCTTTTACTTGAGTGCTGGCCGGGCTTTGGTTATAAAGGCCACAGAGATCATTTTACTGGATATATCTACAGTGGCTAAAAACAAGATTCAACTGGTCTGTACCGACTGCGGTGCCGACTACGCCAAGTGGCAGGGCCAATGTACCGAGTGTAAGGCCTGGAACACGCTCAAGGAGTTTCGCGAAGCCAAGGACCCGACCGGGCGGCCCAACTTTGCCCAGGATGAGCGCTTTCAAGGTTACACCGGCAGTCAGGCCGGGGTGCAAACGCTAAGCGCCGTGGACCTGGCCGATCAGACCCGTATCGTCACCGGCATCGGCGAGTTCGATCGGGTGCTGGGCGGTGGCCTAGTGCCAGGCAGCGCCGTATTGATCGGTGGCCACCCGGGTGCCGGCAAGAGTACCCTGCTGTTGCAGACCCTGTGCCATCTGGCCCGCGACCACTCGGTGCTCTATGTCACCGGCGAGGAGTCGGTGCAGCAAATTGCCTTGCGCGCGCAACGCTTGAATCTGCCGCGCGACGATTTAAAAATTCTCTGTGAAACCAGTGTCGTGCGGATCACCGAGGTCGCTAAGGGGCTGGACCCGAAGATACTGGTGATTGATTCGATCCAGGTGATGTTTGCCCCGGATGTCGACTCGGCGCCCGGCAGTGTGTCCCAGGTGCGCGAATCGGCGGCCTGGTTAACCCGTTTCGCCAAACAGACCGGCACCATCCTGATTATGGTGGGCCATGTCACCAAGGACGGCACCCTGGCCGGGCCGAAGGTGCTGGAACATATGATCGATGCCTCGGTGATGCTCGAAAGCTCCGCCGATTCGCGCTATCGGACCCTGCGCGCGATCAAGAACCGCTTCGGTGCGGTCAATGAGCTGGGTGTGTTCGCCATGCTCGACAGCGGTATGAAGGAGGTCAAAAACCCCAGCTCGATTTTCCTGAACCGATCCGATGCGGCCTCTTCCGGGTCCATCGTGACGGTGGTGTGGGAAGGCACTCGGCCGATGTTGATCGAATTTCAGGCCTTAGTGGACGGCACCACTATGGGCCATCCCCGGCGCGTGGCGGTCGGTCTGGACGCCAATCGCTTGAATATGTTGCTGGCGATACTGAATCGCCATGGTGGCGTCTTTACCGGTGATCAGGATGTCTTTATCAATGTCGTGGGTGGCGTGCGGGTCACCGAAACGGCCGCGGATCTGGCCAGTGTCTTGGCGATTCTTTCGAGCCTGCGCGATCGGCCCCTGCCGAACGAATGGGTCGCCTTCGGCGAAATTGGTTTGAATGGCGAAGTGCGGCCGGTGCCCAATGGTCAGGAGCGCATTGTGGAAGCGGCCAAACATGGCTTTAAGAAGGCCATCGTGCCGCTCGGTAATAAACCGCGCAAACCGATCGAGGGCATTAGCGTGCTGGCCGTTAAAAGCCTGGACGAGGCCTTAAAGCATCTGCGCGACGAATAACGGCGGCGAAGTCTAACTGAGCACCAGCGGCAACTGCTCGGCTAAGAAATCCATCAGCGCGCGAATCTTTTTGTTGTGCTGAACGTCGCGATGGCAGGCCAGGTAAATCGGCAGGGCGGGCAGCCGGATGCCGACATCGAGCTCTACCAGGCCGTGGCTTAACGCTAAACGACTGTGACTGGCGACAACCCCGCCATGCTGTTTGGCCAGTTCCAGATGCAGCGGCATAAAGTCGCTGCGCAAAGCGAACTGTTCATTCTTAATCGCCAAGCCCAGGGCGCGCGCGCCGTCCTCAAACTGTCGATCGCGATCGAAACCGAGGATCCGATGGGCAAATAGCCCGGCCGGATCGGTTGGCTGGCCGTGGCGCGTTAAATAGTCTTGGCTGGCGAAAAACCCGAGCGGAATATCCAACAGGTGCCGGGCCACTATATCCAGTTGGGTCGGGGTGAACATGCGGATGGCGACATCCGAGTCGCGTTTGTCGAGGCTGGATGCCCGGTTACTGACCTCGACCTCGACGCTAACCTCGGGAAAAAGATCCATAAAGGCCGGCAGCAACCGGGGCAGATAATAGAGCGCCAACATTTCATTGGCCGATAAGCGTATCGATCCACTCAGGCTCTGGGCTTGACCATTGGCCAAGCGCTGCAGGCGTTCGGCCGAGGCCTGCATGCGCCGGCTCTCTTCGAGTAGGCCCTGGCCAAAGCTGGTCAATTGCAGACCCTGCGTGCTGCGATCAAACAGGCTGTGGCCGAGTTGGCCTTCCATGGCCAGTAGCTGACGGCCCAAGGTCGGCTGCGATACCGCCAGTGCCAGTGCGGCCCGACTAAGGCTGCCGTGTTCGGCAATCGCATTGAAGTTCTGCCACCACTGCCAATCGAACCTGTTCATATATGTATACCCACTATCGATTAATGTCGATTCTCTATCTGCTTATGAACTGTATACTGATCCCATTAATTGGAGGACACAAGATGAAGACTGCACTTATTATTGGTATCGGTGGGAATTTCGGCAGTGAGATGGCGCGCGCGCTGAAGCAGCAGGGCTGGGCCATCAAGGCGCTGGTGCGTAATGCAAGTAAGGCGCCGAGCGGCCTGTCAGCCGAACAGATCGTAGTCGGCGATGCCGCTAACCTGGCTGATGTCAGGCAGGCCGCTCAGGGTGTTGAACTGCTGGTCTACGCGGCCAATGCGCCCTACCACCGTTGGCAGCAGGATGCCCTGCCGATGCTCGAACCGTCGCTGCAGGTCGCCCAGGATCAGGGCCTTCGTCTGCTGTTTCCGGGTAATGTTTATAACTACAGCCCGAGCGATCAGGCTATCGATGAGCGGGTGGGGCAACAACCGGTGACCGATAAGGGCCGAATTCGCCTTAAAATGGAACAACGGTTATTGGCAGCCAGCCAACAGGGCGCGCGGATTACCCTAGTCCGCGCCGGCGATTTTCTGGGCTTGGCTATGCAACAAAGCTGGCTGAAAATGATGCTCAAACCAAAAGGCGCGGGCTGGCACATGGCTATGCCCCATGATTCGGAGCATGTGCATTTTTGGAGCTATCTGCCGGATCTTTGTGCCAATGCGGCGCTGCTATTGCATCAGCAAGAGCCGCAGGAACAGCCGGGCGGTAGCCTCGAGTGCTGGCACGACCCGGGTCTGGCCCTGGCCACCGACAATTGGCGTCAGGCCTTTGCCGTCAACGGCGCGGAGGTTAAATTTGGTCGCTTCCCCTGGTGGCTGCTACGGCTGATCGCACCCTTTCATAAACTGTTAAATGAGGTGGTGAAAATGCGCTATCTGTGGCAGAAGCCGGTCCTGCTCGACGGGACTAAGATGGCACAGCAGCTGGGTGCCGACTTGCAGAAAACCCCACTGGCTGAGATTCTCGCTGCGGTCATGGCTGAACAACGGAAGCTGAAAGGCTAGGTCCATTCGAGGGCTTAAGAAACAGCCAGCAGGGCCCAATAAAAAAACCGCGAACCTTAAAAGTGCGCGGTTTTTTTTGTTTCAATTTACGCTGAGCCTGATTAGGCCGGATCGACCTAGGCCAGGGCAGCGAGGTAGAATTCGCTTTGCGCGTGATCGGCGAGCAGCGCCGCCACGGTTAGGCCGTCCGGGTTGGTCGCTGCCAAATTGCGGCCTGCACCCTTAAATAACGCTACAAATTGCAGGAAAGTGGTCTCGTCCATCCGGGTATAGGCCCGATACAGGCAATGAAAGTCTCGGTCTGTGCCATCGTATGTGTTAAAATCCAAATACTGTAGCAGCCGATCTTCGCTCCATTGTTCACCTTCGACTCTTGCTTTATCTCGTTTCATTTTGGCCCCGTTAAAATTGAATGACTGCATGTCTATGTATATAGAACGAAATAATACCGAGTCCGAGCTGTTAGGACAAATGAACAAATGGCATAGTGACAACTTATTGCCGTATAAGACTCGGACATCGAACAGGCAGCCTTGCCTCATTCGGTGGCTAATGCCCAGAATGGCCTTTGTATTCAGTTTTGGTTCAGCCAGGGTATGACACCTTCAGCATGATGAAATATTCAAATATAACGCTGGTTTTACTTTTACTGTTTTTCAACAGTGCCGTCGCCGGTAATCTGCGCTCGGCCAGCCGCGGGGATATCAGTCTTAAGCCCTACCGCTTTCAACTTAAAGGTGAGCTGGTGCGGGCTATCGATGACTACCGCACGGCGGTTAATCAGACCAACATAGATCCCAGTCGAGACCGCCAACTTCGGGCGGAAAAAACCCGTCTTGAACAATTGGTCAAGAGCCGCGGCTATTATCTTGCGACCATCGACAGTACTTGGGACGAAAGCAAGTCGACCCCACAATACCAAATTATTCTGGGCCCCCAGTATGAGATTAACCAACTGTCACTGTCGGGCAATTTCGAACCCGAAGACGATAGCTGGCTTGTGCTCACCGCAGGTGACGCCTTGAATGCCGCCCTGGTGCTCAATCAGCAAACCAAGCTGCGTCAATATATTGAAGCCCACAGCTGTTTTTATAATCTGGCGATCAACCATAGGGTGACCCTCAATGAAGTCGAACGCTTTGGTGATGTCGATTTTCAGGTGAGCGTATCCGACCCGGCCGTCTTTGGTCGGGTTAAGTTTGACGGCGCCGGTGAGGTGAATGAAGAGTTTCTTTGGCGGGTCACCGGTATTCGCGGCAGCGACTGTTACCGTCGATCGGTCATCGACAGTGCGGTGATCAGTCTATTCGATACCGGCCTGTTTAGTCAGGTCCGGCCGGTCATTAGTCGGGATGAGGCCGGTCTGGTGATCGTCACCTTCGGGCTGGAAAAACGCAAAGATCGCACGCTGCGGGCCTCAGCCGGTTGGAAAAGTGAGCAGGGCCTGGGTGGCTCGGTGGGTTGGCAGCACCGGGACCTGTTTGGTAAGGCGCAAAGCCTAGCTCTGGGTCTGGCGCTGCAATCATCGGAGCAGACCGCTTCAGCCAATATAGTGGTACCCAGTTTCCTCGATCGCCGCAACCGGCTGAATTGGGATAATGAAATAAGCCATGCCGAAGTGTCGGGCATCGAATCGATCGGCTATTCCAGCACAGCCCGTTTAGCGCGCAAAGCCTCGACGCAGGATTATTATGAGTACGGTTTGGGTGTAAACCAGCTCGACGAACGCACTAATGGCGAGTGGGACAGTTACCGCCAGGTGCGACTACCATTGAAATACCGTTACGATTCGGTACAGGATCCCTTTAACCCGGGCAGCGGTTTTCGTACCTCCTTTGGTGTCGAGCCGGTCTGGGACGTGGATGAGAACTTCACACCCTTTGTCTTAACCGGTGTTGGCTTGCAGTATTTTAAGTCGTTGGACAGCCGCGCTACCCTGGCCAGTCGGTTCAGATGGGACTCGCTCTGGTATGGCGACGGACTGGGATCGACCCAGAACAATATACCAGAATCGGAATGGTTGACGGCCGGCGGCAGCACCTCTATTCGCGGTTATGGTTACCAATCTATTCAGTTAGCGCAAAAAGAAATCAGTAGCACGAACCCGGCCGAGGTGGCGAGCGAGCTACCCGGTGCGACCCAACGTTGGCTGATGGTTAATGAGGTGCGTTTGCGCGTAAATGACAGTTGGGGTGGCGTCGCATTTTGGGATGTCGGGGCGCTGGCGGATGGCGTAAGCCTCGCTGCGCCTGAACAGTGGTATCACGGTATCGGCTTGGGCCTGCGCTATTTTACCCGCTTTGCCCCAATCCGCATCGACGTGGCGTTACCCTTGAATCGTCGCACGGGTGACGATGGCTTTCAGGTCTATGTCAGTCTCGGGCAGGCATTTTAATGGCCATTCATCTGCGCGCCGTGGCCCGTCAGGGCTGGATCACCCTGTTGCGGGTGACGCTGTTGTTACTGCTGGTGCTGCTGATGATGGTCGCGATGCTGATTGGCACCGAAGGTGGCCGTATTGGGCTGATGAATCAAGGGGTTCATATGCTGAGTATTTGGTCGGGGCAAAACATCAGCGCCAGTGGCATCCGTTCGCCGCGCATAGGCCAATGGCGTGTTGGGCAGGTCAAGGTGTTGGGTCTGGCGGCGGCGCCATCGATACAGTTAAACAACCTCTCGCTCAGTTGGCAGTGGCCCTATGCGGTACAAAATCGTTGGTGGTTCGATCGGGTCTCGATTGACCGGGTGCAAGTGCAATTTGCCGATAGCGACGGTGGGTCGAACGCTAATCCGTTCGCCAGCCTTTATGAGTTGTGGCCGAAGATACCCTCGGTCCGGATTGAAAATGTTGCCATCGCAGATATCAGTCTCGACCGGCCGCGCTACCCGACCCTGCACACGGCACTGACGGCCGAAGGTGAACTAAATTGGGGCGCACTGCCGGCACGCTTTTTAGTGTCGCTGACCGAAGCGAGCACAGGTAACCGCTATGCGGCCGAACTGTCGGCCGATGCGATAGACCGGTTCCGCCTTCAGGGCTCTCTGCTAGCCCATCCCTCAACGGCCTGGGCCCGATGGATGCGCTGGTCATTGTCTGAGCCGGCCCAGGCGTCCTGGAACGCCCGCATTGACTATAGTGATAAGGGTACCTTGCATGTCGATTTAGACCAGTGGTCGCTGCCTTGGCAGGCGCATCAACTGGAGGCCGTCGGCGCGCTGGATTATCAGGTAGCGCAAGGTCGACTGACCTTTCTGCCGGTGGACTTCACCCTGGATGAGAAGCCTGCCTCCCTGTCGGGCTGGATCGAACAGAATGACTCAGAGCTGGCCATCGAGATGACCGACTGGGCGCTCGAACCGTTTAGTGATTTTGCTGGAGTAGCCGATTTGAGCGGCGAATTATCAATGCAGGCTCAATGGTTTGGCGGTTGGCGCCGCCCGCGTTTGGACGCCAATCTGCGTGCCCAGGGCGCCTGGCGAGAGGCCCCCTTTGACCTCTTGATGACCAGTTCAGCGGAACGCTCTCGCCTGCGTATAGAGACCGCCCAACTCAAGCTTGGTACTAACCAATTGTCGGCCGCCGGCCTGGTCGACTGGACCACCGATACACTGGATTTAACCTATCAGGGCCAACTGTACAGCGATCCACTGTTCCAGGACCTGTTGCCGGAGAACCTGGCCCAACTGAACCTCGGTGCCCAGGTCGATGGCACCCTATCCGGCGAGTTCACTGACCCGACGGTCGGGCTGGATGCGCAACTCCAGGGGAGCTGGCAAGACGATCCGGTGCGCGCGTCACTGTCGGGCACCTGGGGTCAGGGCGAGCTGCAGCTAAGCAAACTCTATGTGCACACCGACCTGTTGCAAACCAGTGGCAGTTTGAACTATGCCCTAGCCGATCACCGCTGGCAGGCGCAATTGAACTTGACCGAATGGCGTGCCGAACTGCTAACCCGACTGGGCATCGAGTTTCCAGTCGAGTTTCGCGGCGCCGCCTATGGAGACCTGACGGTCCGCGGACAGGGGCGTGAGGTCGATATCAGCGGCGCTGTTAATGTCCAGGGCTGGTGGCAGGACTGGCCGCTGAACGCCCAATTGGCGATT
>Ga0307488_10001945_pt1 | contig 17465 bp, 15 predicted proteins | sample SB02metaG_FD_202248 | JGI IMG/M metagenome (GOLD analysis project Ga0307488, IMG submission 202248) | Sea-ice brine microbial communities from Beaufort Sea near Barrow, Alaska, United States - SB 0.2 | ecosystem: Environmental > Aquatic > Marine > Coastal | place: USA: Alaska | collected... | reverse complement strand
AACCACGCGGTGGCACTTGGTATACACATGATTATGCAGTAAAGAAAAATAAAATAGTTGATGTGTTGTATCGGTCTGGTAGACAACCCGTGAGCGTTGACAGTATATAGTCTACACGGATAAATATGTATAATGGGAGATTGTAAATGGCTGTAGTACAAATATCAAGAATACAAATACGTAGAGGGCAAGACTCAGGAAGTGGCGTACCTCAATTAGCTTCAGGCGAGTTTGGCTGGGCAGTAAACACACAAGATCTGTACATCGGAAACGGCAGCGTAGCTGAAGGTGCTCCGGCAGTGGGTAATACAAAAATATTAACACAATACGATGATATTTTTGCGTTAGCTGACAGTTATGTTTATAGAGAAGCTGATGCATTTCTATTAACTGGAGGAACAGTTGACAGTCCTACACGAAGAAGTTTACAGGCAAGACTTGATGATAGAGTAAGTGTTCGCTCGTTTGGACTAACTGGACAGACAAGCCAAATTGCAACTACTCTTCTGCAAGCTGCAATTGATCAATTATATTTAAATGATGCTCTTAAAGGCACAGTGCGCAGCCGCGTAGTATTGCATCTTGAGCCAGGTGAATATATCATCGACGGGCCTATATACATTCCTCCTTATACTACATTGGTTGGTGCCGGATCTGATAAAACAATTATCAGAACATTAACAGCAAATGTTGATATGTTTACTACAGTTAATGGCGACAGTGTAGTTGGTACTCCAGCAAACGATGCAAGCACTACAACACTTACGCAACCAACCAACATTAGACTAGAAGGTATAACATTAGCAACAACTGTTCCTAATAAGGCTCTAGTACTTAAAAATTGTAAAGATAGTGTTTTTAAGGATGTTAAGATGACTGGTCCTTGGGTCAGTGGCAATGCAGAAGCAATTACTGATGTTGCTATTGAAATGAGTAGCATCAGCGGAGTTGTTGAAACTAAGAATAATGTATTTGACAGTTGCACAGTTAACGGTTTTTCATATGCTATAATGAGCGAATGGGACATCCATAACAATGTATGGAATAATTGTAATTTTTACAACTTAGCATATGGGTATGCGTTTGGCACACAACTAATTTCATTAGACATTTCTGATAGTTCTGGCAAACAAACTGGTCCATATAACAACCGGTGGACTAACTGTAGATTTGACGACATTAATAAAAATGCTGCTTGGATAAAATACGGAAAAGGAAACACCAGTGCAAATAACTTTTACACTAAAGTAGGCACATCAGGTGGCCCTGAACAAGATGCAACTCATGCAGTAATGCGATTTGATACTCCGGGCAATGTCTCTAACGATGATTACTTCACAAGAACCTCAATATTATCTTACACACCTGGATATTGGCCAACCAAGCCGTATGTGCCTGAAATTCAAGGAACAGTAACTGCCGTGTTTAGTGAGCTGCATGTACTTAATACTATTACTCGCAGCGCATCAACTACACGTTTTAGACTTCCAGGTGAAGAAGATATTGCTAGCCAACAGTTTGACATCGAGTATATACTAACTAGCAGAAACTATTCAGCAGTGCGTAGCGGAACTGTTACTCTGACAGTTAATGGTATGGATAAAACAGTAACAGTGTCTGATGCGTATGACTATATAGGCGTAACTGCATATGAAGATGCTATTCAGTTTTCTGCAACAGTATCAGATGTAGGCGCTGATGCAGTACTTGAAACTATTAATGTATTACTAGAAAGTAATATGCCAAATGATGACCTAACACAACTAGAATTTAAAATTAGAAACCGAAAAACAATAATCGACGCAATTGGTGAGTAATGTTTGATAAGACTTATGAAGATAGGTTAGGCGCCTGGGTAGCCTTTAGGAATACTCTTGAAGAATCAAAAGACCCGATAACAGATGTTATTGAGTGTTACAATAATGCTCCAACCGTGAGCATTCATATAGATCCCTGGGATCAACAAAGCTGGCCGGACCCCTGGCAGCTTATACAAGAGAATCAGTATTGCGAGTTCGCTCGTGTATTAGGCATGTGTTATTCCTTACAGTTAACAGATCGCTTTACGAGGTCATTATTTGAGATACATATCACTACGAGTTACGAAGAATCTGCTAATTATTATATATTAGTAGTTGACAATCACGCAATAGGATACTATAATAGTAGCTATACAACTGTTGCTGATCTTCCTATATCTTTAGTAGCTCAGAAAATTTACAAGATGCCGCCAAGGCAATAAATATTAAACACTAACTACGTACAGCAGTGATACACAGGAGAGAATTAAATTGTCAAACGGAACAATGATCGTCAAGCGTGACGGAACAAAAGAACACCTCAACATTGATAAAATACATTTTGTTGTTGAGGAAGGCTGCAAAGGACTAGCAGGTGTAAGTAGCAGTCAGATTGAAATGAATGCAAACTTACAGTTCTATGATGGAATGAGTACAAATGAAATTCAAGAAATATTAGTGCGTAGTGCAAATGATCTTATTAGTCTAGACGCTCCTAATTACCAATACGCAGCAGCAAGACTACTTAGCTACGGGCTGTACAAGCAAGTGTTTGGGCAGTACGAAAATGTATCATTAACCAAAATGATCGAACAAAATATCAATCGCGGCCTGTATGATCCAGAAGTTCTTACAAAATATTCAACTGACGAGCTAGATGTTTTAGATAGTTATATTCGACACAAGCGTGACGAAAACTTTACATACGCAGGACTACGTCAAGTAGTAGACAAGTATCTAGTGCAGGATCGTTCAACTGGTGAAATATTTGAAACTCCGCAAATTATGTATATGATGATTGCAGCTACACTATTTGCTAACTATCCAGCAGAAACACGTATGCATTATGTAAGGAGATATTACGATGCGACCTCCCTTTTTAAAGTCAATATCCCAACCCCAGTCATGGCAGGCGTCCGTACCCCAGTCAGGCAGTTCGCTTCTTGCGTACTTGTTGACGCTGACGACACCCTTGATAGCATTTTTGCCAGTGACATGGCTATCGGACGTTATACCGCGCAGCGAGCAGGAATCGGCATCAACGCAGGAAGAATCCGTGGAGTAAACTCTCGTATCAGGGGTGGAGAGGTTGCACACACTGGTCTTGTGCCGTTTTTAAAGAAGTTTGAATCAACGGTACGCTGTTGCACACAAAACGGTGTTAGAGGCGGCAGCGCAACTACACACTTTCCTTTTTGGCACCAAGAGATTCAAGACATACTTGTACTAAAGAACAATAAAGGCACTGAAGACAACCGTGTACGAAAGCTAGACTATTCAATTCAATTCAACTTAACTATGTATGAACGATTGTTATCTGGCGGTGATATAACTTTGTTCTCGCCGCACGATGTACCTGGATTGTACGAAGCATACTTTGGTGATCCAGCTGCGTTTAAAGAACTATACGAAAAGTACGAACGTGCTACAAGCATTAAGAAAACTAAAGTACCGGCACTAGAGTTGTTTAGTGCATTCATTAAAGAGCGAGCAGAAACAGGGCGCATGTATGTTATGAATGTTGACCACTGTAATACACACAGTTCGTTCAAAGATGCAATTTACATGAGTAACTTGTGCCAAGAAATTACATTACCAACTACGCCACTTACTCATATCGATGATCCAGATGGCGAGATTGCCTTATGTATTCTTAGTGCAATTAACGTAGGTCTAATTAAAGACTTAGACGACTTAGAAGAACTATGCGAACTTGCAGTACGTGCGCTAGAAGAAATTATTGATTATCAAAACTATCCAATTCATGCAGCTGAAAAGTCAACTAAGGCTAGACGCAGCCTTGGCATAGGTTATATTGGCCTAGCACACTTCCTTGCAAAGAATCATGTACAGTACAATGATCCGAAAGCTTGGAAACTAGTACATGACCTAAGCGAAGCATTCCAGTTTTATCTACTTAAAGCAAGCAACAAATTAGCACAGGAAAGAGGTGCTTGTGAGTACTTCCACCGTACTAAATACAGTGATGGCATCCTTCCAATTGATACATATAAGAAGGATGTTGATACTATAGTGGAGCATAAGTTAAATTATGATTGGGATAGCTTACGGAATGATATCAAGGAACACGGCCTCAGGCACAGCACTTTGTCAGCACAAATGCCTTCAGAGAGTTCATCCGTTGTGTCAAACGCAACAAACGGAATTGAGCCGCCTAGAGGATACTTGTCCGTTAAGAAGTCCAAAAAAGGGCCTCTTAAGCAGATTGTTCCGCAGTATCAAACGCTAAAGAATCATTACACACTGCTATGGGAAATGCCTAACAACACAGGGTATATCAATACAGTTGCAGTAATGCAAAAGTTCTTTGATCAAGGCATCAGTGGCAACTGGTCTTATAACCCTACAAACTTTGAGAATAACGAAGTTCCGATGAGTGTTATGTTACAAGATTTATTAACAACATACAAGCTAGGTTGGAAGACTTCTTACTACCAGAACACATATGATTATAAAACTGATCCAAGTGAGTTGGAAGATGATGCACCGTTAGAAGCACTTGCGCCTAGTGAAATGGATTTAGAGGGTGATGATTGTGACGCTTGCAACATCTAAGTAAAATAGTGGTTGACCTTTTGTGTCAACTACGTTATAGTATATAAGAAGCAATAAGGAATGAAATAGATGGCAAAGACGATTTTTAATAGAGAAAAAGTAGACTTTACAAAACAAGACATGTTCTTCGGAGCAGATATGAATACACAGCGTTATGATACATTTCGGTTTCCTGTATTTGATAAACTTAATCAAACAATGCTAGGATACTTTTGGCGCCCAGAAGAAGTGAGTCTACAAAAAGATCGTGCAGACTTTGCTAACTTCCGTCCAGAGCAGAAACATATTTTTACAGCTAATTTGAAATACCAAACACTACTTGACAGTGTCCAAGGACGTGGTCCATGCCTAGCATTTTTGCCGCATGTATCATTGCCTGAACTTGAAGGGTGCATTGTTACTTGGGACTTCTTCGAGACAATCCACTCACGTAGCTATACACACATTATGAAGAACGTGTATGCTGACCCGTCAGAAGTGTTTGATACTATCCTAGATGACGAGAAGATTATTGCACGAGCGATGAGTGTAACTAAGTATTACGATGCGTTTACTGAAGCTGCTGATGCATACAATCACAGAGGCGAAGGTAGCTTACGCGAAGTTAAGAAAAAACTATATCTTGCAATGATGACAGTTAACATCCTTGAAGGATTGCGTTTTTATGTATCGTTTGCTTGCACATTTGGCTTTGGAGAACTAAAGCTAATGGAAGGCTCTGCAAAGATTATTTCATTAATTGCTCGTGACGAAGCACAGCATCTAGCACTGAGCACACACGTATTAAAGCTATGGGCTCAAGGCAAAGACGATCCAGAGATGGCTAAGATTGCTAAAGAGTGCGAAGCAGAAGTATATGAACTGTGGCGTGAATGTGTTGCAGAAGAAAAGGACTGGGCAGAATACTTGTTTAAAGACGGATCAATGATTGGCCTTAACACTACATTGCTTAACCAATACGTAGAATATATTGCTAACCGTAGACTTAAAGCACTTGGATTGAACGCTATCTTTGATGCACCAGTTAATACTAATCCGCTTCCGTGGACACAGCACTGGTTGTCAAGTTCAGGCTTGCAAGTAGCGCCACAAGAAACAGAAGTTGAGTCTTATATTATTGGTGGTATTAAACAAGACGTTGATACTGCTACACTTAAAGGGTTCAGTCTATGATTGAAATTTACGGAAAGCCACAATGTCCGTTTTGCGATATGGCAAAGACATTGTGTGAGTCTAGGAAGTTAGAGTATACCTATAAACAGTTAGGCACAGACTTTAATCGTGACGACATACTGGAAAAGTTTCCAGGAGCAAAGACGTTCCCACAAATTAAAGTAAACAATGAAAACATTGGTGGGTACGACAAGCTAGGTGCATACCTAGAAGACACTAACTATAACGGAACAGGATGGTCACTATAAATGTTAATTGAAATCCCATACAAAGTAGGCGATAACGTCTCATTTAAATTAAGCTCAGGCGAAGAACTAGTTGCTAAATTAGAATCAGAAACTGAGAAATCGTTTACATTACGCAAGCCAATGGTTCTTATTGCCGGCGCTGAAGGACTAGGACTTGCGCCATTTATGTTCTCAGTCTCACCTGACGGTAAGTTTGTGTTACTAGCACAGTCAGTTAGTTGTGTTGCAAAAACTGAAGTAGAAATTAGTAAGCAATACACACTACAAACCACAGGCATCACTACACTTTAAAGATCACGATAAATACATTCATAAGGAATGTATTTTATGGCAATTACTCGTGGCGCACCGTTTGATGAAAACAATATTTTTTCTAGAGCATCAATAGACGGCGGTGAATTAATATATGAACAAGTTACTGATTCGCTATACGGCGGATTTTTTACTGCACCAAACTCAACTGTAAATGATTGTGGTCATTTACCTAAAGTAGGAGCAGCCACTTATGTACCTGATCCTTATTATGGCCCAAGCGGCTTAATTATAGGAGATGAAACGTAAATGGCTGATCTTGGAAGTATTATTCTACGTAGAGGTACAACTGCTGAACGCTTGGCATTTGTACCACTATTGGCAGAAATTATATACGACACTGAACTACTACAGGTATTTGTTGGTGACGGCGAAACATATGGCGGCAACAATGTATTCAATAAAACACTTGTTGTAGATGACGATAATAATTTGCTTGCAGACGGCAATCTTGCTGTCATTATTGACGATTCTGGTGCAGCTAAGAGTTTACGTCTGCCAGGCGGCGTTGATAAAGATCGACCTAATCCTGTAGCAGGCAGTCTACGTTACAACAGTAATGATAGGGTTATGGAATTTGCCGATGGCAATGAATGGTTCTTCTTAGATAAAACTATCCTCAATGGTGACGTAGCAGAATTATATGTTAGCCTCGACGGCAACGACGATCGTCGACACGGGGCGCAGCGTGGCAGAAGCGAAGGCACTGCATTTAGAACTATTAATATGGCTATGCGACTAGCTGAAGATATTATTAATGCAAATCAAGATAGTGAATATTTTGTTAACGGCGAACAGCAAATACTTATAAAGCAAGTAATGGTTCATGTTGCCACAGGTATATATGAAGAACAGTTGCCAATACGTGTTCCTGCTAATACTAGTATATTTGGATCAGGTCAACGTCGGACAATAGTACGGCCTAAAGCTGGCGAAGTAAGTAAAAGTCCATGGGCTAAAGTACGCTTTTGGAGAGAAACTGCTGAATATCCAACCGGGTATTTTGGATTTCATTACTTGTCAGATCCTCGAAGCGCCTGGTCTACTCCAATAGACAATGAAAATATTGATATATTCTTATGTAATGACACAAACTGGTTCCACGATTTTACAACTGACAAGCATTCAAGTTTCTGTTTCGTATTAGATCCTGAAGGACAAATACGTACCAAGTCGCCGTACCCACATACTGGCGCAAGTTTTCCTAAATCAAGTTATGCTATTAACGATTACGAGGTAGGGTTTCACGGAGGTATTTTTGCTGACGGCTTTACTGGCAACCAAGACTTTAATGTAGACACAGTTGCCGCTGATAATTTATCTATAGTTGGTAGCGGCTTTTGGCGCAAGCCGGCAATGCCTACTGCATTTTATAGAGAAGGAATTCGATACCAAGCAAATACTGCAACAGCACCTACTGATCAAAAAACTAATGCTGTTACTTTGCTCAATGCTAACCGTTCATTTATACAAGAAGAAACTGTGTCGTATGTAAACGACACTTATGTATTTGATTATAATAGAGATAAGTGCCGTAGAGATCTACAATTTATTCTAAAAGCAAGTAGCTATGATAGTGTATTAGGTACTAATTACTTTGGTAGAATTGCAGCGTTATCATACACTCGGCCTAATAGTGCATATGTGTTAAGTGATCAGCTTGCACCTACTATAGGCGGCTTAAACTATGCTAAGGGACAGTCTAATACTATATTAGGCAGTGTTACTAGTGTTCAACAAGCAAACACTGCGCTATTTAATGACGTGCTTGATGTACTACAAAATGGTGTAGCAAGTGTTGATGCGTTAACATTTCCAACTACAGTACATGACGATGCAAAAGATTATGCAAGAAATATAATTGCAGCAAATAAATTGTTCATTAAGTCAGAAACAGTAGCCTGGATACAATATCAAATTAACAAAGAAGTAACTCCGTTTACATCTAGTTATACGTATGATCAATCTAAATGTCAACGTGATGTCGACTTCTTACTAGATGCTCTGCAATTTGATTTGAGTTTCGGCGGCAACACTGCAACTGTAGAAGTTGCTAGAAGTTACTGGCTAGGCATCACTAGTCAAATACCAGATCAAGTAAAACAACATGTAGCAACATTTACATTTATAAAAACTATTATAGATGACATTATGCGTAATCGAGTATTTACTGTAGAAGAAAAACAGCAAGTGCAAGTTCCGCAAGAAAGGATAGAAAATCCTACAGTATCAGATACTCTTATAACTGCTGCACAAAATTTAATCACAATAGTAGAAGACGTTGTGCAGTACGGCACAAACTATGCTCCGTTAACAATCGCACCAGATTTTGCTACGTTAGTTACTAACACTCCGCCTGCATACGTTTCCGCATTAGAAAGCAAGATAGCATTAAGAACTACTTTTGTTGCAGAGTTTCCTACTATTATTAATAGTACAATTAATTTTATTGACACAGCATATGCTAGCTTTAAATATAGCGAAGCAACATGCCGCAGAGACGTTGGACTAATAATTGATGCAATGGTATATGATTTAACGTTTGGCGGCGAAAGTGAGACAGTTAAGGCAGCATATAGTTATTTTGAAACAGGATCTACAGTAATTGCAAATCAAGAAACTGAAACAATTGATGCAATAGTAAAAGCAAGAGACATAGCATTATCAGTTATTGCTAACACGCCAGTAACGGCTACACAGACTATTGCTGCACAAGTTACTGATGTTGAAAATCCAGGAGAGAGTGGAGTTAGCACAACTATAACTTCGCTATTCGGTATTATAACTGGAACACTTACAAATTATACACAAGTTGCTGAAGCACATTCTTTATTGTTAACAAACATTACCTGGATCCAAGATGAAGTTATTGCATTTACAAATACAACATACCCGAGCCTTGTTTACAACGAAGCACTATGTAGACGAGATGCAGGATTCATCGTTGCAGCTATTGGAGATGATTTATTTGGCGGAAGACGCAGAAGTGTAGAAGCAGGTACTAGTTATTACAGAGGCGTAACTGCATTAGGTGATACCGGGATTGCAATTGGAACACAGCTTACAGAAACATTAGCTGCTAACAACCATGCAAAGTATCTAATTAGACAAGTGCTTAGTAATGCAGCGCCAGCGCAAGTCTATCAAGCAGTATCAAGCCAGACAACAGTTGTTGCAACAGTTGTTGCTGAAACAATCAAAGCAAATGCTGATAGTTTGTATAATATAATACTCGACATTATGGAAAATGGCATTAGTGTTGCACCAGTAGTGTTACCTAAATTTAATATTACATTATCAGCAGACACTCCTGTTGCATCTAGTATAGCAGGCAATGGACTAACAATGATTACCGCAGGTAATAAATCCTTTGTTAGTACTGACTGGACACAGTTTGGTAACTTAGGATACGGTATCCTAGCAAGAAACAATGCAAGAGTTGAACTTGTTAGTATCTTTACATATTATTGCGGTTACACATATAAAGCAGAAAGTGGCTCTGAGATACGATCACTTAACGGTTCGAGTTCGAATGGTATATATGGATTAGGCGCCGAGGGCCGCAATCCGTTTGAAATTCCAGTAGTAGCAACTACGCTAAATGAAAGTGTATATGTTGCTGAAGCTGAAAGTACTGACCCCGGCGACAATCAAATAAACGACTTACAAATTGTTACTAGAAATGCAGTTGACTATGCTGGTAACCCGGCAGTGTTCTTTAATGTAATGGTTGCACAAGTTGATCATGGTGCGCCCACTGGTATAGTGAATTACGAAATTGGTAACACACAAGGCAACACTTTAAACATTAGAGGATCTGCACAGGGATTACTTGCTGCTATTCCAGATGGTAATAATATACATATAAGATTACTACAAGAATACACAGTTGACACAGATACAGATATTTCTGATCTACTACTAGGTGCAGCATTAATATATAATACTGATCCTGATCAAGGATATAGAATATTAGAAGTAACTCCTGAAGCAGGCGTGAACAGATTTAAAGTAAGAACTATACCGTCTCTTAACCATATTAGTCTTGTAGTTAATCCTACTGTATCAGCTGGAACTACTCAAGTAGTTGTTAACGCACACACTTATCCCGAGTTAACTTTAGTTAATCGACGTATTGCACACCAAGGTGTGATTTATAAAGTTGTATCGTATAACGCTGCTACTACAACAATAACACTTGACCAAGCACTACAAACAGAAATGATAGGCGACAACAGTATTCGATTAAGTCCTGCGCCAGGTGAAGTTGGAAAGATATTTAAAGACTTCTCAGTTGTTAAAGCAAGTAACCATGACATGTTAGATGTCGGTACTGGCGGATATGAGGATTCAAACTATCCACGAGAGTTATATGGGCCACCACTAAGACTGCCAGTTCAAAGTCAAGAAGTTACAGAAACTGCACCCGGGCGTGTATTCTTTGTTTCAAACGATCAGGATGGTAACTTTAGAGTAGGTGACTATTTCCGTGTTAACCAAGGCGACGGCAGTGTTAGTTTCTCAGCAGCAATTGCGTTAAGTAACCTTGACGGTCTTGGATTTACAAGAGGTGTTACTGTAAATGAGTTTAGTGCAGATAGTGATATGGTGGACGTGTCAGACGAAGCTATTCCAACTGAACAAGCTGTTGTTAATTATATTAATAAACGTCTAGGCCAAGACCAACTTGGTAACGACACTGGACTCGGCACAATTGGCCCTGGTGTGCTGCTACTCGACGGCACTAGTGCAATGACTGGCAACATTGACATGGATAGTAATAACATAGACAATCTTTCCAGTTTGTCTGTTAATTTAATAGATGCAACTAGTACTGACACTGATACATTGCTAGTTAACACCAGTGCTACTATTAGCAACTTAACTAATAATAGAATTGTGCTATCAGGCACTGATGGAATATTAGAAGATGATGCAAACTTAACATTTGATGGAACAACACTATCAGTTTCGTCTAACATAGACATTACGGGCACGACTATAGACATAGCCGGTATTACTAATATTACAGGAGCCACAAATGTAGACGGTGAATTAGTTGTAACTGGCAATATACTTCCTAGTGTCGACGATACGCAGTCATTAGGATCGACTACTAAGAGATGGCAAGATTTATATGTCGGACCCGGCACAGTTTATATTAATAATAGTGGCACTATTAGTGAAGATGCTAGTGGAAATTTAAAGTTTGAATCTGCAAATAATAAGAATATAGTACTTCAAGCAGCCGGCACAGGTAAAATTAAGTTCGAGCAATCAGCAGAATTTGATATTGACTTAACTGTATTAAGTAATTTAGATGTAGATGGAACTACAACATTAGCAACTGTTAACGTTGAAGATTTAACTAGTGGACGAGTAATAATTGCAGGCACAGATGGAGAACTTGGCGATAGTGCTAATTTAACATTCGATGGCACTACATTATCAGTTAGTGGAGAAGTTACAGTTGATAATATTAATATTGACGATAACGCAATTACTATTAATGGCAGTCAAATATATGCAACTGGATCAGCTTCCGCTGGACACATTTACTTAGTTCCAGGATTTGCTGGAGAAATACTAGGTGATGTAACAATAACCGGTAACTTGAACATTGCAGGTGTAACTAGTACAACAGATATTGGATTAGGTAATACACAAATTGAAGGTAACTTTACCTCAAACGGCAATGTTGATTTAGGAAATCAAACAAATGATAGAATTACTCTTACTGGTAGTATTAACAGCAACATAGTACCATTAACAGACGGCGCCCACACACTAGGAACAACTGGCCTAACAGCTAGACGATGGGCAAACATTTATACAGATAGCATTGAAAGTGACGCTGTGACTATTAGGCGCTCTGGCAATATATCAATATTTAATAGCGCAGGCACACCGTTAGAAGTATTCAGTGTCGACGGAGCAACTGGCAATACGATTATTAAAGGAACATTAACTGTTGACAATACTGTTACAATTAATGCTACTACTGTTACTGTTGACGATCCTATCTTTACATTAGGCGGCGACACACCTCCGGCTAGTGATGATAACTTAGATAGGGGTATAGAGTTCCGTTACTATAATGGAGCAGCAAGAACAGGGTTCTTTGGATATGACGATAGCACAGGTAAGTTTACGTTTATTCCACAAGCAACTAATACAGCAAATGTGTTTAGCGGAACTAAGGGAACAATTGATGCAAACTTAGAATGGGCAGATATATTAAGTAAGCCTGATCCTGTAGTAACAATAAGCGGCGTAATTACCGGCAGTGCTACTATGACAGACTTGGGTAGCATTAATATTTCTACTAGTACAACAAGCTTTGGCATTAATGGAATTACATTAGAAGACAGTAGTGACCGTTCAGGATTACTTGAAATTAATAGAAAAGGCTCAACTGCCTGGACAGGCGTACAAGCTCGATTTAGTAGTACCGGACTGTGGTCTATGATGGGCAACGAAACTAATTTTGGTTTATATGCTGATGCACAAAATGAATGGATACTTTATTATACAGAAAACGGCTCGCTAACATTGCGCTATAACGGTGTAACTAAACTTACAACTACAAATACTGGTGTAACTATAGCCGGCACAGCTACGGCTACAACGTTCGCAGGAGCATTAAGCGGAAATGCAAGTACAGCAACAACATTAGCAACTGCTCGTAGTATAAGCCTTACAGGTGATGTGTCGGGCAGTGCAACATTTGATGGCAGTGTTGCTGTAAGTATTACTGCTACTGTAGCTAATGATAGTCATACTCATAGCATATACACGTTAAACGATGACTTTAACTGGCGCGGCACTAGTGCGCTAACATCAACTACTACTGCTACTCTTAAAACAGAATTATTAACTCGAAATGTTTTTGATAGTAATGTGTCAGCATTTAAAACATCCTGGAGTTATGCAGGCAATGCTAATTTAACAGACGCTGGCAGATTTACAGAAATGGCAGGCACATCCTGGTTAACTTGGACCGATAACTCTACAGACAACACACAAGGAAACTTTACAGCTCTTGCAATTGCTCCAAACACAGGTGGATCAGCTGGCAAGATGTTTGTTTACAATGACCAAGGGTCATCATATGCGCCCGGTTGGAGAGAGATATGGACTAGTACTTCAGATGGTGCAGGGTCTGGACTAGATGCAGATAAACTAGACGGACAACAAGGTACGTATTATGCAACAGCAGCTTCGGTAACAGCCCTTGCAGCCCTAGATCCAACACTAACACTTTCAGGAGATGCAAGTGGTTCTGCTACTTTTACAAACTTAGGCAATGCTACACTTAGCGTTACTGTTGCAAATGACAGTCACAATCACAGCAGTAGTTCGGGTGACTTCCAGGTAGGCGGCGACTTGTATGCAGTAGGCGGACAAGTTCATGTCAATACCGGCGACAATAGAACCAAGTATTCAATGTGGGGAAACAACGATACAAACTATGGTATTGGTATGGGAGCTAGTTATACATTCGGCGGCCTAAACGACTACGCAATGACCTTCCAAATGAACAACGATTCGGATCGTGGCTTTTGGTGGGGCGATGCTACTCACACTAACGCTAAAGGTGCAATGTCACTAACAACTAACGGCTTACTAACAGTCGCTGCTCGTATAAGAGTAGGTTATGGTGAATCAGATACAACTTCGCCTGCGACTTATGACTTAGATGTAGGCGGTCCAGCTAGAATATCTTCAACAAACTCACTTACTGTTAGAAGCATTACTACTGGAGCAGCAGCAACTACAGGTACTATTACAGGTAGATGGAGTTTAAGTACCGGCTCACGTATGGAAGCAACATATGCGGATTTGGCGGAAATTTATTCTACTGATCAAGAATATGGAGTAGGTACTATTGTTATGTTTGGAGGTGATGAAGAAGTTACTATTGCAACTGAATATGCTACTACCAGAGTTGCTGGAGTTATATCCACAGATCCTGCTTTTATAATGAATAATATGGCAGAAGGTCAAGCAATTGCACTTAAAGGCCGAGTTCCTGTTAAGGTAAAAGGAATCGTGCATAAAGGAGATTTCATTGTAGCCAGTAATACAGCAGGAGTCGGCGTAGCTGTTAATAAGTACATAGGTGGCGCCGTAATAGGCAAAGCAATTGAAAGCAAAGATACCTTAGGGATCGAATTAATAGAGGTAAAAGTATAATGCCAGAAGTCGTAAGAGCAAAAAAAGATGTTCATGTAGGACACACAGCTAGAAAAAATCCATTCCATCAAACTAGTTACGCAGCAGGACAAAGCACAGTTTTTGTAAATGGCGAACCAGTTATACGAAAAGGTGATAAAACACTCTGTGGAGATCCAGCAGTAGGGGCTTCGGGATCTGTATTTGCTGCTGGAGCACCTATACATCGCAAAGGTGATGCAACAGGTGGACACGGGAGCGGCCGCAGTAATTTCGGAGGAAATTCTGCAAAAACTGGATCAGGTGATGTATTTGCTGGTTGACAATACGACAAAAACCAAGTATACTTAACTAACATTAACAGAGGAGAATTATAATGTCACAACCGACCCATGAAGAAATAGTAACTGCATTTAACACTTACCTATTAGAACATGCAACTTTTGAAGACAAAGGTGTAAAAGCAGCCGCAACTCGCGCTCGATCTGCACTTGGCGAGCTAGGTAAACTTTCTAAAGAGCGCCGCAAAGAAATTATCGATAAAAAGAACGCAATGTAATGTCAGGACAACGGAGATGGCTTACAGTATGGGCAAGAACCGTTGGAATGCCAGTTGGATTAACTAACGATGATAAGCCAGAGTTCCTTCCTATTACACAAAGTGATGTGAAGAAAGCTTTGGCTTTTCGCACATTTTGGATCGTACTACATGTTAGTACATGTTGTATGATTATAGCAGGAAATGGAAGAACACTAGGGTGGTGGTAAAATACTATTTAGGATCTTGCGAATATAAATGGACCCACGCCCATACACAATTAGAACATACTTGGGTGCGTAGAGAACTTGGTGACGAGCTCTTTGAACAATGTAATCAAGATGGATTTAATTTAGATTATATTCGAACTGCTAGCGGAAGTCTACCAAGTGATATATATTGCCGTTGCGATATTCACTTGGACGTTAACGATGGGAAAGATCATACACTATTTGCATTAAAGTATGCACAAGTAGCAAAGGTAGAACAAATATGATATGGATGGATTATAATATAACTCAAGCAGGCGACAACTTTCGTATTGAAGGTGATTGGCCAGGAGAAGTAATGGGATTATCTAAAGACGGTAAGTCAAAAGATAGAAAAGAAAATCCTTTATACAAACCCGGTGATGTGTTTATTGTAAGCGAAGATGGCTGGCTAGTCAAGTCAGACCAACTAAGTGCAATGATATTAAAGCATGAAACAACTAAGGCAGCAAACGATGAAGTGTAGAGCAGGTGACTTTGCACGTATTATCTATTCAGTGAATCCAAGTAATATTGGACGAGTTGTAAAAGTAGTCGAATACATTGGCAAGTTTGAAGCCGATGAATCATTTGAAGCTCTTGGCATGACTTGCACTTGTTTAGTACACGATCACTATTGGTGGATTGAAGGAGATGACATTACGATATCGTTAGGACCCAGTCCTCGAGCGTACATTGCTGATACTTGGTTAGAACCAATTCGCCCAGAAGAAGAAGATATTAAACAAAAAGCAGAAAAAGAACTTGACATGTTTCTTTAAACGTGTTATAAATAGTATGTAACGTTGAAACAAGCTAAACGACGAGCTGGACCCGGGGGCGGTACCCGGCAGCTCCACCAAAAGCACATCCTGGAAGAACAGGTTGGTCACAAGTTGAAGGATGTGTTTTTGATGGGGCTGAACTAGGATCGACAGGCGGATTAATAGGCGAGTGGAGTTACCCCGATCTAAGCTGGGTTAACGCGAAGAAAATTTATAATTGCAAAAGCAAATATAGCATTAGCAGCCTAGGCTGTTACGAGGTAGTTAGGCCTTGTTACCAAACATAGCAGGAAAGGCACCTTCGGGTGCTTTTCTTTTGACTAAGTTGTTGTTTTTACTTGACAAAAACATTAACGATGTTATATTAGTAACATAGTATCTAAAACAAGGATGCTAAGAAGCATATGTACTCTGTTGCACAAAAACAACAGATTGCATATAAAATAAGCAAAAGGTGGCTATATCCGCTCTAAACCAGTAGTTAATTGCCACTTTATGTCATAAGTAATATGTGAGCAAAAGGCTTACAAAGAAATAATATTAAAGGAACCAAATCTAAAATGCGTACATTAGTACTAGCAACCGTAGCAGCATTAGCAGCTACATCAGCACTTGCTGAAAAAGAAACAGTAGCAGCAGCAGCACTACCGATTACATTCTCTGTAGAAGTAGACGTTACAGAAAACCAAACAACAGACAAGTATGAAGCAACTACCACACTAGGTGTAGATTTTGCTTCAGACAACACAGCCGCTTTTGGTGGCTTCAACTTTGACTCAATTGACGGTGGCAACTTAACACTAGACGAGTACTACATCGGCACAACTGTCGGTAAAGTAACGCTGTCATACGGCGACCAAGGTGGTCTCATGCCAACAGCAATTGCAGACGCAGGCTTTGACGCACTAAGTGATCCAAACGCAGCAATGACCGAATCACTGCAAGTATCTGCAATGGGTGCCAGTATAGCAGTAGGTCTTACAGATGTAACTACTGACATAACTGACATATCAAACGTACAGGCAGCATATACATTTAGTTTGCCAGCAGTTGACGTTACCGCAGCAGTTGACTTTAATAACACTACAGACAAATATATCTGGGGTGGCCGAGCAGTGGCTTCAGTATCTACTGTAGCAATTGGAACAACAGCAACATATGCAGCAGACGTACTTGCTCTTGAAGCAGATGCTACCCTATTGGGATTCACAGCATACCTAAACGGTGACGAAAATGACTGGAGTGAAAATGTTGGTCTAGCATACACAACAGACATTAATGGTCTTGCACTAGTAGCAGATGCTAACTACAACATTGATGCAAAGGAAGTAACTCCAAGCGTAAACTTTAGCTTCAAATTCTAAACTACGGGGACAGGCTTTACGCCGTTC